>Ga0066652_100000203_pt1 | contig 31167 bp, 29 predicted proteins | sample GraSoiAngelo_101_FD_71413 | JGI IMG/M metagenome (GOLD analysis project Ga0066652, IMG submission 71413) | Grasslands soil microbial communities from the Angelo Coastal Reserve, California, USA - 14_0903_02_30cm | ecosystem: Environmental > Terrestrial > Soil > Grasslands | place: USA... | reverse complement strand
GCGACCCAGGGCGTGCGCGTGATGAACATGAAGGAGGACGACTGGATCAGCGCCGTCGCCCTCGTGGTGGAGTCCGGCGCCTCGGTGGCCGAGGAGGCCGTCGCCGCCGAGGAGGCCCAGTCCGCCGAGTTCGCGGCGGATGGAGTCGTGCAGGCGTCCGGCAACCGCGGCGGCGCCGGCTCGAGCGGCTAGCCGCGGCGATCTCAGAGCCGGACGGGCCGCGTCAAGAGCGCGGCCGACGGCACCTCCGCCCCCAGTCGTTGCGATCCCATCGCTGGTCGAGTTGCGACGTCAATGACAACGTAAATCGACCAGCGATGCGCCGTGCGTTTGCCGGGCGGACGCGCCGGGCGACCGACGGGGCCGTCTGCTTCAATCCGTGGACCGGAGAAAGGAGGTGGTCCTAACTTGAGTCACATGTTTTTTGGGACGCCGGAGGTGCAGGGCCGCTAGGAGGCCGCCTCGGCGACTGCGCGCGAGCGCGGTATCGCCTGGCATCGTGTGGGCCGCCCGGCGGAATCCAACCCGGGCACCGGCGATGAGGGGAGGCGAGGAACACGTCCCGCCTTGCCGCGAATCCCCGACTCGCTTCCCAAACGCACCGCGCGAAAGGGCCGCCCTCGGGCGGCCCTTCGCAGTTCACGCCGTGCGAGATCCGGGATGACGGCGGCGCTCGCGCGTGATCCGAGCTCGCATCCTTCACATCGGCCCGGGGACCAGCCCGCGGCGGTCTGGCCGGCGCTGACGTGGGCAACCCTAGGCGGCCAGGAGGTACGGCTCCCAGGCGACCGGGATCCGCGGACTGGCGAGGCGGATGAACACGGTGGGCCCGGGAGGCCGAGGGTGCTCGCGGGGATGCATCTGCGCCTCCCGCGGGGTGAGGTTGCCCTTCTTGCGGTTGCACGGGGCGCACGAGGCGACGATGTTCTCCCACACCGATTCGCCGCCGCGGCTGCGCGGCATCACGTGGTCGACGGTCAGTCCCGTGGACTGGCGCCCGCAGTACTGACAGGTCCAGGCGTCCCGCGCCAGAACCGCCTTGCGGGTGATCTTGCGCCGATGTACGTCGCGCGGGATCCGCACGTACCTGACCAGCCGGATCACGCACGGTCGATCGAAGGTGAGCCGCTCGGAGTGCAGGGCGCCCTCGCCGCGCTCGATGATCTCGGCCCGCTCCTTGAGCACGAGAACGGTGGCCCGGCGAACGTTGCAGACGTTGATCGGCTCGTAGCTCGCGTTCAGGACGAGGACCCGCCCGGCGATTGAGGCCAGCACCCGGTGCCCGTTTCGCCGGTGGCCGTTCCCGTTCGTGGACTCTCCCGCCGCGGTCTCAACCCTCCAGGGCTCCCAAGCCCTGGAGCCCTGGAGCCCTACGTGAGGGTCGGCCGCCGTGTCCATAGCGCCAGGATTGTAGACGCCGGGTCCTGGCGGCCCCCGATCCTGGCGCTCCGCGCTCCCGCGATCATGCGCCGGGAATCCCGTTGGCGGCCGTGGGGTAGCTGCCCAGGACGCGCACCGACTCGGCCTTCGCCCGCAGGGCGTCGATCGCCTCGGCGACCGTCGGCTCGTCAGCCGCGCCGTCCACGTCGCAGAAGAACATGTAGCGGCCGAGCCCGCGCCGCAGGGGCCGCGACTCGATTCGGGTCAGGTTGACGTCCCGGCTGGAGAACACGGTCAGGGCCTCGACCAGGGCCCCGGGGTGGTCGGCGCCGAGTTCCGAGAAGACGAGTGAGGTCCGCCATGCGCCGGAGCCGGAGGGCTTCGTCCCGGCCGGCGCGATCCACACGAATCGAGTCACGTTGTCGGGGGTGTCCTCCACGCCCTCACGGAGCACCATGCATTCGTAGATGCGCGCGGCGGACGCCGCCCCGAGCGCGGCCCATGCCCGCGGACTCGACGAGACTTCGCGGACCGCCTCCGCGGTGCTCGCCGCGGACCTGACCTCGGCCTGCGGGAGCTCCTCGCGAATGAAGCGGGCGCACTGCGCGCTTGCCTGCGGGTGGGAGATCACCGCCTCGAGCCGTTCGAGCGGCACCTCGGCGCGCGCGATCAGGCTGTGCCGGATCGGGTGGTCGTGCTCGCCGGCGATCGTGACCGCGAAGTCCTCGAAGGCGAGCGTGTCGAGCGTGGAGCGAACCGCGCCCTCGATCGAGTTCTCGAACGGGACCAGGGCCCGGTCGGCGCCGCCCTCCGCGACGGCGCGGATCGCGTCGTAGACCGTGGGCGCGGGCGTGGCGTCGACGGCGGCGCCCGAGGTGGCGGCGAGGAGGGCGTCCTCCGAGAAGGTGCCCGCAGGTCCCAGAAACGCGATCCGCATGACCGCGGGATTATGGTCGGCCTCGCGGTTAGCCGAACGTGACCTGGTAGGTGGCGCGGTTGTTCGTCGAGACCTGCTCGCCGGGCACCGGCTGGACCGTGACCTCGAGCGTGAGCTGCTGGCCGGTCGCCGGCGCGGGCTCGAGCGGGACCTTCGCGGTGCCGTTGCCGCCGGCGATGATCCGCGGGATCGTCCCGTCGCCGGACACGGTCTGCGTCCCGCCGGTGAGCTGGACGCTGACGGCGATGTTCGTCTCGGTCGAATCGCCCTGATTCTGCACCTCGACGTCGACCGCCGACGGGCTGCCGCTCACGGTGCTCGGGGTGCTCGTCGACAGCGCCGTGCCGCCGACGGACGTCTGGAGCAGGCCCAGGCCGTGGACGCCCGACGTCACCTGCTTGCCCCCGGAGATGGCGGCGAGCTTGCCCGAGATCTTCAATGGATCGAGCCAGTCGGCGATCGGCTCCGGGAGGAAGACGCTGTCGGGGACCCGCTGGTCGATCCCCTGGTTACTCAGCTCGCTGTTGATCTCGGCCTCGGCGCGCGAATAGAGCACGTCGCTGGCGAGGAAGTACTTCATGAACCCGGCGATCGCTGTGCTGGCGTTGCTGCTGCCGGCCTTCCCGAGGGCCGTCGGGATCTGATCGGCGATCCCGGCCATCCCGTCGCGCCGCAGGTCGTAGGAGAGGTTCAGGTCGTTCTGGGCGTCCTTCAACTCACCGGGCGTGTCGAGCGAGTGGACGCGGCTGTCGAGGGTCTCGGCGGTGCCCCGGTCCGTGTCGATCTCGGCTCGGAAGCTCAGGGGGCTCAGGTTCCCCGGGTTGTTGAGCTTGCCGAAGAAGTTGTCCGAGAGCTGCTTCGTCTGGGCGACGATCGCGTTCAGATCGGAGGCGTAGTTCTCGAAGCTGCGTTGCTTTCTGGCGTTGAGGCAGCCCCGGATCCCGAGCACGATCAAGATCAACAGGAGAACGACGACGCCGAGCCCCACGGCGCGGCGGACCATGATCTGCCGCTGCCGGTCGGGCACGCGCCGAAACGGCGGCTCTCCGCCGCCGGGCCCCGATGGTGCTACCGCTTCATCCTCGTCGAGGAAAGCCAGAGCTCACCTCCGTGTGGGTGCCTTCGACGCCGAGAGTATGACCCCTGCCCCCGGAGGTTCACCGCAAGCTCACCCGCCGCACGGGGGATTGCGTCGCGGGGCAGGTGCTCGACGTGAGGCGGCGAAGCTGAACGAGAAATGGTGGGCGAGCTGGCGATGGGGCGCTTCCGGGTCCTCGAGCGGGTGGGATCGGGAGGCATGGGCACCGTCTACCGCGCCTTCGACGAGCGCCTCCAGCGCCAGGTCGCCGTCAAGGAGATCGTGGGCGCCGACGCCCAACGCGTGCTGCGCGAGGCCCAGGCGGCGGCGCGCCTGAACCACCCGGGCATCGTCACGCTGTACGAGCTGGGCGCGGAGGACGGCCGGGCGATCCTGGTCTCGGAGCTGGTCGAGGGCACGACGCTGGCGGAGCTCGCGCGCTCGGGCGAGTTGTCGGACCGCGAGGTCGCCGAGCTCGGGGCCGACGTCTGCGCCGCCCTCGGACATGCCCATGGGCGCGGCGTGGTCCACCGAGACCTGAAGCCGCACAACGTGGTCGTGAGGGCCGATGCGGGGGCCGGACGGCGCGCGAAGCTGATGGACTTCGGAATCGCGTCGTTGGCCGGCGCCCCAACGCTGACCGCCACCGGGGAGGTCGTGGGGACGCTCGCCTACATGGCCCCTGAGCAGGCGGCGGGGGAGCCCGTGGACGGGGCCGCTGACGTCTATTCCCTGGCCCTGACGCTGTACGAATGCTGGGCGGGGGCGAACCCGGTGGCGCGATCGAACCCGGCCGAGACCGCCCTGGAGATCGGTAGGCCGGTGCCGTCGCTCGCGACGTACCGTCCCGACCTCCCGGCCCGGCTCATCCGCTGCGTCGATTCCTGTCTGGATCCTCGTCCCGCCGCGCGCCCCGGCTCCGAGGGGCTTCGCGGCGACCTGGAGGCTTCGGCGCCGTCGCTCGACGCCGCTCACGCGGTGCCCTCGCCGACCCGCGCCGTCGAGGCGCACTCCGAGTCGCTCGTCGGCCTGCGCGTGGCCCAGCTCGCCGCTCTTTGCGCGTGGGGCCTCGCGGTCGCGTTGATCGCCGCGGTCGCCGGGCGTCCCGGGCTCGCCCTGGTCCTGGGCGCGCTCAGCGCCCCGGCGATCCTCGTCGCTTCGCGTCTCGGCTGGGCGGCGATGCCTCCCCTGGCTGCGCTGCTTGGCGCCGTCTCGCTGGCGCCGGCCTATCCCGCGATTGCCGCGTCGCGCGGGAGCGCGTTCGAACGCGCCGCGATCGGCGCGCTCGGATGGTGGTGGCTGTGGGCGGCGAGCGCCGTGGTCGGCTCGAGCCTCCACCTCGATGCCGTCGACCGGGCTTCCTCCGGTTGGAGCCGCTCGACCGGCCTCGCGACGCGGTCCGTGCTCGTCCCGCTGCTTTCACCGGAGGCGCTGGTCGGCGCCGCCACGTTCGCCCTGGCCGCCGTGGCCCTCGGCCTGGTGCTTCGGGCGGCGCACGTGGCCGTCGCGCTCCTCGGGGCCCTGCTCTGGGCCGCGGGGTTGGAGGCGGCGCTGCGAGTCATCGCCGACGGACAGCTCGCGGGCCGCCCGGTCGTGATCGCGGCGGCGGCGCTGGCCGCGGTGATCGCCGGGTTCCGTCGCCGTCCGCGGGCGCCCATCCGCGCCCCGGCGCCGGTGGGCCGAGTGGTTGCCCCCGATGCCCGCCGGCGAGCCGGCTCCGCTTCGCCCACGGGCGGTGATGACGCTCGAATGACCCTCAGGCGTCGTTTGGCGGGCCAGCACTTAGGATTCTGACCGCGCGCACCGGGAGGCACGCCGAGGCCTCCGGGTCGGCGCATGCGCCACCGAGGCCGCGGAAGGAGCCGAGATCAGCGTTCTTCGAAACCTGGAGCAGCGGATCGAGAACCTCGTCGAAGGGGTCTTCAGCCGCGCCTTCTCCTCACAGGTCCAGCCGGTCGAGATCGCCCGCAAGCTCGCGAAGGAGATGGACGCGCACCGCACCGCCTCGGTGTCGCGCATCTACGTTCCGAACCAGTACACGGTGTGGCTCTCGGCGGAGGACCACCAGCGGCTCGAGGGGTACGAGCGCTCGCTCGAGCAGGAGCTCTCAGGCTATCTGCTCGAGCACGCGCGGCGGCACGATTACGCGCTCCTGACCAGGCCCGAGGTCGACCTCGAGACCGACGATCGGCTGCGGCTTGGTGAGTTCGGGATCCAGACCCGCCTCGTCAAGCCGCCCGCCCGCCAGGGTGAGGAGCCCTCCCAGGGGGAGCAGGGCCACACCATGGTCTACACGGTCCCGCCGAAGCAGGCGCGCCGCGAGCGGCGTCGCCCGGCCGGGCGCCTGATCGAGACCAAGGCCATCGTGACGCTCGATGACCGCCGTTACGTCCTGGACGGCCCGGTCGCGGTGCTGGGTCGCTCGCGGGAGTGCGACTGCGTCCTCTCCGACCCGAACGTCTCGCGGCAGCACGCGGAGCTTCGCCGCGGCTCCACCGGCGATTGGCAGATCGTCGACCTCGGCTCCACCAACGGCATCAAGGTCAACGACCGGCGAGTCGATCGCTCGCGGCTGTCACCGGGGGACGAGGTCACGTTGGGAACCACGAGGTTCGTCTTCGACATCGAGCAATAGCCGCCGATGGATACCGAGCCGATCGCGGTCGCGCTGAAGTTCGGCTTCCTTGCCGTTCTCTACCTGTTCCTGTTTTGGGTGGTGAGGAGCGCTCTGCGCGAGCTGCGGCGCACAACGGTCCCAGCGCCGGAGGCGACCGGAGTCCACCCGATCGGTCCGGGTGGCCGGGCGGCGGCGACCGATGCCTGGCTCGTGGCCTCGAGCGGCGGTGGGCTGGAGCCCGGCGAGCGGTTCGATCTCTTCGGCGGCCTCTCGATCGGCCGCTCCCCCGACGCCGACGTGCGCATCGAGGATCGCTACGCGTCGGGCGTGCACGCCCGCGTCTACTCCCGCAAGGCCAACTACTACGTTGAGGACATGAACTCGACCAACGGGACCTTCCTGAACGGCGGGCGTCTCGATGGGGAAGCGAAGCTCAACGATCTCGACGAGGTTCGGATCGGCAACACCGAGTTCCGCTTCGAGCTCGACGTCCCGGACCGCGGAGGGTAGGCAGCATGCTGCGGGTCGCCGAACAAGCCCATCGAACGGACACCGGACGGCAGCGAAACGCGAACGAAGACGCCTATTTCGCGAAGCCGCCGCTGTTCGCAGTCGCCGACGGGATGGGAGGGGCGCAGGCCGGCGAGGTGGCCTCCCGGCTGGCCGCGGAGTCGTTCGAGGCCGTCGGACGGGGGGAGGAGTCGCCCGAGACGTACCTGCGGGCGATCGCGAGGACGGCCAACGCCCGCATCCACCGTCTCGCCGAGGCGGACTCGTCTCGGTCCGGGATGGGTACCACGCTCACCGCCGCCCTGGTCGATGACGACGAGGTCGGCTTCGCCCATGTGGGGGACAGTCGTGCGTACCTGTATCGCGACGGAGACCTGAAGCTCCTGACCTCCGATCACTCGCTCGTCGAGGAGCTCCGACGCCAGGGGCGCCTGACCGACGAGCAGGCGGAGGACCACCCCCAGCGCTCGATCATCACCCGGGCCCTCGGGCCCGAGCGGGAGGTGGAGATCGACACGATGACCTACCGGGCGCGCCCGGGCGACGTCTACCTGCTGTGCTCCGACGGCCTGACCACCATGGTCCGCGAGGAGCGGATCGCCACTGCGCTCGCGGATGCCCCGACGCTCGACGCGGCCGTGTCGCGCCTGGTCTCAGAGGCGAACGAGGCGGGGGGACGGGACAACATCACGCTGGTGGCGTTCCGCCTCGAGGAGGCGGAGGTGCCGGCCGAGCCCGAGGAGGGGGTGACGCTGGTCGGCCCGGCGGCGGAGGAGGCGGGCCTGACCGCGGCCGGCGTGGCGGCGGCGGAACGGGCTGAGGCGGATGAGCCGCGCGAGCGCGCGGCCGAGGGCGGCCCGGTGTCGCCCTCGCGCCGAAGGCGGGGGCTGACCACCGCCGCGAAGGTCGCGGCCGTGGTGGTCCTCTCGCTGGTTCTCGTCGGGGTCGCGGTCTGGGGCGTCCGGCAGATCTACTTCCTGGGGGGCGACTCCGGTGGCCGGCTGGCGCTCTACCGCGGGCTTCCGTACGTGCTGCCGTTCGACGTCAAGCTCTACTCGGAGACCTACGCGGCGCCCGTGCAAGTCGCCTCGATCCCCGCCGATCGCCGAGACAGCGCCACGAGCCACACCCTTCGCTTCCACGGCGACGCGGTCAACCTGCTCCAGGACCTCCAGCGATCCGCTGAGCAGGCGAGCGGGAAGCGACAGGGGGCAGGCAAGCCGGCGCGAGGCGGCGCCAAAGCAGGTGGAAAGAGCGGTGGCGCTGGCGGCGGACGGCCGGGCGCCGGGCAGAAGCAGGCCGGCCGGTCCGCGGGAGGCGGCGGATGAGCGCCCGCAACCGTGAGCTTCTGGCGCTGATTCCGGTGGCCGCGCTGGTCACCGCCGGGTTCACCGCCGTGTTCATCGTCGACTCGAACCAGATCGGCAACCTGAGCCTGATCTACGGCGGCTACTTCTTGGTCGTCTGCCTCGCCGTGCACCTGTTCATCCGGGCCCGCCTCCCCTACGCCGACCCGTATCTATTCCCCCTCTGCGCGCTGCTCGCCGCGATCGGGCTGGTGATGCTGTTCCGGATCAACGACAGCCTCGCGCTGAAGCAGGCGTCGATCTTCGTCGCCGGGGCGGTGCTGCTCGCGGCGACGATCGTCTTCCTCCGCGACTATCACGCGCTCGAGCGCTACCGGTACCTGATCGCCACCGGCGGGATCCTCCTCCTCCTGGCCACTCGCGTGCCGGGGCTCCGGGCACCGGTGAACGGCGCCTACCTCAACATCAACCTCGGCCCCCTGTCGTTCCAGCCCGCGGAGCTCTCGAAGATCTGCATCGTGATCTTCCTGGCCAGCTATCTCCACGAGAAGCGGGAGCTTCTAGCGGCCGCGGCCCGCCGCGTGGCGGGGGTGACGATCCCGTCCCTGAAGCACTTCGGGCCGCTGCTCGTGGTCTGGGGCGCGTCGATGCTGATGCTCTTCTACATCAGCGACGTCGGCAGCTCGGTCATGTTCTTCGGCGCCTTCTTGGCGCTCCTCTACGTAGCCACGGCCCGCTTCTCGTACGTCGTCGCGGGGCTTGTCCTGTTCGCGCTCGGCGCCCTGCTCATGCAGAGCCTGATTCCGCACATCGGCGATCGAATCGACATCTGGACCGATCCGTGGCACAGCAAGGCGGTCGGCGCGGGACAGGTCCAGCAGTCGCTGTTCGCCCAGGCGGACGGCGGCCTGTTCGGCCAGGGCCTCGGTGAGTCGCTGCTGAAGCTCCCCGGGCCGTTCGCCCCGCACTGCACGCAGCCGTTCCCGGACTGCGGCAGCATCCTTCCGGCGCCGCACACCGACGAGATCTACGCGGTGATCGTCAGCGATCTGGGCGTTTTCGGCGGGGCGGGCGTGGTGGCGATCTTCGCGCTGATCGCCGCCCGCGGCTTCAAGACCGCGGTGATGGCTCGAGACGGGTTCTCGAAGCTCCTGGCCGCCGGGTTGACGGCGGTGTTCGCCCTCCAGGCCGTCGTGATCATCGGCGGCGTCGTCCGTTTCATCCCGCTCACCGGCGTCACGCTGCCGTTCGTGAGCTTCGGGGGCAGCTCGGTGATCGCGAACATGATCCTCCTCGCGCTCCTCCTGATGATCTCGAACGACGCCCGCCGGCCGCTCCCGGAGCGTGCTCCCGAGCTCCAGCTGGAGGCGCTTCCCCGGTGAACGCGCCGATCGTCCGGCTTTACGGGCTGCTGATCCTGCTGTTCGCGGCGCTGGTCGGGTTCACCTCCTACTGGGCGGTCTTCGACTCGACGAGCCTCAAGGACAATCCGCAGAACCGCCGCCCGCTGATCGTCGAGCAGACCGTCAAGCGCGGGACGATCAAGACCGCCGACGGGGTGACGATCGCCCAGAGCTTCCCCGAGGGGGGCGGCAAGCACCCGGTCTACGTGCGCCGCTACCCGCAGGGCTCGGAGTACGGGAACCCGATCGGCTACAGCTTCATCCAGGTTGGCCAGTCGGGCGTCGAGCGCTCGGAGAACCCCACTCTCGCCGGCGAGCGGAACGAGTTCACCTCGATCCTGGACCAGCTCCGCGGGGTGCCCCAGGAGGGCAACGGCATCACTCTGACGATCGACTCGCAGGCTCAGCGAATAGCGACCCAGGCGCTGCAGCAGGCGATCGCCTCGACGCCCGGCGCGAGCGGGTTCGGCGGCGCCGTCGTGGCCATGGATCCATCGACGGGGGCGGTCAAGGCGATGGCGTCGGTGCCCGGCTTCGACCCGAACGCGGTCAAGGACCCGAAGGCCTTCAAGAGCCTCAACCGGGCGAGCTCGGGGTCCCCGCTGCTCAACCGCGCCACCCAGAGCGTCTACCCGCCGGGGTCGACGATGAAGGTCGTCACGGCGGCCGCCGCCCTCGACTCGGGCCAGTTCACCCCGAGCTCGGTGCTCAGCGGCCATTCGCCCCAGATCATCGGAGGTGCGCCGCTCTCGAACGCGGGCGGCGAGGAGTTCGGCGACATCGACATGACCACCGCCCTCACGAACTCGGTCAACGTGTACTTCGCCCAGGTCGGCGAGAAGCTCGGCACCGACACGATGTTCAAGTACATGAACCGCTTCGGGTTCGACCAGGACCCGCAGCTCGACTATCCCGGCTCACAGATGGCCCCGAGCGGCATCTACGCGCCCGATGGGTCGAAGCTGCTCGGGCCCAATGACCCGATCGACATCGGGCGCGCCGCGATCGGCCAGGGCCAGCTCCTGGCGTCGCCGATGCAGATGGCCGAGGTCGCGGCGACCGTGGCGAACGGCGGGAAGCTGATGCGACCGACCCTCGTACAGCAGGTCACCGACCCCGACGGCCGGGTGACCCGAAAGCTCACACCGCACGAGCAGTCGACGGTGATGAGCCCCCAGACCGCGACCGAGCTGACCGACATGATGACTCACGTCACCCAGGAGGGGACCGCTGCGGGGCTCACCGTCAGCGGGGGGGTCACGTTCGCCGGCAAGACCGGCACCGCCGAGATCGGCGATCCGGCCAACGGGATCAACCAGCCCTGGTTCATCGCCTTCGCGCCGGCGCAGGACCCCCAGGTGGCCGTCGCCGCGACGATCGAGCGCTGCCAGGGCTGCTTCGGCGCCGAGGTTGCCGGGCCGGTCGCCACCCAGGTGATGGATTCGCTGCTCAAATGAGCGGCCGACCTGTGATCGCCGGTATGGCTGCCCAGGGGCGGTCCTAGTGCAGCTCGCGGCCGAGACGATGGTGGCGGGGCGGTACCGGCTGATCGGCAAGCTCGGCTCCGGCGGGATGGCGGACGTCTGGTGCGCCGAGGACACGATGCTCGATCGGCGCGTCGCGCTCAAGTTCCTCCACGAGCGCTTCGCGCAGGATGAGCAGTTCGTCGAGCGATTCAGGCGCGAGGCCTCGTCGGCCGCGGGCCTCCAGCACCCCAACGTGGTCGGGGTGTTCGACCGGGGCACCGTCGACGGCAGCCACTACATCGCGATGGAGTACGTGGAGGGGGCTTCGCTCAAGGACCTGATCGATCGCGGCCTCGGCGTGGCGGAGGCGGTGGAGATCATCCGCCAGGTCCTCGCGGGCGCCCGCTATGCCCACTCGCACGGGATCGTCCACCGCGACCTGAAGCCGCAGAACGTCCTCGTCGACGCCGAGGGACGGGCCAGGGTCACGGACTTCGGGATCGCCCGGGCGGGGGCTTCGGAGATCACCCAGACCGGGTCCGTCCTGGGCACGGCCCAGTACCTGTCGCCCGAGCAGGCGCAGGGGCTCCCGGTCACCGCGGCATCGGACATCTACTCGATCGGAGTGATGCTGTACGAGGCGCTCACCGGACGCGTCCCCTTCGACGGCGACTCGCCCGTCACGGTGGCCCTGAAGCAGGTCTCCGAGCGGCCTCGTGCGCCCAGCGAGCTGAAGCCGCAGGTGTCGCGGGCCCTGGACGCGGTTGTCCTCAGGGCCCTGGCGAAGGATCCGGGGAACCGCTTCGGCTCCGCCGAGGAGTTCATCGCGGCGCTCGACGCGGCCGAGGCGGACCCCTCGGGCGCGGCCTTCGGGGACACGGCATCGTACGCCGCGGTTGCCGCCGCGGCGGGCGCGCCGCCCCCGCCCCCGCCCGAGGAGCCCCCCTCGCGCGGCGCGTTCTTCACCCCGGCGCGGTTGGTCCTCCTCGGCTTGATCCTGCTTGCACTGTTGGGGCTGCTGGTCTTCGCGCTCACGAGGAGCTCGACCCCTCAGGTGCTCGTGCCGAGCGTGATCGGCAAGAGCCAGGCGAAGGCGCAGGCGACCCTGCAGGGCGCGGGGTTCGAGGTGGCCGTCAAGACGGTGCCGCGCCCGTCCAAGCCGGGAACGGTCCTCGAGGAGGACCCGGCGGCGGGCTCGAAGGCGGACAAGGGCTCGACGGTGACCATCACGGTGTCCTCGGGGTTGGGGACCGCCGTGGTGCCGACCGTCGTCAACCAGCCCGAAAAGCAGGCGCTGAAGACGCTCCGGGACGCCGGTTTGCGCCCGAAGGAGCGTAAGCGACGCTCGAACACGGTCAGGGCCGGCCTCGCGATCGGAACCATCCCGGCGCAGGGCACCGAGCTCCAGCGGGGCAGGACCGTGACCCTGCTGGTCTCGAGCGGCGCGAGGCTGGTGCAGGTGCCCTCACTGATCGGAAAGCAGGAGGACGTCGCGACCAGCGAGCTCCGCGGCCTGCACCTGATCCCGAACGTCGAACGCCAGGACTCCGATGCGCCGCAGGGCCAGGTGATCGCCCAGGACCCCGCGGGAGGCGGCACGGTGAAGCAGCACACCACCGTGACCGTGGTCGTCTCCAACGGCGTCGGCACGGCGGTCGTCCCGAACGTCGTCGGCGAGTCGCAGGACGCGGCCAAGGCGGACCTGAGGGCCGCGGGGCTCGGCGTCCGGGTCGCCAAGCGGACGACCACCGACCCGAACGAGGACGGCCAGGTGATCGACCAGTCCCCGAGCGCGGGGACCCGGCTTCGCCGCGGTGAGCCGGTGACGATCTTCGTCGGCAAGTTCACGCAACCCCCGACGACGACCACGACCCCGACGACGACCACGACCCCGACGACCACCGTCCCCTGATGCGGGTCGCGGTGCTGAGCGGCGGGCGCTCGAGCGAACACCGGATCTCGCTCGAGTCGGGAGCCTCGGTGGCGGCGGGGTTGCGCCACGCCGGCCATGAGGCCATCGAGGTCCTGATCGAGCGCGACGGCCGCTGGATTCGCGAGGGTGAGGAGATCGAGCTGCGCGCGGGCGCCGGCCTGCTCGACGCCGAGGTCGCCTTTCCCGTCCTCCACGGCCCGTTCGGCGAGGACGGCACCGTCCAGGGCCTGCTCGAGTGCCTCGATCTGCCCTACGTCGGGCCGGGCGTGCTCGCCGCCGCGGTCGCGATCGACAAGCTGATCTTCAAGCGGGTGCTGGCGTTCCACGACTTTCCCCAGGTCGACTTCTGCCAGGCCGGCGAGGAGGGGTGGCGCGAACGCGCCGCCGCGATGGGGCTGCCCCTGTGGGTGAAGCCCGCGAGGCTCGGGTCGAGCGTCGGGATCACCAAGGTGACGAGCGTCGAGCGCGGCCTCGACGAGGCGGTCGCGGAGGCCCGCCTCCACGACCCCCGGGTGATCGTCGAGGCGCACGGGGACGGCAAGGAGGTCGAGTGCTCGGTGATCGGCAACGACGACCCCGTGACCTCGCCGCCGGGGGAGATCGTCGCCCACGCCGACTGGTACGACTACGACGCCAAGTACTCGGACGGGGGAATGGACCTGATCGTCCCGGCGAGGATCCCCGATGCCGACGCCGCAGTGGTGCGTGAGCTGGCGGCCAGAGTCTTCCGGGCGATCGGCGCCACCGGGCTCGCCCGCTGCGACTTCTTCGTCCGCGACGGCGGCGAGGTGCTGGTCAACGAGATCAACACGATCCCCGGCTTCACCTCGACGAGCGTGTTCGCGAAGCTCTTCGAAGCCGACGGCGTTCCCTACGCCGAGCTGTGCGATCGACTCGTTGGGCTGGCGATCGAACGCTACGAGTCCGAGCGGGGCTACCGGTTCTAGCTGTTCAGGGTCAGCTCGTCGATCGCGACGCTGTAGCCGCCCCCGGTCGAGGCGAGCTTGGTTATCCAGATCAGGTAGTAGCGGGAGGGGTGCGTCGCGGTCAACTCGATCGTCTGGTTGGTGCCTACCTCGTCGGCATTGCCGATTGGAGACCCCCAATCTGCCAAGGTCGGCTGCGGCGCCGTCGCCCCGTAGACCTCGAGACTCCAGCCCGCGTTCGCCGAGCGCACCGTCAGCGTGCGGGCGCTGACCGGCTTGCCCGCGTCAACCCACAAGCCGACGCCGGGCTTGCCGACGGCCTCCTGGGTCGTCGGCGAGTCATAGGTCTCCGTAGTCCAGGCCGTACTTGCGTTTCCGTCGATCGCCAGCCCGACCTCCGTGCTGTGCTCCTCGCCGTCGCCGGGCGGCGGATCGAAGTCGTTGGCGCCCCTGAGGGCAATCGGAGCCCCGGACGCCACCGCGCTCTCGGAGGAGTGCTTCTGGCTGTTGCCCGTGAGCGCGGCGATGAGGAGGGCGGCGACGACCGCGGCGAGCACGAGCACGACTCCCGCGGCGGAGACTCGACGGGAGGTGAGGAGGCGGCGGCGTCCCGGCACGGCGTCGAGCACGTTCGTCGCCTGGCCGTGCCCGCTCCCCGAGCGCACCACCTCGACCTCGAGCGCGTGCTCGAGGTCCGCGAGAAAGGCGGACATGTCCGAATAGCGTCGCTTCGGGTCCTTCGCCGTCGCCCTCTCGATCACGGCCGCGAGCGCGGATGAGATCTCCGGGCGCCGCTGCTGGACGTCGGGCATCTCCTCGTTGACGTGCTTCATCGCCACGCCGACGACGGTCTCCGCCTTGAACGGGACGTCGCCCGTCACCATCTCGTAGAGGAGAACGCCCAGCGCGTAGATGTCCGAGCGCGCATCCACCCCGTGCCCCATCGCCTGCTCCGGCGCCACGTAGTCGGTCGTCCCGAGCACGCGGCCTGTCTTCGTCAGGCCGTCGGACTCGAGCGAGCGGGCGATCCCGAAGTCCGTGACCTTCGCCCGGCCCTCGCCATCGATCAGGACGTTCTGCGGCTTGACGTCGCGATGCACCAGCCTTCGCGCGTGCGCGGCCGCGAGTCCCCGGCCGATCTCGATCGCGTAGGCGGCGGCCTCGTCCACCGGCAGGCGGCCCAGGCGGTCGATGCGCTGCTTCAGCGTCTCGCCTTCGACGAACTCGAGCACGATGTACGGGAAGCCGCCGTCCTCGCCGGCGTCGATCACGGCGACGACGTTCGGATGGGAGAGCTGGGCCACGGCCCGGGCTTCGCGACGGAATCGCTCGAGCTGGTCGGGTTGGTCGGAGATCTCGCGATGCATGACCTTGACCGCGACCCAGCGTTCGAGCGTCTCGTCCCGGGCCAGGAACACGGTCGACATGCCGCCGCTGCCCAGCTTGGACTCGAGCCGGTAGCGCCCGGAGAGGAGGGTCCCGATCAGGCTTCCCGCGAATCCCGTCGTTGTCGCTTCGTCCGCCATCCAGTGAGTATTTTCGACCCTCACCCTAAGACCCCCGTCAGTGGGTCGCCTCCTGCACCCCAATGCCCGTAACCGTCCGCTGCTACACCGATCCCGCCTGCACGTGGTCGTGGGGCGCGGAGCCACAGCTCCGGCGCCTGATGTGGGAGTTCGGTGACGAGCTGAGCTTCGTATGGGTGATGGGGGGCTTGGCGCGCCGGTACGGGCCCGACTATCGCGACGAGGAGTCCGGGGTCGGCTCTGGGCCCGATTGCTTCGCCGACCTGATGTCGCACTGGCTCGACGTCGCGGCCGTGACGCGGATGCCGATCGACGCGCGGCTGTGGAGCCGGAACCCGATCGCTTCGACCTATCCGGCCTGCCAGGCGGTGACGGCGGCGGCGGAGCAGGGCGCCGCGGCCGCGTACCGGTATCTGCGGCGCCTCCGCGAGGGCCTGATGACGGAGCGGAAGAAGCTCGACCACGCCGAGGCGCTGGTGGGAGAGGCCGGGCCGGCCGGACTTGACGTGGAGCGCTTTCGGATCGACCTTACCTCGCACGCGATCACCGAGGCGTTCGCGGCCGACCTCGACGAGGTGCGAAACCCCCCGGATGAGGCGAGGGAGCAGGAAAAGGTCAAGCGGACCGAGCGCCACGATCGGGTCAGCTTCCCATCAGCGTTGTTCGTGGGCGACGACGGGGCCAGGCACGGTGTCTGGGGCTGGAGCCCGTACGACGAATACCGCGCCGCGGCGCTGGCCGCCGGCGCGCGCGTGGTGGGCGAGCGACGGCCCGAGGCGGCCGAGGCCATCGAGCGCTTCGGGCGCTGCGCGACGCGCGAGCTCGAGGAGCTCACGGGCAAGCCGCGCCCGGTCCTGGAGGCCGAGCTGTGGGCCCAAGCGCGCGACTGGAGGCTTCGTGCGACGGCGGTGTCGGGCGGCACGATCTGGGAGGCGCCCTGAGTGGGAACCGCAATCGCGGACCGGATACCCTACCGCCGGCCGATGACCTCGCCGGCCCGATCGGTGACCCGACCGATTCGCTTGGCCTCCGGATAATGGCGGCGAAGGAGCTCGAGCGCCGATCCCTCGTCGGCTCGAGCGATCACGCAGCAGAAGCCGCAGCCCATGTTGAACACCTCGTGCATCTCCTCGTCGCTCACCTCGCCGAGCTCCTGGATCAGGTCGAAGACGGGCGGTGCCGGCAGCGGGTCGTCGATCTCGTAGCCCACCTCGGCCTCGAGTCGCAGCAGATTGTTGAGCCCGTCTCCCGTGATGTGGGCCAGGCCGCGAACCTCGATGGGCGAGCGGACCACCTCGAGCACCGCAGCGACGTAGATCTCAGTCGGCTCGAGCAGCACGTCGCCCAGCGGACGGCCGAGCCGCGCGTCGTCGAGCCGGACCTGATCGAGAGCCCTCCGGGCCAGCGTGAAGCCGTTCGAGTGGAGTCCGCTCGAGGGCAGGCCGACCACCGCGTCACCCGGCTCGATCGCCGCCCCCGTGATCATCGCATCGAGCTGAACGAGCCCCACGCAGGTGCCGCCCAGCTCGTGGCCCGAGACGATGTCGCCGACCTGGGCGATCTCGCCCCCGGGGATCTCGATTCCAGCGAGCTCCGCTCCTCGGGCGAGGCCGATGCCGAGCTGCTCGCAGATCTCCGGGTCGGCGCGCTCGGCGAGGATGAAGTCGAGCATGGCGATCGGCTCGGCTCCGACGCAGACGACGTCGTTGGCGTTCATCGCGACGCAGTCGACCCCGATCGTGTCGTAGCGACCGAGGCGCTCGGCGACCACCATCTTCGTGCCCACCGTGTCTGTGGAGAGCGCGAGGCCGGTGCGGCCGTCGTCGAGGCGCAGGACGCACGCGTATTGACCAGGCGGCGAGACCACACGGGATGGCTTGCCGGTGTCGATCCCACCGAGGCTGCGGAGGAGCGCCGCGACCGCCGCGTCGGCAGCGCCCTGGCTGACCCCGGCACGGGCGTACGCGTCGGGTGTCATCGCGCCTCGGTTCGTGCCTGCAAGGGGCGGGATTCAACCACCAATGCCCGCGGATGTCAGCCTCGACGCCCGCGCCCCGTACCTATGGGCAAATGGGAAGGGCGCGTCCGATCTCGAACGCTGCCCGTCCGCTTCGACCTCAGAAGGGGGATTCGAAATGACCAAGCGCCTCGTCGCGCTGTTCCTAGCCATCGCCTTGGCTCTGGCCGTGGTCTCGTCCGGCTTTGCCGCCGGGAGCGCGTCGAAGGCGTTCAAGACCAAGGTCACGATCGTCCAAGGGGACGGCACGGACTTCCACGGGAAGGTGAAGTCGAAGAAGGCCGCCTGCAAGAAGAAGCGCAAGGTGACGCTCCAGATCATGACGACCTACCAGTCGTCGTTCCACACCCTCGGCGCCGTGAAGAGCAAGAGGAATGGCAACTGGAAGCGGCCCACGACCGTGCAGTCCGGCGCTCAGTATCGCGCCAAGGTCAAGAAGAAGACGCTGCACAACGGCGATAAGTGCAAGGCGAAGACCTCGAGGGTCGTCACCGCGACCTAAGCCAGCTCGAGCCGAGCTACGGATTCACCTGCGCGCGCCCTTGAGGGGCGCGCGCAGCTCTTTCCGGACGGCCAGCCCGGTCAGGACGCACCCCGCAAGCAGGATTCGATACGCGGCGTAGGGCCACAGGGCGCGGTCGCGCTCCACCTGCGCGATCAGCCTCTGCGAAGCGAGCGTCGAGGCGAAGGACGCGGCCACACCGGCGACCGTCGTCCGTCGAAGGCCCGGATGCACCTCGCGGCGCCGCAGGCGAATCGCCTTGAGCGCCGTGGCTCCCGCAATGACCGGCAGGGCGACGGTGCGCGAGAGGAGGTTCGCCTGCTCCCTCGTGAACCCCCGCCACCGCGCCGCCGCAATCGTCGCTCCATTGCGCGAGATCCCCGGCGCCAGCGCGGCCGCCTGGCCGAGGCCAAGGGCGAGCCCGTCGGCGGCCGTGGCGTCGCCCGGTCCGCGGCGCTGGGGATGCCGGTCGGCGAGCAGCATCGCCAGGGCGCCGGCGAGGAGGCCCCACGCGGTCGGGCCCGGCCCGCCGAGCCGCCGCTCGATCTGTCGCTCGAACGCGTAGCCGACGATCGCCGGCGGCACGAAGGAGAGTCCCACCACCGCCGCCCTGCGGGCATCGAAGGCCCGGAGCTCCTCGGCGATCAGTCGGCGCTGCCCGATCACCAGAGCCACCGCGCCGCCGGCGTGGAGCGCCACCTCGAAGCTCTTCCGGGACTCGGGGTCGAGCTCATCCCACCGCCATCCGGCGAGCCACGGCAAAAGCGACAGGTGCGCCGAGCTCGACACCGGCAGAAGCTCTGCCGGGCCCTGGACGGCGCCGAGCGCGATCGCCCGTGGAACGGTGAGCGGAGTCGCGGCGCGATTCAGGCGGGCGGTGTGGGCTCCCACTCGGCGCTTCCGCGGCGCCGCCTGATCAGCACGTAGGCGATCGCCAGCACGATTGCCGCGACGATCGCGTAGTCGAGGTAGTGGAGGTGGTCCCGCCATTGATCCCAGTTGTCCCCGACCTCCCGTCCGATTATCGCCAACATGAGGACCCAGGGGATCGACCCCAGGCAGGTGAGCGCCGCGAACCGTCCGACCGGCATCCGGGCGACCCCCGCGGGGAGCGAGATGAACGTCCGGACGATGGGAAGCATCCTGGTGAAGAAGACCGTCGCCGACCCGTGGCGCTCGAACCACCGGTCGGCCTGGTCGAGGTGGCGCCGGCTGACGTGGATCACGCGGTTTCGTTCCAGCAGCTCGATTCGCCCGTAGTAGCCGGCGGCGTAGGCGATCAGCGAGCCCGTCAGGTTGCCGAGGACACCCGCGGCGACGATCCCGAACAGGGTCATGTTCCCCTCCGAGACGTTGAACCCCGCGAACAGCATGATCGCCTCGCTGGGGATCGGCACGCACGCGCTCTCCAGCGTCATCAGGATGAAGACGCCGGCCAATCCGGTCGCGTCGATCACGTTGGTGGCGGCGTTGACGAGTGGGTCGAGGATGTCAGCCGGCATGGGGGATCAGCATTACACTCGCTCCGGTGGCGCGCCTCAGCGTAGATCCCGTCTCCAAGCGTCGGGCGCTGCAGTTCGTCGCCGACGTTCTGCTGACCGCGGCAGCCTACGCCCTCGCGTTCCGGCTTCGCTTCCTGGACGCCGCGGGCGGCATTCCGGAGCGGTACTCGACCATGCTCGCCGGGTCGATCGTCTTCGTCGCGGTCGGCAAGGGGATCGTGTTCAGGCTCTTCGGCCTCCACCAGAAGTGGTGGCGCTACTTCCAGCTCCCCGATCTATGGCCGGTGGTCCGAGCCGCCGCCGTGGCGAGCGGGCTCCTGATCGGCGTGTTCACCCTCGCCAAGCCCTACTCATACAACCTGCCGCGATCGGTCGTCGTGATCGACTTCCTGCTGACAATCGTCCTGGTCGGCGGGGCACGGCTGGCGAGGCGGATGGTCGCGGAGCGCCCCGACCGGGCGACGAGGCGCGCTAAGTCCCGTGGCGTGCTCGTGGTCGGCGCCGGGTCGGGCGGCCAGATGGTGGTTCGCGAGCTGCGCCTGAACCCGAACCTGGGCGCCCGTGCGATCGGCTTCGTCGACGACGACCCGCGAAAGCGCGGGATGACCGCCGTGGGGGTGAAGGTCCTCGGCTCGACCGACGAGATCGGCGAGATCCTCGACCGCAAGTCCCCGGATGAGGTCGTGATCGCGATCCCCTCGGCTCCGGGAGTGCTGCGCGCCAACGTGGTGGCCGCGTGCCGGGAGCGCGACATTCCGGTGCGCACGCTGCCGACCGTGTTCGAGCTCCTGCGCGGAGGCGTGCAGCTCACCCGGCAGCTCCGCGAGGTGCGGGTCGAGGACGTCCTCGGCCGCGACCCCGTGGTGATGGAGCTCGACCGCGTCGGCGCCTACCTGGAGGACAGGATCGTGCTCGTGACCGGCGCCGGCGGCTCCATCGGCGCCGAGCTCAGCCGGCAGATCGCGCGGGTGCGCCCCAAGCTCCTCGTCCTCGTCGATCACGCCGAGGACAACCTGTTCCGAATCGACCGGGAGCTGCTCGACGAGTGGCACTTCACGCGGGTCGAGGCGGTGCTCGCCGACTGCAAGGAGGGCGAGCGGATGCTCGAGGTGATGCAGCGGTTCAAGCCGAACATCGTCTTTCACGCGGCCGCCTACAAGCACGTGCCGCTGATGGAGTCGAACCCCCTCGAGGCCGTGCGGAACAACGCGATTGCGACCCGGGTGACGGTCGAGACGGCGGCGACCGCGGGCGCGGAGCGCTTCGTTTTGATCTCCACCGACAAGGCCGTCAACCCCGGGACGGTGATGGGGGCCTCCAAGGCGATGGCCGAGTGGATCGTCGAGGCCTCGGGGCAGCGCCACCCCCTGACGCGCTCCATCATCGTCCGCTTCGGCAACGTGCTCGCCTCGTCGGGGAGCGTCGTGCCGATCTTCCGCGGTCAGATCGAGCGGGGCGGGCCCGTGACCGTCACTCATCCCGAGATGACGCGCTACTTCATGACCATCCACGAGGCGGTGCAGCTGGTCATCCAGTCGGGGGACCTCGGGGGGAGCTCCGGCGACGTCTTCGTCCTCGAGATGGGGGAGCCGGTTCGGATCCTCGATCTGGCCCGGAACATGATCACCCTGGCCGGATACGAGCCGGAGGCGGACGTGGCAATCGAGTTCATCGGGCCGCGACCGGGGGAGAAGATCCACGAGGAGGTCTTCAACGCCGACGAGCGGGCTCAGCCGACGAGCGCGGAGCGGATCGTCCGCGCCGTTCGGACCCGGCCCATCGATCCGGACTGGGTCGAGGGCTCGGTCGAGCGCCTCGAGGCGCTCGTCGCGGCGGGCGATGAGGCCGGGCTCGCGGAGCGCGTCGTCGAGGTGGCCGCCGAGCGGGTCGGTGACCGCCCCGCCACCGCGCTGCCCGCGGAGCATCCCGGGCCGGGCGCGTTCGGCTAGCCGACCGGTCCCCGGCGGCCCAGCGGGGGTCGGACGTTTAAACAACGCGCCCTAAGATGCGCCCGCACCGATGCACGCGATCAAGTCGATCGGCCCCGTTTTGGGCATCGTCGCCTTCGGCGGGCTGGCGATCCTGGCCTTCCTCCTCTTTCAGCAGGCGCGCGACCTCCGCCGCCTGCGTGAATGGGCCGGACGGGCTCCCGAGCGTGCCCAGGAGGCGGCCGACGCGGCGCAGGCCGCGGCCGACGCGGCGAAGGGCGAGGGGGCGGACGAGGAGGCTCCGGCCCAGGCCCACCCGTCCGCGGGCGGCCTCCGCGGGCGGCTGGCCGGGTACCGGGCCCGGATCAAGGACGCGGTCGGGCCGCGGCTCGCCGAGGCCGATCGCCGGCTGCCGATCGATGGCCGCATCCTCGTGGCGCTCGTCGTGGCCGCCCTGATTGCGGCCGGCGTGGCGACGAGCGGCTTCGGCCTCGTCGGCGGGGGCGGTGGCGCGGACAAGCACCAAAAGCACAATGGAAGGCCGAACGTCGCCGTTCTCAACGGCACTGCCGTTCCGAACCTGGCGGCTCAGGTCGATCAGCAGGTCCTGAAGCCGGCGGGGTACAAGTCGGGGACGGTCTCCAACGCCGGGTCGACGTTCGCTCAAACGGTGGTCATGTACGACTCGGGCCACCGCGCGGACGCCAAGTCCCTCGCGACGGCCATCCAGCCGAAGCTCGGAAAGACGCCGACTCAGGCGATGACGTCCGACGTCAGGTCCCACGCCGGCGCGGCGCCCCTGGCGGTCGCGGTCGGCCTCGACGACTCGTCGACACTCGGCGCCGGCTGATGAGCGTCTCCGGCGATATCTACGACGCGCTCCTGGACCTCCCGGCCTGGGTGTCGGTCGCCGCCACCCTTGCCTTCTTCCTGCTCCTCACCCTCTACCTGTCGCAGCGGCGAGACGTCGCTCGGCTGTCGGCTTGGATGGCGCAGGCTCCGTCGCACCCCGCAACCGACCTCGCCGCGAGCGAGACGCTCCTCGATCGCGCCGAAGCGGAGCTCGAGGCTCTGTTGGGAGCCGCCGAACCGGAGGCCGCCGAGCCGGAATCCGCCGAGCCGGAATCCGCCGAGCCGGAAGCCGCCGAGCCGGAAGCCGCCGAGCCGGAAGCCGCCGAGGCGGTCGAGCCGACCGCCGTCGCGCCGCCGCCCCCGGTGACCCCGAGCCAGGCGCCCGCGCGGGACGAGGCACCCGCCGCGCGTGTGACCGCCGAGCGTCCAGCGCTCGAGCGGATCACGATGGAACGCGCCGCCCTGCTGCCTCACCCGCGCTGGCGAAGGCTCACCCGCAAGGTCGGACAGCCTCGCGTTCTCGGGTTGATCGCCCTCGCCGCGGTGGTCCTCGGGCTGGTGGCGATCTTCGGGTCGGAGCGGTTGCTGCGCAACGGCGAGGGGTCGAGTCCGCCTTCGAAGACGGGGAAGGTCGATCCCGCCGCGGTCACGGTCGCGGTGCTCAACGGCACTTCCGTTCCGGCGCTCGCGGCCAAAACCGGCGATGACGTGAAAGCGAACGACTTCAAGGTCGGCACCCTCAGCAACAGCCGCAAGCAGTACCAGCAGACGGTGGTCATGTACGAGCCGCACCAGCAGAGGGCCGCGAACAAGGTCGCGCACGACCTCGGCGTGAAGCCGGTGCAGCCGATCGATCGGCAAACGCAGGGGGAGGCGGGCGATGCCGACGTCGTGGTGATCGCCGGCGCGGATCGCACCCAGCCGTGAGCCCTCTCGGCCGCGTCCTCTTCGTCGTCCTGCTGGTCGCCTCGGTCGTGGTCGCGGCCGTCGTCGTACACGCGCGCACGCCCGACCTCGAGCTGCAGGTGACCCGCTTCACCTTTCACTTCGACCCGAAAGGGCCCGCCGGCCACCGAGTCGCCAGGATCGGCTTCTACGTGCGCGAGGGCGATCCGAACGCCACGGTGGAGATAGTCGGGCCGAACCTCCGGCCGACCCGCACCCTTTATCAGGGCCCGGTCGAGGCCGACCAGCCGCAGTCGTACGCCTGGAACGGCCGGACCGACTCCGGCGCGTTCGCGGATCCCCACGATCGCTATCGGCTGCGGGTCGTCCTTCCCAGCCGCGATCGGGACATGGTCTACCCGCAGCGGATCGTGGTCCAGGAAGCGAAGTCGGGGTGACGGCGTCACCGCTCGAGCTGGCCGGCATGCTGCTCGCATGTGGGGGGGCCGCCGTGGCGCTGCTCGCCGACGACCGCAGGCTGCGTTATCTGGCCGCCGCGATCGCCTTGGTCGCGGCTCCGGTGCTGGTGGCCGGGGACGTGTGGCACTCGGCGCGGTTCGTGGACCTCCGCGGGCATCCCGCGAAGCTCGTGGCGGTCGCGGCGATCGCGGCGATCGCGGTGGGCGCGGCGGCGGTCGTCTTCCATCGGGCGCGCTGGACCTTCCCGGTCGCCGTCTTCGCGCTCATGCCCCTGCGGCTCCCCGTTCATCTCGGCGGTCAGACCTCACATCTGTTGATTCCGCTCTACGTGCTGATCGCGGCAGGCATCGCCCGGGGGGGATACGAGCTCGTGCGCGCGCGCTCCCACGGGACCGATCGCCTGCCCCCGGAACGCCTCACGGGGGGCGTCGGGGGTTGGCCGGCGGCGGTCTGGCTCCATCGCACCCTCGCAGCGACCCTCGTCCTCTACGCGATCCAGACCGCCTACTCGGCTGATGTCTCGAACGCGATCGAGAACGCATCGTTCTTCCTCGTCCCGTTCGCCGTGATGCTGGTGCTGCTCGAAGAGGTGCCCTGGACCCGCGAGCTCCTCGGCCGCGTCTTGATCGGCGTGGTCGCCATGGGCCTTCTGTTCGCCGGGGTCGCATTCGTCGAGTACGCGGTGCGGGACCTCCTGCTGAGCCGCGGCGACCTGCTGCAGTCGAACCAGCTCCATCTCTACTTCCGGGTCAACTCCCTGTTCTACGATCCGAACGTCCTCGGCCGCTACCTGGCGCTCGACCTCGTCGCGCTTGGGGCCTATCTGGCGTGGTCGCGCCACACCGCGTGGGCGATCGCGGCGGCGCTCGCATCCGCGATCATGCTCACCGCGCTGGCGCTGAGCTACTCGATCACGAGCTTCGTCGCGCTCATTGCGGGCCTCCTGGTCGTCGCGGCCCTTCGATGGGGCGTCCGATGGGCGCTCGCGGGCGGCGCGGCGATCGTCCTCTGCGGCGTGATCTTCCTCGCCGTGAGCGGAACCGGGCACACCGACTTCAGCTCGGAGGAGAGCTTCAACACCGCCGGGAGCGGCAGGGTGAGCCTGGCGCGCGGCGGCATCGATCTCGCGGGCGACCGCCCGATCGCGGGTTGGGGCTCGGGAGCGTTCGGCGCGGCGTTCGCCCGCCACATCCAGCGGGCGAGGACCACGGTCTCCCACTCGGAGCCGATCACGGTCGCCGCGGAGCAGGGGGCCATCGGCCTGATCGTCTACGTCGCGCTGATCGTCCTCGCGCTGGTGGTCCTGTTGAGCGGCGCCGGGGCGTCGGCGGGCACCGCCGCGATCGCCGCGTGCTTCGTCACCATGGTCGTGCACAGCCTCGGATACGCCGCGTTCACGACCGATCCCGCGACCTGGGCGTTGATCGGACTCGGCGTGGCGATCCGGCGCCGGCCGGCGGTGAGCGGCGACGCGGCCCGGCCGGTCGGGGTCGACGCCGCCGCCGCGGCGGAGCCCCGCCCCGCCACGGTCTAGCGGCGCTTTCGGCCCGGGGGCGGGGTGGGACCGCGCATTCAGCCCCACCCCCTTGCGTCGAGTGTCGATCTGGTTGGCTCCAGGCCGACTACCTCGACACTCGACGGGCACTTCCCGACCCGTCCGGCGTCGCTGGCTCCAGCGAGGCGCGCTGGCGGTTGTATGCGTCGGCGGCCTCGCGCATGCCGTCTCCACGGCCGGGACGAAGGGCGCGACGGGCGTGGAGCCAGTACCAGCCGGCCCGGTGCTCGCGCATGAGCAGGGCGGCCGCAGCGCGAGGCACGTAGGACCACGCCCACAGCAGCCGCGAGAGGATGACCGCAGCGCGGGGGTGATGCTTTCGCATGTAGAGGTCGCGACCGCGATGGAACTGGACCACGCGCCGCGTGCCTGCGGAGCGATCGGTCGCGAGCTGCTCGTGGTGGACGGCGCGGGCGGCCGGGACGTGGAGGATCCGCCACCCAGCGTCGCTCATCCTCTTCTGGAAGTCGACCTCCTCGGAGTAGACGAAGAAGTCCGGATCCAGGTACGAAACGGCTGCGGCCGCCTCCCTCCTTACGAGCATGGTGCACGACTGGACCCACCCGACTTCCCGGGTCGCCTCGCCTCCCGACTGGGTGACGAGCCCGCGATGCAGGAGCAGCGCCTGCGCGAGCGCCGTTCCCAGCCCCGGAAGCCGCCATGCGCACGGGATCGGGTTCAGGTCCGGGTCGACCAGCTGGGCGCCGGCCGCCCCCGCGGTCGGATCCGCGGCCAGCGCCTCGAGCAGCGCCCGGGCGCACCCGTCCAGCACCTCGGAGTCCTCGTTGAGCAGGAGGCAGAAGCGCCCGCGCGCCTCCCGGAGCAGGAGGGAGTTGTTCTCGGCGAGTCCCGCCCGGCGATCGCGGACGATGGTCCTGACCTCCGGGTACCGCTCGGCGACCGCGGCGGGCGAACCGTCGGCGGAGGCGTTGTCGAGCACCACGACCTCGTGGTCGACGTCGGCGGGATGGGTGCGGCGGATCGATTCCAGGCAGCCGAGCAGAAATTCCCGGCCGTCGGTGTTGACCACGCAGTAGGAGAGCTCCATCGCCAGAATCCTCGCCGATGCGAGTGCAGATCGTCGATCCGCCCGCGTACACCCCGCCGTACGATCGGGCCCTGTGCGCCGCGCTCGCACGGGCCGGCGCCGAGGTCGAGCTCGTCACCAGCCGGTTCACCTACGGCCCGGTGCCCGCCGCGGAGGGGTACCGCGTGAACGAGAGGTTCTACGCGCGCTCGGGTGGGCGGAGGCCGGGCTCGCGAACGGGTCGAGGGCTGAAGCTCGCCGAGCACCTGGTCGACATGGCCCGGTACCGCCGCGAGGGCGTGAGCGGCGACGTCGTCCACTACCAGTGGCTCCCCGTCCCCGCGCTCGACGGCCCGTTGCTGCCGCCGTCCCCGGCCCGCGTCCTCACCGCGCACGGCGTCCTGCGAGGCGAGGCGTCGGGAGAGCGCCCCGGGCGCGGCCTGCGCCGAGTGCTGGCGAAGATGGACGCGATCGTGACCCTCTCCGACCACGGAGCGACGCGACTCGAGCAGGCCGGTGTGGAGCGCGAACGCATCCGTGTGATCCCGCACGGGGCCTTCGACTACCTGACCCGCCTACCCGACGAGGAGCCGCTGCCCGGCGAGCTCGCCAACGTCGAGGGACCGGTGATCCTCTGCTTCGGCCTCATCCGCCCCTACAAGGGCGTCGACGTCCTGCTGGAGGCGTTTCGGTCGGTCCCGGAGGCCGAGCTCTGGATCGTGGGCAGGCCTTTCGGCGTGTCGATGGAGCGGCTCGGCGAGCTCGCGTCGCGGGCCTCGGGAGAGGTCCGGTTCGTGCCCGAATTCGTCCCCGACCCCGCGGTTCCGGCGTACTTCCGGCGTGCCGACCTCGTCGTCCTCCCGCACCGCGACGCCGAGCAGTCCGGGGTGCTCTACGCGGCGCTCGCGTTCGCGAAGCCGATCGTGATGAGCGACGTTGGGGGGTTCGGCGAGGTGGCGGCGCACGGCGCCGGTCGCCTCGTCCCGCCCGGCGACCCGGCGGCGCTGGCCCGGGCGCTCAACGAGCTCCTCGCCGAGCCCGAATCCCGCGAGCGGCTGGCCGCCGCGGCCGGGAAGGCGGCTGCCGGCCCGTACTCGTGGGACACCGTCGCCGCCCGAACGCTGGCGCTCTATGAGGAGCTCTCACGGTGACCGCGGTCGCGATCGCGTTTTGGGTCTCGGTGGGCCTGCTCTTCTATGCCCACCTCGGGTACCCGCTGGTGCTTTGGTCGCTGGCCGCGATCGGCCGGCCCCGCGAGCGCGTGTCCGCAGGCGACGCGCTCCCCAGGGTGTCGCTGATCGTCGCCGCCCACGACGAGGAGGACGTCATTGAGCGAAAGGTCCGCGACGCCTTGGCGCTCGACTATCCGCGGGAGCGGCTCGAGGTGATCGTGGCATCCGACGGCTCGAGCGACCGAACGGTCGAGCTCGCCGGCGCCGCGGGGGCCGATCTGGTGCTCGATCTCCCCCGGGGAGGCAAGGTGACCGCGCTCAACGCCGCGGTGGCCCGTTCTCGCGGCGAGGTGCTCGCCTTCTCGGACGCGAACAGCTTCTGGGCGCCGGATGCCCTGCGCCGGCTCGTGGCGCGGCTCGCGGCCCCGGGGATCGGCTACGTCTGCGGCCAGGTCCGATTCGAGGGCGGCGGGGCCGCGAACGAGGAGGGCCTCTACTGGCGCTATGAGATGGCGGTCCGGACGCTCGAGTCGCGCTTGGGCGGCGTCACGGCGGGCAACGGCGCGATCAACGCCGTGCGCCGCGAGGCGTACCTGTTCCTCGAGCCGACGCGCGGCCAGGACATCTCGTTCCCATACGAGCTCGTGAAGCGGGGCTGGCGCCCGGTCTACGCGCCCGAGGCGCGCGCGCGCGAGCGCCTCGCCCCAACCCTCGGCGGAGAGTTCGAGCGCAAGCGCCGGATGATGGCCGGCGCCTGGAGCACGATGCTCCGTCACGGCCTCCTGTCCATGCGCGGGTACGGGCCGCTCTACGCGCTCGAGATCGTCTCGCACCGGATGCTTCGCTACGCCTCGCCCCTGCTGCACCTGGTGGCGCTCGGCACCAACCTGGCTCTGCTCGGGCAGGGAGCGATCTACCTCATCACCCTCGCGCTCCAGCTCGGGCTGCTGGGTGCGGCCGCGCTCGGCACGGTCCTGCAGCTTCGCGTCCTGCGCATCGCGCGCTATTACGTCGCGGTCACCGCGTCGAGCGCCGTCGGGCTCTGGGACTATCTGCACCACGGGGTGCCGCGGACGTGGGAGAAGGCCGAGGGGACGAGGTAGGCGGGTGGCCACGGAGGACACCACCGGCGCCCGGGCCGGTCGCCAGGGCGCTCGTTCGGGACTGCCGCGCGCCGCCGACGTCCTCTTCGCGAGCCTCGGCCTCGTGATCGCGGCTCCCTTCCTGGCCGCGGCGGCGGTCGCGATAAAGCTCGACTCGCGGGGGCCGGTGATGTACCGCCAGCGCCGCGCGGGCTGGCGAGGTCAGCGCTTCGAGCTCTACAAGCTCCGGACGATGAGTCCGGGGGCGGACCCCGTCGGGGTCGGGACGCCGGTGCTCGAGGGCGATCCCCGGGTCACCCGGATCGGGCGACTCATCCGGCGCTTCTCGCTCGACGAGATCCCAAACCTGATCAACGTGCTGCGGGGGGAGATGGCGATCGTCGGGCCGCGCCCCACCCTCGAGGCCCAGGTCGAGCTCTACACGCCGGGTCAGTGGCGCCGCCTGGAGGTGAAGCCGGGGCTCACGGGCTGGGCGCAGGTGAACGGTCGCGCCGGAATCCCATGGGCCGAGCGGATCGAGCTCGACGTCTGGTACGTGGACCACCGCTCGGCGCGGCTCGACCTGCGAATCCTGGCCCGGACCGCACGGCTCCTGCTCACCGGCCACGGCCTGTACGGCTAGACGGGTGATTCCACGACATCGCGCGCCGAGTCAGGGAGTCGATCGACCGCACCCACCGCGCTAGGGTGCGAGCGATGCCAGGCCCGATCGAGCTTCGCGACTTTCGACCCGATGACGCACCGGCAGTGCATCGTTGGTTCAACGACGCGCGTGTGACGGCGGATCTGGTCGGTAACCGCGGCGCCTTCAGCGAGGACGACGCCAGGGGGTGGGTCGAGCGGGCGATGGACACGAGCGGCGACCGGAAGTGGTCGATCGTTCTCGACGGAGGGGCCGAGCCCGTCGGGTTCGTGGCGCTGTTCGGGCTTCAGCGCGAGACCGGCCCCGAGCTCGCCGTCCTGATCGGCGACTCCTCGGCGTGGGGCAGGGGGGTCGCGCGGGAGGCCGAGCGCCAGGCCTGCGTCGAGGCGTTTCGGCGGTACGGCGCCCATCGAATCCACGCCGAGATCCCGGCGACGAACCGGGCCGCCCAGAAGGTCGTCACCCACCTGGGGTTTCGGCGCGAGGGCGTCATGCGAAGGGCGATTCGCCGCGGCGACGAAGCCGTGGACAACGAGGTCTGGGGCCTCTTGCCCGAGGAGTTCACGGGGTGGGGGGACGCGCCGAGCTGATCGCCGATCGCGGCGAGGCGGCGGAGACGGAGGACTTCTTTCGCTCCCGCCCGTTCTACGACGCCGAGGGCGTAAGCCACACGCTGCGCATTGCCGGAGACGGGCTGGAGGTCGCGTTTCCCCTGCTCGTCAACGAGATCGCTGGCACCGCGCTCGCCGATGGGATCACCCCCTACGGATACCCCGGGGCGGCGGTCCGCGCCGACGCCGATGGGGCGCCCGACCCCCAGGGGATCGATTGGTCCGCGACCGATCTGGTCAGCGTCTTCGCCCGTGAACGGCTCGGGGGCGAGCCGTGCCTCGCGGGAGCGACAAAGCGCTCCGCCGTCCAGATCCACGATCCGTCGCGTGAGCGCAGGCTGCGTTCCCGATTCGGCGAGCAGATTCGCCGCAACGAGAAGCTCGGATACCGGATCGAGACGCTCGAGGGCCGCCGAGCGACGGTCGAGCACCGGACGAGCTTCTACGTCGCATACACGGAGACGATGCGAGGTGCCGAGGCCGCCGAGCGTTACTTCTTCGATCCCGACTACTTCCGCACCGTGCTCTCGTTCGAACGCTCCTGGCTCATCCTGTGCCGCAGCCCCGAGGGCTCGACGGCCGCGGGCGCGATCGCAGCCGTTTCGGATGGCGTGCTCCACTACTACCTCGGCGGCACGGCGGACGCGCACCGGCGGGACTCGCCGTTCAAGAACGTCGCCGACAGGATGGTCGCGCTCGCCGACGAGCTCGAGCTGCCGCTCAACCTCGGCGGAGGAGTGCGGCGAGGCGACGGTCTCGAGGACTTCAAGCGCGGCTTCGCCAACGCGGAGCTTCCGTTCTTCACGCACGAGATCGTCTGCGACCCGAGCGCGTTCGAGGACCTGGTCCAGGGGCGCCCCGAGACGGGCTTCTTTCCCCCGTATCGCGCTTCCGAGGCGGCGGAGACGGCGACCGGCTAACCGCTCGCCGCCCGCGCGGACCGCGCCTCGTCGGCCCCGGACGCGTAGACCTCGTCCAGGAATGCGGCCAGCTCGCCGTCGAGGCGCTTCGGGGTGAGCCTCCACTCGAGGATCGAGTTGGCGTTGACCAGCCGAGCATGCTGCATCTCCTCGACCAGGATGTCGGCGTCGGAGAACGGATGAAGCGGGTCGTTCGGATGACCGATCACGAGCGCCGGCTGGGCGATCCCCCTGCGCTCCTCGCGCGGCGGCGCGGCGCCGGCGAACAGGACGCCCTCGAGCACCGCGCGCGAGCTGTCGGGGTCACGGCGCAGCCAGTCGAGCATGATGTCCAGCAGGTAGTTGGTGCGCGGAATGCGCTGCAGCGCCCGCGAGGCGCCGGCGAGCAGGGGCTTGCCGAAGCGGAGCCCCAGCAGGATCGGGGTGAAGACCAGCGCCGCACCGAGGAGCGCGTCCTCCAGCACCGGCATCTCGATGAACAGCCCCCGGGCGCTCTCGGGATGGTGCACGGCGAGCTCCAGGGTCACGTTGGCCCCGAGGGACGTGCCCCCCACCACCGGCGCCTCGAGCCCGAGGTGGTCGACCAGCGCGGCGACCTGCCCGGCGAGGGCGTTCATCGAGTACATGCGCATGTCGTCCGGCTTGTCCGAGTCGCCGTGCCCGAGCAGGTCGACCGTGATCACGCGGTTCCCTCGTGAGGCGAGCTCCGGGGCGAGCTTGTCGTACATGCGCCGGTTCATGAGCAGCCCGTGCACCAGCACCAGGGTCCGCTCGCCCTCCCCGTCGATCTCGTACGCGATCCGGTGGCCTTGGTACCGGAACGAGCCGCTCCCGTCCATCGGCCGCGGAGTCTATTCGAGGCCGATTTCGGCCGGCAACGCCGGCTC
>Ga0066652_100000202_pt1 | contig 31209 bp, 35 predicted proteins | sample GraSoiAngelo_101_FD_71413 | JGI IMG/M metagenome (GOLD analysis project Ga0066652, IMG submission 71413) | Grasslands soil microbial communities from the Angelo Coastal Reserve, California, USA - 14_0903_02_30cm | ecosystem: Environmental > Terrestrial > Soil > Grasslands | place: USA... | reverse complement strand
CGGCGGCCTGACCGCGGCGCTCGTCAGCCGCCGCCCGCGGCGCGCCAGTGCAGGGCCCGCTCGGGAGTGAGCTCGAGCAGCGGCCCGTCGGGGGGGCGGCGGCGGTACGACTCGTACTTTGCGCACAGGGCGCCGAGCGCCTCGGGGCGCGCGGCGGGATCGTCGAGCACGTTCACCGTGCCGAGGACCTGGACCCACGCGAGGTGGCTCCAGTCGTCGTCGTAGCGGTCGACCGTCATAGCGGCGTCCGGGCGGCGCCGGAGATAGCGAATGCGCGCGAGCTCTCGCCCCGCGACCCGCTTGGGCTTCTCGTCGATCGCGCTGTAGAGCCGATCGCCCGCGAGCGCGAAGGTGACGGGCAGGACCCGGGGTCGATCGCGGCCGTCCAGGAAGCCGAGGTGTCCCACCCGCCCGTCGCGAAGCAGCTCGATGGCCCAACCGGGGAGCTCGGCTAGATTGCCGGCAGGCACGGCGCGAGCATACGGCCGCCACCACGATCTCGAAGGAGCCCGCCCGGGAAGGAGACCTATGAAAGCTGTCGTGATGCACGAGACCGGCGACCCCGAAGTCCTTCGCGAGGAGGAGGTCGACCGCCCCGAACCCGGCGACGGCGAGGTCCTGCTCAGGGTCCACGCGGCGTCGGTCAACCCGGTCGACTGGAAGTACCGGCGTGGGCTCGCCGAGACGTCCCTCCCCGCAGTGCTCGGTATCGACGTATCGGGCACGGTCGAGGCCTCGCGCGCCGACGGCTTCGCCGAGGGCGATGAGGTGTTCGGGATCTCGGCGAGCGGCGCGTACGCCGAGTATTCGACCGCCTCCGCCGCCGCGATCGCGAGGAAGCCCGACGGCGTGAGCCACGAGCAGGCGGCGGCGATCCCGGTGGCAGGGGTCACCGCGTGGCAGGCCCTGTTCGACCGGGGCGCGCTCGAAGGCGGTCAGACGGCGCTCGTTGCGGGCGCCGCCGGCGGCGTCGGTCACTTCGCCGTCCAGTTCGCCAAGGTCGCCGGCGCGCGGGCGATCGGCACCGGCTCCGCGCGAAATCGCGACTTCGTCCTCGGCCTCGGCGCCGACGAGTACGTCGACTACACCCACGAGGAGGTCGGCGAGGCTGTGGGCGGCGCCGACGTCGCGTTCGACACGGTTGGAGGTGAGGTGACCGCCTCGCTCCTCCCCGCGGTCCGGGAGGGCGCCACGCTCGTCACGATCGCCGGCGCGCCGCCCGAGGAGGCCGCGCGCGAGCGCGGCGTGAAGGCCGAGCTCCTGGTGGCGAGCCCGACAGCGGAGCAGCTGGCGCGGATCGCCGAGCTGGTCGCGGGCGGCGACGTGAGGGTGGAGATCGCTGAGGCGCTGCCGCTCGCCGAGGTGAGGCGCGCGCACGAGCTCAGCGAGGGTGGACACGTGCGCGGGAAGCTGGTCCTGACGGTCGCGTCCTGAGCCCGCCCCCAGCACGCCCGCAAGGGGCCCCGGCAAGGGGCAAAGACTGCGTTTTCCCTGCAATCGAGCTTGCAGCGATGTGAGCAGCTGCTTGCGCGAAGGGGTGGCGCCATTAGCCTCGCGCCCCCACGACTTCGCTCGAGCCGACCGCAGCAGGTGCCCCGGGACCGCAGCGCCGCAAAGCCGCGCTCGCGCTTACAGCATCGATCGCCGCCGCACTCATGGTCTGCGCCCCGGGGCTCGCGCCGGCGCAGGACCTTCGGTCGCAGCTCTCGGCGAAGCGCAGCCAGCTCTCGCAGGACCGCTCTCGCCAGGCCGCGCTGTCGGCCACGGTCGAGCGCTACTCGGGCGAGATTGACCGGCTCTCGGCGCAGGTCGCGACGCTGCGTGCTCGCCAGGCGGCGGTCCAGCGCCAGCTCGACGTGAAGGAGGCCGAGCTCGAGCGGGCGAGGGCCAGGCTCGAGCGACTTCGCGCCCGCCTCCGCGCGGCCCTAGGGGTGCTGAGGCAGCGGCTGGTCGCCGAGTACGAGTCCGATCAGCCCGACGCGCTCACGGTGATCCTCCAGGCCCACGGCTTCGACCAGCTGAGCTCCCGCTACGAGTACCTCCGCTCGATCCAGGAGCAGGACACGGCGATCGTGACCAGGGTCCGAAGGCTCAGAAACGAAACCCGCGACACGGTGAACAGGATCCACGCGGCGACCGAGCGTCTGGCCGCCGAGCGCGATCAGCTGGCGCAGACCAGAACCGAGCTCCGGGCGCGGCAGCGCGCGCTGAGCGCCGCCCAGAGCCGAAAGCAGGCGGTCCTCTCGCATCTGAGATCGAACGGGGAGCGGCTTCAGAGCGAGATCAGCGACATCCAGTCGCGGATCCAGGCGCAGATCCAGGCGCAGCAGGCCGCCACATCGGCCGCGACCGCGGCCGCAACTCCCCCGGCCGCATCGCAGCTCGGCCCGGTTCCCGCGGGGCAGGCGATCTCCCCGTTCCCGGCGTCCTCGCCGCTTACGTGGGGACGCACCGACCAGGGCGTCGACGGGACCACGGCGCCCGGGTCGCCGCTTCTCGCGATGGGCACCGGGACGGTGACGATCGGGCACGACCCGGCGGGGTTCGGGGCTTCCTACCCGATCATCCACACCTCCTTCGGCGACTTCTACTACGGCCACTGCGTCCCCACCGTCGCCGACGGGGCGAGTGTCTCGATCGGCCAGCCGATCGCCACCGCCCACTTCGGGACCTGGGGAAACTCGACGACGCCGGGCGGATTCGAGATCGGGGCCTGGCCTCCGGGCGGCATGACGGCGGGCGCCGCGATCCGCAGCTGGCTCATCGGGCTGCCGCGTCGGTAAGTTCCCTGGAGATGTGTGGATGAGTGAGCGACAGCCCCCCATCGACGAGGCGCGTGCGCGCGAGCTCCTGCGGCGCGAGCGCGAGCGGATCGAGGCCTCCCTGGCCGATTCGGCGCGGGTGCGAGGGAGCGAGCTCGAGGAGGTCGACACCGAAACGGGCGCGGCCGACGAGGGCGAGCGGATCGAGGAGGAAGAGGTGGACGAGGCGCTCGCCGCACAGCTTCGATCTGAGCTTGAGGCGATCGAGCGCGCCGAGAAGCGCCTCGAGGACGGCACGTACGGCTTCTCGGTCGAGAGCGGCGAGCCGATCCCGGCCGAGCGCCTCGAGACGATCCCGTGGGCCGAGCGCACCCCCGGGGAGCAGGAGCGCTACGAGCGCACCCACGGCCGGACGCGCTAGCCACGGTCGCACCCACGGCCGGACGCGCTAGCCACGGTCCTCGACGTCGCCGCTTCGAAACGAGCTCGGCGCGACTCACGCATGAGACGCTGTCGGCGACGGCGTTGATCCCGACGAGGAGGTTCGATCGCGTGACTGGCCCCGATTCCCGCCCCCCGCAAGACCGTGAGCCGGTTCGCTTCCTGGTCTTCTCCGCCTCCCTGCGAGCCGACTCGCTCAACGGCCGACTCGCTCGCCTCGCCGCGAGCGTGGTCGAGGCCAATGGCGGCGTGGTCGACTTCCGGCCGATGTCAGACTTCGAGGCCCCCTCCTACAACGCCGACGTGCAGGGCGAGGACGGCTTTCCGCCCGGCGCCGACAGATTTCGGGAGTGCGTGCAGACCAACGACGCGTTCGTGATCAGCTCGCCCGAGTACAACGCCTCGATGCCCGGTGAGCTGAAGAACTCGATCGACTGGGTATCGCGGTTCAGCCCGCAGCCGTTCAACGAGAAGCACGGGCTTCTGATTTCGGCGTCGCCCTCGATGTCTGGCGGCAATCGGGGGCTATGGGCCCTGCGGGTTCCCTTCGAGCACCTGGGTGCCCGCGTCTATCCGGACATGTTCTCCCTCGCCCAGGCTCACCAAGCGCTCGATCAGGACGGACGGATCGCCAACGCGCAGCTTCAGGAGCGCTTCGAGCACAACATCGTCGGCTTCATGGACCTGGTCGAGGCCTCCAAGCACTATCCATGCGTCAAGACCCGCTGGGTCGAGTACCTCGGCGAGCGCCCGGACCCGGTGACGGACCGGGTCGAGTAGGCAAAGTCGCGACGCGATCGCGACCGAGCCCGGCGCGGGTGCCGATCAGTCGGATTCGGGGGCCACTTGCGGAGGTACGCCCGGCGCGTAGCGGTGGTGGATCGCCAGCGCGTTGCCGTCGGGATCCTCGAAGAACGCCTGACAGCAGACGCCCGAGTCGAGGGTCTCCCCCCTGAACTCGACGCCGCGCGACTCGAGCTCGCTGCGCGCCGCGTCGAAGTCGTCGACCCTCAGCTCGATCGGATGGTTGTTCGCCCGAAACTCGATGCCGAAGGCCTCCGACTGCATCAGCGCGAGCGTCAGGTTGCCGGTCTCGAACTCGATCGCGGGCAGCTTCCCCCACCGCTTCGATTCCCGAAGGCCCAGCACCCCGCCGTAGAAGTCGATCGCGGAATCCAGGTCGCTCGTCGAGACCGTGATGAAGTCGGTGCCGGTGATCAGAGGGCTCGAAGCTGCCATTGGTGCCTCCTTGTGGTGGGCGTCGGCGTTGAGTCGAGGCGAGCTCGCCAGCGGCTGGTCTGACGCTCCGTCAAGGGTACGGAGCGAATGGGTCCGTGGCCGGGCGGCGGCTTATCAGGATGCCGTCGCAGCTCGTCTGCGGCCCGTAGGCTGTGCCACATGGACGTTCGCCTCATCGCGAGTGTGGCGGTCGTCGCCGCCGACCCGCCGCAGAGCCGAAAGTTCTTCATCGATGCCCTCGGCCTCCCGTTGGAGGGCGAGGGCGATGGCTACTACTCCAGCGGGAGCATCCCCGGCAGCAAGCACTTCGGTGTGTGGCCGCTCTCGCAGGCGGCAGAGGCGTGCTTCGGCAAACCGGAGTGGCCCGCCGACCGGGTGGTTCCCCAGGCATCAATCGAGTTCGAGGTGGAGGAGGCGGAAGCTGTCGCAGCGGCAGGCGGCGAGCTTCAGCGCGCGGGCTTTGAGCTATTGCACCCGGCCCGCACGGAGCCGTGGGGACAGACGGTGACCAGGCTTCTCACGGAGGATGGCTTGATCGTCGGCATCTCCTACGTTCCCTCGTTTCACGACGAAGAGCCTGCCTGAGACCAGGGCTGCGTCCACGCGAACCCAGGGAAGGCGCCTACCGGAATCGAACCGGTGTAAACGGCTTTGCAGGCCGCTGCGTAACCACTCCGCCAAGGCGCCCGGTGCGGCAAGCGTAGCGATCCTCCGGCCGGCTTCCCGGGCGTCGGCGAGCGGCCGATAGGGTCCGCGCCGTGGCGGAGATCGAGCTGAAGCGGGCCGACGGGATCGCCTACCGAGAGGCGGTTCCGGAGAACGATTCCGACCTTGCGCCGGCGCTCTGCCTCCACGGGTTCCCGGAGAGCTCGTACATGTGGCCGGGGGTCCTCGAGGCGCTCGCGGAGTCGGGGCGCCGCGCCGTAGCGCCCGACCTGCCGGGGTTCGGCGACTCCCCGCCCGACCTCCCGGGGACGTGGGAGCGCCAGGTCGAGGCGGTCGAGCGCTTTCGCGCCGAGGTGGGGGTCGACCGGGTGGCGCTCGTCGTCCACGACTGGGGCGGGCTGATCGGGCTGCGGTGGGCGTGTGACCACCCGGGGGTGGCGGTGGCGCTCGTCGTCTCGAACACGGGGTTCTTCCCCGACGGCAAGTGGCACGGGATGGCCGAGGCGATGCGGACGCCAGGCGAGGGGGAGCGGCTGATCGGCGGTCTTACCCGGGAGGGGTTCGGTGGGCTTCTGTCGACGCTCTCCCCCGGGTTCGACGAGCGCGCCACCGTGGAGTATTGGAAGGCCTTCGAGACCGAGGAGGGGCGACGCGGCGTCCTCGACCTCTACCGCTCGGGCGACTTCGAGAAGCTCGCCGCCTACGACGGCCGCCTCGCCGAACTCGCGCTGCCGACACTCGTTCTGTGGGGCAGGGACGACGCCTTCGCGCCGGTCGCCGGCGCCTACCGCTTCGAGCGCGAGATCCCCGGCGCGGAGGTGCTCGTGCTGGACGGCGCCGGCCACTTCGTCTACGCCGACCAGCCGGAGCGCGCCGCGCGCGAGGTCGCGAGCTTCCTGTCCGCGAGCGGCGTCTAGCCGCAGCGCTCGCGGACAGGCTCGCTAACCGAGGCTGATCTTGTCGGTCTTCAGGTGGAGGGTGCCGGTGATCCCGCGCCCGCCCGAGAAGCGGATGTTGCCGTGGCGCTGGGCCGAGGTCTCCACCCCCTTCCCCAGCGGCGCGCGGGTGATCTTCACGGTGCCCGCCCCTGCCACCTTGACGACCTTGAGCTTCTGGGTGACCTGGATGAAGTTCTGGCGGAAGATGGCGAGCGCCCCGGTCGATCGATCGCTGCCGGAGGCCCCGGCGTAGACGGCCGTGAACCGTCGGTGGTCGGACACCACCCAGCCGTTTCGGACCGGGCTGATGACGTTGGTCGAGAAGGGGGTCTGCGGGTCGGGGCCGAGCATCCTCGCCGGGATCGTGCCGGTGTGCCGGTGACCGCGCAGGGGCGGGAGGTGCTTCGGAGGCTTGACCCCCTTCGGCGTCGTCACCTGCGGCGGGGCCGTCGGGTTCGCGGGCGCCTGAGGCTTCCGGTGCGGGGGGCGGGCGTGGGTAGTGGTCGACTGGGCCTGGGTGGTCGTGCTCTCCGAGCTGGCGCCCGAGCCGCATCCCCACACCGAGATGGCGAAGACGATCGCCGCGATCCCGCACGCCGCGCCGACCAGGCGGCGGCGCCGAGCGAATCTATCCACCGTCGTCGGCGCGGTGCGGCCTCGCGATCGCTCGAGGTCGCGTGCTCACCGGCTGTAGCGGATGTTCACGAGCTCCCGCCCGACGTGCCCGCTGGACTTGCGGTTGAGCCGCTTCCATCCCGCGCCCGGCGACATGGTCGCGCCCGCGATCCTCGGCTCGGACGTGATCCCGTGGAAGCGATACCCGCGAGAGTGCGTTCGCAGCCAGTGGTTTCGCACGTGAATCCACTGCCCGGCGTTGCAGGTGGCGTAGATCTCCGGAAGGGGCCGGGCGAACTCGCTGCGCGAGACGACGCCGAGGTCCCCGCGGTTCCAGTGGTTTTGGATCGGCCGGTTGCATGGCCCCACGTTCCCGAAGTCGAAGTAGGTGCCGCCGGCCCCGCCGTTGGCGCCGTCGACGAGCTCCTTGCTGATCCGAGGCTTGCTCCAACCCGGCTCGATGTCGCCGCCGACCGCAGCCCCGAGGAACTGAAAACCGCCCCCCGAGCGGGCGGCCTGCTGCTGGCGCTCGTACCGGAAGAGGTCGTGCGCCTTCGCGGCCTGGAGGCGGCCGGCCCTGCGGGCCTCCGAGTTGCCCATCTCGTGCGGCATGTTGTTGGTGTTGCCGTAGGCGATCACCGCCGACCCCACGGAGTGGCACTTCGTGCTCCGGTAGCGGTTCGCCGCCGCCTTCAGCGCCTCGAAGATCTCGCCGTTGTCGAAGTACTTGCCGGCCAGGGTCAGCCTGGCCCCGAAGGAGCCGTCCTTCCCCCTTCTGGCCTGGCCGAAGTTGAGCAGCATCAGGCGGGTGTGGTTCGGCTGACCGCGGGCGACGGCACAGGCGTCATCCCTGGCGGCGATCAGCAGGTCGTGGCGATTGGTGGCGTTCATGTACCAGGCGGGGACCGGCTGGGGCGCACCCCGTCGCTTCGATGCGGCCGGCACCCTCTCCGCCGTGGCCGTCCCTGCGCCGGATGCCGCCTGCGGCGCGGACGAGTCGACATGGAGGACGACCTCCTTCGCGTTGCCGGCGGCGTCGACCGCCCTCACCGTCACCGAATGTTCGCCGGGTGCCCAGTCGCTCGCCTCGTAGGTGTAAGTCGAGCCCGCGTCCGGCGGACACGACGGGTTGCAGGCGACCGCGTTCGTGACGTCGACGGCGCCGTCGACCGCGACCTCGATCCTGGCGATCCCGGAGTCTCCGGCGGCGTCGTCGGTGGCCTGGATCTGAGCGCTCGCCGAGTCGGCGCGGAGCGGCTGGCCGTCCGCATCGGCGAGATCGCCGGCCACCGCCAGCTGGGGCGGCGTGGCGTCGACCGGCGCCTGGACTTCGACCGAGAAGCCGCGGGTCGCCGTGCTCGAGTCGCCCGAGGCGCGGGTTGCCTCGACGCGGAAGGTGTAGGAGCCGTCGGCCAGGTCGCTTGCCGGCCGGTGGCTGTTCGCGCCCGAGCACGCCCCGAAGTCGGGGGTCCCGGTGTCGATCGAGCACCTGAAGGCCGCCGAGCTGTCGGGTGAGGCAAAGCCGAAGGTCGGCCGGGGATCCGAGGTCGGGCCGGTGGGCCCGGAGGTCACCGACACACCCGGCCCCTGGGCGGCGGGTGCGGCCGCGGGAGTGCCCGCTGCCGAAGTGCCGGCCGACGGAGTGCCGGTCGGGGACTCGGGGCCGTTGCTCGGTCCGCTCGGGGCCGGGTCTCCGGGCGAGGCGAGGGCGATCGCCGCCGGCGAGGCCGCGATCAGGCCCGCGATGAGGAGTACTGGAAGTCGAGGGACGAAACGCTTGCTCATAATCCGCTGCCGTCGCGGCGGCCGGCTCTCCCGGCTCGCTTGACCCAATCCGCGCCGCCGAAAAGGCTACGCGAAAAGCGGCTGATGGGATTCGAACCCACGACCTTCTGCATGGCAAGCAGACGCTCTAGCCAACTGAGCTACAGCCGCACGAGGGTGGGAATTCTAGCCATGGACCGGCGAGCCGCCTCGGCGAGCGCTGGCGATGACAGTCAACTGGCCGCGTCGAGGGCGGCGTTGACGAGCGCGTCGGCGGCGGCGTTCTCGTCACGGCGAACGTGCCGGATCGACCAGCGCTGGAAGCCGGCGAGCGCGAGGTTGACCTGCTGGTGAAGCTCGCGGAGCGCGGCGTCCTTGACGCGGTACTCGCCGCGCACCTGGCGGACGATCAGCTCCGAGTCCCCCACCAGCTCGAGCTCGCGCGCGCCGAGCTCGCGCGCGCGCTCGATTCCGAGGAGGAGGGCGCGGTACTCGGCGACGTTGTTCGTCGCCTCGCCGATCACCTCCGAGCGCTCCTCGACCACCTCACCGCCGGGCGCCGCGACCACCGCGGCGATCGCCGCCGGTCCCGGGTTGCCTCGTGCCCCGCCGTCGACGTGGACGACGAGTCGCTCGCTCAAGCTTCCCGGGCGGGGGACTTTCGCCGCGTCGAGGCCGAGCGGAGCCGCAGGCTCCCATCCTCGGTGACCGCCGCGTTCCAGGCACGCTCGTCCTCGGGGAGCTCGGATACCTCGTCGCCCTTGGCCACCTCTCGCACCGGGGCGTCCTCGCCGTCGGCGCCCACCTCCCACTGGTACCAGGAGAGCTCCCACGCCACCGTCACCACGGCGAGCTGCCTGAGCGCGTCGGCGCGGACTGCGGCGTGCGGCTCGCCCAGCGAACGGATCAGTCCGGCGACCTTTCGCCGCTCGTCGCTCGAGTTGAACCGCTGGACTGCGCGGCGCATGAGCGCCTCCGGCCCGCGTCGCCGTCGTGGCTGCCGCGGCTTCCGGCTCGTCCCCCCCGCCCCGGGCCGTCGAGCCTTGGCATCCCGCGCCTGTTGGGATCCGGCCTGGCGCTTCGCGGGCGCGCGAGCCTCGCGCTTCGGGCGCTCGGGCCGGGCCTCCTTCGCCTGCCCCTCGCTCGCCCCGTGGCCGTTGCCGGGCACGGGCACCTCGGCCTGCCCCGGCTCCTCCGCCGCGGTCTGCTGCGTCCCCCGGCTCGCCCGCGCCGTCGACCGGGCCCGGGAGGCGGCGCGCCCGAGCCGCTCGCGCAGCGCCTGCCCGCGACGGTGGCGCGTTGGCGCCTCCCGCGAGATCGTGTGTGCGAGCGACGCCGGGATCCACCCGGAGGTCTCCGCACGAGAGCGGCACAGCACGCAGACCCCGAGCTTTTCGCCCTGCGGCGTGAGGTACTCGTACACCTGCTCGCCCTTGAGGATCGTCCGGCCGCAGACGTCGCAGGCCGTGAACTGATCGGAGTGCTCCGGCACGTCCCCCAACGTAGCAACGCGGGCGGAGCGCCCGCGGGTGGACGGTTGCCGCGCGGCCTCTACGCCTTGACCTTCTCCTCGTCGGCGGCCTGGGCGTCCGCAATCACCTTCTGGGCCATGTGGCCCGGGACCTCCTCGTAGCGCTCGAACTCCATTGTGTAGTCGCCGCGCCCGCCCGTGATCGCCCGCAGGTCGGGCGCGTAGTCGAGCACCTCGGCCATCGGGACCTCGGCCTTGATCTCGGTCACCGAGCCCTTCGGCTCCACCCCGAGCGGCCTTCCGCGGCGGGAGTTGAGGTCGCCGACGACGTCCCCCACCGAGTCCTCGGGGACGGCGATCGTCATCTGGACGATCGGCTCGAGCAGGTACGGGTCGGCCTCCGCCGCGGCCTGCTTGAAGGCCATGGACCCGGCGATCTTGAACGCCATCTCGGAGGAGTCGACCGAGTGGTGCTGGCCGTCGTAGAGGCGCACGCGCACGTCCTTGACGGGATAGCCGGCGAGCACGCCCTGCTGCATCGCCTCGGCGATCCCCTTCTCCACGGCGGGGATGAACCCGGAGGGGATCACGCCGCCCTTGATCGCGTTCACGAACTCGAACCCGGTGCCCGGCTCGCCCGGCTCGACCTCGATGTGGCAGTCGCCGAACTGGCCGCGGCCGCCCGTCTGCTTCTTGTAGCGCCCGTGGGCCTTGGCCTGCTTGCGGAGCGTCTCCAGGTAGGGCACCCGCGGTGGATGGAGCTCGATCTCGGCGCCGTAGCGGCGCTTCATCCGCTCGGTGATCACCTCGACGTGGATCTGCGTGAGCCCGGCGATAATCTGCTCGCCCGTCTCGGGGTCGCGGTGCACGTCGAGGGTCGGGTCCTCCTCCTCGAGCCGGCGCACGGCGGTGACCGCCTTCTCCTCGTCGCCCTTCGACTTCGGCTCGTACGCGAACGCCATCACCGGCGCCGGAAGGTCGAGCGGTGGGAACGCGATTGCCATGTGCTTGGCCGCGAGCACGTCGCCGGCTCGCGTCTCGCGAAGCTTCGCGACCGCGCCGATGTCGCCGGGCCCGAGCTCGTCGACCGGCGAGGTCTCGTTGCCGCGCGGCGCGGCGAGCTGGCCGATCCGCTCCTTGGCCTTGCGGGTCACGTTCACCGCCTGGGAGTCGGAGCGCAAGACCCCCGCGTAGACCCGCAGCATGTTGATCCGGCCGGTGTAGGGGTCGGCGGTGGTCTTGAACACGTAGGCGATCGGATCGCCGTCCTCGCCGGGCTCGAGCTCGATCTCGTTCCCGTCCCCGTCGAGCGCCCGCGCCGCCCCGCGCATCGCGGGCGACGGGAGGTCCTCGACGAACGCCTCGAGCAGCCGGTTCGTGCCGAGGTTCTTGGTCGCCACCCCGCAGGTGACGGGGAACAGGCGACCCTCGGTGACCCCCTGCTTGAGCGTGGTCACGAGCTCCTCGTGCGAGATCTCCTCGCCCTCGAGGTAGCGTTCCATCAGCTCGTCGGAGTTCTCGGCCACCTCGTCCATCAGCTTCTCCCGGTACTCCTCGGCCTGCGCGCGAAGCTCGTCGGGGATCTCCGCCTCGGTCGCGTTTCCCCGGTCTTCGCCCTCGTAGGTGAACGCCTTCATGTCGATCAGGTCGATCACGCCCCGCACCTCGTGCTCCGATCCGATCGGGATCTCGGTCGCGACGACGTGCGCGCCGAAGGCGTCCTTCAGCGACTCGAGCGCGCGGAAGAAGTCGGCGCGCTCGCGGTCGAGCATGTTGACGAAGACGACCCGCGCCAGGCCCTCCTGGTCGGCGCGATTCCACAGACGCTCGGTGTGGACCTCCACCCCCATCACGCCGTTGACCACCACCACGGCGGCGTCGACCACCCGAAGCGCCGCGAGCGTGTCGGCGATGAAGCTCGACTCGCCCGGGGTGTCGATCAGGTTGACCTTGCGGTCCGAGTATTCGAACGAGATGACGCTCGCCCCGATCGACATCTCGCGCTCCTGCTCGTCGGGCTCGAAGTCGGAGACCGTCGAGCCGTCCTCGACCCGGCCGAGCCGGTTGATGACCCCGCCCTCGAACAGGATCGCCTCGCAGAGGCTCGTCTTGCCGCTCCCCCGATGCCCGATCAGGGCGACGTTGCGGATCCGGTCGGCCGGCTTGTGGGCCACGGGCGCAATATATGGCTTGTCGCGCGCGCCCCGTGTCCAGCCGCCGTCGGGGCCGCGGGCCGGCCTGGGCGCCTTACTCGGGCGGTCGGAACCGCGACCTGAGCGCCAGGACGGCCTTCGTGTGGAGCTGGGAGACGCGCGACTCGGTGACCCCGAGCACCTCGCCGATCTCGCGCAGGGTGAGGTTCTCGTAGTAGTAGAGGGCGACGACGAGCCGCTCGCGCTCGGGGAGCGACTCGATCGCGTCGGCGAGGCGGTCCTTCAGCTCGGAGGTCTGCGCCTCGGTCTCGGGATCGACGGCGCTCGGGTCGTGGATCGTGTCGAGGACCGAGATCTGGCCGCCGCCGCCCTCCGGGTCGGCGAAGGTCCACAGGTCGTCGAGCGCGAGGACCGAGGAGTTCGCGATCTCGAGCAGGCTGTCCTGGAACTCCTCGACGGTCGTCTTCAGCTTCCCGGCCATCTCCTCGTCGGTGGGGGCGCGCTGGAGCTGCGCCTCGAGCTGGGCGTGCGCCTTCTCGACGTCGCGGGCGCGGGCTCGCACGGAGCGGGGCACCCAGTCCAGCGACCGAAGCTCGTCGATGATCGCCCCCTTGACTCGCGCGACCGCGAAGGTCTCGAACTTGATCTCGCGGTCGAGGTCGAAGCGCTCGATCGCACCGATCAGGCCGATCAGGCCGTAGGAGATCAGGTCGCCCTCCTCGACGTGGGATGGGAGCCCCGACGCCATCCGGCCGGCGATGAACTTGACCAGAGGCGAGTACGCGACGACGAGACGCTCGCGCGCTCGCTCGTCCCCGTTCTCCTTGTACCGTCGCCAGAGCTCCCGTAGCTCGACGGCTTTGACGTTCGTCTCCATAGGTCCCCGAACTCGGAAACTTAACCGTCGCCGCTCAGGCGCGCGGATGCGATCGTGCGTACTGTCGTCGGAGCCGTCCCGGCTCGACCCTGGTGTAGACCTGCGTCGTCGAGACGCTCGAGTGGCCCAGGAGCTCCTGGATCGAGCGCAGGTCGGCGCCGCCCTCCAGTAGGTGGGTGGCGAACGAGTGCCGCAGCGTGTGGGGCGAGACGTGCCCGGCGACCGCGGCCTCGCGCACCCAGCGCTCCAGCCGCCGGCGCACGTCCGACGGCGACAGGCGGCGGCCCCTCCGGGAGAGGAAGAGCGCGGGCTCGGAGCGGCTCGCGGCCAGCGCCGGCCGCGCGGTGGCGAGATAGCGCTCCAGCGCGCGCTGCGCCGGCTCGCCCATCGGCACGAGGCGCGTCTTTGAGCCCTTGCCGGTCACCCGCATGACCTCCGAGTCGAAGTCGGGCGCGTCACGGTCGAGGTTGACGATCTCCTCCGCCCTGAGCCCACAGGCGTAGGCGAGCTCGAACAGGGCCCGGTCGCGGACCTCCAGCGGTCCCGAGGCCGGGATCCGGTCCAGGAGCGCCGCGATCTCCGACGGTCCGAGGACCCGCGGCAGGCGGCTCCCTCGCTTCGGGCTCGGCAGGAGCTCGGCGGGGTTCTGCGGGGCTGCGCCGGCGCGGACGAGGTGGTCATGGAAGCTGCGGACGGCGGCGAGCTTGCGGGCGACGCTCGAGCGCGCCAGTCCGCGCTCCGAGAGGGCCGCCGCGTAGGCCCGAAGCTCGCGGTAGGCGAGCGAGCCGGGCTCACGGCCGCGCCGGGACGCCCACTGCGCCAGCTCCGCGAGGTCCCGGCCGTAGGCCCGCACGGTGTGGGGCGAGCCGCCGCGAGTCTCGAGCTCGCGGCGAAAGCCCGCGAGCGCCGTCTCCCAGGCGGGGCTGATCTCAGACCGGCTCGAAATCTCCGCCACGGGGATGGGTTCGGCAGCGAGGGCGAGAAGCCTGCCCTGAGGGGGCATGCGAAGCGTGGGCGATCGAGTGTCGTCTTAGTCGGCCTGAAGCGACTAACTCGACGCTCGACGCGGATGGGCTAGTCCCCGATGTAGATGGGGGTCCCGAGCGGGACTTGGGGGTAGAGCTCGATCACGTCGGGGATCGCCATCCGGATGCAGCCGTGCGAGGCCGCCGTCCCGAGCGACGAGATCTCGTCGGTCCCGTGGATTCCCGCGCCGTTGAAGAAGCCCATCCAGCGCGCCTTCAGCGGGTCCTCCGGCCCCGGCGGGATCACCTGGCCGGCGAGGCTCCCGGCCCAGGCTGAGTCGGGGACGTGCCAGGAGGGATCGACCTGCTTGTCGTCGATCGTGTAGGTCCCGGCAGGGGTCTCGAGGCCCTGCATCCCCACCGCGATCGTGTAGGTCTTGACGAGCTTCAGGTTCTTCCACAGCCGAAGCTGGAAGGCGCCGCGATCGATCGTGAGGAAGACGGGGTACTTCTGCGCCAGCTCGTCGGTCGTCACCTGGGGCTTGGTCGTCTTGACCGGGGCGGAGACGGTGCGGTCCCGCGGGCTGTCGATCGCGGAGCGAAGGCGAGAGCGCAGGGCGCCGGTCAGCACCGAGACGCCATCCTTCCCGGGAACCGGGTTGAGGGAGGAGGGGGTCGCGGAGATCGTCGCGTCCTGGGGCTTCGTGTCGACCTGCTGCGCGACGGCGGTGACGAAGTCGTCGAGCGCGCTCGCCGAGTAGCTGACCTGGGGCGCGATCTCGCGGTCCACCGAGCCGCCGGTCGCGTAGCGCCACACCCGGACCGGGAACCCGCCCGAGCGACTCGCGTCGAGCGCCTCCTGGACCATCCCGTCGACGTCCGCGTGGAGGTTGAGCTTGTCCTTGCTCAGGGTGTACCGGCTGCCCTGGAAGCTCACGGTGACCGGCTTGTCCACCGGCTTCACGAGGCGCGTGGTGAGGCGAGCCCGAGCCTGGTCCGCGGACAGCCCGCCCACGTCCACCCCGCCGACCCGCACCCCGTCCGAGATCTTGTCGGAGTGCGCCCGGTCGATCGCGTAGGCGGCCACCGCCAGCGCGAACAGGACGCCGAGCGCCACTACGAGACCTATCTGCGCTCTGCGTCCCACGACCCGCTGAAAGTCTAGGGGGGTCGCGCCGCCGGTCGCGCCGGACCGCAGGCCCGCAATCGAGGTTGCGCGCCCGGTTCTGTCAGATCACCGACAGCTCAGATACCGAGCGGCTCGCGGTCAGCGGCCGCTCCCTCGCGCTCGCTGGGGCGCTCGCGGCGGACGTGCGGGCTCCAGCGCAGGAACTCCTCGACCTCGCGCTCGTACGTGTAGGTCTGCTCGGCGCCGCGCATCACCGGAGCGAGGCGCAGGTGCTCGCCAAGCTTCAGGGCGGTCTCCCTCGTCGTGTAGCCGTAGTGGAACCCGGTCGCCTTGAGGAGCCGGTTGTCGACCCCGCGTCCGAATCGAAGCTGGTTCAGGACCTCGTCGGGGATCCGGAAGCCGAGCCGGCGCAGCGAGCCGGTGGCCAGCCCGGTGCCCCACGGGGGAAGAACCGGAAGCGGCCATTTGCCGAGCAGCCCCGCGATCTCCGACAGGGACAGCACGCCGTCGGCGGCGACGTTGTAGATCCCCCGCGTGTCGTGAAACGCCGCGTGCTCGAGCGCGTGGACGACGTCGTCCTCGTGCACGAACTGAAGCCGTGGGTCGAAGCCGAGCACCATCGGCACCATCGGAAGTCGGAACATCCGGGTGAAGGCGGTGTCGACGTCGGGCCCGAGGACGTTCGCGCACCGCAGCACGGTCACGGCGAGGTGGGGGTGGCGCTCGGCGAACTCGCTCACCGACTCCTCGGCGTCGACGATGTCTCGCTCGAGCCCCGTGCGAGGGGGATGCGGACGGCGCATGTGCTCGGTGAAGAAAGCCGGATCGTCCTGCTCGGAGCCGTAGTAGTGGGTGGAGCTCTTGAAGATGAACTTGCGGACCGGCGAGTCGGCGCCGGTGCAGGCCGCGAGGATGTTCATGGTCCCGATCACGTTGTTCTCGTGGGCGTCGCGCGGGCTGGCCATCAGCGAGTTCACCACCAGCCGGGTGTCGATTACCGTGTCGATCTCGGCCGCGCGGACGATCCGCTCGAGCAGCGAGTGCTGATTGGTCACCTTCACGAACTCGGTGCGCTCGAGCTCGATGTTCGGCGCGTTGCTGTCCACGCCGATGATCGCCTCGATCCGCTCGAAGCTCTCCAGCGCCAGCGCCAGCCGGCTCCCCCAGTAGGTCGAGAGCCCGGTGACGAGGACCCGCCGGGTCCGCTCGTCGCGCGGCGCCTCGCCCTCGCGGCGCTCCTCGCCTGCCTGGCGGGGGGTGACGCTCATCCCAGCCAGGCCGACTTTCGCGCCGACAGCATCTCGTAGAGGTTCTCCTGGATCCGGGCGCGGATCTCCTGCGCCAGCGTCTGGACGAGCGCCTTGTCCTCGGCCGCCTCGGCACCCCCAAGCTCCGCCGTGTCGATCGGCTCGAGGAACCGGATCCGGAACTTCGCCGGCAGGTAGGCGAGCATCCCGAACGGCCCCAGCCACGGAAAGGTCGGCGTGATCGGGAAGTAGAGGAGGCCGGTGAGCCGCCGCAGGATGTCCACCTGGGTGAAGACCGGCATCGCCTCCTCGGCGCCGATCACACAGGTGGGCACGAGCGCCGCCTCGGCCCGCATCGCGGCCTCGACGAAGCCGCCCCGGCCGAAGCGCCGCAGCCGGTAGCGGTCGCGGTAGAGCTTCTCGGTGCCCTTTCGCCCCTCGGGGAAGACGAGCACGAGCTGGCGCTCGTCGTAGAGGAGGCGGTGGACGTTCGCGGGATGCGCCGGGACCCCGCCGACCTTCGGGATCAGCATCGAGAACCCCGGGTAGCCCTTGAAGAAGTGCTCCACAGTGAGGTAGACGGGACGGGGATTCGGATGCTCCTCGCGGATCGCCTTGGCGATCATCGCCGCGTCGGGAGGCAGGGCCCCGGCGTGGTTGGAGACCAGGAGCCCGCCGCTCTCGGACGGCACGTTCTCGATCCCCTCGACCTCCGCCCTGAACCAGTAGCGGTAGAAGAACTCGACCAGCGTCCGGTCCATGAGGCCCTCGATCCGCTCCGAGCGCCCCCAGTCGTCCAAACGGCGCTCCGGCTCGATCGCGGGAAGCAGGTCGCGCATCCGCTCGGCAGGACGTCGATCGGGAAGCGCCGCCTCGTCGACCTCGTCCGGGATCTCGATCGGGGCGGCGAGCGGCGTGCGGTGCTCCTCTGCCATCGGACGCGCATTCTGACACTCCCGCGATCGGGCGCCGCGGCCAATATGTTTCGTCGGATGCGCTCCAAGGACCAGGTGCGACGCGCGATTTGGCGGGCGATGGAGCGCGAGGGCGTATCGCGGTTCCCGGGCGCCGAGGGGCGGATCCCGAACTTCGCCGGCGCCAAGCCGGCGGCCGAGAAGCTGGTCGGCCACCGGCTGTGGAGACGCGCCCAGGTGGTCAAGGTGAACCCCGACTCGCCGCAGACCCACGCCCGCCGGCTGGCGCTCGAGGACGGAAAGAGGCTGATCATGGCGGTGCCCCGGCTGCGCGACCCCCATCCCTTCCGGCTCCTCGACCCCAAGCGGCTGACCAAGGCGCAGCTTCGCGAGGCGGCGACGATCAAGGGCGCGATGCGGCACGGGAAAGTGGTGGCCCTCGAGGAGATCCCGGAGATCGACTTCGTGCTCTGCGGCTCGGTGGCCGTCAACCTGAGCGGTGCCCGGATTGGAAAGGGAGGCGGCTTCTCCGACCTCGAGTACGGCCTCCTGATCGAGGAGGGGAAGATCGACGCGCACACGACCGTCGCGACCACCGTCCATCCGATCCAGATCCTTCGCGACCACCTGATGGTGACCGACCACGACCTCCCGGTCGACCTGATCGCGACGCCCCGGGCGGTGATCGAGGTGGAGCGGGCCTACGAGCGCCCCCGCGGGATCCTCTGGGACCACCTCCAACCGCCGCAGATCCACGAGATCCCGATCCTCGAGCGGATCGGCTACGCGTGAGCGAGGACGGCGGCAACACGGGCCTCGTCGGCCAGCTCCTCGACGAGTTCTTCCCGTTCGCCACCCCGCTTGCCGAACTCCCCGACCCGACCCCGGCCGAGGGCCCGGACCCGTACGGCAACCCGGAGGCGGAGTGGACCGGGATCGACTGGCGCGCCCATCTGCGCCGGATCGAGGTCCCGATGCCCGGCGAGCCGCCCCCCGAGGGGCGCCCGCAGCCCCACGACGAGCAACCGACCGAGGTGAACTACGTCGAGATGGGCCCGACGGACGCCGAGGGTTCGCGGCTCGCGGTCGTGTTCGTCCACGGGCTCTCGGGCTCGTGGCAGAACTGGCTCGAGAACCTCCCCCACTTCGCGCGACGCCATAGGGTCATCGCGCCCGACCTGCCGGGGTTCGGGCACAGCCCGATGCCGTCGTGGAAGATCTCGATCGAGGGCTACGGCCACCTCCTGCATAACCTCTGCGAGGCGCTCGGGATCGGCGACTGCGCCGTGGTCGGCAACTCGATGGGCGGGTTCATCTGCGCGGAGGCCGCCTCCGCCCAGCCGGAGCGGTTCGAGAAGCTCGCGCTCGTCTCCGCGGCCGGGGTCTCGCACGTGCGGATGCGCCTGCGCCCCGCCGAGACGGCGGCGCGGATGGGCGCCGCGACGGCACCCCTGGCCCTGAGGCTCCAGGGGAGGGCGCTTCGGCGCCCCCGCCTTCGATCGGCATTTTTCGCCGGGCTCGTCCACCACCCCGAGCGCCTGCGGCGCGAGCTCATCCTCGAGCAGTTCCACAACGGCGCCGGGCGGCCCGGGCTCGTGCCCGCGGTGCAGGGGCTCGTGGGCTACGACATCCTCGATCGCCTCGAGGACGTGGACGTCCCGACGCTCATCGTGTGGGGGCGAAACGACCGCGTGGTCCCGGCGGACGACGCGGCGGGATTCGGCCGCCGCCTTCACAACTCGCGCACGGTGATCTTCGACCACACTGGGCACCTGCCGCAGCTCGAGCGGCCGCTGCGGTTCAACCGCGTCCTGGAGACCTTCCTCGCGGGATAGCTACGAGGTCACGGCGCCCTCGGAGGCCGAGGAGACGCTCCTCGCGTACTTCGCCATGACGCCGCTTCGATAGCGGGACTCGGGGGCCTGATACTCGGACACCCGCCTCGCGATCTCCTCCTCGGAGAGCGCGACGTCGAGCCGGCGGGCCTCGACGTCGAAGCTGATCTCGTCGCCGTCGCGGACGGCCGCGATCGGGCCTCCGCGTACCGCCTCAGGGGCGACGTGGCCGGCCATCAGGCCGTGGGTGGCGCCCGAGAAGCGGCCATCGGTGAGCAGCGCCACCTGGTCGCCGAGGCCCTCGCCGACCAGCGCCGCGGTGACGTGGAGCATCTCGCGCATCCCGGGCCCCCCGGCCGGGCCCTCGTTGCGGATCACGACGACGTCCCCGGGCTCGATCGTTTGCCGGGAGACCGCCGCGAACGCGTCCTCCTCGGACTCGAACACCCGCGCGGGCCCGGTCTGGGTGAGGCGCTCGGTGCCGGCGAGCTTCACCACGCACCCGTCGGGGGCCAGGTTGCCGCGCAGGATCGCGAACCCGCCCTCCGGCTTGATCGGCTCCGAGGCCGGCCGGATCACCACCTGGCCAGGCGTCTCCTCCGCGGCCTCGGCCTCCTCCCCCACCGTCTTGCCGGTGACCGTCATCGCGTCCCCGTGGAGGACGCCGACCGCCGCCAGGCGCTTGGCGATCACCCCGACGCCCCCGGCCCTGTAGAGGTCGGTGGCGACGAAGCTCCCGCCCGGCTTCAGATCGCACAGGAGAGGCGTGGCGCGGGAGATGCGCTCGAAGTCGTCGATGTCGAACTCGATCCCGGCCTCGCGGGCGACCGCGAGCAGGTGGAGGACGCCGTTCGTCGAGCCACCGGACACGCAGACGCAGGCGATCGCGTTCTCGATCGACTCGCGCGTTACCACCGCGCTCGGGCGGAGGTCCTCGACCAGCGCCCGGACGGCGAGTCGCCCGGCCTCGCGAGCCGCCTCGGGCTTCTCCCCGTTCACCGCCGGCACCATCGCCGAGCCCATCGGCGAGATCCCCATCGTCTCGAACGCGCAGGCCATCGTGTTGGCCGTGTACTGGCCGCCGCAGGCGCCGGCGCCGGGGCTCGCGCAGCCCTCGAGCTCGACCAGGTCGTCGTCGGAGAGATCGCCCGCGGCGTGAGCGCCGATCGCCTCGAAGACGTCCTGGATCGTGACGTCGCGCCCGCGCCAGCGGCCCGGCGCGATCGAGCCCCCGTAGAGCATCACCGCCGGCACGTCCAGCCGCACGAGCGCCATCACCGCCCCGGGGATCGTCTTGTCGCAGCCGGAGAGGGCAACCAGGGCGTCGAACTGGTAGCCGCGCGCGGCCAGCTCGATCGAGTCGGCGATCACCTCGCGGCTGACGAGCGAGGTCTTCATCCCCTCGGTGCCCATCGTGATCCCGTCCGAGATCGCGATCGAGTTGAACTCCATCGGGGTCCCGCCGGCCTCCCGGACGCCCTCCTTGACCGCCTCGGCGAGCTCGCGGAGGTGGAAGTTGCAGGGCATCGCCTCGATCCAGGTGTTCGCGATCCCGATCGTGGGGCGGCGAAGCGATTCGTCGTCGAACCCGATCCCCTTCATGTAGGCGCGCGCCGCGGCGCGGTCGGGGCCGTCGAAGACCGCGGCCGAACGGGGGCGAGGGAGGTCCGTCACGCCGGCGATCCAACTCGGCGCGCCCGCCACTCGCGAAGGCGGATCAGGTCGCGGCGAACCTGGCCCGGGTCCACCTGGCGACCGGGCACGTGCATGTTCGCCACCGAGATCAGCTCGCGCTCGCCGGCGCGCAGCGACATCCACTTCGCCAGCACGTCGTCGGCGCCGGGAAGCCGCTGTCCGATCGCGGGCTCGGATCGATCCGGGAACGCAACGCAGTACTCGTTCAGGAGCTCGCCGGTCTCCGTGTCGTAGGCCACGATCGGGCGGTGCGGATAGAGCAGGTAGCCGTAGCCCCCGTCGCGCTGGGCGCCGTCGAGCGCGATGAACCCGAGCTCCGCGTACATGGCGTACTCCTCGCCCGACACCACCGATCGAAGCAGCTCGCGCGCCCTGGTCTCGGCGCGGCGCTCACGACCCGGGTCATAGGGGGGCGGCGGAGGCTCGACGCGGCGGCGTCGCCGCCGGCCGGACAGGCGCGCGCCGAGGGTCGGCCCGAAGGCGACGCCCGCGAGGACCGCGATCACGATCACGGAGCTTGCGATGAGGACCGTCAACCGCCGGCGGCCGGCGGAAAGAAGACCACCCGCTCGGCGTCGCGCGGGACCTCGGCGAAGTCCCGCACCATGGTCGCCTCGTGACGCGCGCCGTCGGCGGTCGGCACCGCGGCCCACATCCCGAGATCGAGTTGGCGGCGAAACTCCTCGATCAGGCGCTCTTCCTCCTCGGCGACCCGCGGATCGCCCTCCGCCAGCAGGAGGTCACCGTGGCCGGGCTTCATGCGGACCAACTTCACGTCCAGGATTATGCCAGCGCTCGGGGGCCCGGCCTCGCCAATCGATCGGGTCAGCCGGTCGAGCGAGAGGCGGCGGAGGATGAGCGGGTCAGCCCGAAGACGTCGACCGGCCCGGCCCCGACGCCGAGACCGGTGAGCCCGTTGCCGACCGCCTCCGCGGCGATCTCCCTGGCCCAGCGCGCGGCGTCGGGGAGCTCCGTCCCACAGGCCAGGAACGCCGCGAGCGCCGAGGAGTGGGTGCAGCCGGACCCGTGCGAGGCGGCGTCCGGATAGCGCGGGCCCTCGATCCGCACCGTGCCGGTGCCGTCGAAGAGGACGTCGGCGCCGGAGTCCGTGTGACCGCCGGTGACGATCACGGCCCGCGGACCGAGCGCCTGGATCGCCCGCGCGAGGTCCGCGGAGCCGGCCCCGGCGCCGAGCCCCGCGAGCTGGCGCGCCTCGGGCAGGTTGGGGGTCGCGACCGTCGCCAGGGGCAGTACCCGCTCGATCAGCGCCGCCTTGGCGTTCGGATCGAGCAGCACCGCGCCGCTTGCGGAGACCATCACCGGGTCGACGACCACCGGGACATCGGCGAGGAGTGCGAGCGCCTCGACCACCGCGTCGATCGTCGCCTCGTCCCCGAGCATCCCGACCTTGACCCCGTCTACTCCGATGTCGTCGGCCACGGCTCGGACCTGGGCGACGATCATCTCGCCCGGCACCCCGGTGACCATCTCCACCCCGACGGTGTTCTGGGCCGTCAGCGCAGTGATCGCGCACATCCCGTGGACGCCGCAGCGCGCGAACGCCTTGAGGTCGGCCTGGATGCCCGCGCCGCCCCCTGAGTCGGAGCCGGCGATCGAGAGGCAGGTCGCGATCCGATCGCTCGCAGTCACGCACGGAGCTTAGGAGGCGGGGCGCGGCGGATCGGGCGCGAGGAGCGCCGTCCGCGCATAGCGTCCGACCGCGTCGGCGCGCACGTAGCCGAGGAGCTCCAATCGCGCCAGGGCCACCGCGGCCCGCTGGGGCGGCGAGCCGAGCGCCGACGCGACGGCGTCGCAGCTCGTGTGACAGAGCTCGACCAGCGCCAGGGCCTCGTTCAGCTCCGGCTCGAGCTCGGGCCCCGTGCCGCGGACGTCGCGCGCTCCGATCCCGAGCATCGAGTCGAGGACGTCCTGGGCGTCGCGGATCACGATCGCGCCGTCGGCGAGCAGGTGATTCGACCCCGCCGACAGCCACGAGTTGACCGGGCCGGGCACCGCGCCGACGTCGCGGCCCAACCCGGCGGCCTCGCGGGCGGTCACCAGCGATCCCGAGCGCTCGGCCGCTTCGACCACGATGGTGAGCGCCGACAGCGCGGCCATCAGTCGGTTGCGGGCGGGAAAGCACCACGCCTCCGGGGTGGTCCCCGGCGGTCGCTCGGAGATCGCCGCGCCGCACTCCAGGATCCGCTCGTAAAGGCGCCGCTCACCGCGCGGGTAGACGACGTCGGCCCCGCCGCCGAGCACCGCGACCGTCGTCGCTCCCGCGGCGAGCGCGCCGCGATGCGCGGCCGCGTCGATCCCGCGCGCCATCCCGCTGACCACCGTCAGGCCGGCGCTCGCGAGCAGCCGTGCGAGCTCCTCGGCGACCGTCACCCCGTAGGCGCTCGCACGGCGGGCCCCGACGATCGTCACTGCGGCCGCGGGGTCCCAGGCGGTGAGCACGGCTCGATCGCCGCACCCGTACACCACCGTCGGCGCCCGCCCGGCGAGATCCTCGAACGGCGCCGGATATCCGTCCTCGCCGCGGCGAAACGACCAGACGCCGGCGCCCTCGCCGCTCATCGGTCGCCGCGGCGGCGCAGGCCGAGCGCCTCGCCCACGTGGTCGGCACCGACCGGGTCGCAGCCGGCCAGGTCGGCGATCGTGCGCGCAACCTTCAGCACCCGGTCATACCCGCGCCCGCTCAGCGCGAGACGCTCGTGTCCCTCGGCCAGGATCAGCTTCGCGTCGCCGCGCAGGGCGGCGTGACGCCGCGCCTCCGGCGGCGACATGTCGGCGTTGCACCGATCGGTCCCCAGCCGGCGCTCCTGGCGCTCGCGCGCCGCGACCACGCGCTGGCGGACGATCGCGGAGCTCTCGCCCGCTGCGCCGCCCATCTCCTCCGCGGACGGACGATGGACGGCGAGCGCGATGTCGATCCTGTCCGCGAGCGCCCCGCTGAGCTTCGCCTGATAGCGGCGGATGGAGAGCGGCGGGCAATCGCAGCGCTCGTCCTCCTCCCCGTGGCCGCAGGGGCATCCGTTCGCCGCGGCGATGAGCAGGAAACGGCAGGGAAGCTCGATCGAGTGCCGGGCGCGGGTCAGCACCACCCGCCCCTCCTCGAGCGGCTGGCGGAGGGCCTCGAGCGCGTCGCGGGAGAACTCCCCGAGCTCGTCGAGGAACAGAGCGCCGCCGTGGGCCAGGGTGACCTCGCCGGGACGGGGCGGGGAGCCGCCGCCGACGAGGCCGGCGGCCGAGATCGTGTGGTGCGGAGCGCGAAACGGGCGCCCGATGAGCGCCGAGCCCGCGCCGATTCGCCCGCAGGCGCTCGCGATCCTCAGCACCTCGAGCGCCTCCGAGCGCCGAAGCGGCGGCAGGATCGACGGCAGGCGGCGGGCGGCCAGCGACTTGCCGGCGCCCGGCGGCCCGGTGATCAGGATGCTGTGGCCGCCCGCGGCGGCCACCTCGAGCGCGTGGCGAAGATACGGCTGGCCGCGAAGGTCCGCTAGGTCGAGCGCCGCCCCGGTCCCGTTCGCGCTCCAGTCCTCCGGTGGTGGAGGCGTCGGCTCGCCCTCGGTGCCGAGGAGCGAGAGCTGGTCGAGGCGCTCGAGCGGCACCACCCGAGGGCCGCCGGCGAGCGCCGCCTCGGCGGCGTTCGGCGCCGGTACCACGATCGCCTGCGAGCCGCGCCTGCCCGCCGCCTCGGCCATCGCCAGCGTCCCGACGACCGGCCGGATCGACCCGTCGAGGGCGAGCTCGCCCGCCAGCGCCACCGGGCCGAGGCGCTTGCCCGGGAGCTGCCCGGAGGCCGCGAGGAGCGCGGCGGCGATCGCGAGGTCGAAGCCGGGCCCCGCCTTGCGGAGGTCCGCCGGGGCCAGGTTGGCGGTGATCCGCCGCTGAGGGAACTCGAATCCCGAGTTGATGAGAGCCGAGCGGACCCGCTCTCGCGACTCGCGCACCGCGGCGTCAGGGAGGCCGACCAGGGAGAACGCAGGCAGGCCGCGACCGACGTCGACCTCGACCTGGACCTCACGTGCCTCGACGCCGAGGAGCGTGAACGTGCGAGCGCTGGCGAGCACGAGGCGACGCTAGGGCGCGCCCGTACGCGTGGGGCGCGCGAGATGTGCCATCTCGGTGACCCTCGCTCCACGATCGGCGCGCCCCGGCCGCGGCCCCCCGGCCTAGGTTCGGCCGATGAGCGATGCCCGCCAGCGGCTGGGTCGCGCCGGTGAGGAGCTCGTGGCGCGCACCCTGAAGGCCGACGGGATGCGGATCGTCGCCCGCAACGCCCGCGCCTCCGAGGTCCGCGGCGAGATCGACCTGATCGCGCTCGACGGCCGGGCCCTCGTCTTCGTCGAGGTGAAGACGCTCCGCGCCTCCTCGCGCGCCGGCCCCGAGCGCCCCGCGCTCGCGGTGGGCCGGCGCAAGCAGCGAAAGCTGCGCTCCCTCGCCCTCGCCTGGCTGCGCGACCGCGACGGCTCCGTGCCCCGCCACGCCGCCCTTCGATTCGACGTCGTCGGCGTCCGCCTCGACGCATCCGGCCGCGCCACGGAGTGGGAGCACCTGCGGGCGGCGTTCTAGCGTCTTCGCCGCCTCGGGGGCAAGGAAGACGGCTGGGTAGGGGCGCGATGGCGGGTTATGCACCCATGCGGTGCACAACGCGACAGGTCGCGGGAATCGGGGCCTTCCCTACCCAGCTCAGGCGGCGCCGGGATCCGATCGAGTCTCGAGCAAGTCGGCTTGGGGCCGACTCAGTCGACACTCGATGGGGTGAGGGTCACAGGGCTGCCCTCGAAGCGGGCGATGTCCGCGACCTCGGACTCGATCGCCTCGCGCGTCTCGGGCTCGAGCTTGGCGAACGGCTCGACGGCGACCTCGAGATGCCCGCCGCGGCGACGCATGCTCCAGGTTCCGAGGGCGATGCCGTCTGCGAGGATCGCCGGCCTGAGCAGGCCGCCGCCGGGCATGATGCGGAGCCACTCCGCAGGTGGGGCGATGAAGTCGCGCTCGCGATGGCCCATCAGGTAGTTGTCCCACGCCGGCATGAGACGCACGATCCGGCGCGGTGGCCGCCGCGATGCGCCTCGCAGCATCCATGCCCTCCCCGCTCCAACCCGCGCCTCGGCCAGCTCCCCGTCGATCCGAGAGAGAGCCGCGCGCACGTCGGCGAGGCCGAGGCCGGCCCACCCGGCGAAGTCAGCCTCGGTCGCCGGGCCGAAGGCCCTCAGGTAGCGTCGCGCGAGCTCCGCAAGGGCCTCCTCGCGGTCGTGCCTCGGGCGCTCGCCGAGCCATTCCCGGGCCAGGGCCAGCAGGGTCTCCGCGCCCCGGTCCGGGCCCAGGCAGGCGACCCCCTGGGCAACCGCCAGGCGGAAGAGATGGACGCGGCGTGGAGCGTCGATCTCGATCCCGATCGGCCGAAGCCGCTCGACCAGCTCGCTCCTGCCGAGGTACCCGTCCGCCTCGAGGGACCCGCGGATCGCCCGCAGCGCCTTGCGCTGGGCGGCGGCGTCGAGCCCGAGCTGCGCGAGCCGACGCCGCGAACTCGCCGCGAGGCCGTTCTCGAACAGCGGCAGCAGCCAGTGGACGTCGTCGGTCGCGAGGAGGTGCATGGTGCTCCTCATCGCCCAGGTGCGAACGATCGAGCGTTCCCCGGTTCGCGCGCGGTCGACGTCGGCGGCCCGCAGCCGCGGGCTGCGCGCCCTGAACCCGAGCCGTCCGGCGCGTACGTCCTGGGCCTGGATGCCACCCGTCAGGCGAGCCACGTCGGCGGCGTCGCGGACGCCCGACGGACGGTGCAGGAGCTGCGCGCCGAAGCGCGCTCCTGCCAGCCGCGTCGGCTCGATCCGGCGCGGCGAGCTCACCTCGACGAGGCGGTTGGCGCAGCCGGGCCGCGCATCGCGGCTAGCCGAGCTCGAGCTGGCTGTACGCGATCGACTGGAAGGAGCGGCGGTGGAGAATCGAGGGGCCGTGCTCGATGATCGCGGCGCGGTGCTCGGGGGTGGAGTAGCCGACGTTCCCGGCGAAGTCGAACTCGGGATACGCCGAGGCTATGCGGCGCATGTACCGATCGCGCGTCACCTTCGCGACCACCGAGGCCGCGGCGATCGCGGCGCTGCGGGCGTCGCCGTCGATCACCGCCCGGTGGGCGACCGAGCAGGCAGGCACCGAGAAGCCGTCGACGAGGCAGACGGCTTCGGGCACGGCGACCCGCTCCAGGCTGCGAGCGAGCGCCGCGAGGTTGGTGACGTGCAGCCCGCGCCCGTCGATGCCGCGCACGCAGCGGATCGTCACCGCCAGCCGCGCGGCGGCGCGGACCACGCAGGGATAGAGGACCTCGCGCTCCTCTGGGGTTCTGGCCTTCGAGTCGTCGAGCTGGGAGAGCGCGCGCCGGTCACGGAGACTAAGGCTGCCGTAGTCGATCAGGACCGCGGCGGCGACCAGCGGACCGGCGAGGGATCCGCGGCCCGCTTCGTCGGCTCCCGCCACGAAGCGGGCGCCCAGCGAGCGGTCGAAGCGGAACAGCCGCGCGGCGCGGCGTCGGCGGGCCCGGGCCCGGCGCTCCGCGGCGCTCGGGAGGGCCGGTGTCGGGTCTGACGCGGCTGTGCTCGCCCGGGGCACGGTCGGCGCAATCATGACCGAGCCCGCGGTCGCCTACAGGGTCCCGATCCGGTCGGGGGGCCAGTAGGTGAAGAAGGCCTCGCCGATGATCCAGCTTCGCGGCACCGGGCCCCAGAATCGGCTGTCGTCGCTGCGACCTCGGTTGTCGCCCATCATGAAGTAGTCGTCGTCGGGGATCGTGATCGCCTTCGGCATGTTGCAGCCCGAGATGCCGTCGCACGGCTTGATGAAGTCCTCCTTCGCCATCACCCCGTTGACCACCGGGTGGCCGCGGACGACCTTCAGCCGGTCGCCCGGCCCGGCAACGATCCGCTTGATGAAGTTGGTCCCGGATTCCTGCGGGGTCGGCTCCGGGCACGGCTCACGCGGCGCCCGCTTGACGCCGCACGCCCGGCCGGTCTCGGCCCCTTGGGGAGGATGGAAGACGACGACGTCGCCGATGTGGGGATCGCGGAAGTGGTAGATCACGCGGTCGACGAGCACCCGCTGGCCAACGTCGAGCGTCGGCTCCATCGACTCCGAAGGAATCTGGTAGGGCTTGACGAGGAAGGCTTGGATCAGGAGGGCCAGGCCGATCGCGGCCGCGACGATCAACACCAGCTCGAGGAGTGCGCCCCGCCCGGTTGTCGGCTTGGGGATCAGCCTCAATCGTTGGAACCTGCTTCCTCCGAATCCTCGCCGTCCGCCTCGGATTCATCGGAGGGCTCGTCCTCGGGCGCCCCCTCTTCCGCCTTCTCCGTTTCCGCCTGCCCCTCTCCCCCCTCTTCCGCCTCCGCCCCTTCCGCTTCCTCGTCCTCGCCTTCGGGCGCGACGATCGGCTCGGCCTCGGCCTGGGCGACGCCCTCGGAGTCGACCGCCTCGGCCTCGTCCTCGGCGAGCACCAGCTCGTCCTCGATTCCCCACCGACGCTCCGCCACCCGGGCCCGCTTTCCGACCCGCCCCCTCAGGTAGTAAAGCTTCGCGCGCCGCACGTCGCCCCGCGCGACCACCTCGAGGCGCTCGATCTTCGGCGAGTGGACCGGAAAGCTCCGCTCGACCCCCACCCCGAACGACTGCTTCCGCACCGTGAACGTCTCCCGCGCGCCCGACCCGCGGCGGGCGATCACCACGCCCTCGAACACCTGGGTTCGGCGCCGGACTCCCTCGACCACCTGGAAATGGACCCGCACTCGGTCACCGGGCGCGAACCGGGGCAGCCGCTTCAACTGGCGCTGCTCGATGCTCTCGATGATCGTGCTCATGGGGAGTGAAGAGGGGGGCGCCGGGGCGAATGCCACCTGGAAATCGGCCGAAAAATACGCGAACCCTGAGGCCGCGCGGCCGGGTGATATTAGCGAACGCCCCTCAGCGCTCCGGGGCGCCGCGAAGCCGCCTGCCGCTACGTGCCAGGCGCCACTCTCGAACCCGGGCGTGGTCGCCGGAGAGCAGCACATCGGGCACCGCCCAGCCCCGATACGTCGCGGGACGCGTGTAGTGCGGGTACTCCGGCCCGCCCTCGAGGGCGTCGGAGAACGACTCCTCGATCACGCTCTCGACGTGACTGAGGGCCCCGGGGAGCTTGCGGATCACCGTATCCGCGATCACCATCGCGGCGAGCTCGCCGCCGGACAGGACGTAGGGGCCGATCGAGACCGTGTCGCTCACGAGGTGCTCGCGGACCCGCTCGTCGACCCCCTCGTAGCGTCCGCAGAGGAGGGCGATGTGCGGCTCTCGTGCCAGCTCGCTCGCCAGCCGATCGTCGAGCTGCCGTCCGGAGGGGGCCAGGAGGACGATGCGGCTCGGCTGTCGCCCGTCGGCGTAGGCGGAGCTCAGCGCCGCGTCGACGGCGTCCACCCGGAGGACCATCCCGGCGCCGCCGCCGTAGGGAGCGTCATCGACCTGGCCACCGCCGAGGGGGCTCGTGTCGCGGTAGTTGAAGAACCGGAGATCTGAGCCGTGCTCGAGCGCGTTCCGCACGTGTCGCTGGGCATGGAACCAGTCGAACCACTCCGGGAACAGGGTGAAGACGTCAATCCTCAATGAACTCGACCAGGACGCGTCGATCCGACTGCGCCGACGCGGCCTTCGCGATCGTGCGGATCGCGTTCGCGACCCGGCCTCCCCTGCCGATCAGGCGGCCGAGGTCGTCCGGGCCCACCGTGACCTCGAGCACAAGGTCCCCGTCCTCCTCGACCTCCTCGACCTGCACCGAGTCCGGGTCCTCGACGAGCGCCCGGGCGAGGAACTCGACGAGCTCACGCATCTAGCGGCCGGCGGCCTCGATGCCCCTGGTCCGGAGCAGCCCGGCGACCGTCCGCGTGGGCTGCGCCCCGTGGTCGAGCCAGTGCCGGGCTCGATCGTCATCGATGACGATGGTCGAGGGGTCGGTCTGGGGGTTGTAGTGGCCGATCGTCTCGATCGTCCGGCCGTCGCGCGGCGACCGGCGATCGGCGATCACGATCCGCCAGACGGGGTTCTTTCGGGAACCCACTCTCGTCAATCGAATTCGAACGGCCATCGAGCGCTCGCAGGTTACATACCCCGCAGAAGCTGCTGCGGATCGGGCATCTTGCCCCTCGCCATCTGCGCCATCAGCTTGCGCATCTGCCCGAACTGCTTCACGAGCTGGTTCACCGCCTGAACGGTGGTGCCGGACCCTCGGGCGATCCGCTTGCGGCGCGAGCCGTCGATGAGATCCGGGCGCGAGCGCTCGGCGGGGGTCATCGAGAGGATGATCGACTCGAGCCGGTCGAGCTCGCGCTCGTCCATGTTCACCTGGCGAAGCTGCCTCATCGCCTTGCCCATCCCGGGCATCAGCCCGAGCACGTTGGTGAGCGGCCCCATCCGCCGCACCTGGCGCATCTGCTGGAGGAAGTCCTCGAGCGTGAACTCCTGGCGGCGGATCTTTCGCTCGAGCTCCTCGGCCTGACTCTGATCGGAGACCTCCTCCGCCTTCTCGATCAGCGACAGGACGTCGCCCATGCCGAGGATCCGGCCGGCCATCCGCTCGGGATGAAAGCGCTCGAGCTCGTCGAGCTTCTCGCCGACCGACGCGTAGAGGATCGGCTTGCCGGTCACGGCCTTCACCGAGAGCGCCGCGCCACCGCGCGCGTCGCCGTCGAGCTTCGTGAGCAGCACCCCGTCGAAGTCCACCCGCTCCGTGAACGCCTCGGCGACATTGACCGCGTCCTGGCCGGTCATCGCGTCGAGCACCAGCAGGATGTCGTGCGGCTTGATCAGCTTGCGGATCGCGGCGAGCTCCGCCATCAGCTCCTCGTCGATGTGCAGCCGGCCCGCGGTGTCGACGATCAGGACGTCGTCGCCGGCCGCCCGAGCCTGCTCGAGAGCCCAGGCCGCGATCTCGGTGGGCGGGGGCTCGGTGCCGCGTTCATAGACACGCGCCCCGGCGCGCCGCCCCACGGTGACGAGCTGCTCGACCGCCGCCGGACGCTGCGTGTCGCAGGCGACCAGGGCCGCCGTCTTGCCGTCCCTCGCCAGGAGCTTGGCGAGCTTGGCGCAGGCGGTGGTCTTGCCCGAGCCCTGGAGGCCGGCCATCAGGATCACGGTCGGGCCGGAGCCGGCGAAGGCGATCTCGCGGCTCGCGCCCCCCATCAGCGCGCTCAGCTCCTCGTTGACGATCTTGACGACCTGCTGGCCCGGATTCAGGCTGTCCAGGACGCCGGCCCCCAGACAGCGCTCGCGCACCTGCGAGGTGAACTGCTTGACGACCTTGAAGTTGACGTCGGCCTCGAGGAGCGCCAGCCGAATCTCGCGCATCGCCCGATCGACGTCCGCCTCGGTGAGCTTGCCGCGCGAGCGAACGCCCGACAGCGCGTCCTGAAGCCGGTCCGAGAGCTGGTCGAACACGAGACCAGCTTACGGGCCGGCGCTCACTATTCGCCGA
>Ga0066652_100000201_pt1 | contig 31211 bp, 15 predicted proteins | sample GraSoiAngelo_101_FD_71413 | JGI IMG/M metagenome (GOLD analysis project Ga0066652, IMG submission 71413) | Grasslands soil microbial communities from the Angelo Coastal Reserve, California, USA - 14_0903_02_30cm | ecosystem: Environmental > Terrestrial > Soil > Grasslands | place: USA... | reverse complement strand
CGCACCAACACCGCCATCAATGGCGGCCGCCCGACCTGGACCCAGGTGACGCAAGACGGGATCAACATCCAGGACAACTTCATCCGCACCAACTCCGTCGACTTCGTGCCGAATCGGCCGACCGCGGACAACGTCGGCGAGTTCTCGATTGTCACGACCGCCCAGGGCGCCGACAACGCGGGGGGCGCGTCCCAGGTGCGCATGATTACGCCGTCGGGCACCAACTCGTTCAAGGGCAACGCCTACGAATACAATCGCAACTCGCGCTTCGCCGAGAACTCGTTCTTCAACAAGCGATCGAACCTGCCCATCAGCTATCTCAATCGAGATCAGTTCGGGGGCAGCGTCGGCGGTCCCGTGATCAGGGGAAAGCTGTTCCTGTACTCGAATTACGAGGCGTTCCGGCAGCACCAGCAGCTGGCGCAGAACTACACCATTCCGGTCCGAAGCGATCTGCTGACCGGCAACTTCCGCTACGTCTCGACGGTCGACGGGTCGGTTCGGCAGGCGAACGTGCTGCAGCTCTCCGGGCAGACGATCGATCCCGCCGTTCAAGGTTCGATCCTGGCGCTGTACCCGAGCCCGGACAAGGTCAACAGCTACGACAGCGGCGACTCGCGCGCCGACCGGATCTTGAACACCGCCCGGTACCGATTCCTCCAGGATGACTTCAACGATCGGGATCAGTGGGTGTCCCGCGCGGACTACGCGGCGGGCAAGAATCACCGGTTCGAGTTCACCTACAGCTACATCTTCGAGGATGACGATCGCACGGATATCGACGTGGTCTCGCTCCCGACGCCGCTCGTGTTCACCGAAGCGCATAGCCATCGATACGTCGGTGCCTGGCGGTGGACGGGTTCGTCGAGGTTCCACAACGAAGTTCGCATCGGTGGCAACCTGGCGCCAGTTGACTTCAAGAGTGACGTCGACTTCAGCAGCGGAGTCCTCCTGAACGTGCCCGGCATCGCGTCGTTGGACTCGCCGCTGGTCACGTTCCAGCCGCAGGGCCGCAACACGCGCACCTACCAATACAGCGACACCGCGAACTTCACGGCCGGCAACCACGCGCTGCAGTTTGGCGGCAGCCTCCAGCAGGTCCGGGTGAACGCGTACAACTACGCGGCCCGGTTCCCGAGCGTGACATTCGGGCTGAGCTCGGCTGCGCCGGCTGGTCTCGCGCTGTCCGCGGCGCAGCTGCCCGGGATTGCCGCCGCCGACTTGACGTCGGCGAACAACCTGGTGGCCATGCTCTCGGGCGCCATCTCGCAGCTGTCGCAGACGTTCCAGGTCGAGAGCCAGACGTCAGGATTCGTTGGCGGCATTCCGAACAACCGCAACTGGAGCCTGGACAACTACACCATGTTCATCCAGGACAACTGGCGGTGGAAGCCCAACGTCACCATTCGCGCCGGCGTGAAGTGGGAGTACTTCAGCCCCGTTCGCGAGGACGACAATCTCGCGTTCGTGCCACAGCTGTCGAACGGGCAATCGATGGCCCAGGCCATGGTGAATCCGTCGACGACCGTGAGCTTCGCCAATGGCGGCATGTGGCGGAGCGATCTGAACAACGTCGGACCCACCGTCGGCGTGGCGTGGGATCCGTTCAAGAACGGCAAGACGTCCATCCGCGCCGGCTACTCGCTCGCCTACGTCAACGAGGAAGGCGTGACGGTGGGCACCGGTGTTGGCGGAAACGCCGGACTCTCGACCGCGGTCACGCAAGCGAACCTGTTCCAGCGCCTGTCCGCTGGAACGCCGACGATTCCGACGCCGGAGTTCAAGACGACCAGGACGATGGCTGACCAGATTGGTGTCAGCCTGACGTCGGTCATCCGCGGGATGGACCAGGACATCAAGCAGCCGCACGTGCATCAGTTCAGCGCGGGCGTCACGCGCGAGATCATGTGGAACATGGCGGTCGAGGCGCGCTACGTCGGGTCGCGCGGACGCGACATCTGGCGCGGCATCGACTTGAACCAGATGAACGCGATCGGCGCGCTCGGTGGAACATTCGCCGCCGACTTCCAGCGCGCGCGGCAGAACGGGTTCCTGGCGCAGACCGCCGGCCTGGGCTTCGTGCCCGACTTCAACCCGAACGTTCCCGGCAGCCAGGTGCTGACGGTGCTGCCGTCCTTCGGGCAGCTCAACGTCGCGAACGTGAGGACCGCCATCCAGCAGAACGAATTGGCGCGCCTCGCCGACCTGTATATCTCGACGGGCACGCAGACCGCTCTCGCCCGATCCACCTTTCTCCCCAACGCGGCCATCTATGCGGCCGAGTACATGTCCAATACATCGTTCCAGGACTACGACGCCCTGCAACTCGAGTTGCGTCGTCAGTTCCGGCACGGAATTTTCGGCCAGATCAACTACACGTTGAGCGAAACGCGATCGGACTCGATCGGCAGTGACAGCCAGAACCGCATCGAGCCGTTCCTCGACAACGGCCGGCCGCAGCTGGACGCCGGACACTCGATCTACCACAACGCGCACGTCATCAACGCCAACGGCGTCTTCGAGCTGCCCTTCGGCGAGGGCAAACCGTGGCTGAATGGAAAGGGCTGGACCGATGCGCTGGTCGGCGGCTGGCAGCTCGGGACGATCGTGAAGTGGCAGAGCGGCGCGCCGCTGTCGATCCGCTCCGCGCGCGGCACATTCAACCGCACCGGGCGATCGGGACGTCAAACCGCCGCGACGTCGCTGAGCGCCGATCAGATCAAGGCCCTGTTCGGCGTGCACGAAGCCAATGGCAACATCTACTTCATCGATCCAGCCGTGATCGGCAGCGATGGCCGCATGGTCGCTCCCGACTCGCTGAGCAACGCCGGCTTCAACGGCCAGGCGTTCTTCAACCCGGGCGCAGGCGAGGTCGGCGGCCTCGAGGTGAACCTGTTCGAAGGGCCGTCGCAGTTCGTCACCGATCTCACCGTGCAGAAGCGCGTGAGGTTTGGCGGACGATACGGCGTGATCGCCCGGGCCGACATCTTCAACCTGTTCAACACGGTCAACTGGAGCTTCGGGGACATCGACATCAACAGCACGACGGCCGGCCGCATTAGCGGCACCGGCGGCGCCCGGCTGATGCAGTTCTCCGTCAAGTTCGAATTCTAGCGAGGTTGCGCCTGATGAATCGAACACTCAGCGCCGCGCCAGTGTGACACCCACGCGAGGCAGCGTCAGAAGCGCCTGAAACGCGCCGCTACTTCGTGAGACGCACCTGCGACGGAAGGGCGAGCATCTCCCGGCAGGAGTCGGCGACGCACGCGACCTTGAGGCCCACCGGCAGCAAGGCCTTGACGTGCGGAACAAGCAGCGACCGACCGGGTGCCGCAATGGATGGCACCCGGCCTGGTATGGTTCGTTCTAGGAGCCGCCGATGATTCTGACGTTTGTCGGTGCCGCCGGCGCGGTTACGGCTCCGGTCGTCACGTAGCAGGTGGTCGCGTTGAAACTCCTCACGGTGCCGGCAGCAAAGGCCGGATCGTTGCTCATGTGCTCGTAGCAGAGCTGTGCCGGAATCTTGAACGCATGCCCTGCCACGTTGGGGATGTCGCCGCCGGTCACGTCGGGACCGATGGCCGGCCACGGGACGGTGCTCCACGGAGTCGCGAAAAAGGCTGGCCGCGCCGTCAGGTAGAACGATGCCGGAAGGGCCTGCGTCGCCGGCAGTGGGTTGGGATAGAGCGCGCTGCCAGTCGGCACCTCGCTGCTCACGAACCTGACCGCTGCGTTCACGGTGTCGTAGTTGCCCCAGCGCAGCATGACGTCGTCCACTGTCGGGTCGCCCGGACCGTCGCTGTTGTTGCAGTTGCCGGCCCAACCGAGGCGATAGATGGCTGTATCGCCGCCACCGCCGCAGCTCTGTGAAGCTGTCGTCGTCGTGTTGACCTGGTAGGTGGTGTGGTAGCCGCTCGTCCCGAGCACGTTGCCAACCACGTTGAAGAATCGGTAACGGGCCGTGAGGTTCACGGGAACGGTCTGCGCCGTCTTGTTGTCCGAGTTCGACGGGTCTTTGCCATCGATGCGGTTGCGAAATACCGTCGTAAACACGCCAGGGCCGTGGATGTTGTCGCCCGTGAGCCCGGGGACGGTGTTGCCCTCCCAGAGAATCTCGCTGCTCCCGCTTTCATGGTGATACATGGCCGCCTGAAACCAGCCCGAACACCCGCCATTGCAGTAATAGTCGTCGAGCGCATAGTTGTACGCCGCGACGACACCAGACGCGCCCGAGAGGACCATCGGCGACGCCTGATGCTGAAAGATGTTGTTCTCCCAGCGGTGATTGCCACCCAGCCACGGCTCGAAGCCGTACGACTGGGACGCGGCCGACTGACTCCCGTAGAAGTAGCTGTCGCGGATCGTCACGTGGGAGGACAGGTACAGGTTTACGTGTGCGTTGCGGGCATTGATGCTCCGGATGCCCTTCACCCAGCACCCGTCGCACATCTGGATTTGCATCCCGTACTGCGCCGTACTGCCCGTGTAGTTCAGGCTCAGATCCTCGATGCCCATGCCGGTCGCGGGTGCGTTGCCCGCCCACCACGCCTGTGGCGACTGTGCGCTGCTCCAGTTCGGATGCAGGAGGCCCGGGTTGATCGTGACGACGTTGCCCGCCACCGACACGACCGTATGGATCTCGGTCTGCCCGCGCTTGCTCGCGCCTGACCCTCGGCCAATGTCGGTGCCCTGCTCAGTGCAGGCCGTTGAACTGCAGATCCAGACGTCGCCACCCGGGTCCGCAGCCGGGTCGACGCGGTCGAGCACGAGGAGGCGCCCCGCCGCCAGACCGCTCACGGAGGCGAGCGTGATCTGCGTCGCGCCCTGGGCGTAGCCAGCCGTCCAGTTCGCCACTGTCCCTGGCGCGTCCTGGTTCCACCCGCCGTTCGAATCGATCATGCAGACATGCGAGCCGAGACCGTTGCACCCGATGCCGCCGCCGGAGAAATTGAGGCGCGTATTACTCGCGCCGCGTCCTCGCAGCGTCACGTTGTTGTGCGCCGCGAAGGTAATCCCGCCCAGGCCGTTGTAGGTACCGGTCTCCAGCAGGACTGTTTGGTTCGCCGGGCAGCTGGCCAACGCGCTATTGATCTGGGCCGCGGTCACGCTCTGCACGAACGTGGCGGCCTGGCCGGGTGTGCCGAGCGTCTGACAGATCGTGGCGCGGGCCGGGATCGTCCCAGCACCCGAGGTGCTCCATGCGGTCGTCGACCCACCCGCCAGTCGCGCCGGAGCCACTACGGACTGGGCAAAGCCGGTCGCCGAAAGGCTGAGCAAAATGGTGCAGCTCATGAACAAAAGGCGCCTGGCATCGATTCTCATAGGAAGACGGACCAGCAAACATTGTTCCGCGGAAGCCCCCCGTCGCTGAAATACGTAAATCACATACGAACCCACGTTCGCAGCACGCCGTCCGCTTGGGCGACTGCGAATGCCTGACGATTTCGTCAGGGGGGCACCAGAACCGTGAGGAAGAAATGACGCGGTCCGACTGAAAGGGATTCACCGCCGTGCTGCGCGGCACCCGAGCGGTCTCGGGCCACAGGGCAGCAAATTAGGGCGTTGCGGCCCCGCCTCAGGCTCGGCCGCCTCCGCCGACGGCTGCGTGATCCCAACGCGCCGAAGCGTCACATCATCGACCCGTACACGCGTGAGGGAGCGGATCTCGTCGTTGCCGCATCAGCAGCGCATTTTGTCGACATCCAACCGCGCGTCCACGTCAGCGTGATCGTCGTGCAGGTGATCGCGACAAGACGTGGAGACTATGGTTTCGCAGCCGCACGGTCCGGGTGGACCGTGCGCTCTCAACGAATGGTTCGCCACCAGCGGTGATCATGAACACACGTTGATCGCCCTTCACATCGACATATCTGTTCCCCGGCGGGACCCCGGTCATCGAAAAGCGCGCTTGATCGTCGGTGGTTGTCGTTCCGTAGCGGGCGGACCCATGGCTGGGAATGTCCGCCACGTAGACGGTGCGTTGCCCTCGTTGTCCTGTGCGTTGACGTCCGAGCCGGCGTCACGGTCCCGACCTGCGCGCATGGTCACAAGATCAGCGGCGGATGAGGCTGTCCCTTACTCCGCTGCCCACGGGCACCGTCGCCGAAGGAGGGATGCGGATCACGCCGACGCCATCTTCGATCGCGATCTTCGTTCCAAACGGTTTCGAGTAACGTTGAATGTCGCCGAGAATCTCTGCGGCGAGCGCTGGAGAGGGCGTCCGTGCAATGCTCATCTGCGACCACGGTCGGTTCTTCCCGACGCCGAGATCGACGGGGTTCAACCGTACCTCCACGAGCATCCCGTCACGGTATATCGCCTGCGCTACGATCGCCTTCAGATTCGGCGGCTGCTGCAGCCAGTCCGTCGAGAGTTCGTCGTTCTCGACCGCGGTCCTGCCGTCGGCGGAATCACCCGGCAGGATTTCATGCACGACGAAGTTTCCCAGATTGCAGAAGATGGGCCGACCCTCGCACCGCTCCTACTTTTACAGGCCTCCGCGCCCCCGACCCCCTCGACCGCGTCCGCCCGCTGCTCCAGGCCTGGGCGCGGTGCCGAAGTCGTGGATGTTCTGGCCGACCGTCTGAGTGGCGTCACGTGGAACGCGAATCACACCGGTGCCGTTTTCAAACGCGATCTTCGTACCGAAAGGCTCCGAGTACTTCTGAAGATCGGCGATGAGACGCCGGGCCGCTTCGGGCGACGGTGTCATCGCGATGCCGACCCGCGACGCGGGACGTTCCGCCGGCTCCGCGCCCAAATCCACCGGATAGAGGCGGACTTCCTGTAGAACGCCGTCCTGATAGCGCATCGTCGGAATGACGGCTTTCAGACTGTCCGGCGGCCCGAAGGGGCGGTGCGCGGACAGATCGCCAAGGTTGTAGAAGATTGGACGGCCCTTATAGATCTCGATGCCCTGGAGGACATGGTTGCCATGGCCCACGTACAGGTCCATGCCGTTCTCCACGAGTTCGTGGGCGAGCGACACCGTCTGCTCGTGCGGCTTGTGGTCGTCGGAGTAGTGCCCGCCCTTCGGCGCCGGCGGCAACGGCATCGAGAAAACCACGAAGTCGGCAAACTCTTTCGTACTACGGACGGCCATCACATTATTCTGGCGATCCGACGCGCTCGGTTCCTCTTTGATCTCTCCCGCGACAGGACCGAGCAGGTAGGTGTCGGCAAAGATCGTGACCTGGTTCTGCGGCTCGCTGGGAATCCCGATGGGTCGCGAGACGTCGGGCTCGGTGCGCCGGGCTACGATCGACGCCTGAATCGCCTTGAGCTGCGCGAACTGCTCCGCGGTCACATATTTGGCGGTGCTCAAACGGATCGGGTGTGGTCCGCCGAGCATGGCAATCCTGCCCGCAGGCACGTTCTGGTAGACCGGCTGCCAATCCGGCCGTGCGAGAGCCAGCCCGAATGCGCCCATCGATTCATTGACGGTGCGCAGCGCCTCTTCGCCGCCTTCGGTATCTGAAACCCCGACGAGATCGAGGCCCACCGCGCTCAAACCCTGCACGAATTCTTTCGCCGGGAGGGCTAGACCCGCGTTCGATCGGTCTGCTTGATAGAACTCGACGTGACCGACGGCGGTGTTCGCACTCTGGATCACCTGCTGCAGCTCCGCGCTTATCTGTTGAACCGCTGGCCCACGCGCGAGCAAGCCGCCAAGCGCTGCCACGGTATAGGTTCCGCGCAGTTTGTTCGCGAGCTCCTTCGTGAAATCGCGCTGCGCTTGTGGCTGGCCGGAGGATGAAATCGTTCCAGCGAGAAGCAGCATTGCAGTCGCTGCCGCCGCTGTAATCCTGGCATCTTGATTCGGACTCATAAAACGTCTCCTGGACGATGCGCTATTGGCCGCCGCCGCGACCGGCACGCCCTCCGCGGCCCTCCGGAAAACTCGAACGAAGCTCTTTGCCCACAGGTACTATCGTTTCCGGTGCAATGGTGATCACACCGATTGGCCGCCCGACGTTGTCGATTTGGATCGTGATTCGAGTGCCAAATGGCTTCGAGTACTCCTGAACCCTGGCCAGGATCTGCTTCGCTCGCTTTGCGGTCGGCGTCCTGGGTACGTCGGTTCGAGACCATGGGCGGCGATCTGGACCGGGGGCGCCGCCCAGGTCCACGGGATAAATCTTGATGTCGCGAAGCACGCCATCCTGGTAAGTGTTCCGGGCGACGTACGCGCTCTGGTTGGATTCCTGCTGCAACCACTGGTTGCCTTCCTCGCCACGCTCGATCGCCGTCATCGGACCAGCTGTACCGCTATCGTCGAGGCCAAACCGGTGGACTGAGAAGTTCCCGAGGTTGTAGTAGATCGGCCGGCCCTTGTACAGCTCGATGCCCTGCATCGTGTGATTGCCGTGACCGACATACATGTCCATGCCGTTGTCGACCATGTCATGAGTGAGGTCGACGAGGTACTGCGCGGGATAGTGGTCCTGCGAGTACGCCTGGAAGGCGTAGCGATTCTGATGAACGTGCATCGAGAAAATCGCAAAGTCTGAGTACTCCTTCGCGTTACGCACGGCCAGCAGTGCAGAGCGACGATCGTCAGGGTTGACGTCGTAGTGGTATTCACCGGTCTTCGGACCGGCCACATAGGTACGTCCAAACAGCGTTGCGCGGTCCGGTGGATCGTTCGGTGTTTCACCGCGAGTCTTGGCGACGGCATCGCGCATAGTCTTCAACTGCTCGAGCTGATCGCGCGTCACGACGTTCCAGGCCGTCAGGCGCATCGGATTGAGGCCGTAACCATCCGCCCCTACCTCACCGGTGGCCCAGTCAGCGTTGCCGGTAACCGGATATGCGGCGTGCAACGTAATCCGGCCCTTCGTCGTGTGCTGGACAACGGGCGTTCGCGCGATCGCGGCGTTCGCGCCATAGCCGGCGAGTCCGACCCCAGCCTCATCGAGGTAGCGCATGCTCGACCGCATGCCGGCCTCGCCTCCCGCTCCCTCTCCGGAAATGAGCATGTCGAAGCCCATGGCGGCGTAGTCCTTGGCCATTTCCTTGGGCGACCAGTTGTTGCCGAAGCCGTTGCCCCAGTTCCGACGGTCGACGAGGTACACCTCCATGTTTCCGACGGTGGTGTCCGCCGTGCGCAGCACCTCGAGCAGGTCCGGGCTGATCAATGTGCTCATCGGCTCCTGCATCAAGACGTCGCCAACGGCGGTGACGGTATACGTACCCGTGGTCTTGTTGGCGAGCTCCCTGGTCAGGTCTCGCGGCTGGTAAATGAGCCCCTCCGGCCCGCGTGCGGTCTGCGTAAAGGTTGCCGCGACCAGCACGATGACTATCGAGGGCACTAGCATCGCCATCGTCCTTGCCGTTTTGTTATTCATTGCACCCCTCCTGAGGGGACGAGTTGTCGCGAGTCAGCCGGCGTCAGCCAACGGTCAAGCAATAGCCATCGCCATGCACTTTGCGAATAAATTTCGGCGCGTGCGGGGCGTCCTCGATCTTCTTGCGCAGACGGGCGATCGCGATGTCCACGGACCGGGGCGTGGCGTCTTCCGAGCCCCAGACGTCCCTGAGCAATTGGTCTCGGTGGACGACACGGCGCTGGTGCTCGACGAGATACCTCAGAATGTCGAATTCACGAGTAGTCAGATGGACTTCGCCGTCCGGACCCACGGCGCGGCGATTTCCAAAATCAATCCGAAGCTTACCGATCTGGATGGCCTCAGCGGACGCCGTTGTCCGTCGCAGCACCGCACGGATCCGTGCGACGAGCTCTTCGATCTCGAACGGCTTGGTGACGTAGTCGTCAGCTCCCAGCGTAAGTCCGCGCAGCTTGTCGGCTTTCTGACCACGAGCCGAGAGGATGACCACGCCGCGGCGTCCACCCTGCCTGAGCCGGCCGAACACCTCGAGCCCAGAACGGTCGGGCAGCATGATGTCCAAAACCACGAGAGCCGGCAGGAACTCCTGGCAGGCGACCAGGGCCTCGTGAGCGGTGGCAACGCATCGGACGTCGAACCCGTCGATCGTCAGGTTGTCGAGCAGCAGCCGAGCGATGCCCGGATCATCTTCGACGATCAGGATGCGCTGACGCATAAAGACGGACTGGCGGGTCACCCCGTGCGTGAGCACGAGCGGGCGCCGACTTATACCGATGGATCAGGCAGCCGTTTGAGGGGCAGCGCAATCGGTTCCGTTTCGGCGCGTTGGCGCGGTTGTCGCCTATCAGGGCCAAGGGCCAATGCGGCGACCACACCGCACAACGCGGCAGCAGACAGCCAAAGCCCCGGCATCGCCCGGTTCCCAGTGACGTGGATCATATATGTACAGATCGCCGGGGTGAACCCCCCGAAGATGGCAGTGGCCGTGCTGTACGCCAGTGAGAAGGCCGTCGCGCGCACCTCGGCCGGCATGATCTCAGTAAGGTGTACGATCATCGCGGCGTTATACCCCGCATAGACGGCAGCCAGCCAGAGCTCGACCGCGAGCAAACGACCGAACGACGGCGCCACCGTTAGCCACCACAACGCCGCATAGCCGGTCGTGAGGGCCAGGAGCCCGCAGCCGATCAGCAACGGACGACGACCGATACGGTCGGACACGGCTCCCATTGTCGGCAGCATGATGAAATTCGCCAGCCCGACACATAGCGTCACGGTTAGCGCCTCGCGCGGTTGGAGACGAAGCACGGCGCTGCCGAATGTTGGCGTGTATGCGGTAATGAGGTAGAACGACACCGTCGTCATCGTGGCGAGTAAAGTGCCCAGCCCCACCACTCGCCAATTCGCGGCAATCGAACGAAAGACCGCGGACGCCGCGGGCCGTTTCGAGTTGGAAAGAAACTCTTCGCTCTCCTCGACGTAGGAGCGAATGAGAAAGATGAACGGGATCAGGAGCAAGCCCAGGCCGATCGGGATCCGCCATCCCCAGCTCAGCATCTCCGGTGGTGTAAGCGCCGATGTCGTCGCCAAGCCGACCAGCGCCGCGAACATGACGGCCACCTGTTGGCTGGCCGACTGCCAACTGACGTAGAAGCCGCGGTTTCCGGGGGTCGCAATCTCCGCGAGATAAACGGAGACGCCGCCGACCTGCGCTCCAGCGGAGAGCCCTTGCAGCAGGCGTCCGGCCAAGACAATGGCCGGAGCCGCCAGACCAATCGTGGCGTACCCCGGCACACAGGCAATGGACAGCGTTCCCACAGCCATGAGCGTGAGGGTCAGCACGAGCCCGGCTCGCCTGCCGTGTCGATCGACGTAGGCGCCGAGCACTAACGCGCCGAGCGGGCGCATCAGGAACCCGGCGCCGAACGTCGCCAGGGACAGCATCAACGATGCGTACTCATTCGTTGATGGGAAGAACGTCCGTCCGATGGCCGTCGCGTAGTACCCGAAGACCATGAAGTCATACATCTCCAGGAAATTTCCGCTGGAGACGATGACGACGTCGCGAACGCGGGCCCGTCGACTACGGGAAGATGTCACCGGTTTTTCTCGCTGGCCGTTTCATGGCGCGCGGCGGGGGGTATCCTGATAACCCCGACACCGTTCTCGACGACGATTTTGGTGTTGAACGGCTTCGAGTACTCGATCACTTCATCGAGGATCTTCTTGGCGACCGCCGGTGTCGGACGGCGCGGGGTACCGAGCTGAGACATCGGGCGTGGCGTCTGGCCGAGATCGAGCGGGTAGATACGCACTTCGGCGAGCTGGCCGTTTTCATAGCGGCTTTCCGCGACCAGCGCTTCCATGTTCGCCAGCAGCTGCCAGCCGCCGCCGTACTGGTACTCGCCGACGATTTCGTCCGGTGATGCCGGTGCGGCGCCGCGCCCCCCTCGACCGCCGCCACGTCCGCCTGGTGCGGCGCCGGGCTCGCCCGCGCGACCCGCGCCGCCTCCCTCCGCACCGAAACCTTGAGGCGCAGGGTTCGCTGCAGCGGGAGCGCCCGGTGGGGTAATAAGGAGCGATCCCTTCGCGCGCGCCATGATTCCAGATTGGAATACGAAGTTCGACAAGCCGTAGAAGATCGGCTTGCCCTTGTAAATTTCGACACCCTTGATGGTGTGCACGCCCTGCGCGGCAAACATGTCCAGGCCCTGATCGATGGCCATGTGCGCGAACTTGATCTCGTAGTCAGCCGGAAAGTGGTCGTGCGAGTAGGCCTGGAAGTCGTACCGGTTTTGATGCCAGTGGAAATTCGCCGCAAGGAAATCCGAGCCCTGCTTGCCGCTGCGGATCTGCGTCATCATTTCCTTGACGTCTTGCGGGTCCATGTCGAAACTGTGTTCGCCAGGCCGATCCATCAAGCGAAACTGCGTGCCGAACGCGTGCAGATCGGCGCTGCTGCTCGTGTCTCCAGCGATCGCCCGCAGCTGCGCCATCTGCTCCGCGGTGACCCCGTGGTACAGCGTCAGCCGCACCGTGTTCTTGACAAAGTTTCCTGGTGCCGCCCCTCGCCCGCCGCCGCGCCCGCCGCGACCGCCCTGCGCGGGGGCCTCGTCGGCGCCGGCCGGTTTCGGACCCTGGCGGAACGTCACGCCGAACACATTGACGGTGCCTTCGGGATCCGCTGGCGGCAGGGCGACGGGCACTTCTACTTCGTCGCGGCGCGCCAGGATGGACGCTTTCATCCCCTTGACTTGGGACAGCTGGTCCGGTGTGACGTAAACGACCTGCCCGCCGGGGCAGCATGCCTCCGTTCCGCCATCACTCGTGAGCCCGACGAAGCCGACCAGGCCCTTGGGCGTGCTGAAGTATCTGGGCATGCGCGCCTCGGGCATCGTCCGGGCCACACCCGCGTGAATGATCCCGACACGCTCGACCTGCTGGAAGTCCGACCACACACTGGCGTAGTCGGTCTGCTTGTTGTTCGCTCGACTGACGAGATCGATGCCCATGTAGGCAAAATCATCGGCAACTTCCTTCGTCGCGAGGTTGCCGCCGATGTGGCCGAAGTTGTCGAAGTCACGCAGCTCGTTTTCGAGGTCGGCAGTCGTGACGTCAGCGTTACGCAGGATGTCCACGATGAACTTGATGTCCGGATCGCTGCTGCGCGCGAAGGGCTGGAACTCGAGAAGATCGCCAACCGCCACAATCGTGAAGGGCTGCTTGATCTTCGTCGCCATATTGAGCTTCTGATCGGTTTCGAGCGGCACTGCGCGCCCGCCGTCGGCCTTCTTGGCGCCGTAACCGACATTCGTGGCAGGGCTTTGTGCGTAGACCCACCCACCAAACGCGACTGTAACCGCAAGGCCAATCATTGGTGTGGCGCCGTTACGAACCGTGTGACGTTTCTTCATGACGGTCTCCTCTACCAGCTGAATCGAAGAACGATCTGGCCGAGTCGGCCACCGGGATCGTCGGTATTGTTGTTCGTATAGGCCGAGGTCACCTGGTTGATGGTCGCGCTCGACGATGCCTGCAGCACCGGGTTGAACTGGATGGCATTGAATACATTGAAGATGTCGTACTCCAGGTCGAAGCGGCGGTGACCGCCGACCGGAATGCTCTTTTTCAGCGTCAGGTCCATTCTCGCCACGATCGGGCCGCGCACCTTGATGTAGCGCGGTTCCCCGCAGTCGCCGCGATAGACTTCGACGCAGGAGCCGTCGCTGGCAGGCGCCATGTAACGGCCAGTCGGGGCGCCCTGCGTATAGCCGGTGACGTTCGTATTGAAGGCCCTGATCGTGTTGTCGATGATGTCCTGCGGGAAGTCGTAGACGATCTGCGCGTTCTCATCGACGCGAATCTTGAGCGCCTTCTGCAGGTCGCGCTCGGTCATGCCGACGAGCCGCACACCGCCAAGGCGAAGCAGCGCGCCGCTCTGTGCACGCCCGACCGCGGCCACGTTCCAACCACCCGCCAGGGCATTCACGTACCAGGGGCTGTTCTGCCCATGGGCGCGATCCCGCCCGAACGGGATGTCCCACGAAGAGCTGAACTTCGCCGACTGCGGCACACCCGCGGTGCTCTCTTCCAGCACGAGTCCCTGGTGAATCGTCGAGAAGTCGCTGGCGAGCGTTCGCGAAAACGCGTAACTGCCGGTCAGCAACAGTCCTCGCGAGAAACGCCGACGCAGCTCAACCTGCAATGCCTGGTAATGCTGATCCAGACTGTTCGTCGTGTAGGTCGCCGTGCCGACGTCCGGGTTCATCAGCCAGAAATTGGCCGGGAGACCCGCCGTCCGTCCGTTGGCGCGAAGCGTCGAGTTGCCGTAGAGACCACTCGTCGTATTGGTCGAAGCGAACGAGGCCGGAGTCGGATTGAGACGATTGAGGAACCCCGTGAACGTCGAATTGGTCCAGTTCCCTCCGCTATAGCGACTGGCATCGCCGGCTTGCGCGGCAGGGACGGCATTGAAGCTCGCCGCAAAAATCGGCAGTGGCGACGTCCCGGTGCCGGGACCGAAATACGCAAACGACTGACCTCGCCCAGCCGCGATGTTGGCGTAGAGGTTCGCCTGCGCGAGCTTGAATTCGTCAAGAAACCCGTTCTCCTTGACGGTGATTTCGTTCACGTTGCGCGCGTCGACGGCGTCGTAGCTGTCGGTCCGGATGTAACGGACCTCGAGCGCCATGTCTTTGGTAAGCGATCGCTGCAGTCCGGCCGAGAATTGACGGCTGAAGCCCTCATGTAGGTTGGGATCGAACACACTCATGTTGTTCGCGATCGTCGCCGTTATCGGAAACGCCGGCGCTGCCGGATAGCAGGCCGCCGTGATGGTCCCCGAACAGGTCGCGGGAGCACCCAGTCGTGCGGTATCGCTGAAGAGCAGAGGCCACGTCTGACCCGGCAACACGAGATTTCCGTTGCCGGCGTTACGCGCGGCAGAGAACGAACGACCCGGGTTTGCGGTAAAGACGTCGGTGTAGTCGCCGAGTGTGTTGTGATTGAAGCCGACCGAAAAGGCGGTCCGGATCGTCGCCTGGTCCGGATCGCCCAGCAGGGTTCGCCAGAAGCCGTGTTGCACCTGCGGGCGCCAGGCGATGCCGATGTTGGGCGCCAGGTTGTTGAAGTCCGCCGCATAGGCGGTTGCCCCAGGCTCGAACTGGACATATTGCGGAATGGTGCCCGTCAGGGCGCCGGGCGTGAACATGTTGCACCCGGGCGTCCCCGCTCCCCCGCCACTCCCCAGTCCAGACACGCCGCAGAGTGCGGCGACATCCGCCTTGAGGTAGTTCGAAATCCCCGGCGTCACGGGGAGTTGTACTTGGTAGCGAAGGCCGGCGTTCAAGGTCAACGCTTGCGTGACCCGCCACTGATCCTGGGCGAAGACACCCCACTCCGACATATGAACGTTATCAACCACGCGTCCCAGGTATTCGTAGGCGCTGCCGTCGCCATTGAGGGCGGCATTCGCGGTGATGGCCGTGACACGTCCCGTCAGGAATCCATAGAGCGCCCGGGCGCTGGTCAGGTCCGACGCGGCGGCTCCGGGGAGGTTGGTGGCGTTGAACATCGCATCGGCCGGATCCACGCCTGACTGGACACCGAACTGAACCCCGGCGACGGGGAAATCCTGATGCGGATCGAACTTGTATCGCGTGAACGAACCGCCGAAGCTCAAACTGTGCGAGCCCCGCTGCCAGGTGAGTGAATCGTCGAAGCTGGTCAGCGGGGCATGACGGTACTGGCGACCGGTACTGGACGTCGCACTGGTAAGTGCGACACCTCCGATCGTCGGGAACGTCATGTTGAAACCGGCCTGGTTGTCGAATTGCTCGGCCGTCACGAACGGGAAGTTGTAGGTGCTCTGGTTCTGCCAGCCGGTGGTCGCCACGTTGACGAGACTCTTGCTCAACACGCTGCGCAGCGCGACGGACCCTGTCGTTCGCGTTGAGACGTATCGACTGGTATTCGGCAGTCCCGGGAAGCGCGGCGGATTTGCGGTGCTGATTTCCCAGTCGATGCCGACATAATGGTAAGTACCGGTGAGGCGGTGATTGGCGCCGAGGTTGGCGTCGACGCGAAACGATGGCTGCGGTATCCCGTCTACCCCCTTGAACTGAAAGGTATACGCCTGGGTGTTGGGCTCCGTATTGGGGGTAATCACGCCAGTGGACTGCGCTCCGGAGCGGATTTGTCCCAGCAGGCTGCCGACGACGGGGTCGACCGTGCTGATTTGTCCATTCTGAGCGGCCAACTGCAGCAGGTTGATCTGCCGCGGGCCGCTGGCCGTCGCATACGTAAAGACTCCCTGCTGCGCTGCCGGCGTCAGCATCTGCCGCGTCGGCGATGTGCTGGTCGGATGTCGATAGTTCTCGAGGTCGGTAAAGAAGAAGGCCTTCCCTTTACTCAGCAATCCGGGGATCTGGATCGGGCCGCCAACCGTCGCGCCGTAGTTGTGGATGGTGGCGACGTCCTTCGGCAGCCCACGCAGGTCGTTGAAGAAATAATTCGAGTTGAGCGAGTTGTGCCGGAAATACTCAAAGAAAGATCCGGCATACCGGTCGGTGCCGCCCTTCGTGACGAAACGGACGGACGCTGTTCCGTCACCCGCGCTGCTCGCGTCCTGCCCGGAGGTGACCGTCACCGCCTCCATCGCGTCCGCGGCCGGGTACACGTAGGCATAGAAGGAGCTGGTCGCGTTGTCCCCCTGCACCGGCTTCACGTCAATGCCATCGATGGTGAGCTTCACCGCGTTCTGGGGAAGTCCGTTGATCGTCGCACTGCGGTCGCCGCCGGTCTGGTCCACTCCCACGAGCATCGCCGGCAGCGACTGCATCAGATTGCGGGTGACCATCGGCAGCTTCTGAATCGATTCGGTGCCGAGCGTGGTTGCCACGGTGGTGGACTGCGTTTGAATCAGCCCGGTCTCGGCTTGGACCTGGACGCGTTCCTCCATGCCACCGATGGCGAGGGTGACGTTGACGGCGGCCGGGGACGCCGTCGCGGCCACAACGTTGTCGAGGGCCGTCTGCTTAAAGCCCGAGAGCGTGAGCGTCAGCTTGTAGGTTCCGGCTGCGATCGAAGCGAACGAGAAAACGCCCGCTTCGTTCGTGACGGTCGTCAACTGCGAGCCCGTCGGGTCGACCGCGACGACCGTGACGCCCGGAAGCACTCCCCCCTGTTCGTCCTTAACGACGCCGGAGATCCCGGAGCGACCTTGTGCGGACGCGAGTCCCGCGTGGGCGATCAAGAGACCGACCACCACGAGGACGCGCCATAGCCGGTGCTGCATCACATTTCCTCCCTCAGAACGTTGACGGCGACCGGAGTGCGACCGTCGGGTTCGTGGCCGTGGCGGTTATCGCTGCCATGAGCCAGGCAGATGCTACAGGTCGTGTACGTGGCGGGGTGTTGCAGTATGTTTCTAACGCGGTGGCACTGGCAGCAGCGGAGATCACCGAGGGCCGCCGGGTTACCATGCAGCCGGCAATGCCTCGACGCCATAGCGTAATTCCTGCTATACCGGCGGCTCTTGCTGCGGCGCTGGGACTGTTTGCCTGCGCGAAGCCGACGCCCTCGGCTGCCCCTGAAACACAAGTAAGGATCGCTACCGGCCTGCCCGGAATGACGTTCAAGCCTCTCGGCGAAGCCCTTGTGACGGCCTACGCCGAGGTCATGCCGGATGTGAAATTCTCGGTGGTTGAAACCGAGGGGTCAGTAAGCAATCTGGCACGACTGGAAGGCGGCACGGCGGAGCTAGGCCTCGCACTTGCCGATGTGGCGTACATGGCCTATAACGGCCACATTCCTGAACTCGCGCAGGGCACAGGACGCATTCGTGGCGTCGCCGTGCTCCATCCGTCGCTTGTGCATGCCGTCGTCCCCAAGGGATCCAATGTCCGAACCCTTTCGGACCTTCGCGAGCGCCGAATTGGCGTCGGAGCGGCCAGCAGTGGTACCGCCGTGACCTCGTCGATTCTGCTGCGCGCGTTCGGCGTACCGACCAACGCAGTCATGCAGCGAACCATACCGTTCACTGAAGCGACTGGCGCACTGCTCCACGGCGACATCGATGCCTCGTTCATCGTCGCCGCAGCTCCCGTCACCGTGGTTCGAGATGCCATGGCCGCAGGAGCGCGGCTCCTTGATGTGCGAGGACCGGCGTTGGAGCAGCTCCGTATCGAGTATCCCTTCCTGCGACCTGCCACCATCCCTGCGGGCACGTACCCTGGACAGACTGAACCGGTTCAGACCGTGCGAGTCGACGTCGTCTTGCTGTGTCGTGGCGACCTCGACGACGTCCTGGTGCACCGTCTAACTGACGCCCTATTCCGCGTGCTGCCAAGGCTGACGGCGCGGGCCAGCTATCTGCGATCGATGGACGTCCGACGAGCACCCACACCGCCGATTCCGCTCCACCCAGGTGCGGCGTGGTACTACCGGGAACAAGAGCTCTCTCGATGAGACTCGACCACTGGATAGGTGCGCGAACGGGTACCATGAGTGCATGGTTGGCGTTCCTCGTCTGCTGCGGCGTCGCCGCGCTGACGTGGCTCGGTTACCGCGTCGCCAACGAATGGCAGCGGAGCGCGACTCGACTGGTTGAACGTCGAACCAACGAAGTTGCTGATCTGGTGACGCTGGCCTTGACTCGCGATATGCGGGCGGTTCAAACGTCGGTCTTGGATGGAAGGGACTGGGATCGGACGTCACTGGCGCGGCCGTACGCGGTTAACGACACGGTCGCGGGAGCATTCGCTCGCTATCCCTACCCCGAGGCGTTTTTCGCGTGGGATGCGTCGTACGGCGCTCCCGTTTTTTTTGCCCGCAGCGAACGCCGGCCAACCTGGTTGCCTTCGCAAGTCCACCAGGATTTTTACCCAGTCGAAGTCGAACCAAGTCCCGCTTCGGCGAATGCGCTGTTCGCGCGAATCCGGCGCGATATTCTTGCGCGAAACCTTTATGCGACGTTCGACATCACGATCGGCGGTCGCTCCTATCAAGCGGTAGCTCGCATACTCTACAGCGATGTCGCGCGTGAGCAACCAGAAGGCGTGCTCGGATTCCTCGTCGATCTCGGCTGGGTGCGAGACCACTACTTCGCAACGATCACGGATCAGGTCACTCGCATCGCGCAAGCCGGTGATGGCATCGCCTGCTCGATCCTCGACGAGCGGTCTGGCTCGGTTGTCGGCAGCAATCCCCGCGCTGGAGCCAGGCCGGCGAGTCGAGCGTTCCCCCTTATCTTCTTCGACCCGATCATCGCCGCGACCGGCGGTCCAGCCGATCTCGTACGTCGAGACTGGACAGTCAACGTCGTTTCTGCAAGCGACCCAACTCTGACGATCGCGGCCAAGGGGGCGCGCCGCGCCGTCGTGATGATGGGGGCGGGGGCGGTCGCCGTGGCACTCGGACTCGTTGTCGCGGTCAGTGCCAGCCGCGCCGCTGCCGACACGGCAGCGATGCGCGCCGACTTCGTATCGACCGTGACGCACGGCCTGAAGACGCCCGTCTCGGTGATTCGCGGAATCGGAGAGACGCTCATCCGCGGCCGCGTGACCTCGCCCAAGACCCTGCACGAGTACGCACAGCTGCTCGTCCAGGAGTCGCACCGATTAACCCGACTGATCGAGAACATGCTCGCCTATGCGAAGGTCACGGACGCCGCGGACGTGTATGTCTTTGACGAGCTCGATCCCAGCGAGATCGTACGCGAAGTCGTAAGAGGGTTTCAGCGACTCCTCAGCGAGGGCGGCTACACGGTCGTCATCGACATGCCCGAATCGCTGCCGATGGTCGGCGCCGACAGAACCGCGCTCGTGTTGGCGCTCGACAATCTCGTGGACAACGCGATGCGCTATGGCGGCGACTCGAAATCGTTGACGATTCAAGTGCGGACACGGATCGAAGCCGTGGACTTCATCTTGATTGACCGCGGCGCCGGGATCGCACCGGAAGATCTGGCTCGAGTACAGCGCCGCTTTGCGCGCGGCCGCTCCACCACGGGTCACGGCAGCGGCCTCGGACTCGCGATCGTGAGTCGAATTGCCAAAGACCACAAAGGGGACTTCAAGATCGAAAGCACGGTCAACACGGGAACGACCGCGACACTCAGCATTCCACTCAAACCAATGAAACCGGTATGAGGAGACGCATTCTGCTCATCGAGGACGACGTCGGGCTGGCGAGGCTTATCTTCGACAACCTGGGCCTCGACGGTTTCGACGTTCACTGGACAGCGGACCCCAATGAGGCGCTGGCCATCCACCGGACATTCGCGCCGGACCTGGTACTGCTGGACGTGATGCTCCCGGGGCAAAGCGGCCTCGATCTCTGCGCCCCACTCCGACAGAGGAATACCCCCATCATCATCATTTCCGCGCGCGGCCAACGCACCGACAAAGTCCGGGGACTGGACCTTGGAGCCGACGACTACATCACCAAGCCGTTCGATTTCGAAGAACTGGTTGCGCGGATCCGTGCGGTGCTCCGCGGCGCCGCAGGAGGGGTCGACCTGCTTGAGCTTGGAGATGTGATCATCGACTTCAATCAGCTCACCGCGACACGAGCCACGACTGAGATCGCCCTCACGCATCGAGAGTTCGAAGTCCTCCGATATCTCGCGGACCGGCGAGGCCAGACAGTACACAGGAACCAACTCTTGTCAGACGTCTGGGGCGCGGCAGACGAGGCGACGACGCGTTCAGTGGATTTTGCGATCGCACGATTACGGAAGAAGATTGAGAGCGATCCGCATCATCCTCGATTCCTCACCACAGTACATGGCGGGGGCTATCAGCTGGCAGCGCCTTAGGCGCGACTGCGTCCGGGATTGATCCGCACGGAATCGCCGGACGAACGTCGATGGTAACGTCCGACCAAGCCGTGCGAAACAGCAATTCGTCAACCAAGTCCGACCGTCGGCACCAAATGCTCGCCGGAAAGACGCGCGGCCCCCGCAGGCTCGCAGTGTTCGATCCGTAGTGCGCCGTTTGAGTCAGCAACTGCGAACATCTTGAGCCCCTTCGACGAATCTCGGTTTCTGGTGGCCGCCTCTGCCGATAGGTGATGACGGCGTCATCCGGGTCTGCGCGCAACTGCCGGGCGGAATATGGGCACCTGAACAGACTGCCGACCGATTGCTGCTGTTGACCGCCGCGGGCCGCGAATACCTGTTCTGGCCGGACTCCATTTCGCCGGCAGTGATGCCCGAAATGCGGAGCAGGCACGGCCAAGCAGATCACTGATCGGTACCTGCTGGGTCTCGCCCGCCGACACCGCGGTCGCGTGGTCACCTTCGATCGGCCGCTCGCCGCCGCCGGCGGCGGCGACGTCCTCTGTCTGCAATCGGGCCAGTCTTAGGCACCTGTCGTGCTTTAGCGATTGCACCGTGGCGGCCCCGGATCGCGACCTCGGCTGCGGCCGAGAGCCCGCCGATTCAGCACCTGGCGAACAACCCGCAGATTCTCAGGCGCGGCGAATCGTGACTTCTTTGTAAGTTGTTGATTGGAATGAGAAGTGAGCCGCGATGGAATCGAACCCTTTCAGCGGTTCTTTTCAACTTATTGATGGCGCACGACTTCTGGCAGGCGATTCGCCGTCAAGCGTTTGGGGAGAACCGAAAGTACACCGACATCGTGCGCGCGGCCGTGCGGCGAGCGTTGAAACTCTCGCCCTGAGACCGACGGTGCATGGCAGATCGCGCACTGCGATATCGCAAACGCAAGATCTCGAAAGTCTTACCCTCTGCCACTTCAACCGTCTGAGAGCCGTCGCGTCACTCTGTAGCGGCACCAGTGCTCTTTTGGCTCTCGTAAGCCGCGCTCCTGTTCGCGCCGAGCAAATCATGAAGCACGGCCAATGCGACAAGCTGTTCCCGTCTGATCCGATCACCATGTCCAAGCTTGACCTCGCAAAACAGCCAATGCCGCCGTCGTGCGTGATACGCAGCGAGGTCCGGATTTCGAGGGCGCGGGTCGATGAGGCCCCCAGCGCCTTCATCAACTCGTCGACCTTCCGCGTGGAGACGCCGTGCTCGTACGCTTCCTGCACGACGGCGAGCAGCGGGTGCTCGAAGAACTCACGGAAAGCTGCGCGATGGCCACTCCGCTTGTCTAGCGGCTGGCTTCCATCGAATTTCCACCACGCCCGGGGACTCTAACCAACTCCCAATCGTGTCCCTACTCCGGCTTCCGTCTCGTGAAGACACCGTGACGCTTGGGGAGCACGAGGACACTAACCCATAGAAGTCTGCCGCCGCGGCGACTTGCGCGAACGCCGTTGATGGAGTCGTCAGCCCCTCGATTCATCGACAGTCCGACTTCGCTGGTGCGGAGGTCCGCGGTTCAGCATCACTTTCGATGTTGTAACGTTCTCGGCGCTGTGACAGAATCCGCGCTCCCCCGGTCAATTGAAGCGCAAGCGTCTGTTGTTGGTCGACTGGTTTCACCACTCGTGCCGAGACGCACATCGTCGGCGCAGTCTCCGCGCGATATGTCTATCCCAAGGGAAGGCTCATTCGCTGATGCTCCGGCAGTAGGCTGTCACTAGATAAGAGTGTGTGGTGGAAGAGGGTGGTATTTATGCGATCTGCGCAGGTACCGGCTCGGCGGGTTCTGATGGGCTCCTGGCTCTTGATTGCGTTGACGGTGGCGGTGTTGCTGCGGGCTGCTCCCCAGACCGCAGGACTAAACGGCGCGGTTCCCCACGACCTCACCTCGTTCCAGACATTCCAGGGCACGCCGTGGAGCGGCGAGCCCGGAAAGTTGGAAAGCGTGACGGGCATCATGTCGCGTGCGGCGACGGATCCGGAGGACCGGCAGCCTCCGACGCGTCTGGGTGATCCGATCGACGAAACGCACAAGATGGATGAAATCCGGGACGCGAATCCCAATGCCTCTCCCACGTCACAGTGGCCGATGGCGCAACCGTCGGCAGCGCCGGTCGTCGCGTCGGCGAATGCACCGTTGACGCCGGGTCTCTCATGGGTCGGTGTCCACGCGTCCGAGTCGGGCTTCGTGCCGCCCGATGCCACCGGGGCGGTCGGGCCGACGCAGGTGATTGCGTTGGCAAATGGGCGGTTGAAGGTGTTCGACAAAGCCGGCAACCTCGGTCCGCTCAACGTCACCGATCAGACGTTTTTTGCCTCGGTTAGGGGCACGGCGTCGACGTGCGACCCGCGTGTGCGCTACGACCGTCTGTCCGGACGCTGGTTCGTGAGTGAGATCACGTGTGGCGGGACACCGAATCGCATCCTGCTGGCCGTCAGTTCGGGCGCGACGATTACGAGCACCTCGAGCTTCTCATTCTTCCAGTTCCAGCAGGACCAGGTCGGGACCACGCCGAACATCGACACCGGCGCGTTCGCCGATTACGAGACGCTCGGCGTCGACGCCAACGCGCTCTATATCGGCGCCAACATGTTCTACGGTGCTTCCGGTTTCAGCGTGACCGGCTTCGTCGTGAACAAGGCGAGCCTGCTCGCGGGCACCCTGTCGGTCACGGCGTTTCGCGGATTGGTGGACGCCAACCGTCACGGACCGGTCAGCCCACAGGGAGTCGTCAACGACGATCCCTCCTGGCCGGAGGGGTACTTCATCGGCGCGGACTACGGCTCTTACAGCATGTTGACGATGCGCCGCATCATCAATCCGGGAGGCGTGCCGTCGATATCCGGGAATCTCCTGATGGACACGCCGCTGACCCGCTACCCCTTCCACTCCCTTCAGTTCGCCCAGAACTCGGACGCGCCGCTCGACGCGATCGACGACCGCCTCTACGCAGCAACGATTCGAAAGGACAAGATCACCGGCGCGACGACGCTCTGGACCGCGCACAACATCGGCGTCAACGCGAACGGTGTGGCAAGCACCCCGACACGCAATGGTGCGCGCTGGTATCAGATCGGCAGCCTGACCACGGCGCCGTCGTTGATCCAGGCTGGAACGCTCAACGACTCTGCGCCCGCAAGTCCGGTCGGCTATTGGATGCCGAGCGTCGCGTCGAACGGCCAGGGTCACATGGCCATGGTGGCGAGCTTCGCGCACGGGCTCAACAACTACGCGGGGATCGCGATCGCCGGTCGGCTGGCGGCGGACTCGCCCGGCACCATCTCGCCGGCCGCCACGGCCATCACCGGGGCCGGCGCTTACAACGACTGGTGTGTCTCGTGCTCGAAGTACCGCTGGGGCGACTATTCCCAGATCGTTACCGACCCGACCGACGATCAGACGATGTGGGCGTTTGCGACCTACACGATCGGAACGGATCCGAGTGACTCGTGGGGCGTGCGTGTGACGAAGCTCAGCGCGCCGCCTCCCGCGATGCCCGTGTCGGTGACGCCGCAATTCATCAAGCGAGGGGTGCCGGCGACGCTCGTCACGGTGACGGGGATCTCCGCCGCGGGCTCGGGATTCTTCGATCCGGGGAGCGGATACGCCCGCCGGCTTTCGGCATCAATCGGCGGAGGCGTCAGCGTCAATGCCATGACCTTCGTCGATCCGACGCACCTCGTGCTGAACGTGTCGACGGTCGGCGCCACGACGGGTGCGCAGAACGTTGTCGTCAACAACCCTGACGGACAGCAGGCGGCAGCCAACGGACTGCTGACGATCACCAGCGCCGGACTCACACCGGCGACAGATTTGGACGGCGACGCGAAATCGGATTTGATCGTCTGGCGGCCCGGCTCGGGGACCTTCTTTGGCCTGACGTCGTCCAGCGGTTACGCCTACGAATCCGCGACAGGCCGTCAAGGGGGCGCGTCGGGTGACGTGCCATTTACCGGAGACGTCGATGGCGACGCGCGGGCGGACCTTATCGTCTGGCGCCCGAGCAGCGGGACATTCTTCTGGCTCACCTCGACGAGCGGCTACAACCCCGCCGCAGCCGGGGCCAGGCAGTGGGGTGCGAACACCGACATTCCGTTCGTGGCGGATCTGGACGGCGACGGCAAAGTGGATTTCGGTGTGTGGCGGCCGGAGACCGGCACCTTCTTCTGGCTCACCTCGTCGAGCGGCTACAGCTATGCGGCCGCGATGGCGAAGCAGTGGGGCGCGCCGGGTGACATTCCCCTCCTCGCGGACGCGGACGGCGACGGCCGGGCCGACCTGGCCGTGTGGCGCCCCTCGAACGGGACGTTCTTCTGGCTCAGCTCGTCGAGCGGGTACAGCTACTCCGCGGCGGTCGGCAAGCAGTGGGGAGCGGCCGGCGACGTGCCCCTCCTCGCAGACCTTGACGGTGATGGCAAGGCGGACCCGATGGTGTGGCGCCCGGCCAGCGCTACGTTTTTCTGGCTGACGTCAACGAGCGGGTACAGCTACGCGGCAGCGCCGAGCAGGCAGTGGGGCTCGTCGGGCGATGTGCCGATGATTGCTGACATCGACGGTGACACGAAGGGCGATCTGGTTTTCTGGCGGCCATCGAATGGCACGTTCGCCTGGCTGACGTCGTCGAGCGGCTATTCGGACGCCGCGAGCGGATCGAAGCAGTGGGGCGGGGCGGGTGACACGCCGCTCGTCAGATGAGTTGACGTTGATGTCCTTGCCCGTGACCGATGCGACTCGGTCACGGGTGACGAGCAGAATGCCGCCGCGGTGACGCGTCAGCGCGATGGCTTCGTCCGATTCGTTCGCGTGGTCGCGTCTTCGGCGACGTCCGGCGAGCCGGCCGTTGGCGCGCGAGGCTCGAGCCTTCGGTTGCTACGCTTCGCGCCCACCAAAGCGGCGACACCAACGCAGTGACTGGCGTCTCCCGCGATCGGCAACCCGTGCGATGCAGACGCGTGCGCCCTGACGACTCGCCGGGTGCCGCTCAGGGCGATTCAAGAGTCTGCTGGACATCGGCACGACGCAACGCTACATGCACCTGGGTCCGGCAGCGAAGAGGAGCGCAATCGATCTGTTGGAGCAGCCGCCAGTCGCGACTCCCCGTGGAGGAATGTTGGAGGCGGTACGCCACGGCACAACCGTACGCGGCTTCGCGAGGCGGTCCCGTAACGATTCGATGACGGGAATCGCCGACAGCACCGTCTGCTGCCGGCTGACGGCCTCGCCGCGATGGGAGTCTTCGATAGCCGACGAATCCAGACCGCGGTCGACGCGCAACCCGATCGTTGTGACTCCACGGCTCCCGATCCCGCCTCTACTTGTTCATCGGGATGTCGCCCTGGGCCTGCGAACCCCACTGCTTCGATTGAGCCGTGCCGTAGTTGTACCCGCTGCGCGATGTCAGCCAAAACCATGTTCCGTTGGATGCGCGCCACACGGTCGGGTCGGCCGTGCCGTCGCCGTCCAGGTCCGTCAGCAACGGAATGTCGCCCAACGCCTGGTTGCCCCACTGCTTCACGCCGGCGGTCGCGTAGCTGAACCCGCTGGATGACGTCAACCAGAACCATGTGCCCGTGGGCGCTCGCCAGACCGTGAGATCAGCCAGGCCATCACCGTCGAGATCTCCGAGCAGAGGCACGTCCCCAAGACTCGAGTTGCCCCACTGCCGGACCATCTGAGCCGAGTAGTTATACCCGCTGGAGGAGGTCAGCCAGTACCACGTACCGGTGCTTGCCCGCCAAACCACCAGATCGACATTGCCATCGCCGTCCATGTCGGCGACTTTCGGCACGTCACCAAGTCCCAGGTTGCCCCACTGCTTCGTGCCAGACTGTGCGTAGCTGTAACCGCTCGACGAGGTCAGCCAAAACCATGTGCCCGTGCTGGCGCGCCAGATGATCAAATCCGCTTTCCCATCGCCGTCGATGTCGCCCAGCATCGGCACATCGCCGAGCGTTTGGTTGCCCCATTGCTTCTGCCCCTGAGTCGCGTAGCTGTAGCCGGTGGACGAGGTGAGCCAGTACCACGTCCCTGTACTCGCCCGCCAGACGATCAAGTCGAGCTGTCGGTCGCCGTCGATATCGCGCAGCAGCGGCACGTCGCCCAATGCCTGGCTGCCCCACTGCTTCACGCCGGCAGCCGCGTAGTGGTATGCGCTTGACGAGGTCAACCAAAACCACGTCGCGCTCCCTGGACGCCAGATCGTCAAGTCCGCCTTTCCGTCGCCATCGAAGTCGCCCGGAGGCGCGACACAAGATCGTGTCGTGAACGTTACGTCCGATCCATTCGTCGTGCCGCTCGAATTGGTCGCCATGGCGCGGAAGTGATACAGCGTATTGCACGCCAGTCCGCTGACCATGCCGCCAACCCCGATGACGATGTTGCCGGACCCGAGGGACTGCACTGGCGTCGTGATCCCATACGCCGTCGTTGGCCCGTACTCGAACGTGGCGCTCGTCACGGCGCCGTTCGGATTCACTGTCGCGTTCAGAGTGGCTCCCGTCCGAGTGATCGCGGTGGTGACACCTGTTACCACGGTGGGGGGCAGGCCGTTCACGGGCGGACTCAGGAGGGTACTGGCCGCGAAATCCAGACAACCAGGCACGTTGTGGTTGTAGTAGTCATCCCGTCCTACATCGAGGATCGACGGTTGCCAGGGCAGGGATCCGGCGTACATCAAGTCCCGCGGGTCATCGCTCACGTGCCCCCTCAGGGTTTGGTGCGGGGCACAGGTGGCGACGAATCCAAGCGTGTGCAAGACTTCATGGAGGATCGCAAATTCCCAATAGGCTGGGGTGACTGGCGAGGCTCCGACAACATTGACGTCGCAAGGAATCGAGCCTGGGGGCGTCCCTTTCAAGTAGATCGCCCCCAGCTGTCCCACGAGGTCCGGCGGCCAAGCGCCGCCACCGCAGGAAAATGCGCTACCTCCATCGTAGTACACCGCATACACCTTGTTCGGCTGTAGGTAGCCGCGGTCACGAAGCTCCAACTCGATTTGGTCCCTGACGAACTGGTTGTAGGCCTTCATCTGAGCGTCGGTTCGGTTCAGCCGTACGAACGTCACATCTACCGCGCCCGCGTACGTGTCAACGCGAAGCGAGCGGCCATCGGTCTGTCCCCGTAGCCACGCAGTAATCGCCGACATCGAATTGGCGATGGCGCCGTTGACATCCAGCTGACGGTCGGCGCTGTCGCTGGGCAGCACATAGTCCACGTGGAGTTGAGGCCCCGTCAGATCGTCAGGCTGATCGCTGAAGGCTCGGCCGCCGATGGCCGAAGCGGCGGTGTAGTCGTAGTCCACGTACTGCCATTGCAAATTGATCCACGACCAGAGCCGCACGTACAACCTTCGTCCATCCCCGGGCAATCCGGTCACCTGCACGGAGAGATTCGGGCCGTCGACCATGTCGTATAGGTCCCGGCCACCCAGAGTGGATCCGATATTCAGGTCGTAATAGGTGGCCGTACCGGCGGACCAGCTGAAGGTGACCGACGAACCCGTCAGCGTCGATCCCGGCGTCGGCGACACTATTTCGCCGACGGACCCGGTATTCGTGACGCAGGTTCGACACGTTGACCCAAGCGCACCGGATTCGCTGGCAGCCAATAGGATGATTGCCGCCCCGACGAGGCCCCGGCCACCGCTCAGAGCGGCCGACCGTCGAATTGTCCGTCCGAACATTCGTCCTCTCGATCCGTGCTGTGACTGGACCTCGTCGCACCATTTCCACATGAGAACTGCGCGAGATGATGCGCAAGCATCAGCTTCGGCGCCTGAAACGCCGACGCAATCTTACGCAATGTATACTCCTGCGCTCCTAGCGGTTTTTCTGATACTGAGGAGCGGCCATGACCCGTGGAATGAGCGCGTCCCGTCACACGGTGGTGATTGGGATCGTCGTCGCCATACTGTTGTTGTCCCGCCCGGCCCTCGCCCAATTCACCCAGCAGGGGCCAAAATTAGTCGGCTCGGGCGCCGTGGGGAACGCATTCCAAGGCATGTCCGTGTCGATCTCAGCTGACGGCAACACGGCCCTGGTCGGAGGGGCGGACGACATTGTATTTCGAAGCTCGATCTCTTTCAGCGCCGTGGGTGCCGTGTGGGTCTGGACGAGAAGCGGCGGCGTCTGGACGCAGCAGGGACCAAAGCTGGTCGGATCGGACGCCGTCGGGCGCGCAAACCAAGGCGTGTCCGTGTCCTTGTCCGCCGACGGCAATACCGCGCTCGTCGGCGGAGACGCAGACAACAGTAACACCGGGGCGGTGTGGGTCTGGACCCGAAGCGCCGGCGTCTGGACCCAGCAGGGACCCAAGCTGGTGGGCTCTGGCGGGGGGGCGTTTCACCAAGGATATTCCGTGTCGCTCTCCGGCGACGGCAACACGGCCCTCGTCGGCGGCTGGGGCAGCGTGTGGGTCTGGACGAGAAGCGGCAGCGTCTGGACCCAGCAGGGACCCAAGCTGGTCGGATCGGGCGCCGTCGGCGCCGCGTTCGACGGCGGTTCCGTGTCCCTCTCCGCCGACGGCAATACGGCCCTCGTCGGGGGGTACTTGGACAACAGTAGCGCAGGGGCGGCGTGGGTCTGGACGCGAAGTGGCGGCGTCTGGACCCAGCAGGGACCCAAGCTGGTCGGATCGGGCGCCGTCGGCGCCGCGTTCCAAGGCTGGTCCGTGTCCTTGTCCGCCGACGGCAATACCGCGCTCGTCGGCGGGGACGCCGACGACAACTACTCGGGTGCCGTGTGGGTCTGGGCGAGAAGCGGCGGCATCTGGATTCAGCAAGGACCCAAGCTGGTCGGCTCGGGCGCCATCGGCCATGCAGAGCAAGGTAATTCCGTGTCTCTCTCCGCCAATGGCAATACGGCGCTCGTCGGAGGGTTCCAGGACAATAGCCGTGCGGGGGCCGTGTGGATTTGGACGCGGAGCGGCGGGGTCTGGACGCAGCAGGGCCCGAAGCTGGTCGGTTCCGGCGCCGTGGGGGCCGCCGAACAAGGCTGGTCCGTGTCCCTCTCGGCCGACGGCAAAACGGCCTTGGTCGGAGGGCCCAACGACGATCTCGCAACCTTCACTGCCGCTGGGGCTGCGTGGGTCTTTACCCGGCCGTCCGCTGTCGTTGCGCCCGCCGTCTTTCCGTTGGCCGACATTGACGGCGACGGGAAAGCGGATCTCGCAGTCTGGCGCGCCTCCACCGGCACGTGGTACTGGCTGACCTCATCGAGCGGTTACGCCTATGGGGCGCAAGGTCAAAAGCAATGGGGCGATCAGGGCTTGGGCGACGTCCCGCTCACCGGGGATATTGACGGCGACGGAAAAACGGACCTGATCGTCTGGCGAGCGTCGACGGGGACCTGGTACTGGCTGACGTCCTCGAGCGGGTATGCCTATGCGGCGCAAGGCCAAAAGCAATGGGGCAATCAGAGCTTGGGCGATGTCCCGCTCACTGGGGACATCGACGGCGACGGAAAAACGGATCTCATCGTCTGGCGAGCGTCGACGGGGACCTGGTACTGGCTCTTGTCGTCGACAAGTTACGCCTATGCGTCACAGGGGCAGCGACAGTGGGGTGACCAGAGTCTCGGTGACGTGCCGCTCCTGGGCGACATGGACGGTGACAAGAAGGCGGATCTCGTGGTGTGGCGCGCGAGCACGGGGACCTGGTGGTGGCTCAAGTCCTCGATTTCCTTCACGAGCGGGGATAGTCGGCAGTGGGGCGATCAGAGTCTCGGCGACGTACCGCTCTTGGGCGACATGGACGGTGATGGGAAAGCGGACGTCGTCGCGTGGCGCGCGAGCACAGGCACATGGTGGTGGCTCAAGTCCTCGATCGCGTTCACGAGCGGGGATAGTCGGCAGTGGGGGGATCAGAGTCTGGGCGACGTGCCGCTCTTGGGCGACATGGATGGCGATAAGAAAGCGGACGTTGTCGCGTGGCGCGCGAGCACAGGGACATGGTGGTGGCTCAAGTCGTCGATCGCGTTCACGAGCGGGGATAGTCGACAATGGGGCAATCAGAGTCTTGGCGACGTGCCGCTCCTGGCCGAAACATCAAGAGTGTTTGACACCGTAGTGTGTCAGTTAGTGTGTCACGGGTCGAATTCGGCCGACCGGCAGCTGCGACAAGTGCGAATCGTTGGAGAAAAGAAGTGAGCCGCGATGGAATCGAACCATCAACCCGCAGATTAAGAGTCTGCTGCTCTGCCAATTGAGCTAGCGGCCCACATGCACGGCACGGACGTGCCCCGCGTAGTGAAGATATTAATCCTAGCACACCGACCCCCTTTTCGCGCGCAATGCGAGAATCGGATGTGCGCGAACCCGCCAAGAACGACGACCTCCACGGCAACGTCCCCGAGAGCTCGCCCGTCGCGCTGCTCCTCATCGACGTCATCAACGACCTCGACTTCGACGGCTCCGAGGCGCTGGCGCGCCAGGCGCGGCCGATGGCGGCCCGCCTGCTCGCGCTCAAGCAGCGCGCCCGCACGGCCGGCATCCCCGCCATCTACATCAACGACAACTTCGGCCGCTGGCAGTCCGA
>Ga0066652_100000200_pt1 | contig 31503 bp, 20 predicted proteins | sample GraSoiAngelo_101_FD_71413 | JGI IMG/M metagenome (GOLD analysis project Ga0066652, IMG submission 71413) | Grasslands soil microbial communities from the Angelo Coastal Reserve, California, USA - 14_0903_02_30cm | ecosystem: Environmental > Terrestrial > Soil > Grasslands | place: USA... | reverse complement strand
CCGGATCATACTGATGGCATTGATGCCGTCTATTTCCGGCATCCGTATATCCATGAGTATGACATCCGGGATCTTCAGCTTTAATTTATGCATCAGGTCCTTGCCATCTTCTGCTTCCCATAAAATTTTGAGGTATTCCTTGTCTTTGAGCGCCATTCGTATCCCGTCGCGGAATATTTTGTGATCATCGGCAATAGAGACTTTGATCTGCTGGGCAGTGTTCATTGGTAGTTTGGTTTACAGTCTTTCTCGGGTTAAAGGGGTTTTTTCGGATTCAAATGTAGTTTTTTTAGTGTACAGTTTTACGTCTTTGCCTCATTCCCAGATTTATTGATCATTGTTAAATATGTCGCCTCAAATGAATATGTTCAGTGCAAAATGTATTTTTCTGAAAATATACCTGTGCAACCGTAAAAACCATTGCAGCAAAACAAAGCAGTAATGCTCTTGCGATCCATTTCCACTTGTATATTTTTGTTACAAGTTGATTGACCAGGATTAGCCCCTATATCCGATATCCTTAGTCCCGGTTTGACCGGGGAAACCGTCCAAAACCTGATTTCCAAATCCATTGAAAGATCATAGCGAAGTCCAATGTCAATCAACTTCTTTTTTTATACTACTTTCCAGCATTCTTTGTCCCAAAATTTCCGCACATCCGTTAATAACTGTAGCTCTACGTGAAATTTCACAGGGAATTCCCCTTTTTACTGTCAGTAAAAATACGAAATCTCCTAAGAAAAACTACCCTTTTTTTGGGCGTATAACCCCTCGTAAAACCCCTCGCAACTATCTATCTGTCTGCTTATTACGCTATTATACGGTCGAAATGCGTATTTACATAGCAGTAGAAGAAGCAACCCATATGGGTAATTTTTACAACACAAATCGATTTGATCAAGTTTAAACATGTTACTGTTATGAAATGCATTAAAAGACTCAAACCCACGGATCCGTCTGACCCGTCTATTTTCATTTGGGAAGATTAACTGGCTGCTGATTATTAAAATCTCTAAAGGTTTTCTATATTTGGAGCAAATCCAAGCATATAGAAAACCTTTTTTATTATATACTTTACTACTCCTTTTTACTGCCACCGCTCCTATTCTTGATACTTTTTCAAAAAATTGGCTGGGACAAGCGGATTTTAACGCTTACGTGTTATTGTCTTTTAATTTTCCTTTTGTTATTTTTTGAAAACCTCATTCCGAGAAAAATTCTCGATCCCGGATATACGTTGCTTGAATTCTCTTTTTTTGCGGCTTTGATATTTCAGCAATTGAAAATAAAAAAACAGAAAATACTAATCGTTATCTTGTCTTTAGCCTTTTGTTGTTTCCATATTATCTATTTTATTTCACGAGAAAAAAAAGGGTTTGATTCAATACCAATTGGGATAGAGGCTATTTTGATATTCGTCTTCATATTTTTCTTTTTTTACGAACAACTGAAAGATGCTACCAGCACGCCCATTTATGACAACTATTTTTTTTGGATCGCTGTTGGCCTGTTTATATATTTAGGAAGTTCTTTCTTTATATATTTAACTGCAACTACTCTTAAACAGAAGGAGATCGATCAATATTGGTTTCTTACCTATATTACCGAAACGATCAAGAATTTGTTACTTACGGTCGCAATCTATATATATTCCAGACATCCTGACAAAACAAGCCAAACATCCCAGAATTTACCAAATCTGGACTTTATGTTGTAACAAACCATACTAACCCAACCTATGTTTCTCCTTCAAGCCAACCCATCCGGAGTATCCTTTGTACTGTTCATCGGTACTATTGGCATGCTCGTACTTACCATCGGCTTGATATTATTCATAATCTTCCACCAGCGAAGAGTATCCCGTTACCAGCAGACCCTTCAAAAAATGGAACAGGAACAACAAAAGATCCTGCTGACCGCCTCTATAAAACTCCAGGAAGAGGAACGCCAACGCCTGGCTGCCGACCTGCACGATGACGCCGGCCCATTACTGGCAACCGCCCGGTTATATCTCAACGAAAACCTGGTAAACCAGGATAAAGCCACACAGCTTCAATCCATCTTCCAGGCCCGCCAAATTATAGACGATACCATACAACTTGTCCGTAATATCAGCCATAGCCTGATGCCACCCACCCTGAAAAACTTTGGATTGGAATCGGCTATCAATGACCTGTTTCAGAAGATCAGCGGCTCGGGCACCATGAATGCCAGTAGCCGGTTCCACGACTATAAAGACAGGCTCAAACCCGAAAAAGAGCTGGTAGTGTTTCGTATCGTACAGGAACTGGTCAATAATATATTAAAACATAGCAGCTCCAGCTTCATCCATCTTACCCAAAATGTACATGGAGATAAATTCTATCTACGTATCCACCACGACGGAAAAGGGATTGTGCAATCCGATTTTGATAAATTGAATAAGAGTAATGTAGGCCTTGGGCTTAAAAATATCAGCAGCCGTTTACGTGTTGTACAGGGACACATCGTTTTTGAAAAGGATATTTCGCAGACATATTACAAAGTCACCATCGAATTGCCAAAAGACGAACCCTATGAGTAGAAAGTCAGATGCTTTATAAGTTAATGATGTTCGGGATGAGGTCAGCGTCCTAATTTCGATGGCCTTATTCTTTTGAACTTGTTAAAACCATACCTTTGACCAATATCTGATAACTATGGGAATAATCAAAGTCGCCATTGCTGACGATCACAAGATTTTTCGAAAGGGGGTTATTCTTTCGCTGCGCCCTTTTACCAATCTCAAGTTTGTACAGGAAGCGGAAAATGGGGATGATTTGCTTAACGGCCTGGCCCAGTCAGAGCCTGATGTGATACTAATGGACCTCCGTATGCCCGGTAAAGATGGTATCGAAGCCACTAAGATTGTCAGTAAACAATACCCAAATATTAAGGTTCTTGTGTTAAGCATGTATGAGGATGAACGCTTCGTCTATCACCTGATGGAAAATGGAGCTAACGGCTATCTATTGAAAAATGCGGAGCCCCAGGAAATCCGCCGCGCTATCATGGAAGTATATGAAAAAGGTTATTATCTCAATAATTTTGTGAATCGCATACTCCTAAAAAAATCACATTCCCGCCAAAAGGTCGTCCCTTCTTTGAATAACGAGATCACGCTAAGTGATAAGGAAAAAGATGTGCTGCGCTTTATCTGTATGGAGTTCACCGCGCAGGAGATTGCCCAGAAAATGGAAATAAGCCCTCGCACCGTAGAAGCTATCAAGGACAGGTTAATGGAACGTTTTGGCAGCAAGAACACCGCGGGACTTGTGTTTTTTGCAGTAAAAAACAACCTGATAGAATAACAGACTAGCCTTCAAATTTCATCTCAGGGATATCATCGGCCGCAATCAATTTTCCCAACGTTTTTGATCTGATTTCCTGCACGCTAACGCCTGGAGCACGCTCTAGCAACCGGAAACCTTCCGGGGTCACATCCAACACCGCGAGATCCGATACAATCTTCTTTACGCATCCCACACCCGTTAACGGGAGTACACAATTGGGTAAAAGCTTTGACTCGCCCTTTGGATTCGTATGCATCATGGCTACAATGATGTTCTTCGCACTGGCAACAAGATCCATAGCCCCGCCCATTCCTTTCACCATTTTACCCGGTATCTTCCAGTTCGCTATATCGCCACGTTCGCTTACTTCCATTGCGCCAAGTACCGTCAGGTCCACCTTGCCTGCCCGGATCATGCCAAAGCTCATCGCGGAATCAAAGAAAGCAGATCCTGCAATTGTGGTGATCGTTTGTTTGCCTGCATTGATCAGGTCAGGATCTTCCTCACCTTCCAAAGGGAAAGGACCCATACCCAATAAACCATTTTCACTTTGCAATACGACGTTCACTCCTTTAGGAATATAATTGGCGACAAGAGTAGGTATTCCAATCCCAAGGTTTACATAATAACCATCCTTTAATTCCTTTGCTATGCGCTGCGCTATTTGTTCCTTAGTTAATGCCATATTAAATGGATCCAATTTGTTATAGGTAAGATGAGAACCGGTATTACAATTTATCGGTAGACATACGCTTCAACTTCTCTTTCGTATCGTTCTTTGCTCAATCCTTTTCTCGTAACTTTTGCCCTGAAAAATGCGGTGAATAAAAATGCCTGGCGTGTGAATAGTATCAGGATTCAGTTCTCCAGCCGGCACTAGTTCTTCTACTTCCGCAATAGTTACTTTTCCTGCCATTGCCATTAGAGGATTAAAATTCCTGGCTGTTTCCCGGTATACCAGATTACCGTCCGGGTCCCCTTTCCAGGCCTTTACAAGGGCAAAATCAGCGTTAAAAGCATACTCGAGCAGGTAATCTTTGCCGTTAAAATTCCGCGTTTCTTTTCCCTGAGCAACCTCCGTTCCTACCCCGGCGGGAGTAAATATCGCCGGCATTCCATAGCCCGCAGCCATGCACCGTGTGGCCAACGTACCCTGCGGGATCAATTCTACTTCCAGCTCGCCGCTCAACAGCTGACGTTCAAACTCCGCATTTTCTCCCACATAAGAGGAAATCATTTTCCGCACTTGTTTTTGCTGCAACATTAGACCGATACCAAAATCATCAACACCGGCATTATTCGATATGCATGTCAGTCGCTTAACACCTTTTTTTACTAATGCTGTAATACAGTTTTCCGGGATACCACAAAGCCCGAAACCACCGAGCATCAACACAGCTCCTTCGTTGATATCCCTGATAGCCTCATCAGCATTAGCAACAACTTTATTCATATTAAATTTTAAAGGATAAAATTAGGGATTGGACGTAAGATGGGAAAGCTTTTATATCCAACCATCATCGTGACGGTTCTAATTATTTGGGGAGTTTATTGGATCGCTGCTTGTGTTTATCAGCAGAACGTGAGACCATATCTGTTTTCCTGGCCATGCGCTTGCCGGCTTTTAGCTTTGCCTCAACTACCAATTGCAAATTGACAACGGCCTCCTTAGAGGCAAGTGTCCTGGCTGTATATCCCTCTTCTTTCAGAAACTGCAAATACTCCTCCGTCTGCTGGGAAAGCATTTCTATCAGGAGTGGCAACTCTAATAGCTGCAATTCGGATATAGAAGGATTGTTCAGATACACAGTTTCTTCGAATCAAATGTCATGCAAACCATGTCTGCGCTGAAACGTGAGCTGCCTGAGGCAGGGAAGTAGAAAAAATTCCGCAATATGCTTTTCATTGCAGGTAAAATAACCCGTATTAGGGACTTCAAACGGCCGTCAACTATCGAGACGAAGACAACAAAATCTATTTTTCCCGGAAGAAAGGCTTGGGGTTTCGCAGGGTATCATCTCGTTTCTGAAGCCTTTCTATCGAGTATGCCTGCCTTTTACTCAATGAATCGAGAATGGGCTCCAATAATACATCGTGTTCCCGATAATATGAATAACTCTTATCAAACTGGTCTTTGCTGATCTTGTACACCTGAAAGACCCGCCCGTATACTTTTGCGCTTGCAGCCAATTTGTCGACGGAATCTTTAGGCAACACATACAGGTTCAGATACTGACTGGCACTGATCATATCCCATAATATATCCCGCATTTTATCCTGAGGCAATATGTCAGCCGGCAACCCTTTTTTGTCACGGCAAGACAGGATCAGAATTATAGATAGAGAAAAGAAGAGGAATAAAATTTTTCTCATTTCAACTCTTTGTACATCTCTGCATTGGAAATATCAATCTTCATCAGGATTTCGCGGGCCCGTGTTTTCAGATCCGCACTTGCATGACTGAACACTTTGACCATTTCATTACTTTTTCCCTGGAAAAAAAACTGGAGGATCATCGAATTGGGATTGTCCTTATCGAGTGAACTGAGATAGTTCAAACAATTCATCACACCCTTACGGGCTTCATCTTCACTTTCATAAAACCTATCCAGGCCGCTACGGTAATAAGAATACATAACATCATGTATCAGGGCAAAACGGTTATTATTGAGGTTCTCTGCCAGCCAGTAACGGTTGCGCAGTCCTTCGAATGATTTCCATCCTTTAATACTCCCCGACTCAGGTGCATTGTTTACGATATTCCATGCCTTTTGAAAATAAATATCACCTCCGCGAAGCGAAAATGAGTCATAGTCAAACCCCAATATGATATCGATGTAATAAGCAAGAATTGCAGTCAGATTGGCCGCTACCGGATCATTGCCCTGTACACGGTTTTCATTGAACTCGATAGGTTGAAATTCTGCGTAACGAAAGACAACATCATCGTCGAGAAAATTGATGATGGGCGAATTATACGAAGTATTATGTACCGGTCTGGCCGCCTGGATGGTGAGTTTTGCGCGGTATACGTCATTACCAAGAGCTTCCTCGATATTCAAAAGAAAATTGCACTGGATCTTTTCAGCCGTCTGGAAAACATCGTTGGTCCATTTACGGTTATTGATAAAATTGGTCAGTGAAGTCTGCAATGTCTGAAAAACACTCTTGTTTACAGTTGAACTGATCTTGACTGAAATAATAGTTAAACGAGCTTGCAGTTCCTGCCCCTGTACAAACAAAACAGCAGTGCTGAATATAATAGCGACTAAAAATTTTTTATGCATAGTGGAACCTGATTATTGTATCAACAATGTCTTTTGCTACCTCTTCTTTTGGTTTTGTGCCAAATGAGATCTGACGGCCTTTTTTCCTGAATATGGTGATCTTGTTAGTATCGTGGCCGAATCCCGCGCCTGCATCATTCAATGAATTCAATATGATCATGTCGGCATTCTTTTTCGCCAGTTTTTCCAGCGCATGTTTCTTTTCCTCCGTTGTCTCCAACGCAAATCCAACTAGTACCTGTCCTTTTTTCTTCTTTTCTCCAAGGCTCTTAAGAATATCTTTTGTTTTGATAAGTTCAAGCCTGAATTGCTCTTCCTTCTTTTTGATCTTTTGATTTGCCTTCTTTACCGGTGTATAGTCGGCAACAGCGGCAGACATCACGGCAATATCGGCTCGCGGGAACACCTGGTTGCAGACCTTAAACATATCTTCAGCCGAAACAACTCTTATCAAATGAATGCCGTTTGCCGAAAACTCTACCGATGCCGGCCCCATGACCAGGGTAACTTCAGCCCCCCGGTTATATAACTCTTTGGCTATTGCGATGCCCATTTTACCCGACGAATGATTGCCAATAAAACGAACGGGGTCAATCGCTTCGTATGTCGGCCCGGCCGTCACGAGGGCTTTTTTACCGGCGAGGGCACCTGGCTTATTTTGCTCTGGCGAAAAACCATCTGTGATGAATTGAACAATCTGTTCAGGCTCAGCCATCCGTCCGTCGCCGTATAAACCGCTTGCCAGTTCGCCTTTTTCTACCGGAATGATCTTGTTGCCGAAAGATTCCAGTTTCTTAATGTTCTCGCGGGTGGCAGGATGTTTCCACATGTCCTCATCCATCGCGGGAGCGACCACCACAGGACAGGTAGCCGAAAGATAGACGGCCAGCAACAGGTTGTCGCATTGCCCATTTGCCATTTTCGATAAGGTGTTAACACTAAGTGGAGCAATAACGATCAGGTCTGCCCATCGCCCAAGCATAACATGATTGGACCAGCTTTGCTCATCAAACAGATCAGTCAGTACGGGATGATGACTAAGGGTTGATAGGGTGAGAGTTGAAACAAAATCCTTAGAGGATGGCGTCATGACGATTTTTACTTCAGCACCGGATTTCACCAGCAACCGGACGAGATAAATGGACTTATAAGCAGCGATACTGCCAGTGATACCCAATAATATTTTTTTGCCTTTCAACATCTCTATCAAATGTACCACTTAGTTATAATATCTCATATCCGCTGAAGGCGGAGAACGACAGGTTCCTTTCAAAATGAAAAGCGATCCGCCTCCGGCAGATCGCTTACACAATGCTTTATAAAATAGACTAGCTAAACAATTCGTCTTCTTCCTTCCTGAAATAAATCTTATCCTCCATAAATTCCTGCGTTGCAAGCAGCGCAGGATTGGGCATTCTTTCATAAGCCCGGGATATTTCAATCTGCTCTTTATTCTCATGGATCTCTTCCAGGCTGTCGGTATGACTGGCAAATTCGTCCAGTTTGTTATGCAATTCTTCCTTCAACGAAATATTGATCTGGTTAGCCCTTTTAGCAACAATAGCTATGGATTCATAAATATTGCCTGTTTTGTTCTTGATATCATCAAGGCTTTTTGTTTCCACATTATTAGTAATGCCGGCACTAAGCTGGCGTCTTAGCTTGCTCATTTGATAATTTTTTTATTTGTGACTGTGATAAATTCATGAATTCTTCGGCGTCTTTGCGCAATTTACTGTCAGGGAAGCGATCTACAAAGTCGTTGCATTCGTCTATTACATGTTCAAACCGCTCGGCCTTCTTATCCTCGATGCTCAATTCCGCGTAACGATAATACGATTTAATCGTCATCAATTTATATTCATCTCCCTGTGCCGATTCAGGATAGGAATTCAGCAGCGCTGCAAAGGCCACACCGGCCGCACGGAACTGTCCCATATCATAATACAACTTTGCGCTTTTGAAGTCTTTTGTTTCCAGTTTTGCCCTGCAGACATCAATTATTTCAGAAGCTTCTTTGTTCCGGGCAGAACCTGGATGCGTATTGATAAAAGTCTGCAACATGCCGATGGCCTTGATGGTATTCGTCTGGTCCAGCTCTGGTTTCGGGGATTGTTTATAAAAGCAATAAGCTCTCATATAATCCACTTCCTCTGATTTAGAACTGTTCGGGAATATTTCCAGGAACGTTTTAAACAGATTTTCAGCATTCATATAGTCATCCTGATAATAGGCGCAATAGGCATATTTGTAATAGATGTCTTCGAACTCTGATCTTGTCTTAAAATAAGGCATTACGTCTTCATACAGCACCTGCGCTTTATTGTACTTTTTCTTCACAAAATACTGCTCGGCATAGCGGAGCTTGTATTCGGGATCGGAGTTCTTGAGAATCTTGTTTATCCCACGGCTGCAACCAGCCAGGAAAACAACAGCTATAAACACAGGTATAAAACGCATAAAAGACTGCAAAGGTAATAGATACAGGCAAAACTTAGGTAAAAAATATAAGCCTCCAAACTCATAGGGTTAAGCTTTTGATAAAGAATGGTCCATGGCTGGAAACCGGCCTTGTCTAAAGCAAAAAAACCCTCCCCAAAACTGGGGAGGGTACTTAATCTATCAGCAAAAAGTAATCACCTAGTTGCTTATTTCTTGCGAAGGTTCGGATGAGGCGGAGCCACTGTATTCGGTCCGTCCTCGCCTTCATTCGCACCGCGGAGATCAACCGTATTGCAATCGCCACCTTCCTGGCCATAGCTGAAGATAAAGCGGTCGGCGCTGATACCTTCTTTCTCAACCAGGTAGCTAATAACCTTATTTACGTGATCCCAGCTTAATTGCTGCTGTTTCTTATCGGATGCACAATAACCAACAACCACTACTTTACATTCAGGATTGTTGCGCATTCTTGATGCTACTGAACCCAATACAGCTTGTGCATCTTCGCTTATATTATTAGAGCCTGACTTAAATGTAACACTTGGTAATGCTCCTAATTTTTCAGCACAGCCATGTGAGGTTGTGTCTTTCGGGAAGCAACTTGGATCAGGGCATGGGCAATGACCTACGCCGTCAACATCAACCGGCTGGCAATATGTTGGAGTAACCAATTCTTTGTCTTTACAATCCGGTACACCGTCGCCATCTGTATCGCGGCTCACACCGTGTGTATCAACAGGACATCCTGCGGGTGTCTGCTCGCGGTCAAACTGGTCTGTAACGCCATCGCCATCACTATCGGGTAGTACTGGTTTGGGCAGTTTCATCAGGTGAGGGTTGCGTATTTCAGCATACGCATAATCGAGGGGGTTTATCCACCATAGAGGCTCAACTGAATTTTTACCAATATTGATATTAATGCCTAAGCTTAACAAATTGTATGTATCGAAATTGCTAGTGAGACCAGCGTCACCCCAGGGATGTTCTGCCCATTGTTGGCCGTCGATAAGATCGTCCTTAAGAATAGACACCCTGTCTTCCAGTGCGAGATTAATACGGCTGTTTAACCTGAAGGCCATTCCTGCGCCGACGATAAACGAAGGTCTCATCGTTTTACCACCCAATTTAGCGCGACGGTCTCCCTGGTTTTGTGCAGGAGTTTCATACGAATCATCGAGAAGATCCTTCAGTGCGTTCTTTGTATCCTTGCGATTCTTGTATACGTTACCGGCGATGCTGCTGAAGTTGTACTTAGCGGTACCGTTAAAAGCGTTGATTTTGGTGTCGTATGTCGCTAAACCTATACCACCAAATCCATAAAATGTAAGTTTCGTTTGTGCCTTATGAAAACGAATATTGTTCAGTGTGACCACACCTTGCAATGACAGATCTTGCACATTTGTTTTGTAATTGTAGTAAACGGGTTCAATGGGAGTGGCAGGGTTACCGCCAATTGCCGCCATTGAAGAAACGACGGGACCACCGGCAGGACTATAAGCTGCGGAATACCGGGTAGCTACTGTAGGGCCTTCCCACGCCGAGTTTTTAGCATAGTTCTCGTTGGATGTCCAGTCAAGCCCTTTGCCGATGCCGTAATTGTATTCCAGCCGCATGGAAAATACATATCCAAACGCCTTTCTTACATGAACACCGAAACCTGGGGTTAAAAATTGTGCTTGAACGTCCCCATTCACATGGAAAGTTCCCACTTTCAAGCCAACTTCCCATTGGTTTCTGGGTTTTGCCGGATAATTATTAGTGCCTGCCATAAACTCAGTGTACTGAGGCATTCTCTTCGTCGGGATTACGGAAGAATCCTCGTATGATCGTTTCTGAGTTTGGGAAAATGATGCTGAAACTAGCAGACAGAAAATGCCTGCTAATAGGATGTACTTTTTGCTAGCCATAACTAAGGATTAAGATTTTAACAAAAATTCAATGCGTTAATATTTCGCAAAATTATGACTTACACCTTAATTGCCAAATTTTTGTAATACTATTTCGCAGGATTTGTACTTTATTTTTCCGTTATTTCACCGTTCAAAACTGTATTTTTTGGTTTTCCGACTCTGTAAGTTTTTGCTCCGTAAATTGCCGCACTTATACTTATGCAACTGCCGGTCCACCTGATTAAAGATGAATTAAAAGTTTTTGAAACACGCTTCAAAGACGCTGTAAAAAGCCAGACTCCCCTGCTCGACCGCATCATGCGATTCATTGTAAAACGCAAAGGAAAGCAGTTGCGACCCATGTTTGTCCTACTTTCTGCCAAACTGTGCAATGAAATCAATGACTCGGCCTACAGGGCCGCTTCCATGGTTGAACTTCTCCATACAGCCACGCTTGTACATGATGATGTAGTAGACGATTCCATGGAACGAAGAGGTTTTTTTTCAACCTATGCATTGTGGAAAGCCAAGGCGAATGTCCTGATCGGCGATTACCTGTTCGCAAAAGGTTTGCTGCTATCGCTCGATCATAACGATTATAAAATACTTCACATCGTCTCCGACGCGGTCAGGAAAATGAGCGAGGGCGAATTGTTGCAACTGCAAAAAGCAAGATCGTTGAACTTCAAGGAAGATATTTATTTCGAGATCATAAAAAACAAAACCGCCTCTCTGCTTGCTTCTGCTTGCGCGGCGGGCGCCTGGTCAACGAGTAATGACAATGACATAACGGAAAAAATGAGACTATTTGGTGAAAAAGCTGGCATTGCTTTCCAGATCAAGGACGATTTATTTGATTATGCCGGTGAAAATGTCGGCAAACCTACCGGCAATGATATCAAGGAAAAAAAACTGACACTCCCGCTTATCTATTCATTGAACAAAGTAGATAAGGAAACGAGACGCAAGATGATTTACATTATCAAAAACAATAACAGGGATAAGGAAAAAGTGAAATGGGTGATCGATATGGTTGAGGAAAGCGGTGGAATAAGCTATGCCACGGAAAAAATGAACGAATATAAAAATGAAGCGCTGCAGATCTTGAGGCAATTTGCCGAAACACCGGCCAGGAAAGGGCTCGAAGATATGGTGATATATGTCACTGATCGCAAATACTGATGTTTGAAAGAATATAAAATCCTATGCAAAAAAGATGGAAAATACTGGACGCTGAGCCCACCAAAATAAATGCCCTGCAGGAATCATTGAAGATACATCCTGTCATTTGCAAGATACTTGTTGAACGTGGCATCGAAACATATGATACTGCCAGGAATTTTTTTCGCCCTTCTCTTGCTGATCTGCATGATCCCTGGCTGATGAAAGACATGGATAAAGCTGTAGCCAGGATACTGGCCGCCATCGATAACAAAGAAAAGATCCTTGTATTCGGTGACTATGATGTGGACGGAACAACTGCTGTCGCCTGCATGTACCAGTTCCTGAAAAAAGTCTATACCAATATTGATTTTTATATTCCCCATCGCTACCGGGAAGGGTATGGTGTGAGCAAGGCTGGGATTGATTTTGCCAGGGAAAATAATTTCTCCCTCATTATTTCCCTCGATTGTGGAATTAAATCTGCCGACCTGATTGCTTATGCAAAGGAAATAGGCGTTGACTTCGTTGTATGCGACCATCATCTGCCAGACGAGCTTTTGCCTCCTGCTGTCGCAATCTTAAATCCGAAGCAAAAAGATTGCAATTATCCTTATAAAGATTTATGCGGATGTGGTGTAGGATTTAAACTCATCTCGGCTCTGGCGCCGCAATTTGGATTGGGCGATGAGCAAGTATTCGAATACCTCGATCTTGTGGCGACGGCAATCGCAGCCGATATCGTACCCATTACAGGTGAAAACCGCATTCTGGCCTTTCATGGTATAAAGAAAGTTAATAGCAACCCCAATAAAGGTATTAAAGCACTTATTCAGCTGAGCAGCCTCAAATCGGAACTGCATATCAGTAATCTCGTTTTCATGATAGCTCCCAGGGTAAATGCAGCGGGAAGGATGGACGATGCAAGAAAGGCCGTCCAGTTATTTGTCGCCGGAACTGATAGCGAAGCGCTCTACTATGCCGAAATGCTGCATAGCGACAACACAGACAGGAAGGAAGCGGATCTCAATATCACTGAAGAAGCGCTGGCACTGATCGGCGAAAATATCGAATGGAAAGAACGTAGTTCAACACTTGTATTTAAACCTCATTGGCACAAAGGAGTTGTAGGCATCGTGGCATCGAGATTGATCGAACATTATTATCGGCCCACGATCGTATTGACGCAATCCGGTGACTATGCGTCCGGAAGCGCGAGAAGTGTTCCTGGCTTTAATCTGTACGAAGCTATCCATGCATGCCGCGATCACCTGCTCGGGTATGGTGGTCATTTTGCAGCAGCAGGGTTGACGCTCGAACTCGAAAAGGTAGATGCATTCCGAAATAAATTCGAGGAAGTGGTTTCATCTACCATCCACCCCGATTTGCTGATACCGGAATCCGTAATCGATGCAGAAATCCAACTCCGCGATATCAAATGGCCTTTTTACAATATCCTTTGCCAGATGGAACCTTTTGGTCCTGAAAACCTCCGCCCCGTATTTATAACCCGCCAGGTTATGGACACCGGCTATTCCCGGATCGTAAAAGAACAGCATCTCCGCTTCTCTGTGCGGCAGGGTGACACAGTCATCACCGGTATTGGTTTTAATATGGCTGACAAACTGGCCTTGCTGCAACTTAAAAAACCCGTTGATATCGTTTTCAAGATAGATGAGAATGAATGGAATGGGGAAAAGAGCCTCCAGCTCAGGATGATCGACATAAGAATAGCTGCAAATTAACAGCCGCCCTTTCATATTATATTTTTGTTACTGGTTCCTATTGAGCCTACCGGAATCTAGCTTTACTACGTAAACAATAGTTATCACCAGTAAAATCCGAATTAATTTTTTACTTAGCTTAGTTGCTTAGTTCAAAAGCCACTCCTTATTTAAAACCACTGGTTCCAGGTTCGGTTATTATTAAATTTTACGGGATCGGATTTGTGTCGCATTAAGCTCGCGATAATGGCTCCTGTTCATACACCACATACAACGAAAACGAAAGCTTATGAGAAAAATTTACGTATTGCTGCTTGCTGTTGCTATTTCCAGCGGCCTCATGGCACAAACTCCTGTGCCGATGGCCTCACAACCGGGATTAAGCTACATCGAAAACTTTGGTGATATAGCAAACTGGTCAAATGGTTTTGCCTCCGGGATAGGTGCCAACCGTTTTGGCCCGGTAGCCGTGAATGCAACGGGTACAATTCCAGATGGCGTAAGAATAACCACTTCCACAGCCAACTTTGTTACGGGTACCAGCGGGGGAGTGCAAAAAGGTACTGGAACTATCATGCTCCTTGCTACCGGCACCACCGATAACAGCTCTTCTGACGCAATTGATTTCTTTATGGATTTTACCGGCGTGAATGCCGGCACCCTTAGTTTCGACTGGGCAGAAGTGAACAATAGCACAGGAGATCGGAAGGGGTCATTGCGTATATATTATAGCACGGACGGGGCTATTTTTACCGAGCTAACAGCGGCACAGGTTCTAAACTTTACTAATAATGTTGCAACTTCAGGAAGTATAACTTCCGTAACACTGCCCGCTGCATTCAACAATTCTCCTACGGCCAGGTTGAGGTTTTATTATCACAACGGCTCAGGAGGAACAGCCGGCTCGCGACCCAAGATCAGCATCGACAATTTGAATGTAACGGCCAGTCCTACCTCAGCTACTGTATCTGTTTCGGCCGGAGCTAATGTGGCAGAGCCAGCCACTAATGGCAGCTTTACAATTAATTTCAGTCCTGCCACAACTTCTTCTACAAATGTGAATTTTGCTTTTGCAGGTTCCGCTGGGTTCGGAACCGATTATACCGTTTCGTTTTCAAATGGCAATCCTTCTGCATCAAGTGGTACCCTGACCGTAGCACCGGGTGTATCATCTGTTACAGTTACCGTCACACCAATAGATGATGCCGATGTGGAGTCTACCGAGAATATCAGCCTGACATTGTCTTCCCCCACTGCCGGCTATACGATCGGTGCTTCTCCGGCAAGTATTAACATAGCGGATAACGATGTAGCACCAACAGTTTCTGCGACCGCAGGAGCAAATGCCGCGGAGCCAGCAACTAATGGCACGTTTACTATTACTCTTTCCAGTGCCGCACCGGCCAGTGGCGTAACAATAACTTATTCTTTAAGCGGAACGGCTACGCTGAACAGCGATTATTCCGATCCCCAGACGGGAACTTTTACGATTGCTTCCGGAAATTCGTCGGCTGTTATTACATTAAATGTGATAGATGACCCGGCGGCTGAATCACCCGAAACAATAACTCTTACATTGAATACGGTAAGCAACCCGTACCTGATAAGTACAGGTTCTGCAACCATTAATCTTACCAGTGATGATGTGGGTCCGATTTCTTTGACGGCTGGTAACGTTTACTCGCAAGATTTTAACTCATTATCGAATACTGGGACCAGCAACAGTCTTTCAATACCCGGATGGCTGATGAATGAAACAGGTGGCGGCGCAAGAGACAACGAATTATATGCAACGGATAACGGCGGATCCAATACCGGCGACACTTACAGCTACGGTATCACATCTTCAACTGAAAGATCGCTTGGCTCCCTGCAATCAGGGACCTTAATATCCAGTTTCGGCTCATTATATGTGAACAATACCGGCACAACCATCACCAAGCTTCGGGTGAAATACATCGGCGAACAATGGAGACTGGGTGCGACAGGCAGAAACGACCGCCTGGATTTTCAGTACAGCACAGATGCCACCAACCTTGTTACAGGAACATGGACAGACGTAGATCAACTCGATTTTATTGCGCCCAATTCAGCCGGAACAGTTGGCTCGATGGATGGAAACGCCCAGGGCAACCGCGATACATTGTCATTTGATATAAATGGAATTTCCATTCCCAATGGAGCCGGATTTATGATCCGCTGGAATGATTTTAACGCGACCAGTTCTGACGATGGACTGGCCATTGATGATTTTTCCATTGAAGCCAATCCGCTGGATTTAACCCCTCCTGTCATTAACGCATTATCTCCTGCAAATGGAGCTACAAATGTTCCTTTAAATACTGGCGCAACTGTAACATTCGACGAACCTGTTCAAAAACTTTCCGGCAATATCGTCATTAGGAGAACGGCCGACAACAGCGTTTTCCAAACTATTGACATTAATACACCCACGGTAACTGTCTCGGGAGCGGCCGTTTCATTCCCGCTTTCCGGTTTGGAGTCAAACACAGGTTATTACATTGAACTTGATAATGGCGCCCTGGAAGATTTGAGTGGAAATGATTTTGGCGGGATCAGCGGAGGTAGCAATTGGGCTTTTACAACCGGCATTAATTTTTACGTGGCCGATTTCAACACCTGCTCTTCTTCGTTGACAGATGGCTTTACGCAATTCAGTCAGCAGGGAGCTATTGTATGGGCTTGTACTCCATTTGGACGTGATCCAAATGCACCGGCAGGCACGGCCCAGTTCCCCAATGCTGTACAGATAAATGGTTTTGCGGGTGGTACGAATGTCCCGAATATTGATTGGCTTATTTCGCCTTCCTTCAATCTTTCGGGAACCACTTTCCCGTTACTTACCTTCTGGAGCAGGACCGCCTTTAACGGACAGCCTTTGCAATTAAAGATATCTACAGATTATACCAGCGGTGATCCTGCGCTGGCAACCTGGACTGATATCAATGGTAAATTCCCGGAACAAACTTCGAATATCTGGACCTTATCAGAAAATATCAACCTGTCTGCTTTCAAGCAAGCCAATGTACATTTTGCCTTTGTGTATGTTTCTTCAAGCGATGACGGTGCAAGATGGACGGTCGATGATGTAAGTATTATCAATTCCCCGGTAGCTCCACCGCCAAGTCTTACCGTGAGCACTTCGGATATTCAATTCACATTTGTACAAGCCGGCTCATCAGCTACCAAAACTTTTACTGTTACCGGCAACGATCTTACGGACGATATCACGCTGGAAGCAACCGCCGCTTTTGATCTTTCCAAAGACGGCACCAACTTTAGTCCTTCTATTACTTACACTGCAGCTGACGCCAACAATATACCCGAGACGGTTTACATTCGTTTCTCGCCCACGCAAACCGGACAGGACTATGAAGGATTGGTCACGGTAACCACCTCCGATATTATAGATTCAATACACCTCAAAGGAACGAGCATTGATCCTGCGACAACACTGGAAGTGATGAACTGGAACATGGAATGGTTTGGTAGCACCGATCCAACTCTGGGCCCTGTAAATAATGATCTTCAGCAGTCCAACGCTCAAACCATTATGCAAAATGTAGGCGCCGACTTATTTGCCCTTGTAGAAGTTGTGGATACTGCAAGACTGGGTGCTATCGTGCGCAACATGCCTGGCTATGCCTACGTGGTTTGTGATTATGGGTCGCACGTTAATCCGTTCGAAAGCAATCCAAGTCCTGTTTCGGAAGCGCAAAAGGAAGCTTTTGTTTACAAGACTTCTATGTTCAGCAACATTACAACAACTGCCCTGTTGACCAATGGGCCGAACACTGCAGCTGATCTTTCCAACCCGGCTTACAATTGGTGGTCAAGTGGCCGCTATCCATTTATGATGACGGCAGATATAACGTTAAACTGCGTAACCAAAACTGTACGCTTTGTACTTGTCCATGCTAAAGCAAACACTTCACCTACGGCAACCGCGTATGACCGGAGAAAGAGAGGCGCTGATTCATTGTATGCTTTCCTGAACCAGTTATATCCTAATGACAATATCGTCATCCTGGGAGATTTCAATGATGACCTCGATAAATCCATCACAGCAGGATTCACGACTACATCCTGGAGTGCATTTACGGGGGATACTGTGAACTATAAAGCGCTCACACTCCCGTTAAGTCTGGCGGGTAAAAAATCCACTGTATCTTTCAACGATGTGATCGATCATGTGGTTACTTCCAATGACATGGCAACTTTTTATCTTCCCGCATCAGCAAATATTTTAAACGATGTTGCCAACCTTGTCAGTAATTATGGAGGTACCACTACTGATCATTTCCCCGTATTCACACGTTATAAATTTGAGCAACCTGCGCCACCCGTAATTACCTGCCCCGGTGATATCGAACAGGATAACGGGCGTGACAGTTGCGGCGCTACTGTGAATTTCAGTGTTACTTATTCAAACAATTGCGGAGACGTTGTGGTAAAACAGACTGCGGGCCTCCCCAGCGGCTCTGTGTTCCCGGTAGGTGCTACAACAAATACATTCACCATAACGGATGCTGCCGGCGGCACGGCGACGTGTTCATTTACCGTAACAATTCATGATACGCAAAAGCCGACGATCGCCTGTCCCGGCAACATTGTAAGGAGTACAGATCCGGGTACATGTGGCGCTGCGGTCACTTATAATGTAACTTATGGTGACAATTGCGGTGCTACTCTTGAGCAGGTTACCGGCTTGGCAAGTGGATCCACATTCCCTGCGGGTACAACAATCAATAAATTTATTGTTACTGATCTTGCTGGCAACAAGGATAGCTGCTCTTTCACTGTAACTGTTAATGACAACGAGTCTCCTGTATTCACGAAACCTGCCGATAAGACCATTGCGTTCACAGGCACCTGCAGTTACGATGCAAGTACCGCGGCAACAGGAGATGTATCTGATGAACACGACAATTGTGCTACAGGCTTACAGGCAAGCTATACCGATCAGGTCAATAGTTGCGGAAATATTGTAATTATCACCCGCACATGGACCTTATCAGATGGAAATGACAACCATGCTCCGGCACAGGTTCAAACTATAACAGTCACCGATAACAATACGTCGTACCTGGTGTATGGTACAGTTGATGCAAAATTCGGAGAGCTTAACCTGATCAACGGGTCCGTAGGCGTAACAGCCGCTAACGGCACTGCTGCATTCAAAGCCGGCACTGTTATGTCATCTCCTGGTTTTGCAAGAGCAAAAAATATCCAGGTACAGGCAGGGTCATATGTTCCAAACAGAATAAATACACCTGCGAATGATGGACCAAACCCGCCATTCTTCAATTTCGCGGGAGTAACCAGCAACCTGTCTTCATTGACAATAAGCAGTTCCCCGGCATCGCCTGTGACTTCGAATTATAAATCGCTTACTATCAAAAAGAATGTGATCGTAACTATCGCCGGTACTTTGTATGGTAAAATCGATATACAGGAAGGAGCGCAGGTGACATTCTCACCTACTGGAGGAATCGTAAATATTGAAACAATGACGGCGACCGGCAAGCCCGGTAACCCTACACAGGTAAAATTCGGCGGTTGCACATCAGTAAGAATAAAGGATAATGTGATCATCGACCAGTGGACACTTGTGAACGTGGATGGCCCCAAAGTGACTTTTTACCTTGGCGATAACAACAACGACAGCGAACAGTTCCTTGTAAAAGGCGATAACAATATCGTTGCGGCCAATGTGTATATTCCAAAAGGGTTGTTGAACGTTAACGGTAATATTATATTGATGAAAGGATGGTTTATAGCCGAAAAAGTAGAGAACGATGGAAAACTGGTGATATGGAACGACAACAACTGCACGTCTTCAAACGATGTAAGAGAGTTTACCCGAACCAACCTGCCAACAAAAGGAACGAAGTCTCAACCAGAGCCAATGACCGAACTCACTGTTACAGCCAGTCCTAACCCAAGCACTGACCGTTTTAACCTCGAGATTCAAAGCGATAAAACCGGACCGGTAACGCTAAAGGTCACAGATGTGAATGGCAGGTTGATCGCACTGCAGCCAGGAATTTTTCCCAATTCCACGATCCAGGTAGGAGGCGAATGGAGAAGTGGTATTTACCTGGTCGAAGTAAGCCAGGCCAACGAGAAGAAAGTAGTCAGATTAATAAAACTATAATTTACTGATAATCAATTAAATAGATAAAACGTTCTGCTTCCGGGCAGGGCGTTTTTTATTGACGGACCTTTATAAAATGATAGCTGAAAATTGACACTTCTTCATTTCCTGTTCTGACCCTATTCCCATATCTTTGCCGCCCCAAATCTGTCCCGTCGAAGGATGGGGTTCGGCAGATTCATTCCGTATTGCGGGATGCCCATTGGGGAAAAACGAATTAATAACCATTCGCCCTGGCTAAAGCTTTGGCGGATACAAAAAAAATCACGTAATGAACAATTATGAATTGATGGTGATTTTTACCCCTGTTCTGAGCGATGAAGACTTCAAAGCAGAACAAAAGAAGTATGCCAAGTTCGTTAAGGACACTGGCGGTACTATTGTGGCAGAAAATGCCTGGGGATTGAAATCACTGGCGTATCCAATCCAAAAAAAGACTACCGGTCTTTATTGGGTTTTGGAATACACTGCGCCATCCGACTTCAATGAGAAGCTGAAGATCCAGCTTCTTCGTGACGAATCAGTACTTCGTCACTTATGCACCAAACTCGATAAATACGCCGTCGAGTACAATGCCAAAAAGAAAAGTGGTGTAAAAACAGGAACTGAAAAAGTAGTGGAGGTATAATCATGGCAAAGAACGAGATTAAATATTTGACCGCCATTAAAAGTGACAACCGTGTAAAAAAGTTTTGCCGCTTTAAGAAATATGGCATTCGCTACATCGATTACAAGGACGTAGAGTTCCTGAAAAAGTTTTTAAATGAGCAGGGTAAATTATTACCTCGCCGTTTAAGCGGCAACAGCCTGAAATATCAGCGCAAAGTTTCCGATGCGGTGAAGAAAGCCCGCCAGATGGCGCTATTGCCGTATGTAACCGATCTTTTAAAATAAGGAGGACACCATGGACGTAATCTTAATTCAAGACGTAGATAATCTGGGTGCCAAGAACGAGGTCGTAAAAGTAAAGAACGGTTATGCCCGCAATTTTCTTTTACCCCGCCAATTGGCCGTGGAAAGCAGTCCCAGCAATCGCAAGCAGCTAGAGGAAAGAATGAAACAGGTAAAAAAGAAAGAAGAAAAAATGCTTGCCGAGTTTAACAGCGTAGTAGCTAAACTGAAAGAAACCGCCCTTAAGATCGGTGCCAAGACAGGTACCAGCGGAAAAATATTCGGAAGTGTTACATCCCTACAGATCAGCCGCGCTATTCGCGAACAAAAAGGATACGACATCGATCGAAGGAAAATAACGATCCCTGAAGATGTAAAAGAATTGGGTACTTATAAAGCGAGTATCGATTTTGGACCCGGTCAGTCTGCCGAAGTGGAATTCGAAGTCGTGGCCGAGTAACCAGTCAGCTTCAACTTTTTTCAAAGCCTTTCCTTCCCGGAAAGGCTTTCTTATTTCCCGCTTGTGTATTTTATTCTACATCCTCATAAGTTTATTCGACTGTTTAGGTTTAAAAAAAAATAGGAATGTCTTTTGTTGTATTTAAACTTTCCTTTAATTCAATCCCCTCCGAAAACCATACGTCCATCCTTTGAAAGACACTTGTATTGTTTTACCGTGAATAAAATTTAGACGTATGAAAAAAATCTACCCAACAGCCATCATTGCCGTACTATGCCTATTACTCATCTCTTTCGTTGCCAAATCGCAGGTACCCACACAGGTAACCACCGGTGTATGCTCCGGGGTTGTAGCCAATTTCAACACCAATGATAATGGCTTCAACTCACCCAGCGTATACGGAAGCATTTTCGACAGCTCCCTTTATTATCACGCCGGCCGCGGCTACTGGACGGACTATCTGCCACCTTATCGTACCGGTGCGCCGGGAGCTCCGAGGGTGATGAATCTCATTTCTCCACCGTATACAAATCCAAATCCAAGCGGGACTTTTAATCTCGGTTTCCATTACATAGTACCGAGCCCTTCAACCGACAGGTTCCAGGTAAGGGTTATTAGCGTCACAGAAACTTCAACCGGTACTGTTACCAATGTGGTAGCAACTTCCGGCACACAGTTCTTTGCTTCCTGGCCACCCGCAGCTACGCCTTATGTCGATGGAGTCACTAGCACGGTTCCTGATCCAACGCCGCTACTGAATGGTTTTGAAGGCGACGTATGTATAAGATTGATAGATCCTGATATTATCAACGGACCAAATACAACATTCCGTATAGAAGTATCTTACCTCATCAATGAGCCATTCTTCGCTGTATTTGATAATGTGTCGCTCGGGCCCCAAGCACTTTTGTTGCCTGTTGACTTCATAGGCCTGGTAGCAGAAAGAAATAATGGCTCAACAACAGTAGATCTGAAATGGGACGTTACCCAGGAAATAGATGTAAGAGAATACCAGGTCCAAAGAAGTGAGACCGGATCTGATTTTACTACCGTAGGCACTGTGAATGCAAAGGGCAAATCGATCTACACATTGACCGATTTTAATACTCCTTCGAACACGCTGTTTTATCGAATCAAGAGTGTAGATATTGATGGAAGAACAAAATACAGCGGAGTATTGAGAATTTCAGGAAACAACAGTTTCTCTAAAGAAATAAAACTTTACCCGGTTCCCGCAACTAATGAGATTACCGTGCAGCATGCCCGGATCAATCGTGGCGCCAAACTGATTATTACATCGGCAGACGGCCAGATATTAAGAGTGATTATGCCGGCAATAGGTGCTTCTCACACTCCTGTTAACATAAGTAGTTTGAGATCCGGCACATATTTCGTCAGGCTGGACGATGGAAATGGAGACATTCAAACAGCGAAATTGGTCAAACCTTAGATGTAATCCTATGTCAGGGACCGGCTCTAATCCAGCCGGTCCTTCTTATTTAAACGACGGATAATCAGTGTGAGGCGATGGCTCCAATAGGAAAATTTTCTCTTTTGTCCAAATGAATTTCCCAATTTGGTAATATGTCGGAAAAAAATCCGTTATTTTGTGTTGTTCTGGTGTTCTGTACAGTTTCACAAGTCCTGAAGAACTACTTATCCTCATGGTAAATGTTCAAGGTTACTGTTTACTGTTGGCACTTATTAGTTTTTTAAAATTTATCAGTAAAATGAACATTTACGTAGGAAACCTCAGTTGGAACCTGAAAGACCAGGATCTTTCCAACCTTTTCGCTTCTTATGGCGAAGTAACTTCTGCTAAGATTGTTACAGACAAATTCACCCAACGCAGTAAAGGCTTTGGTTTTGTTGAAATGGCTGACGATGCTTCAGCACAAGCAGCTATTGCTGCCCTCAACGGTTCTGAAGTTGATGGCCGTAATATCGTTGTGAATGAAAGCCGTCCTAAACCGGAAGGTGGTGGCAGCGGCGGCGGCGGCGGATTCAAAAAGAGAAGCTTTGGTAGCGGCGGCGGTGGCGGCGGCTACAAAGGAAAAGGTGGTGGCGGCGGCGGCTACAACAAAGGCGGCGGCGGCGGTTACAATCGTGATCGTGGCGGCAGCGGTGGATATAGCAACGACTATTAATCTTAATCGCCCCGGAATTCCCCGGGATTAGAAATGCATTAAGTCCGGTTTTGTAAACCGGACTTTTTTTATTCGTTTTTTCTAATGGCCGTTTTAAATCCTTCTAATAGCATTTATCAATCAGCCACTCCCAATTTGTGTAAGTTTGTAACCCAATTACCATTCTGTTAATTACTCAAGAACCACCTCTTCCTGGCTTATCGGGGGTTTTCAGGCTTGATGTTTGAATAACATCCGGCAAATAGTTGACAATCTTTTCATATTAAATCATTTAATGTCACAATATAAAAGGGAGAACCATGCTTACTGTAATAATTCCTGCTTTAAATGAAGAAAAAACAATTGCGCAGGTAATAAATTTTTGCCGCTCGGAGCCTGGTGTTTCAGAAATAATAGTGGTAGACGACAGATCGGAAGATACAACCGCAACTATAGCCCGGGAGGCAAAAGCAAAAGTTATTATCAGCGCAGCAAGAGGCAAGGGAATTTCCATGAAAGAAGGAATTGAAGCGGCGTCAAATGAGATCATCGTATTTCTTGATGCCGATATTGATCCTTACCCTGAGAAAACAATTAATAAGCTCACAACGCCGCTATTAAATAATGAAGCAGATTTTGTAAAAGGTGCATTCGCGCGCAATGCTGGCAGGGTGACAGAACTGGTGGCGAAACCTTTACTCACGATTTTATTCCCCGGTTTATCGCATTTCTCTCAACCGCTGAGCGGAATGATAGCAGGGAAAAAAACGTTCTTTCAAAAAATAGAGTTCTTTAATGATTACGGGGTAGACATCGGCATACTGATTGACATGTACCTCATGAAGGCGAGGGTACAGGAAATAAATATCGGATATATAGAAAATAAAAGTAAACCATGGGAAGCCCTGGGTAAAATGAGCAGGGAAGTTTCGAGGGCAATCATCACCAAGGCACAAGGACAGGAAAATAACGCCCTGACCATGGAGAATGCCAACTCGCTTGAGGTTATCCAGCGGGAGATGAATAATGTGTTGCGGGAGAATTTATCTGCTCACCAAAAGATGATCGTGTTTGATATGGACGACACGATCCTAAAAAGCCGGTATATCAATGAATGCGCAGATGCTTTCGGATTCCGGCCAAAGCTGGAAGAGTTGCGCTTTAACGAAAAAGACCCGATCATCCTTACCAAGCGGATCGGCTTATTGTTGAGAAACCGGACGATGGATGAATTGCTTCATATCATAAGCAATATGGAAATGGCGGATAATATTATTGAAGTCATACAAAATTTTAAGCAAAAAGGATACCTGGTGGGAATCATAAGTCACAGCTATACATTAATTGCCAACTATGTAAAGCAGCAGATAGGTGCTGATTTTGCCGTAGCTCACCAACTGGAATTTTTCGATGGCAAAGCAACGGGCGAGGTAAACCTGCCTTCTTATTTTTTTGGATCCCCTGACAGCGTATGCGGGCATTCATTTTGCAAAACCAATGCGCTGCAGCATGTGTGTGAAAAACATAATGTGCCGATGAAAAATTGCATAGCAGTAGGTGACAATAAAGACGACAGGTGCATGGTGGCGTATGCGGGCAAAGGAGTTGCCTTCTGTACAAAAGACGACTTGCTTGAAAAAATTGCTTATAAAAATATAAGAGAAAGAAATTTCGAACCATTGCTTGCATTAGCCTAGAGCCTGCATGCAATTAAGTTCCTTACAATTAAAACTGGTGCCTATGTCTGGTAAATTATATAACATCCTAGTGCCTGTTGATTTTACGGCAAAGAATAAATGGGCCATTGCAAAGGCAATTGAATTGTCGAACAGTTTTCATTGCAATATTCATCTCGTGCATGTGACGGGAAGACGCCAGCGTATTTTTAACCGGAATAATTATGCAGAAGCGGCGCTCGAGAAACTCGTGCAGATAAAAGACCTCTATCGCCAACAGATCTGCGGAGAAGGATCTATTGAAATAAGCGTCCTGAATGGCAACCGGCAAAAACAGCTGGTAAATTATATTCAGCAGTACGATATGGACCTCGTGATAACAGGACTGCCTAAATTCAATCTCATTCAACGCATCGTTTCCTCTATTTCAATCAGCCGGCTGGCAAAAAAAACCAACGTACCCGTATTGGCAATAAGAGCAAGCGGGTTGGTTTGTCATTTTAAAAAGATCGTTCTTCCGGTATCTGGTGAAATACCAATGCGGCAAATAAGACTGGCGACGTTGCTGGGAAGAGCTTACAAATCCACCGTCTACTTTGTATCGCTGCGGAAACATGCTGATAATAAAAACGAGCAAATCCTTGACAAGGCTCTGGAAGTAGTTCAAAGCATTTCTACTATTCCCGTTCAATGCTTTTTGCTGGAAGGCCAAAACCTCGCGAAAAGCACGCTGGAATTTTCTAAAAAGATAAACGCCGATCTCATAATGGTCAATCCCATCAAAGATTTTCGCTTGCCTGGATTATGGAACAGGATCACGAATAAGTTATTATCGTATGGGTCGAAGATACCGGTAGTAACAGTTGCACAAAATAATATGGCCACGGATACAACCCGTTAATTCTTGTATCCGTGGCATCTTTCTATTATTGAACTCTACTTACTGACTAACCGTGATCATTCCCGCGCCATTATACGAATGATACTCCCCATTATACATCGCATCCGCACTTACAGGTCCCATCTTGTATTGCCCGGGTGACACCGCGCGGACAGCATAATAGTACGTTTGACTGTTCCTGTAAGCATTCACAAAGAAATGGATGCGATCATCCCGGACATCCAACGCCATTGGAGTTGAGGCATCCTTGATCCAGTCCATACCAGGTATTTCTTTCGTCCGGGGATTTTCGATTTCAAAACCGGCTGGTAAGAGGTCTGTGATCACCACATTTTCGATCGGTGTCGAAAAAGAACGTTCCAGCGTAATACCAATAATAATTAAATCATTTTGTTTGAAGCTTGATGAAGAAAGGGTGTTCCCAAACCGGTCATAAAAATGCTTCCTTACTTTCAGGTAATTATCTTCTTCTTTATATGCGCCGCTTGCACTGATGCCTTCTGCATTCCAGTAGTAATACAGGGGTCCAGTACCGCTCGTTGCAATCTCCACCGAAGTACCTTTCAATGCATTTTTATCTCCTCTCCACTGGCCGCCATCCACTTTAGCCACAGTTTTGCCATTTACACGAATCTCCGCCGTGGCAGTTGAATTGTTAGCTGATTTTGCGAGCTTGCCAAGAGCCAGGAAGGCAAATGCCCGCTCCTGTGTACTCAGCCAATACCGTGATTTCAACTTATCACCGACATGCTTGGCCATGATAGGTACCTGGCTGTTTGATGGATCAACAGTGATCAATGCATTTAGTGCAATTGCTTCATCCCTGACATCGGAATAGTAGCTGCCCCCGGTTTGCGGCACCGATTCTTCGCCTGTGAAAGCAGAAGGCAACATCGCCAGGTACGACTTCTTATCCCCGGCTATCGCGTAAGCGGCAGATAAAAGATATTTACTATCCAGCGCCAGGATGCCTGTGTTGGCTTTATAATAATTCATCGCCGGAATATTTGTACGACCGGCAATCGCCAATACGTACAGACCATAAGCAACTTCTTTAGGAGCGATCTGCCGGTTTTGATTCCGGTTGTAGTAATAGGTGATCGTTTCCTTGTTCTTTAACCGGTTACTGATATAGTTTAACATTGTTTCGGTCAGGCTGTTGTCAACATCAAAACCAGCCTTTCTTGCTTCAAGCAGAAAATGAGCTGCGTAGATGGTAGCCCACCAGTCTTCTTCTCCCTCGCCGTCCCACAGTGTAACAGCTCCATTATATAGTTGCCTCATTTTTATTTTGCGGATCGCTTCCAGAATATTCGTGTTCGCATTCTGTTTATTCTGACGGTTTAGTTGCATCAGGTCGGCGAGATCGCCATAATACAACTGGGGAAAGGCGGCTGATACAGTTTGCTCGGTACATCCATATGGATATTGAACCAGATAACGCAACTGTTCTCCCAATTGAATCACTGGTGAACGGCTGACTACCAGATTATAGTCAACGCTACCCGGAATGAAATCGCTGAGGCCGATATTGATCTTTTGTGTAGTTCCTCCGGCAACGGCACCGCTGCCTGACACCTTTTGTAAGGTTGAAGGCGGGCGAACAGATATCTCCGTCGCATCTTCAAATTTTTCTCCTAATCCATTCACTACAATTTTTATATTGCCAATACCGATCGTTGAATTAGCTACGATATTAAACATAGCTCTTCCTTCGCTTTTCGCAGTCAATGAAACAGTCTGACTGCTTCCGCCACTTGCCCTGACAGCACCAGTTGTTGTGATTGTAGCTGTGACGTTCGTTGCCTTAGCGGTGGTATTGCTTAATGTTACCGGCACATTTACGGTATCCCCGGGACTTAAAAACCTGGGTAGTGCCGTGCTGATCACGATCGGGTCAGCCACTGTCATTGTGTTTTCTCCCGAACCGAAGCTTTGTCCCTTGTATGATACAGCCATCAACCTGATCTCACCGCTGAATTGCGGGATGTCAAATTCAAAATTTGCTTCACCACTACCGTTGGCTTTGGTGATACCGCTCCAGTAGCTCATCACTTTTATTCGTTTGGCGGGCATTGGGTTTGTTCTTTTCTTCATATCGGCCTCGCCATCCCCACCCGTGCTGCTCAACCTTGTTCTTACTTCGGCGAATAACAATGGATAAAGATCATAGGCGCTTACCTGTAAAGCTTTCTTTTGATAGAAATAACCATATGGGTCCGGTGTCTTAAAATCACTTATCTGCAATACACCATTGTCCACCGCAGATAGCGTTACATAACTGCCCGGCACGGCTTTTACAGTCACCGACTGGTGTGTTTTTGAACGGACATTTTTCTTTGCTATTATTTCTACAGCTATTTTTCTGCTTTTCTCTTCCACGATCACGTTTTGAAATCCATGTGCGACAGTTAAGGGAATGTCTGACATCTCATGAGGTTTGATCAGTGTAGCTGTTATATAAACGTTCGGAACATGTTCACCGGTCAGTTTGAGATCGAGGCTTGCGCTGCGGTTCCTGGTCTCAACATACTGGTAAGATAAAACGTGATCCGTTTCGAGGGTCACCAGCAACCGTCCATTGAAAGGGGTTTTGAACAGAGCTGTAACAGCATCCCCCGCCAAATATGATTTCTTATTGAGCGTAATTTCGATATTTCCTTCATTGCTTACTTCAAAAGAATTATTGTTGGCGCCCCAGCTTCCATAGCTGTAAAACCGGCGGCTTACATAGCTGCTGGCGCCTGGCAGGTAGATCCTGAATTCATAATCCCCCGGTGACCGCGGTATATAATTATAGAGGGTATTGCTGCCTACGTTGATCTTGTCTTCGATCATCTCTTTGTCGTCTTTCTGCGATTCATAGCGGAAATAATCGCCACTGCGTGCCAGTACTGTTCTGTATTCATGCTTGATAACCTCTACCCTTGCCTGTGCATTCACTGCATTCCCATCTTTATTGACAGCCACCAGGTCAAACCGGACAGGTTGATTAAGCGGGTAATAATAATACCAGTCATATTTTACACCAAAGAAGACATCCTGGGTATAGATATCAATGGAAGATGCGCGGCTAACAGGACGCCCGGTTTCATCAAATACCGTGGTATAAAAATTTGTCTGCAGTGCACCCATATTTTTATACGTTTCCGGCACCTGGTATAACGCGGTAGCGTTGCCCTCGGCATCTGTTTTTCCCTCGTTGACCACTTTATCAAAAAAAGAATTTTGATTAGCCAGGCTGAAATTGTAACCTGGGAACTTTTCAGGTGAGAAAGATTTCTGTTTTACCTGGATTTCCATCTCGTAATTCCGGTTAGCTGCGGGCGGCCCAAAAAAGTTCATAGCATTTACCAGCAATTTGGAAGATTCTCCAGGCTTCATGAAATCTTTATCGACTTTTACATTAACCCGGATACGGTCGGGAACAAATTCTTCCACGGAAAAATTCTTAGAAGCCAGTAAAACATCGGTGGACGTATATACTTCAAGTGTGTAGCTGCCCGTGATGGCAGAAACCGCCAGGTCTATGTTTCCTTCCAGCGAACCTTCTTCATTCAGGGTTTTCCGGAATGACTTCAATTCCTTTCCATTTGGCATCAGGAATTTCATCTTCAATGGAATATTTCCCGGCACTTTCCATTCCCGGTTGCGGAGAACAACCGAGAAATTTATTTTTTCGCCGGGGCGATAGATATCCCTTTCGGCATATACAAACGCATCCAGGCCGCTAGGGTTATTTCGCTTCCCGCTTATCTCGAAACGAGAGGTATTAACTCTTGTATTGTTAAATGGCAGGTAATTAAAATCATCGGCAGTCTTTGCAATGACAAGGGCGGGCTTAAATCCTTCGAAATCTCTTTTTGAATAATTTATCTCGGCAACGCCGTCACTGTTGGTCGCTCCATTTCCTATCAGTTGATTATTGGCTGAATAAACAGATACGTTCACGCCGTCAACTGGCGAGGTATTTTTTATCGAGTTGGCGAATACGAAGATCTTGTCCTGCCCCTCTTTTGCAATCAAACCAAGGTCCGACAAAGAAATATAGCGACTATCTCTTACCCAATAATGTTCCATAGACCGGATCATAACATGATAAATACCCTTGAAATCCGGCAGGCGGTCTTCAAACTGCGAAAGATTCAGCACCCGGGATACGCCACTCTTTGGAAGTGACCTGGCGTCAATCTCCTTTTCATAAATGACATCGCCCATAGTAATATTAGCGCTTTCCTCTTCATAATCACCATCGTAGTCTTCGTAGCTGGCGGACCGGGTTTCCATGTTTGATTCGCGGGGATAATAACTATGTTGTTGTGTCAATAACAAATTATTTTCATAGATCTTGGAAATAACCAGCTTTACCCGGGGCACATTGGTGATCTGAACTTCGATATTCTTTCCGCCCCTTTTCGACAGGTAGACTGCTTTGCTGTTAGTGAAACTGATATTGGCTTCCAGTTCACCGAAAGCCACACTTCCATAATAATCTTCTTTCAACACGCCCCCAATTCTGCCGTGCACGCCTTTGGCAATGGTCAATGAATAACTTTTTTCCAGGTCAAACTTATCACTGCGAATGATAAAGCCGTCGTCAACTGGCTCATAAGTGAAGCTCAATGCAGGTTCAAATTTCATCAAAGACTTAATGTTATCCCCCGCGAGTTGCTGGCTGGTAGTAATATGAACAGTTCCCTCTGTACCGTCATGTTCGGCCTGCAGTCCCTGGATGATCAGAACAGAAGGTGATGGAATCGACAAAGAAGAAGTGATTGCTTCCTCGGTAGGATTGTTCCCATTCTCTGGTTTCAGTCCTTTATCAATACTTACTTTGGTCTCATAGTCTTTATCCTGCATTTTCAGGCTAATGATGCGGATCGAGATCTTATTGTCTGCGGACATCGTAATAAGGTTATAATCGGCTTTTTGTCCATCCACTTCTATGCTCAGCTTTTCTTTCAGGTCGGCCGGGTTGATCCGGTAGTTGAACTGAAGGTCCAGTTGTGGTACGGCAGAGGAACTGCTTTCGGTCACCGGCACCCAAACCACCTGTGAATTATTCAAAGTCAGTTCAGGCGTATGAAAACTGATCCCTTCTGCCCCCTTTACTGAATTGTATTTACTGAAACGTAACAGTGCCTTCTTAATTTCTGCTTTATAAGAAGTAGCAGGAAGCAGCGGCTGGGAAGGCGAGAATACCAATTGGTCCGGGCTTTCCCAGCGGAATTTGCCAGGTATACGGGGTTCAAAAGAAATATAGTCGGTGGAATCCCAGGCATTCAACATCGAATCGCCAACAAGGGATTGATTAAAACGGAAATACAGGTTGCCCAACTGTGGCACTTCGCCTTTTGCGTTGGTAAAATCGAGGGAAACGGCGCTATGTTTATTACAGGCAAACAAAAGAAATGTCCCGATAAGCACCGGGACAGATATAGGTTTGATACGCATATT
>Ga0066652_100000199_pt1 | contig 31912 bp, 18 predicted proteins | sample GraSoiAngelo_101_FD_71413 | JGI IMG/M metagenome (GOLD analysis project Ga0066652, IMG submission 71413) | Grasslands soil microbial communities from the Angelo Coastal Reserve, California, USA - 14_0903_02_30cm | ecosystem: Environmental > Terrestrial > Soil > Grasslands | place: USA... | reverse complement strand
CCAGAAGCATCCGCGATCGTCCTCTTCGGGTCGGAAGGAGCTGATTGCAAAGGAAAATACGAAAAAGCAATCAGCAAAGAAGAAAACTGTCCTTGACAATCGCTTTCATAGAACTCGAGCCAAAAGCTGACAAGCGGGCGATACTCTGGCCCGGCGGCCGGGCCGCATTGGCATTGACTTAAGCGCCACTACGCGTAAATAACTCGCAGCGCAGTGAGTTACGCTCTACCCAGGCTCGTGGAGACAAGATATCAAAGGAGATGTCGCATCGCTGTGCTGCGTCACGGCATGGACGCACGTGCGTCACGGTCGTGCAGCGATGTGTCGCGGCATGGACCCACGTGCGACATGGTCGTGCGGCTGCCTCGCGGCATGGACGCACATGAGTAACTCACTGAACCGTCATTGACTTACGCATCGTGCCGCTTAAGTTAATTAACCGCCAATACGGCGTGGCCGTCGGCGTGACCGCGGCCGAGCCGCCTCGTCAAACTCGCTAAAATCACGGCGTCACGCCGCTCGCAGACGCATCAAGGTCAACGGCGGCAAGCGGCGTGCCGCGTCGGCTTCGGCACGTAGGCCCGGCCGCGCAGGTGAAGCGACGACCGTTAGCGGACACGAAATCCGTTGGCTTCCTGTGAACGTACTAAGTTCGGTGGCGCTTCAGGCTTTCGAATGATCACGAGGCCTGCGAGCCGCTTGTCCGCATGTCTCAAGCTGTTCACGTAGGAGGTCTACATTGACGCACTCTTTTCAAGAGTACCCCGGCGGCAACGTTGATTTGAGCGGGGACCGGCCACGAGGCTTGCCTTTCCTGAAGCCGCTGTACGGGCTACCGCCATATCAATACACGGACAACGTTGTGTTGATCGTGGTTTATGAAGCCGAGGAGATGGCCATCCGCGAAGTGCTTCCCCGCCAACTCGAACCGCTGCCAGGCAATATCGTCGCAACGTGCTTCTTTCTTTGCCCGAACGTTACCGGGATCGGTGCTCACAACTTCACCATGCCCTGCATTCCGGTTCGTTATGGTGACCTTGTAGGCCAGTTTGTTCCGTATCTTTACACCAGTACAGACGCCAGTCTTGCCTGTTATCGGGAAGGGCAAGGGTGGCCTGCAGTTTTCGGGCAGACCGAACTCACCGAAGCGCAGGGAAGAGTGCGTGCACGCGTGACTTGCAATGGTCGCGAGATCATTCGTGCCACTGCCGAGGTAGGCGGCGAGACTATCAACTCGCTCGACTTTCTTCCGATCATTCTCTACAAGGAAATTCCGAGCATCGACGGCAAGTCCTGCGACGCGGCGTACTTTCTCACCTCGACGTCGCTCCTTACAAACCTCAATTTCAGAGGGGGAACGGGGCAGGTAATGTTTCCCGACCTTGGAAGCGATCCCGTCTCTCGTCTGGCGCCAGTGAAGGTAACCTCTGCGCTTTACGGCACCCTGGACGATTTCTATCCCGAGACAATTCATGTTCTTTCAACGTTGAAATAACTGCTCGCCAAGCAAGCTGTCGGTCGGTCGGTTGAATCGAACGAGTTCTGCAGGTGCACATCATCCGCCGTCAGAGTGCGGGCTAACTTATTCTGTCGTTGGCACTTAACATCACTAAAAGGGTTGGAAAGATTGCTGACGAAGGAAGGAAGCTCGCTTGCAACGGAAGCAAACTCGCTTGCAAGTGAAGCAGACTCGCTTGCAAGTGAAGCAAACTCGCTTACGATCCAAACAAACTCACTTACAGATCTAAGCGAGCACGCTTAGATCTTCAGCAAGTTTCCTTGGATCAGAACCGAGTCTCGCTGAAAATCTAAGCGTGCTCGCTCAGATTCCAGGCAAGATTACTGAACCTGGAAGCGAGCTTGCCTCCTTCGGAAGTGAACTTGCTTAGCTTGTAAGCGACGGTCCTGAGCTCGGAAGCGAATTGACTTACGGTGGAAGCGAGCTTACCCGGTTTGGAAGCGAGTTTGCCTGGCTTGCGAGTGAGTTGCCTGAGCTCGGAAGCAAATCTGCTCGAGTTGGAACGAGTTTACTCAGGCCAGCTTGCTCGGGAAAAGCGATTCTGTTGAGACACGCAAGCTCCGCGAAGAGATGGATGAACGAGGCCGGCGACGATCCAGTGAGCCGGAATCATGGAATCGAGACCGACGGTCTCCGTCATCCTGAGCCGGAGCACTGCGCGAGGCAACTCGCTGAGCGTCGAGCGCCCCGTGCCCGTGCCCGCGCCCGTGCCCGGGGTGGGCGAGCGAAGCGACTGCGTCCGGCCCCCACCCCAGGCGCGGGAGCGGGAGCGGGCACGGGCGCGGGAAGGCTCGCCCGGGCGACGAGCCTGCAATTTAGAGATCCTTCGCCGTCTACGCGGCTCAGGACGACGGGGTACACTGGACAATTCATTTGGCACTCCGAACTTCCAGAACGTTCAAGGCCGCGCTGGTTGCGTTTCTTCTGCTGAGCACAGTGGCCTGTGATCAAGCGAGTAAGAGCTGGGCGCGGCGTTCGCTGAACCACGGTTCGATCCAGGCGGCCGGCGGGCACCTTCAACTGATCCTCACTGAGAATCGTGGCGTCTTCCTCAGTCTCGGCTCTCACATCAACGCTGAGCTGAGGGCGATTCTCTTCACCGGCGGTGTGGCGCTCGCCTTGGTCTGGGGAGTGGGTTGGCTCTTCGCGCGGGACCATACCGTGGCTCGAGCCGTGTCGGTTTCACTGATCATCGGCGGAGGCTTCGGCAACTTGATGGATCGCGTCTCGAGGTCGGGGGCAGTCACTGATTTCATCTTTGTGTGGTACGGCCCGTTGCGAACCGGTATCTTCAATTTAGCGGATGCATTCATCACCACCGGCGTGGTTTCGCTCCTGCTTGCGGGTGCGTTCCAATCTGCACGGACACCGAAACCGACCTGACGCTCGGCACGGCGCTCCCTCTGTTGCGGGATTGCGCGGTTGCGCAGCAACACCGCGTAACTGCGTAACCGCGTGACCGCGCAACCTCACCTTTACCGCCGCTTCGCGTCACGATGACGCGTGAATCTTCGCGCCGTTGATGTGCCAGCGCATTTCGCTCGGCGTAATGCGGAAATAGTGCACACCGAGTAAAGCGGCGGCGCCTGCCGCTTTCAGCGTGATTTGCCACGTCATCTTGAGCCGCGAAGCGGCGAAAGTACTCAAAATACGTAACTTGGCGCCTTTACCAGCGCTTGCCGACAGCCTGAAAAGCTCTATCGGCAAAGCAAAAAGCTTTATCGACAAAGTAAAAAGCTCTATCGGCAAAGCAAAAAGCTATACCGACAAAGTAAAAAGCTATACCGCCGAAGCAGAAAGCTTTATCGACGAAGCAAAAAGCTTTATCGGCGAAGCAAAAACCCTTACCGACGAAGCAAAAACCTTTATCGACAAAGCAAAAACCTTTACCGACAAAGCGAAAAGCTTTGCGGTCAGAGTAAAAAGCTTTGGCGGCGAAGCAAAATACTGCACCGCCAAAGTAAAAAGCTCTGCCGGCGGAGTGAGCTTTTCAGGGTGCGGTTCACGTTAGCCACACACCACCCCTGGGACGTCACGGTGACGCGTGAATGTTTGCGCCGTTGAGGTGCCAGCGCCTTTCGCTCGGCGGGGCGCCGTCGACCACCGTCCGTCGCAGCGTGTAGGTGCCGGTGAACGTCTGCCGTTCGCCCGACTTCTTCGTGGCGGTGATGGTGACCGGCACGTCGATGTATCTCGATCCCGCCGCGCCTTCGACGCGCGATGGTTCGCCGGTCGTCACCGAGACCGACGCCGTGTCGGCGAATCCTTTCTCGAACTCGTCGAACGTTTGCGGCGGGCCGGATCGACCCCACAGCGCAAACGCGCGCCGGTAGTCGTGCGCGTTGATTGCGTCGTAGTACGCCTTCACCACAGCAACTGCGTCGTTGCCGTCACCGGCGGGCTGCTGCGGATCGAACGCGGTGATGAGCCACGCATCGTTTTCACGACGCAGCTTCACGCGCACCGGAATGCGCGCCGCGTCGCCGGTGCTCGTTGCCTCCACGATCGCGCCTGTCACCGATGCCGTGTCGCCGCGCTGCTCTGACACGTCGGCGATCTCGATGCGATCCGGCCACGGGCTGGAGACCGTGCGTCCCGGAGCGCGCGCGGGATCGCGGGTCCATGCGTCGAGCAGTTGCGGATCGGCGAGGCCGCCGTATGCCTTGCGGATGCTTTCCGCGGCCACGTCCGCGGGAGCGAGCAGCGAGACCTGTTTCATCCGCCGCCCGAATTTCTCGACGACGTCTCGCGGAGCGCTGCTCGCCCTCGGCTGTGCCGGTTGCGGCGCAGCGTGTTCTCGGCCGCACGAGGGCAGCAGACCGAGAATCGTCGCGAGCAGGGCCGCGGTGCATGCGCGTGTCATTACGCGCATGCACTGTGCAGAACTCAGACCGTCAGTGCACCTGCAGATTGCCCTGCGTGACGAACTGCGGCGTCGCTCGCTCGCCGTTCCACGAGGTGGCGAACCAGAGGCCGCCGCTCTTCTTCGAGACGAACAGCGAGAGTGAATCGCGCGTCGACGGCTCGCCGTCATCGGTGGCGATGGCGATGAACGGGGCGGCGGGATCGAGCACGACCGGGGAAGACGAGGTGACGTCGCGGAGAGTCGCGGTGCCGACGATCGCGGCGGTGCCGCCGTTGGCGGTGAGCGCGATGGCGAGGGAGTCGGCGGTCGCCGCGGTGACCTCGTACTTCCGGCCGTTCCGCTCGTACGAGAACGTGAAGCTGCCCTTCACCGCGCCGTTCTTGTCGTACTTGAGGTCGACGTTGAATTTGCCGGCGGGAATCGCGCCGCTGCCGGTGACGAACGACTGCGAGGGGGGAGCGATCGCGATCGTCACGTCGTCCGCTGCCGCGTCGCGCGTGTAGTAGTTACCCGCGCGGGCGCCGACGACGAGCGACGAGTCGCTGCTGCCGAAGGTGCGCGTGAACGTGCAGGTGGCGACGCCGGCGCGTGCGTCGTCGTCAGCGATGAGCGCGATCGGCGCGGTGCATAGGACGTTGTTCGTTGCACGGTCGACGAAGGCGAGCGTCGCGTTGCGGATGTCGCCGGCGCTCGCGTCGCCGTTTGCATCCGCGGTGGCGCTGATGTCCTTCACCGTGGCAGTCAATGTGACGTTCAGCGGTGCTCCCGGCGTAGCGGCGAGAAGCAGCGGCGAGGTGATCGCAATGCGCGCGTCTTCCGGCGTCACGGTCAGTGTGGATCCGCTGTAGGCGATGGCGTAGTTCGGCGAGGTAAGGCCGCCGATGGCGATCGGATAGATGCCCGGCGCGGACAGCGGAGTCGCGCTCGTGGTGATGGAGAGCGTGCCGGTCAGCACGGCCGGAGTCTCGCCGAGGACCAGGCCGGTGAACGTGGCGGTGAGCTGTGGCAGCGGATCGCTGTACTGCTTCGTCGCGGGATTCGCGGCGATGAGGAGCGGCGCCGGAGTCACGGTCAGCGTAGACGGCGTGATCGTCGGGTCGTAGTTGACGAGGCGGTGATTCGGATCGACGAGTGACGCGGTAATCGGATACGCGCCGGCGGGACTCTGCTGCGTCGCGGTCGTCGCGTACGACGGCGTGATGGCGTCTCCGTTCACTACGCCGGTGAGCGTACCGGTGAGGACGGGAAGTGCGGCGCCGTAGAGCTTCGACTTCGCGTCGATGACGAGCGTCAGCGGCGCGCGCGTGACGTTGATCGACACCGACGTCGTCGCCGGTTTGTAATTCGCGGTCTCCTGCGCGGTGACGGTCAGCGTGCGGCTGCCGGCGTCGAGCACGGCGCCGGCGGCGGGCGAGTAGATGAGCGTGCCGGCGGGTGCCGGTCCGCCGACGGTCACCGTTGCGTTGAGCTGCAGCGATGAAAGGGCGGTTCCGTAGACGATCGGCGCGGGCGCAGCCCACGATAGCGTCTGGGTTGCTTTCGCAACGTCGAGCGTCACGCTCGATGTCGCATCGTCGTAGTTGCGCGTGTCGTTCGGCGTGAAGTGCGCGGAGAGCGTCCGTGTGCCGGCGTCGAGGATCGTTCCCGAAGCGGGCGTGTATGCGAACGTGCCGGCGATGTTCGCGGTTGCGTTGAGCTGCGCCGATGAAAGCGCGGTGCCGTAGACGATCGGCGCGGGCGTGGCCCACGTGATGACCGGCGTCGCTTTCAACACGTTGATCTTCACGCTCGCGGCGACGGAGTTGTAGCTCGGGCTCGACGGCGTGAAGGTCACGTTCAGGGTCTGCGCGCTGCCGGCGTCGAGAATCGTGCCGGCGGCGGGGGAGTAGGTGAATGTGCCGGCTACGTCCGCGGACGCGTTGAGCTGCACCGATGAAAGGGGGGTTCCGTAGACGATCGCCGCCGGTGCGAGCCAGGTGACCTCCGGCGTTGCCTTGCGCACGACGAGCTGCGTCGACGCGCTCGCGGCCGGGTAGTACGGCGTCGCGGCGGCGGTGACGGTCAGCGTGTGTGTTCCGGCGGGAAGGAGCGTGCCGAGGGCGGGCGAATAGGAGAGCGCGCCCGCGGGAGCGCCGCCGGACGCGGTCACGCGCGCGTTGAGCTGCACGGATGTCAGCGTTTCGCCGTACGTGATCGGTGCGGGGGTGGACCAGGTGATGGTCTGCGATCCCTGCACGACGTTGATCGTCGTCGTCGCGGTGGTCACGGTGTAGTCGTCATCGGCGGGCGTGAACGTCGCGTGCAGCGTCTGCGCGCCGAGGGACAGGACGGAGCCGGCCGGCGGATCGTAGGTGAAGTCGCCGGGAACGCTCGTGGACGCGTTGAGCTGCACCGATGAAAGGGTGGTTCCGTAGACGATCGGAGCGGGGGAGGCCCACGCGATCGGGACGGTCAACTGGTTGACCAGAAGGACGGCGTTCTTCGTCACCGGCGCGACGGCGGCATCGGACGGCGTGAAGGTGACGCTGAGGAGGTGGTAGCCGCCGCCGAGGATCATGCCGGCGGGAGGCGAGTAGACGAACGATCCCGGCATGTTCGCGGAGGCGTTGAGCTGGGCTGCACCGAGCGGCGTTCCACCGGCGATCGGGTCGGGATTGTTCCAGGTGACGACGGCCTGCCGGCCGGCGACGACGAGAGTCGCCGACGCGCTCGACGCGGCGTATTGCTCGTCGCCGTCGAAGCGGACCGCGATGGCATTGGGATAGGTGCCGGACGCGATCCCGGCGACGGATGCGCCGGAGACGGCGGAGCCGTTGGCATCGGTGATGAGCCGCGCCACTTCGTTGCCGTTCAGCGTGAAGACGAGCGTGCGCGCGGAAAGCGGCGAGCCGTTCGCGGCGAGGGTCGCGTGAATGATGGTGGCGCCGTCGAATTCGGCCGCATCGGCCGTCGCGCTCAGCGACGTCGCGTTGCGCGTGTCGCCGCTCGTGCCGCCGCCGTTCGTGCTTCCGCCGCCGCCTATGTTCCAGCTCGTGTCGGGCTGCTCGGTCATGGCGGTCGTCGAGTTGTGCGTGGTTCCGTTCATGAACCACGTCTCGTTCTCGCCGCTGACCGTGTTGCGCCAGACGATGTCGGGGAAGCCGTCGTGGTCCATGTCGGCGATGTCGGCCGGCATCCAATTCGTGTCGGACTGCGTTTCCATCGGCTGGATGACGGCGCGGAGGCTGTGGCGCTTCACTTCCTGCGCCGACATGCCGTGCGCGATCATGCCGGACGGCGCGGCGTCGTTCATGCCCCAGATCGCGTTCTCGCCGGTGGCCTTGTTGTGGAAGAAGAGATCGGGCTTGCCGTCGTGCGTGAAGTCGCCGGCGCCGTGCAGTCCCCAGTTTCCGTCGGGCGTCGGCTGCAATGCGAACGTGCCGACGTGCTCGGTGCCGTTCTGGAACCAGATCTCGTTCTCGCCGGTAACGTCGTTGTGCCAGACGATGTCGTGCTGTTCGTCGCCGTCGAGATCGGCGACCGCGCCGATCGACCAGCGCGGATCGCTGCGCGTCTCGAGTGGCTTCACTTCGCCGACGCTCACGCCGTCCATCAGCCAAACCGAGTCCTGTCCGGTCGCGGTGTTGCGCACGAGGAGATCGGGATGCTCGTCGCCGTTGAGATCGCCGAGGCTCTGGATGTTCGCGGTTGGGGCGCTCGAAGGGAGCGGGATCGCGTTCGCTTTCTGCAGCCCGTTCATCAGCCAGAGCTCGTTCTGGCCGGTGGCCTGGTTGTGCCAGGTGAAGTCCGTCGATCCGTCGTTCGTAAAGTCGTGCGTGACGGTGCGCCGCCTCGGCACGCCGGTGATTCTCACCACGGCGGTGGCGCTGATGTTGCGCCGTGGGGGCGTGCCGCACGCGTCGTCGTCATCCCAGATCTCGGCCCAGTAATACGAGGTCTGCTGCGGCGCGACGTGGATGACGTCCTTGTCGCTGTTGTCGATCGGACTGGAGCGGTCGCCGGTCGCGCCCTGGTACCACTGATAGTGGAACGATTCGTCGGGGAACTGGCCCTGAGGACCTTCGGCGCCGACGCCGAGTGTGATGAACGCACCCGGTCGCGGCGAATCCTGCGACTGCGGATGGTCCCTCACGTTCGGCACCAGGCAGGAGTCGCCGGCGGGGGTGTCGTTGGACCAGGTGACGTTGTCGCTCAACGCCGCGCCGCAGTCGTTTTGCGCGAGCACCATGAACGAGGCCGAATGGCCCGGCTGCGGATACCACGAATGCCAGCGCGCGATGATGACCTGGCCCAGACCCGTGTCCACTTCGGCCACTCCGTTGAAGTAGATCCTGTAACGCAGACTCGTTCCGCTGAAGATCGGACTCACGATGATGTGGGAGCCGTTCAGCACCGAGCCGCCGCGCGCCTCGATCTCGAGATGCGGCGGAACGCACGGGCCCGGACCGTACTGGTTCACGCTGCCGGAGCCGCCCTTGTCGAAGAAGAGCTTCGCCGTGCGAGACTGCGCGTTCGGTGCGTTGTTCGCGTCGACGTGGAACTTCACGGTGCCGGGTCCGACGTGCGTGAAGTCGTCGAGATGCAGCCAATTCGCGTCCGTCGTCACCGTCCACTCGCATCCCTCGGCGGTCGAGACCTGCATGAACGTGAAGGAGCCGGGTGTCGGATCGAACGGCAGATACGCGACGGAGGGCTCGAAGCGGAACGTGCAGACCTGCGTCTGCTGCACGCTGACGCTGCGCGATCCGATGAACACATATCCGGTGCGCGAGCCGCCGGGAAGCGGAGTGGTCGCGCGATCCGCGGTGATCGTGATCGTCCGGCTGCCTTTCTGCGGCGTGTCCGGCTGCACGTGCAGCCACGACTGCGAGTCGGGACTGACGGACGGCGTGTACGGACAGCCGGCGGACGTCGAGACGACGACGTCCTGCCGCGTGTCGCGATCGGCGAGGATGTTCAACGCGGAGGGCTGAATCACGAACGCGGCGAGGTCACAGATGATGGTGAGGTTTCCGCTGCCGCTGCCGGCCTTGATCGCCGGAGTCTCGGCGAGGCTCACCTTGATTGCGCCGGGGTAGGTATCGGGCGGGAAGTCGACGGTACCGATGACGGATGCGAATCCGTTCTGGTCCGTGATGCCGCTGCCGAGGGACTTGTCGAACACTTTGAAGTTGAGCGTGGCGCCTTCGATATAGCCGCCGCTGACGACGGAAAGCCGTGCGGTGAAGCGCGCTTGTCCTCCGGCATTGATGATGACGTCATTGACCTGAATCACGGGCGTCGCTTTCCCTTGATTGGGAACGACGGTGACGGTCGCGGCGCCGAACTCGTCGCCGAGGTTTGCGCCGCTGCAGCCGGTGGTCGTCACTTCGGTGACCGAGTACGTCGTCGTCTGCTGCGGCTGCACCGTGCGCGCGTGGAAGCTCGGGCGGAACGGATTGATCGTGACGACGTCCTCTTCGAATCCGTCGGACCACTTGAGGTGCCACGATCCGATGCCGGTGAGGTAGACGGGAATGCGGAAGGTCTCGCCGGCCGGGATGGTGCCGCCGTTGCCGACCAGCGCGGATGGCTGGCGGACGTTGATGAACGCGGAGCGCCCGACGACGTCGCTGTTGCACGCCGAGTGGACCCTGACGAACAGGATGATTGCGTTCTGCACGTCGTGTCCGTTCGCGGTACAGCCGGCGTCGAGCTCGACGCTTTCACCGGCATCGTCGAGCTCCGCGTCGCCCGTCGCCGTGTTGTAGTACAACCAATCGACGCGCGTTCCTGCCGGCTGCGGATTGATGCTGGCGTGGATGTGCTGTTTGGTCTGCACTTCGAGCGGCACATTGAGAATGACGTTCGGCCGCTCGCAGAGGTTCTGCGGAGTGAAATCGAAGTCGAAGCTCGGACGATGCGAGCGGTTGTCGCGCCAGAAATCGTAGGCGAAGGTGTAGTAGATCTCGTGACGTGCCGCGCCGAAGAAGCCGAGCGGATCGGTGAACAACGTGGCCCTGATGCCTGCCGGGAAGTCGTCGCCGGTGAACTGGAAGGCCGGAGGTCCGTCGCCTTTCGGGAACCCGTTCATCTCATAGAACGTGGCCACGGGATACGTGGACAGTCGGTAATCGGGATTGTCTTTGTCCGTACAGGTGCGGTTGCGGCGCGTCGGAAGAAAGTCGCTCGCGCTGAGGTATTTTTCCGTCGATACGGGGCAGCTCGGATTGGCGAGATCGGTCGGCTCAGGGCGGTAGCATTGGTTCGCATACGCGTCGCAGCGATTCGGAGCGCTGGGATTGTTTCCTGCGGCGCGCTGTCCCTGCCGAAACAGCGCGGACATGACGGCGTCGAAGTCGGCGCGGTTGCCGAAGTCGCCGAATTGACTGCCGGCCGGCTGGCCCATGGCCTCGAGTCCGACGAACGCGGTCGCAATCGACGTGATCAGGCCGATGCCGTAGTTCGCGTTCTCCATCGTGTGGTTCAGCGGAACGACGTCGACCTTGCCGCCGGTCGCCATCGACTGCCGGAGCTGCGTGACGGACGCGTTGCAGGGACCGGTCGGTCCGCTAACGTCGCCGCTCTGGTCGTAGATGCAGATGCTGAATTCCGTGTCGAGCAGCGAGCGGCGGATGAGATCCATCGCGCTGGCGCGGTCGCCCGCCGCGCGCGTGGGACGATGCGTTTTCGAGAAGTAGGCGGCGCGCCACGCGTAGCCTTCCGCGGCGACGCTGAAGTCATCCATGCAGTTGTCGCCGGACATCCAGCGCGGCTGCCCGTCGCGAAAGCCGCTGAAGCCGCAGTCGGGCTTGAGGTAGCCGTCCCACGGCATGTCGCCGAGGAACTTGTCCATTTCGGGCGTGAGCTGATTGTTGTGGCCGAGGATCATGCCGCTGGCGTAGGCGAACGAGGTGATGCCGCCGCCGAGAAATCCCTGGAACCCTCCGATCGCGAGCTCGTTCTCGAGCTTATTGCGATACGCCAGCCGCAGCCTCGTCGTATTGCACTCCGGAATGCGGATGTCGTGAAAGAGGATGGCCCATTCATGGAGCCCGCGGCCGACGGAGCCGCTGTCGCCGGGCTCGACGCTTTCCAGCTCTTCGAATGAAGGCGCCGCCGGTTGGTTCATGACGCACGTCTGCGCGCGCGCAACCGGAACGAACATGAGGACGAGGATGGACCAGAGAAGGCTTTTGATAAACGAGGCTCGGCGCACGGGGCTCTCTCCTGCGAATGACCGGTCAGTTGTTTATTTGTAGAAGCGAAGCGGGTGCGCGGAGTGTAACCAGCCTAACAGGAAAAGGGAAGTGCGCAAAAATGGAGAGCGGGGGGTGGGCCTCCTGGCCTCCCAGCCTCCTGGCCTCCCAGGGAAGTGCTGTTCCTGGGAGGCTCGGAGGCTCGGAGGCTATTGTGGCGTGTAGGTCGGAACGCGTCCCGGGGTCCATGGCGCGCCGCGCTCGTTCAGCGTCTTTTCGATTGCGGCGAGATCGACTTCGATCGTGCGGCGGAGTTTGTCGAGGAGGGGGACGAATTCTTTTTCGGCGATTGCCAACGACTCCTGATGCGTCGCGGTCGGCGCTGATGTGGTGGTGAATCCGTTTACGGCGTTGGAGATTCGCTCGACGAGGGACGGTTTGTCGGCTTCCTGATGGCCGCGCAGGACGGGGTCGCCGTTGAGGGCGTCGTCGATGTCGTGCAGGGTTTTGTCGACGGCGTTCACTTGCGCGACGAGTTTCGGATCGGGGCCTTCGATCTCGTCGAGGGCCCTGCGGACGTGCTGCACGCGCACGAGCGCGTCGGCAGTCACGCGGGCGGCGCCCATCACCGCTTTCTGCAGGCGCTCTGCTTTCTTCTGGAACGCGAGCACGGCGTTGCGGTCGCTCTCGTTCATGATCGAGAGGTAGAGCGGCACGACGTTGAACGTCTTCGGTTCGCCGAGGGATGTTTCGACGCCGTCGATGCGCTTGGCGAGACGGACGGTGTATTTGCCGGGGACGGCGAGCGGTCCGCCGGGCGGCGGCGAGAAGACGTCGATCTCGGGCGGCGTGAGCTCGATGGGGGAGGGCGGCGGATAGCGGAGGTCCCACGCGACGCGATGGAAGCCGGCGGTGACGGGGCCGCTCACGCGGCGAATGACGTTGCCTTCATCGTCAGACACGACGAGCACGATCGCGGGATCGAGCTCGCGGTCTTCGGCGCGCAGCTGGTCAAGCGTCGGATACGGGACGACGATCTGTTTCTTCGGCTCGTTGCCGGCGTCTTTCTCGATGCGCGACTCCGCTTCGGCGCGCTGTTTCTTGAGGCTCTTCAACTCGTCCTTGATGTAGTAGGTGAAGACCGCGCCGAACGGAGGATTGGGCGCATTGAAGAAGGCGTCGCCCTGGAAGGCTTTGTTCGGAAGTCCGAGCGGCGCGCGCTCGACGTAGAGATCGGCGTCGCGCGGCGCGAAGAGCGTGGCGTCGGTGTTCGCAACCGCGGGCGTCATCGATCGCAGCGGCTTGAGATCGTCGAGGATGTAGATGCCGCGTCCGAAGGTGCCGACGACGAGATCGTCGCGGCGCTTCTGGATCTGCAGATCGCGGACGGGGATCGTCGGCAGTCCGCCTTTGATCTGGATCCAGTTGCCGCCGCCGTTCTGGCTGATGAAGAGTCCGAACTCCGTGCCGGCGTAGAGCAGGTTCTTGTCGAACGTGTCTTCGATGACGACGTACGCGCTGCCGCGCTGCGGCAGGTCGCTGGTGATCGACTTCCACGTCGCGCCGCGGTCGGTGCTCTTGTAGACGTACGGCTTGAAGTCGCCGGTCTTGTGATTGTCGAACGCGGCGTAAACGGTGTTGACGTCGTGCGCCGAGGCTTGCAGCGCGGAGACGTAAGTGAACTCCGGCACGAGCGGGAAGCGCTCGATTTTTCTCCAATGCTGTCCGCCGTCCTCGGTGACCTGAATCAGTCCGTCATCGGTCCCGACGTAGATCAGCCCTTCCTGCAGCGGCGACTCCGAGAGCGAGACGATGTTGCCGTAGAGCGACGTCGACACGTTCTTCGCGACCGCGTCGATGCCCCACACGCGTCCCATCACCGGCAGTGTGTTGCGGTCGAGGTGGCGCGTGAGGTCGCCGCTGACGGGCTTCCAGGTGTTGCCGCGATCGTCGCTGCGGAAGAGGTACTGCGCGGCGAAGTAGATCCGTTTGCTGTCGTGCGGACTGACGATGAGCGGGGAGTCCCAGTTCTGGCGCAGCGGATCCATGTTGCCGGACGGCTGCGGCTGGATGTCGAGCAGCTCGCCGGTGCGCTTGTCGAAGCGTCCGAGTCCGCCGTATTGCGATTCGCCGTAGATGATGTTCGGGTCTTTCGGATCGGGCAGCGAGCGGAAGCCGTCGCCGCCGACGGTGACGTACCAGTCGGAGTTGACGATGCCGTGCGCGGTGGTCGTGCGCGACGGACCGCCGAGGGAGAAGTTGTCCTGCGTGCCGCCATAGACGTGGTAGAAGGGGAGCGCGTCGTCGGCGCTGATGCGATAGAACTGCGTGATCGGCAGCGGCTTGTAGTTCCAGGTCGCGGTGCGGTCGAAGCTCTCGTAGAGACCGCCGTCGCAGCCCATGATCACGTGATCGCTGTTGGCGGGATCGATCCAGATCACGTGGTTGTCGACGTGCTTGAACGTCTCGCCGATCTTCTTCCAAGTCTTGCCGCTGTCATCGCTGACGCGCGCGTAGACGTCCATCGCGTAGACGCGCTCCGGCACGTTCGGATCGACGAAGATCTCGGCGTAGTACTGCGCGCCGCCGCCGGAGTACTTCGACATCTTCTCGAAGTTGCCGCCGCCGTCCTGCGAGCGGAAGAAGCCGCCCGAGCTGCGCGCGGCCTCGATGATCGCGTAGACGGTTTTCGGGCGCTGCTTCGGAATCGCGAGTCCGATGCGGCCCATGTTCTCTTTCGGCAGGCCTTTGGTGAGCTTGTTCCACGTCGCGCCGGCGTCGGTCGACTTGTAGATCGCCGACTCCGGGCCGCCGTTGATGAGCGTGTAGACGTGGCGGCGTCGCTGATAGGACGCGGCGTAGAGCGTGTCGGGATTCGTCGGATCGAACACGACGTCGGTGACGCCGGTGTTCTCGCTGATCGTCAGCACGGCCTTCCAGCTCTTGCCGCCGTCGGTCGTCTTGTACAGCCCGCGGTCGCCGCCCGGATTCCACAGCGGTCCCTGCGCGGCGACGTAGACGACGTTGGAGTCGCGCGGATCGACAATGATTTTTCCGATGTGCTCGGACTTCGCGAGGCCGACGTTCGTCCACGACTTCCCGCCGTCGGTCGACTTGTACACGCCGTCGCCGTACGAGACGGAGCGCTGGCTGTTGTTTTCGCCGCTGCCAACCCAGACGGTGAGCGAGTCATTCGGATCGATCGTCACGCAGCCCGTCGAGAACGAATTCTGATCGTCGAAGACCGGCGTGAACGTCGTGCCGGCGTTGGTGGTCTTCCACACACCGCCCGCGGCAGTGGCGAGATACCACACGCGCGCGTCGCGCGGATCGACCGTGACGTCGACGATGCGCCCCGATACGAGCGCGGGACCGATGCCGCGCAGCTCGAGGCCCGCAAAAACTTTGTCGTCGTATTTGGGGGTGGAGGGGGAGGACGTGGGCGTGGAGGGAGGTGCGGCGTGAAGAAACGTGGCAACGATGACGGCAGCGATGAGCGCGGAGCAGTGCTTCATCAGTCTCCTCGTTGAATGTGAAATAGGCGCAAAGGCGCGAGCATCCTACCCCGGTTGCGCTGGGAGGAAGCTATAACGATTTTGGAACTCCGGAGTCCCGCCGGCTGCGAAACCTTCGTCTTTCTTGATTGACGAGAAGGCCGAGCATCGCAGGCCGAGGGTACCTCGGATTTGGTACGGCCCCCTTCATCCGGCCCTTCGGGCCACCTTCTCCCCGCAAGCGGCGCGAAGAGCCACAAGGGAGGGTTGTGGCGCACGTCCGGTGGCCCCTCGCCCCGCTATGCGGGGAGAGGGTGGCCCGAAGGGCCGGGTGAGGGGCGGTTCCTGATGCGCTGCGCGATCGCATATTCGATGATCGCTTCCGCCATCTCCGCATCTTTCGCGAGCAATTCATTCTCGATGCGCACGACCTCAATTCCTCGCGACTGGAGATATGCAGTGCGCTGATCGTCGTGCAACACGACGCCGAGCATGTCGTGCTGATGCCCATCCAATTCGATCGCCAACTTTAACGACGCGCAGTAGAAGTCGAGTACATAACGACCGACCGGCACTTGTCGTCGAAATTTGAATCCGCTGAACGAGCGGTTGCGGAGCCAGTTCCACATGCGTCGTTCGCTGAGCGTTGCGGATTGGCGCAGTTGCCTCGCGCGATCGCGCATGTGCTTCGAGACGGGCATCGCAGGCCGAGGGTACCTCGGATTTGGCACGGCCCCTCATCCGGCCCTTCGGGCCACCTTCTCCCCGCAAGCGGGGCGAAGGGCCACAAGAAGGTTCGTTGCGTTCGAAGGGAGCGCGTGCCGCTGCGCTCTATCGGAATGGTTATCGCGCCATCGCTGTGAGCTGCACGAAGTCCTCGTCCTTGCTGATCGACGAGAAGACGTAGTCGACGCGCGCTTCCCACATTTCCATCGCGCGGACGTCGTCGTAGCGTTCGTACTGGTAGAAGTGGCGGTGGAGGAGCTCCATCGCTTTGCCCTTCTGGCCGAGGAGCGAGTAGATGGCGGCGAGGTTGTAGGAGGCGGCGAGGAGGTTTTCGTGCTCGCGCGCGATCTTCAGCGCCTCTTCTTTGCGGCCGCTGTCGGCCATGTAGGTCGCGGCGAAGATGAGGTTGTACGCGTCGTCGGGATCGAGGGCGAGCGCTTTCTGCACGTACGCCTCGGCCTTGTCGCGGACGCGCTCGGAGTTCCAGTAGACGGCGAGGTTGCGGTAGGTGAGGGCGAGCGGATACACGTTGATCGACTGCTCGAAGAGCGAGAGTCCTTTCGCGGAGTCGCCCATGTGGATCGTCATCTTGCCGAGTCCGTGCAGCGCGACCGCCTTCGAGAGCGGATCGGGCTGCATCGTGAGGAGATGCGCGAAGGTCTGCTTCGCGAGCGTCCATTCGCCGGTGTGATGGCGATACAGCTCGCCGAGGAATCGCTGCGGGACCGGATCGGCGGGATCGATCTTCGACGCGGCGATGTAGAGCGAGCGCGCTTTCGCGTAGTCCTCCGCGAGCTCCGCCTTGAACGCGCTGTTCATCGCCTCGGTCATCCGCTGGTTCATCGCCGGCGTGTCGACCGGATCGGTGAGACGCAGCTCGGCGTCGGTGACGTTCACGCCGAGGCGCGTCAGCGCCTTCTGCGCGGCGCGGCCTTTTTTCGGCGCGAGGCAGCGCTGGTCCCACACTTTCTGATAGGTCGCGACCGCGCCGTCGTGATCGGCTTTCTCTTTCGCCTTCGCGTCGTCGAGCATCTTGTCGAGCGCGTTATCGCGGTTCTTCAGCTCCGCGCGAACGCCGTCCTCGATCTTGCCGAGGCGCAGCTTTCCGTTCTCCGATTCCCAGCGCGTGACCGGCGCACCGTCGGCGACGAGGATCGCGGCCGGAAGCTTGTCGGCGACTTCCCACTTCTTCAGCGACTCGGTGTCGCCCGGCACCACGAGCTGCATGCCGACGCACTGCGACGACGCCATCGTCAGCGCGCGCGAGGAGAGGAGCTCGCTCCCTTTCACTTCCTCTTTCGTCGCCGGGAACCAATAGAGGATGAGCGGCGCGGAAACCGCCGGCTGATCGGGACGGAGGATCTTCCACGGCACCACGTAAGCCTCCGGCTGCGACATGCCGGAGGGCATCGTCCCGCCCATTCCGCCGCCACCGCCGCCGCCGCACGTTGCGTATGCGGACGGAAGCGTGAGACAGACGACGACGGCGAGAGCGAAAAGACGAAACGTGTTGCGCATGGCGGTTACTTTACGGCAAAGGAACGTTCGTGAGTGAAAACGGAACGCGAACAATGTTTTTGGCGGTCTTCATGTTGACGCGCAGCTTCCAGTCCGCCTCCGGTTTCTCGCCCCACGTCGACAGGACGGTGTAGCCGTCCTTGTCGTTGATCGACGCGCGTTTCACTTCGCCTTTTGCGTCGATGTAGGCGATGTCCTGGATGTGCTTCCCCTCGTCTTTCACGCGCAGCACGACGTCGCCTTCGTCGAACTTGAGGAGGTAATCGGTGTAGCTCGAGAGGACGCTTTTCAGCGTCTCGTCGTCGTACCCGCTCTCCTTCAACTCTTTCGTTTTCGCCTCGGTCAGTTTTTTGCGCTCCGCTTCGAGCTGCGCTTCGCTGACGAGCGAGATCTCAACGTTGTTCGCTTTGAAGGCCTTGTGCGAAAGCGTCTTGCCGCTGAAGGACGTGAACTTCGGAATCTCGGCGACGCTGTTCGAGTCCTTCGACGGCATGAACAGCTCGATCTGTCCGCTGACGGACTTGAGCGACGTCGATTTGCGCGACGGATTTTTCAGATCGACGTCGACGGTCAACGGACCGGGATTGTCGCTGTACATCCCGCGGCTGTTGGGTTGGAGCTGCGGCTCGCCGCCTTCTGTGTTCAGGAGATTGCCTCCCGCGTCGTCGACCGCATTCGAGACCAGCACGCGCGACGCGGCGACGTCGGTGCTCTTGATGTTCGGCAATTCCATCGTGATCGACAGCGACGAGAACGAGCCGTTGCTTCGGCGATCGTTGACCTGCTTGACTATGGTCTGTGCGTGTAGCGGTTGCGCAACGAGCGTCGACGCGAAGAGAAGAGCGAGAGCGAGTTTCTTCATGGCAGCGTCACCTTCAGGTCGAACGGAAAGGAGAGGCGCGATTTGTCGGTGAGGACGAAGAACTCCAGCGCGGCGTTCGCGGGCGGCGGCTTCTGCGGCTGCATGGTCATGAGCGTGGCGTCGTCGCCGCGCGTGGAGGTGCTGCGGCTGCCGACGTCGATCGGCTTGCCGTCGTCGCCGAGGATCTCGACGCGGTAGATGCGATCGAAGTCGGCCTTCGTGCCGGAGAGGATGACCATTCCTTCCTGCGGCTGTTCGTTGAGGCCTTCCATCGCTTTCGCTAGACCGATCATCTTCTCGATCTCGTCGTCCGGCACGCCGCGCTTCTTTCCTTCGGCGCGCAGCTCCGCGATTTTCTTGTCGTCGAGCTTGTGCGAATCGAGCTGCGCGCTGTAGCCCTTGACCGAGAGCGGCGTGATCGTCAGCTTCGCCGTTTTCAGTCCGGCCGCGGTGAGCGGCGTATCGAGCTTCGACAGCGCCTTGCTCACTTTCACGATCGCGGCGGGATCGCGCGCCGGCACGTACAACTCGATCGTTCCTTTCAGTCGCACCGAGGACGCGGCGCGCGCGGGCTGCTTCACCTGGAAGTTCAGCGTGCCGTTGTTGTACTCGCGCGCGAAGAAGTCGGGCTTGTCGCTGCCGTCGGTGAGCGACGTGCCGCGATCGTCTTTCGCTTCCTTCACGATCACGCGCGCGGCGAGCGCCTTGTCGAGGCCGGAACCCGTGAGCTTGACGCGCAGCGAGAGAAATCCGGTGAGATCGCCCATCGCCACGCGATTGTCGGTGACTTCGTCGAGCGCCAGCCCGACGTTCGTCTGCGCCCCCGCGGAGATCGCAAAGGACAGAACTACCGCGAGAAACGCGGTTCCACGCATGCATTCACCTCCGATGGATGGCGGATGGCAGATGGCGGATGGCAGAAGCGGCTCGGGCCTTCCTCTGCCATCTGCCATCCGCCATCTGCCATCTGCCATCGAGCGATGAGGATAACGCTACAGCCTCCGTGCCTCCTAGCCTCCTGGCCTCCAAGAAGCAAAGCCCCTGTGAGGCTTGGAGGCCCGGAGGCTTGGAGGCCGGTCTCACCGTCTCGTGGCGAGCACTCCCATCGCGGCAATTACGATGCTGAGCAGCGCGAGCGCGAGCGGTGAGAGTGTCGGCGCGTTGCCGGTCGACGTCACTGCCGCCCCGGACGTCGCCGTCGAATTGCCGGGTGTCGGGTCGGGGGTGGACGACGTGGCGGACACGCTGTTCGTGATCGTGCCGGTGGCGTTGTTGGTGACGTGCAGCGTGAGATCGAACGCGGCGGACGCGCCGGCGTTGAGCGTCGCGATCGTGCAGGTGAGCGTCGTCGTGGTGTTCGTGCAGTTGAACGTCGGGCCGCTGGTTTGATTGACGGAGACGAACGTCGTGTTCGCGGGGAACGTGTCGGTGAGCGTCACGTTGTTCGACGGTCCGGGTCCGTTGTTCGTGATCGAAAGGTTGTAGGTGATGTTCGATCCGCGAGCGGCGGTCGCGGGACCGTTCTTCGTCACCGACAAGTCAGCCGTCGGCGCGAGCGTCACGGTCGCCGTCGTCGTCGACGAATTGTTGTTGCTGTCCGGATCGCCCGTCGACGCGCTCACGGTCGCGGTGTTGGCGATGCTGCTGCCGTTCGGCGCTGTGTTCGAGACGTGCAGGACGAGCGTGATGCTCGCCGTGGCGTTGAACGGGAAGCTCGCGAACGTACACGACACGCTCGCCGGTCCCGGAGTGCAGCTGCCGGCCGGGCCGCTCGTCGGCGTCGCAGAGCCGAACGTCGTGTTTGCCGGATACGTGTCGCTCACGACGACGTTCGCGGCATCGGTAGGACCGTTGTTGTGAACGCTGATCGTGTAGGTGATGTCGGTCCCCTGCGTGATCGACGACGGGCCGCTCTTCGTGATCGTCATGTCGGCGGACGGCGTGATGGTCGTCGTCGCGTTGGCGGTGTTGTTGTTCGTATTCGGATCGAACTCGCTCGCGCTGACGGTCGCGGTATTCGACACACTCGCCGTGTTGCCGGCGGTGATCGTGAGCGTGAATTGCGCGGAGAGTCCGCTCCCCAGCGAGTTCCAGGAGCAGGTCACGGTGCCGTTGATGTTCGGCGGAGGCGTGCTGCAGCCCGTCGCCACAGCGCCGTTGTTCTGCGTGAGGGAAGTGAAGGTGGTGTTCGGCGGCAACGGATCCGTCCACGTCGCGTTCGTCGCGGTGTCCGGTCCGTTGTTCGTGACGGTGATGGTGTAGCTGAACGGCGTGCCGGCGGTTGCAGTTCCGGGTCCGGCATTCACTTTCGTGATCGCCATGTCCGCGCTCGCCACGGTCAGAGACGTGACGGCGGAGTTGTTCTCAGGATCGGGATCGTTCGTCGCGGTGACCTTTGCGGTGTTCTGGAAGACCGTGCCGGCGGGCGTGCCGCTCGGGATGTGGCCGGTCAGCGTGAACGTCGCGCTGGTGAATGCGGGGAAGTTGCTCGCGCTGCACGTCACGGTGGTGCCGGTCGTACACGACATCACCGGACCGCTGTTCTGATTGAGCGAGACGAATGTCATCGTGCCGGGGAGCGTGTCCGTCCAACTGAACGTCGCCGACGCGTCGGGGCCGTTGTTGCTGACGGTGATGGTGTAGGGGACGTCGGAGTCGGGAGCGGCGCTCGTCGGACCATCTTTGAGAATCGAGCCGTCGCTCGATGGCGGAGGCGGCGTGGACGTCGTCGCCGAGGAGGTGTCGTTTTCTCCGTTGGGATCGGTGGGAGACGAGATGTTGGCGATATTGGTGAATCCCGTTCCCGGGGGTGTTTGCGGAGGGATGTGCAGCACGATGGTGAACGTGGTGGAGTCGTTCTCGGCGAGCGTGGCGACGGTGCAGGTGACGGTGCCGCCGTTGCCGGCGCCGGGATCGGTGCACGTGGCCGAGGGAGTGACGGAGACGAACGTCATCCCGGCGGGGATGAGGTCCTGAAGAGTGATGCCGGTGGCCGTGCCGGGGCCGACGTTCGTGAGGGTGACGTCGTAGGAGACGTCGGTATCGGCGGCTGATTGTGCGGGGCCGGTTTTGCTGACGGCGACGTCCGGCCCTGTGACTCCCGTGACTCGAAGCTGCCCAAATGCCGCGACTGCACAAAAAAGGAAACCAGGAAGGATGAAAAATCTACGCAAGAACAGCCACCTCGTCAGTCACTTTTACGCGACGGGGAAGGGTTTCGCAAGGTCAAATTGGACGCTGGGATATTGACATTTGTTGCGAGGGAGTTAGGTTGTTGAAGGAGATGGAGCAGAAGACGGCAGCAAAGCCGGGAACCGGCATCGATCGAACACAGATCCAACAGCTGCTGCAGGTTTCACCGGCCGAGCGAGTTCGGATGCTCGTCGTCGAGTCGCGCAACGTCGCTGCCCTGTTGTCGCGGATCAGACGTCGCTGATGGGCGACTTCGATCCTCTTCGCGCCCTCAACGTGCTGACCAAGCACAGCGTTCGCTTCATCGTAGTCGGAGGCGTGGCAGCGCGCACATTGGGATCACCGTCGGTCACGAACGATTTGGACATTTGCTACGAACGCCGGCCTGAGAACTACGAGGTGTTGGTTGGTGCGTTGCGCGAGCTCGATGCGCAATTGCGCGGAGCGCCACCCGGTCTGCCGTTTCAACTGGACGCTCGCTCGATCAAGATGGGCGATTGCTTCACGTTTACAACCCTTGCCGGCGATCTCGATTGTCTCGGCACGCCTGCGGGAACTCACGGGTACCCGGACCTCGTGAAGAACGCGACTGAAGAAGATCTCGGCGAGGGAGTACACGTTCTCATCACGTCCATCGATGACCTGCTTCGAATGAAGCGCGCCGCTGGGCGTCCAAAAGATTTGATCGAGGTCGAGATTCTCTCCGCCGTCAAAGAAGAGCGCGAGCGCAAATCATGATTTCATAGCGCCGCCTTGCTCCTCCTCCTCTACACGCTCGCTGCGCTCGCTCTCCTCTGGCTCGTGCATCGGTTCGTGTGCAGGCTCTCGTGGGGCGCGGCCGCGTTTCTCTTCCTGCTTCCGTTCCTCTTCGTCGGGCACGCGCTCGTTGCGAATCGCGTGTATGCGCCGGTCGACAAGCCGTACCTGTCGGAGCCGCTGTCGGTCGTGGCGCGCGAGCATGGGATGACGGGGCCGCCGCACAACCCCGTCACGGCTGACATCTTCTCGCAGATGATTCCGTGGCGGCAGGTAGTGCGGGAGTCGATTCTGCGCGGGGAGTGGCCGCTCTGGAATCCGTACATTTTGTCGGGCGACGTACTCGCCGCGGCGGCGCAGCCGGCGCCGTACAGTCCGTTCACGCTGCTCGCGATTCTGTTGCCCGCGGCGATCAGTTTCACGTTCACCGCCGCGATCACGTTCTTCGTCGCCGGCGTGTGCGCGTTCGCATTCGCGCGCGAGCTCGGATGCGGCGAGGCGGCGTCGGCGATCGCCGCGGGCGGATGGGCGTATTCGGCGGCGATCGCGTTGTATGTGCTGTGGCCTCTCGGACTGGCGTGGGCGCTCTTTCCGCTCGTGCTTCTCGGCACGCGCCGCGTGATTCATGCACCGTCGGTGCGGTCGTGCGCGTTGCTGACCATCGCCTTCACGCTTCTGATCCTCGCCGGCCACGAGGAGTCGACGCTGCACATCATCGCCCTTGCCGGCGCGTACGGTCTCTTCGAATTGCTCTGCGTCCGCCGCAACACGCTGCGCGCTGTCGGCGCGGCCTTCGCCGCCGGCGCGATCGCGCTCCTCCTCTGCGCGATCTATCTGCTCCCGCATCTCGACGCGATCCCGCAGACGGCCGAGTACAAGTTCCGCAGCAGCTGGAAGGCGAAGCCGCGCGTGGACACGCCGCAGCAGGTGCTCGCGTCGATAGGGACCGACTTCTTCCCGTTCCTGCATCTCCGCCGCTGGATCGATCCGCCGGTGCCGGGACTGAAGGCGGAGTCGCCGGCGGTGGGCAGCATCATCGTCGCGCTGGCAGTCTTCGCGGTCTGGCGCGTTCGCTCGAAGACCACGTGGTTCTTCGCGGGCGCCACGCTGTTCTGCCTCGCCGCGCACGCGGCGTGGAAGCCGGTCGCGGTGCTGTTGCACGCGCTGCCGCTGTTCGATCTTGCGCTCAACGAGCGTCTTGGATTTGGCGCGGCGTTTTTCCTGATCATTCTTGCGGCGATTGGGGCGGAGCATGGAGTGGTGCGCGCCTCCGGTGCGCATTTGGGGGACGGGAGGAGCGCCGGAGGCGCGCACCACTCCATGCGCGCGCCACTCGACCTCGCGATCACGTTTGCCATCGTGTGGGTCGTGCTGGCGATCGGCACCTGGTGGATCACGAGCACGTTCAAGCTCGACGCGGGTCCGCGCGATTGGGGCGCGCACGCGATTCTCGCGGAGCTCGCGTTACTCGGTGCGGCCGCGCTCATCGTCGCGACGCGCCTGCCGATGAAGATGCTCGTCGTCGTCGCATTGCTGCTCGCGCAGCGAGCGATCACGATGGGCGGCGTGCACAAATCATTTCCCGCGAAAGACGCGTATCCATCGATGCCGATCTTCGATGCGATGAAAAACGTGTCCGAGCCGTTCCGCGTCGCCGGACAGGGATTCGCGTTGATGCCCGGCACGAACGCTCTGTACGGATTCGAAGACGTGCGCGGCTACGAGGCGATGACGTTCGCGCGGTACGTCGACACGTATCGGATCTGGTGCGTGCCGCAGCCGGTGTTCTTCAACCGTGTCGACGATTTGTCGAAGCCGATGTTGTCGATGCTGAACGTCCGCTTCGCCTTCGCGCACGAGTCGGTCGCGACACCGCCCGGCTGGCGCATCGCCGCGAAGCAGGGCGAAGCGGTGCTGTTCGAAAACACGAATGCGATCGCGCGCGCGTTCGTGCCGCACAGCGTGAAGCCCGGCGCGTCGAACGTCATCGACGAGATGGCGAACGCGACGGATTTTCGTGAGCGCGCATGGATCGATGCGGCGGGAAGCGAGCGTGCAAACGGTCCGGGCTTCGTCACGACGCGCCGCATCCGCTACGGCTACGAGCTCGACGCCACGATGGACGGCGATGGCTGGATCGTCGTCTCGATCTGCGACTGGAAAGGATGGCGCGCGTACATCGACGGCCATCGCGTGAACACGCACCGCGCGAACGCCGCATTCATCGGAATTCACGCGCCCGCGGGGCGGCATCGCGTGCGCCTCGTCTACTGGCCGGTGTCGTTCGTGACGGGGCGGGGGATCACGCTGGCCACGCTTCTCGGGCTTCTCACGTTTGCTGTGATCAGGCGAAAGGCTCAAAGGCTCACAGGCTCATGGGCTCATAGAAAAACCGCTGTGAGCCTATGAGCCTATGAGCCTCTGCGCCTATGATTCCGCGCCATGAAGCGCAGAACTCTCCTCCTCGCTTTCATTTTCGCAGCAGCCGCGAACGCGGCGACGACGTTCGATCCCGCACAGTTCAAGTCTCTTCAGTGGCGTGAAGTCGGTCCGTTTCGCGGCGGGCGCGTTGCCGCGGTCGAAGGGATCGTGGCGCAGCCGAAGACGTACTACTTCGGCGGCACGGGCGGCGGCGTGTGGAAGACGCTCGACGGCGGCGAGACGTGGAAGAACGTCTCCGACGGTTTCTTCGGCGGCTCGATCGGCGCGGTCGCGGTGTCGGAGTGGGACCCGAACGTCGTGTACGCCGGCGGCGGCGAGGTGACGGTGCGCGGCAACGTGTCGCACGGCGACGGGATATGGAAGTCGACCGATGCCGGCAAGACGTGGTCGTTCATCGGACTGAAAGAAGCGCGGCAGATTCCGCGCATCCGCATCCATCCGAAAAATCCCGATCTCGTCTACGCCGCGGTCCTCGGCCATCTATTCGCGCCGAATCCCGATCGCGGCGTGTATCGCTCGAAGGACGGCGGCAAGACGTGGGAGCGCGTGCTCTTCGCGAATGAAAACGCCGGCGCCGTCGATCTGGCGATGGATCCGACGAATCCGCGCATCCTCTTCGCGTCGACGTGGCGCGTGCGCCGCACTCCGTACAGTCTCGAGAGCGGCGGCGAAGGCTCCGCGCTCTGGAAGTCGACCGACGGCGGCGACACCTGGAAAAACATCAGCACGAACAAAGGGATGCCGAAGGGAACGCTCGGCATCATCGGCGTCTCGATCTCGCCGTCAAATCCGCAGAACGTCTACGCGATCATCGAGGCCGAGCAGGGCGGCGTGTACCGCTCGAAGGACGGCGGCGAGACGTGGGAGAAGACCAACGAGAGCCGCGAGCTGCGGCAGCGCGCGTGGTACTACTCGCGCATCTACGCCGATCCGAAGGACGAGGACACGTGCTACGTCGTCAACGTCCGCTTCCACAAATCGAAGGACGGCGGCAAGACGTTCAGCACCATCCCCACGCCGCACGGCGACAATCACGATCTCTGGATCGCGCCGAACGATCCGCTGCGCATGATCGAGTCGAACGACGGCGGCGCGAACGTCACGACCGACGGCGGACGGAGTTGGACGACCGAGGATAATCAGCCGACCGCGCAGTTCTATCGCGTCTCGACGGACAACTCGTTCCCCTACCGCCTCCTCGGCGCGCAGCAGGACAACAGCGCGCTTCGCATCAAGCATCGCACCATCGGCGGCGGCATCGGTCCCAGTGACTGGGAAGTGACGGCCGGCGGTGAGAGCGGCTACATCGTCGCCAAGCCCGACAATCCCGACCTCGTCTACGGCGGCTCGTACGGCGGCTATCTGACGATGGTCAATCACGCGACCGAAGAATTTCGCGACGTGAATCCGTGGCCCGACAATCCGATGGGCTACGGCGCGGAAGGCGCGGCCGAGCGCTTCCAGTGGAACTTCCCGATCCTCTTCTCGCCGCACGACGCGAACACGCTCTACGCCGGATCGCAGCATCTTTTCCGCTCGACGGACGGCGGCTCGAGCTGGGAGCGCATCAGCGACGATCTCACGCGCAACGACAAGTCGAAGATGGGCTCCTCCGGCGGTCCGATCACGAAAGACAACACGTCGGTCGAGTACTACTGCACGATCTTCGCGATCGCCGAGTCGGCGCTCGAGCGCGGCGTGATCTGGACCGGCTCTGACGACGGACTGGTGCACGTGACCCGCGACAACGGAAAAACGTGGACGAACGTGACGCCGAAGGACGCGCCTCAGTGGATCATGTGGAACGCGATCGATCCCTCGCCGTTCGACAAAGGCACGGTCTACATCGCCGGCACGAGCTACAAGTCCGACGACTTCCGTCCGTATCTCTTCAAGTCGACCGACTACGGCGCCACGTGGACGAAGATCGTGAACGGCATCGCCAACGATCACTTCACGCGCGTCGTCCGCTCCGACAAAAAACGCAAAGGCCTCCTCTTCGCCGCCACGGAGCGCGGGATGTACGTGTCGTTCGACGACGGCGCGAACTGGCAGACGCTGCAGCTCAATCTGCCGATCGTGCCGGTCACCGATCTCACCGTGCGCGACAACGATCTCATAGCTGCGACGCAGGGCCGTGCGTTCTGGATGATCGACGATCTCTCGCCGCTGCAACAGTGGACCAACGACGTCGCGAATCAGCGCGCGCATCTCTTTACGCCGCGCGCGACGTGGCGCATGGCCGGCGCGCAATCCGATCGCCTTCCGAACGGCTACGGCAAAAACGCGCCCGCGGGCGTGATCGTCGACTACTGGCTCGGCAAGGACGTGAAACCGGGCACGAAAGTGAAGATCGCATTCCTGAATCCCGATAAGTCCGTCATTCGCGAGTACGAAGGCGAAGTGCAGTCAACCGCGGCGATCGAAGAGGCGAAGAAAAAAGAGGCGGAGGCGAACGAAAAGGAAGCCGCGGGCAAGCAGCCGCTCGAAGACGCGTCGAAGAAGGTCGGCGTGAAGAGCGAGGGCGGAGGAAAAGAAGCGCAGACCGCGGAGCCGGAGGAGAAGGATCCGGCGACGGAGCGCGAGAAGGAGCAGAACAAGATCAAGGAAGTGAAGCCGGGCTTCAATCGCTTCAACTGGAACCTGCGCTACGCCGCCGCGAAAAAGTTCGAAGGCTTGATCATGTGGGCCGGCGACGGCGACGGTGCGCGCGTGCTGCCCGGCAACTACAACGTCCGACTCACCGTCGGCGACGACGCACCCCAGACGGCGAGCTTCGATCTGAAACAGGACCCGCGCACGACTGCGTCAGCCGCCGATCTCAAGGCGCAGTTCGATTTCCTGCAGACGGCGAACAAGAAGCTCTCCGACATCAACGAGCAGATTGAAAAAATCCGCAACACGCGCAAGCAGCTCGATGAGCTGAAGAAGCACGCGAAAGACAACAAGGCCATCGTCGATGCCGCGAAAGCGCTCGACAAGAAAATGACGACGGTCGAAGAGGCGCTGTACCAGACCAAGAACAAGAGCCCGCAGGATCCGCTCAACTATCCGATCCGCCTCAACGACAAGATCGCGGGCGTCGCATCGTCGGCGGATTCCGGCGACTTCGCGCCGACCGCGCAACAGAAAGCCGTCTACGCGCAGCTCGCCGAGAAAGCGGACGCGGAGCTGGCGAAGCTGAAGGAAGTGTGGGAGAAGGACGTCCCCGCGCTGAACAAGATGGTGAAGGAGTCGGACGTTCCGGCGATCAAGTAGATATGTTCACGGCCAAACGCATTCTCAAGGAGCTCGCTGATCCCGATCAGCGCCGCGCGATTCTCGCGGCGTTCTGGAAGCATGGCGACACGCACGCGAAGGCGATGGCGCAGATGCAGCTTGCAAAGGCGATGCATTTCCGAGATGAGACGATTCGCAAGATGTCTCCGGAGAAGAAAGCGGATCTGCTCGCGTCGCGGATCGGCTCGCACGAGTTCGATCAGGTGCTCGAGATCGCGCTGATGCAGTACCACACGCACGAGAAGAGCGCGCTCCTCGGCGCGTTCCTCGATCGCTGGGGCATCAAGCACGAGAACGGATCGATCGAAGGCGACGACTACACCCCGCCGACCGTCGACCAGGTACGCGAAGCGGTGAAGGACGTCGGCGATCAATTCGATCGCCGCGACGTCGCGCTCTATCTCGCCACCGCCGGCCTGCTGATGGCCGGCGAGTGGCGCGACGGGACGTGGCCGGTCGCGGAAGAGCTGGCGGGCAAAGGCTCATAGGCTCATAGGCTCACAGGCTCACAGGCACATAGATGTGTTCCTGTGCGCCTCTGAGCCTCTGAGCCTCTGAGCCTCTGAGCCTCTGAGCCTATGATCCGATGCGCCTACCGTGCCGTGATCTTCAGCACCTTCCACTCGCCGTTTTCGACGAGCAGCGTGGCCGTCGCGTTGTGCGTTCCTTGGTATTGATTGCGCAGGAACGCGTCGCCGACTTCGTTCGCGATCCAGCGCCACGTGAAATCGGCGGACGCGGTGCCGTCCGGATTCGCGCGCACTTCCTGCACTTCGCCCATTTCCTTTTTCGCGAGCGGCACGATGTCGAGGATGCCGTTCGGCCGCAGCAGGAATCGCTTGTCCGTCCGCGCTTTGTCGCTGAGCATCACGTCGCCCGCTTCGTCGAGCGTGATCCATCCGGCGCTCGCGAGATCGCGCGCAGCCGCGCGCTGCGGATCGTTCATCGTGGAATGCGAGACCGGCAGCGAATACGCGGCGTCGGTGAATTGAAACTCGCCGAACTCCATCGATGACTGGATGATGTTTTTCGCGTCGTGGACTGCCGGTGGTGGTGGAGTGGTGCGCGCCTCCGGCGCGCCCCCGCCCGAAGGCGCGCCGGAGGCGCGCACCACTCCCGGCTCCTTCTTCGCGCAAGCAATGAACAGCAGTGCAATTACGAACAAACGCTTCATGTTTTCGATCCTCGCAACTTTCGGACCTCTTCCGCCGTCAGCTCGCGCGTCGCGCCGATCTGCAGGTCGCCGATCGTCATGGACCCGATCGCAATCCGCACGAGCTTCAGCACTTTCGCGCCCAGCGCCTCCACCATCCGCCGCACCTGCCGGTTCCGTCCCTCGGTGATCGTCATCTCGAATTTGTTTCCGCTCACGCGCGTCACGATCGCCGGCCGCGTCATGCCGTCGCGCAGCTCGATGCCCGCACGCAAGTGGTCGAGATCCTCATCCGACAGCACGCGCGACGCCTTGACGAGGTACGTCTTCGGCACCTTGTACTCCGGGTTCGTGAGCCGCTCCGCGAAGGCGGTGTCGTTCGTGAGGATGAGCAGGCCGCTCGTGTCGAGATCGAGCCGCCCGACCGGGAAGAGATAGCGGTCGCGATCCGGGAGGAGATCGTAGATCGTCTTCCGTCCCTGCGGGTCCCGATACGTCGTCAGATATCCCGCCGGCTTGTACAGCAGCAGATACGTCAGTGCCGTCTGTTCGAGCGGCTTGTCGTCGACGGTGATGCGATCGCGCTCGAGGTCGACCCAGTGATCGGGGTCGCCGGCCACGCGTCCGTTCACCTTCACGCGTCCTTCGCCGACCCATCGCCGCGCTTCGCTGCGCGAGCCGAGCCCGGCCTTCGACAGCGCGCGCTCCAGCGTTTTCAGTGGACGGTCGCCCGGTGGGCGAGCTTTGACGGCCATTTGCAAAAACGTTGACGAGAAACGGAAGTGCGAATGCTACTCTGATCGTTGTCCTGATTCGGTCGGAGATCGGTATGCGGAAAAACTCGGCGTGGTGGTGGGTCAGCATCGGACTTGCGCTCGGCACGTTCGCTTTCGGTGTCTCGCGCATTCCCTCGCAACAGTACGAGATCGCGAGAGCGGCAACCCTTCCCGCACCGCACCTTCCCGCCAGGCCGATCGTTTTCACTCCCGAAGATCCCGAGAGTCTGATCGCCGCCGAGCCGTCCGCGGAAGTGCCGACGCTGGTCGAGGCCAGCGACGAGCAGATTGAGATCCGCGTGAAAGCGCTCGCACATGAGCTGACGCACATGTGGACTCGCAATCCCGAGGAGCTCGTCGTGGTCATCGACGACGCCGCGCGCTCGATGCCCTCCGCACCGTCGGTCACTCTGCTCCTCGCCATCGCGCACGCGGAGACGAACGGAAAGATCCTCGATGTCTCCGAGGCCGGCGCGGTCGGACTCGCGCAGGCGACGCCGGTCGCATATCGGCAGGAAAAATTCGACGGGAAGCTGTTCGTCACCAAAGACTATCTCGTCGGCTCGCGCGCCTACATCATGAAGAAGCCGCTCGGCGACGCCGACACGATCGCCACGCTGATCGTCGATCACGACAGTCCCGCGACGCGGGCGAAAGCGCGGCGCCTGCTCGCTGCCGCGAAGAGCCTGCGGCGCGAAGGCATCGACGAGCTCGATCTTCTCGATCCGTACGCGTCGAAGGGTTACTTCGACGAGATCAAGCGCGAAGACGCGCACAACAAGTCCGTGCTGAAGAAGCTCGACAAGTTGATCGACAACGGCTCGCGCGCGGAACTGCGCACGTTCCGCAACGACGTGCGCAAGGAGTACCGCGCGCTGAAGGCGACGCAGCTTGCGACGTGGGCGCGCTATCAGAAGGATTTGATCGCGAAGCGCGATCGCGTGCTCGAGAAACACTTCCAGATGAAAGCGGCCAAGGTGAAGAAGGAAATGGCCTACGAGGCCAGCGAGTACCTCGGCGAGCATCTCGACGATCGTTTCTCCGCGAAGAGCATGGCGAAGTTTCTCGTCCGCCATCTCGACCGCAAGACTGCGGAAGCGCGCAAGCTCGCGGAGTCGGAAGACGATGTGGAAGCAATGACCGCCGCGCTTTACAACGGCGGCTCGCACAACGTGAAGCGCATGCTCGCGGGCCTCATCCGCTCGCTGCCGGAGACGGAGAAGTACATGCGCAAAGTGCCGGCGACGCGGCGCAGACTCGACGGCGTCATCGCCGGCGAGATGCGGACGTTGCGGTAACGCCGGCTTGTCATCCCGAGCGTGAGCGAGGGACCTGGGCGGGAGGTGACGCAAGTCACGTTCCTCGTGGCGCCACCCGCCCAGGTCCCTCGCTCACGCTCGGGATGACATCTTGTCGTCGCGGGTGATGAGCCGCGCGCCGCGCTGATACGTCAGATACGCCCACGCCCACTGCGTGATGACGAGGAAGCGGTTTCTGAATCCGATGAGGAAGAAGATGTGGATCGCGAGCCAGGCGATCCACGCCAGGAATCCGCTCAGCTTGATCTTGCCGAGGTCCGCGACAGCGGCCGCTCGACCGATGGTCGCGAGCGAGCCTTTGTCCCGATAGCGGAACGCGCGCAGCGGCTGTCCCTCGAGCGCGCGGTCGAGGTTGTACGCGGTGTGTTGTCCTTCCTGAATTGCGGCGGGCGCGACGCCGGGAACGAACGTGCCGTCGCGTTGCTTTACCGCGGCGAGGTCGCCAATTACGAACACTTCTTTGTGTCCCGGAATCGTGAGATCGGGCTCGACGAGCACGCGTCCGGCGCGATCGAGCGGAACGCCGAGGGATTTCGCGAGCGGCGACGCTTGTACGCCGGCGGCCCAGAGCACGGTGCGCGTCGGAATGACGCGATCGCCGGCGAGACGAACTTCGCGATCATTGACGTCGGAGGCGAATGCGCCGGTGATCACTTCGACGCCGAGGGACTCGAGCTGCTTTTTTGCGCTCGCGGAGAGACCGGGCGGATAGGGCGGCAGCACGCGATTCATTCCTTCGAGGAGGATCACGCGCGCGCTCTCCGGTTTGATGTGGCGGAAGTCGCGCACCATCGTCTGCCGCGCGATCTCGGAGAGCGCGCCGGCGAGCTCC
>Ga0066652_100000198_pt1 | contig 31942 bp, 25 predicted proteins | sample GraSoiAngelo_101_FD_71413 | JGI IMG/M metagenome (GOLD analysis project Ga0066652, IMG submission 71413) | Grasslands soil microbial communities from the Angelo Coastal Reserve, California, USA - 14_0903_02_30cm | ecosystem: Environmental > Terrestrial > Soil > Grasslands | place: USA... | reverse complement strand
GCAGTCAGGCAGGGATCCTCCCCTTCGCAACAAGAAAAACTCGTCAAACCGACGAGTTTTTTATTTTATCAACGGGTTCATATCCGTCGGTTGGCGGACGGGAGTTCCCTGCCTGCGTGATGCAGTCAGGCAGGGATCCTCCCGTTCGCAATAAGAAAACTTGTCAACCAGGCAGGTTTTTTTCATTTTGATAGAGGGAAGTAACACCTTGAAAATAAAACCTATGACGGCCTGATCAGAGCCCCAGTCTTATTTTCAGCCGGTTCTATAGCGTCCAGTCCGCGTCATCAGCTATTTAGCTTCGGACAATCTCGCTCACCTGTCTTACCTTTGCGACCCGCAAAATGAAAGCAGGCTTTGTCAACATATTTGGAAGACCTAACGCAGGTAAAAGCACGTTACTCAACGCATTGATGGGAGAAAAGATGGCGATCGTGTCACCCAAGGTGCAAACGACACGTCACCGGATCAAAGCAATCCTGACTGAAAAGGACTACCAGGTTGTTTTTTCAGATACACCCGGGATCATCGAACCCAAATACCGGCTTCACGAAAAAATGATGGACGCCGTAAAAAGCGCGTTGGAAGATGCTGACGTAGCGCTGTTGATCGTGGATGTAAATGAGAACTGGAGTGAAGCTGATGAAATCTTCGGAGCACTAAAGTTGAAGGTTCCGGCGATTGTTGTCATTAATAAGATCGACAGGGCCGGCCAGGAAAAAATAAAAGAGGCAGTTGCTTTTTTTGAAAGCAAATCCTATTGCAAAAAATTGCTCACCATTTCAGCAAGCAGCGGCATCAACATCAGGCAATTCCTGAAACCGATACTTGAGCTATTGCCCGAAGCCGAGCCATTTTATCCGGGGGACGATATCAGCGACTTGCCCACTAAGTTTTTTGTAGGTGAACTTGTACGCGAAAAGATCTATGAATTGCTTTCCGATGAGCTTCCTTATCAAACCGCGGTGCTGGTACGGGAGTTCAAGGAAAAATCAACCCTGGTGAAGATTGTTGCCGACATCATTGTGCAGCGTGAAACGCAAAAGGCCATATTGCTGGGAGAGAAAGGCAGTATGATAAAGAAGATTGGCACCGAGGCGCGAAAAGAGATTGAAAAATTTCTGCAGCAAAAAGTTTTCCTGGAGCTGTTTGTAAAAGTCAAACCGAAGTGGAGGGAGAATGAGATGCAGTTGAAGGAGTATGGATACTAGATGCCGGATGCCGTCGTTGCGGGAATGGAGCACTCGCTCTGTTTCTCCGCTCTGCGAAACCGCCGGATGATGAATTTAGAATTATGAATGATGAGTAGGAATATCGCCATTGCGAGCGAAGCGAAACACGTAGGTACTGCCTACGTTCGCAACTGGATTTGCCCCAGAGGGGCATAATATCGTTAGCTCAAAATGGATGAATTTCCAGGCGCTCCGTAGGTGCGCAATATCGGTGAGCAGAATGAATTATAGCCTGCCTACCGGCAGGGCAGGCGAAGCAAAAAAATTAAAAATGTCATTTACATTAGCAATAGTAGGACGCCCGAATGTGGGAAAGAGCACATTGTTCAACCGCTTGCTGGAACAACGCAAGGCCATCGTCGATGACGTAAGCGGAGTGACCAGGGACCGGCAATATGGAGTCGCCGACTGGAACGGGAAAACATTCAATGTCATCGATACAGGTGGTTTTGTCGCAAGAAGTTCCGATGTGTTCGAAAAGGAGATTGCCAAACAGGTATTGATCGCCGTGGATGAAGCGGATGCTTTAATCTTCATGGTAGATGCACACACTGGGATGACCGATCTGGATGATTCGATGGCCGGGGTCTTGCGCCGCAGCACCAAACCCGTTTTTTTAACGGTCAATAAAGTGGACAATCATGAGCGCATGCTGGAGGCGAACGAATTTTACAGCCTTGGGTTTGATCATGTATTTTTTATTGCCTCTGCCAGCGGAAGTGGCACCGGTGAGTTGCTGGATGCCGTTAGCGAACTGATCAAGGAAGATTCATCAGAAGAAATAGAGGAAAAAAATGCCTTACCCAAGTTCGCGATCATCGGTCAACCCAACGTAGGTAAATCTTCCCTGCTGAATGCATTGGTCGGCGAGGAAAGAACTATCGTCAGCGATATCCCCGGGACAACAAGAGATACCATTCATACTCATTATAAATTATTTCAGAAAGAATTTGTGTTGATAGATACAGCAGGGATACGTCGTAAGACCAAGGTGCACGAGGATCTCGAGTTCTATTCTGTCATCCGGGCCATTCGTGCCATGGATGAAGCCGATATCTGCCTTTTGTTGATCGATGCTGCCAAGGGTATCTCGGCCCAGGACCTCAACATTTTTAGTCTCGCTGCGCGAAAAGGAAAAGGAATCGTGTTGCTCGTGAACAAATGGGACCTGGTTGAAAAATCCACCAACACGGCAAAAGATTATGAGAAGCAGTTAAAGGAACGGATAGCTCCATTTACCGATGTTCCCATTCTTTTCATTTCTGCCAAGGACAAGACCCGCATCTTCAAAGCCATCGAAACGGCACTGGATGTATATGACAGCCGTCATCGCAAAATACCTACCTCCGAGTTGAATGACGTGATGCTAAAAGCGGTCGAAGCCTATCATGCGCCAGTGGTAAGAGGGCATCCTATTAAAATAAAATATGTGACACAACTACCGACGGTCGTGCCTTCCTTTGCTTTTTTCTGCAATTTCCCCGATGATATCAAACAGCCGTATAAGAATTACCTGGAAAACCAGTTACGGCAGCATTTCAATTTAAGCGGAGTGCCGGTAAGATTGTTCTTTAGGAAAAAATGATGCTAGCGCAGCGACCTCGCTGTTAGAAAAACTACGATTCCACGGTAACAAAACGCCGGTCCACGTTTTTTTACACAAATCAACATAGCCACGCTCTTTGTTCAGACAGAAAGTTTAAATTACATAGCAATCCATTGCTCTCTGCAAAACCTTTTCGGATCCTGCCCTGCCACTAAATCTGCCTGAATGAAAAGGTTTGTACTCTGCTTTTTTTTATTTGCTTTTTGTTGTGCTAGCCATGGCATGCCGAGAACCTGGATCGGCGGCGGTACGGGCAATTGGAGCGTTGGCGCAAACTGGTCGCCCAATGGAGTACCTACAACGAGTGATGATTTGACAATAAGTAATAGCGCCACAATCACAATCGACGCACCTCCCTTACTTTCTTCGTTGCTTATTACAGGAAATGCCACAGTAAAATTTACCGTGACCAATTCAACCATAACTCCCTTAACCAGGATTTTTACCCCGACAAGTACAACCTCAACGACAAAAGGTTTTCAATTGGATTTAGGATCAACATTAACGTTTGAAACAAATATTTCAAACACTGGTTCAGTCAATATGACTCTTCGTTTTGGGGCGGGGGTATTTGGACTGATAAATGGCACATTAATATTTAACGGCTCGCTTGCTGGAACAGGTAATCCGCTGACAACGATCGACCTTAACACTACTAGCAATGTCCAGGTAAATGGTACAATACAATTTGATTATGCGAGCGACAATATTACTGGTGCAACTACAGCAAACCTGTTCTTCAATTCCGGGTCAGTGATGGAAATTCTCAAAAACGGCGGATCATTTCCTGCAGCAACCTGGAACTCCAACTCGCTGGCCAAAGTGGAAAATATCTTTGGTACGAATGGGCCGGTATTTCTTGGTACAGCCTATGGCAACCTGGAATGGGACTGTGCGAGTCAAACTTTTGTTGCGTCTTTAACTACCAATGTCTCCTTTAATAACGTGAGTTTCATTTCTACCAATGGAGCTGCTTTCAGTGTAACGACTGGGGCCTCTGTCGACAATCATACGATGACGATCAATGGCAATCTGACCATTCAATCCAGCGCGTATGTTAATTTGGTCGGCAACAGCTCCCCGGCTGGCAGTTCTGGAAAAATTTCATTAAAAGGCAATTTAGATCTTCAAACAGGAGGTACGCTCATAACAAATGGAGCTGCAGGAACCACAAGTCAATTGGAGTTAAGCGGCTCCTCAAATCAAAACATAACTGCCAACGGTATATTCTCAGGAGTTAGAATGGAAGTTATCATGAATGGGGTCAGTGCTACTTTGTTGACGCAAGTAATACTTCCAGGCGATTTTAATGCTACCAACGCCAATCTCCAATTGGTGAATGGAAAGATCAAAGCAACAGGAAGCTCAAAGCTTATCATGTTAGCTACCTCCAGTGTGTCAGGCGGATCAACCAATAGCTTTGTAGAAGGACCGATGCAAAAAAGAGGCAACACTGATTTCGTATTTCCGCTGGGCATCGGCGGTATATACGCACCGCTGGGAATGTATAATGGTTCCGGAGCTGCTCCTACTGATGCTTTTACTGCAGAATATAAGAGAGCCAACCCACAAAGCATTTACGGCCCAAACGTTCAAGCCACTATGAATCATGTAAGCTATGTCGAATACTGGACTCTATCACGAAATCTAGGCACGGCATCGAAGTTGATTTCTCTGGATGTTCATCCTCTCAGCTTTTGCAAGGCGCTTGCCAGTACTTATGTTAGCCAGTGGAATGGCTCATTATGGACGAAGCTGAACACGGGCATAACAGATGGACCGCATCCCGTCGGGCTTTATCAAACAGGAACAATTCAAACTCTTTCGGCAGTTTCAAACTTTGCATCGCCCGATACCGCTTTTACATTGATCACTGATCTGAATGAAACTGCCAATCCTTTGCCCGTTACACTTATCACCTTTGACGCACATAAACTATCCGCTACCAAATCTTCCGTTGACTGGGAACTTGCCTCCGTCTGTTCGCCCGCTGCAAAGTTTGAAGTTCAACGAACAGAGACAGCCACTGGATTTGTTACTATAGGCGCCATTCCTGGAACCACCACTGGCAAATCATACAACTTTATTGATAACGATTTGAAAAACGGCATCAACTATTACCGTTTAAAGATCACCGGCGAGGACGGACAGATCAGTTATAGCAGAACTATAGCCATAATGAATGGAGTAAATACAGTCTTGCTCACTTCAATGATACCTACTGTTGTAAATCACTCCGCATCATTAACTGTTTCCTCATCAGCCCGGGAGAAAATAACCATCGTGGTCACGGATATGCAGGGAAGGGTAGTGCAACAAAACAGTTACAATATTGACAACGGAAATTCAACGATCGAAATAAGATTTGACCGGCTGGTAGCAGGTATTTATCAACTAACGGGAACGACTTCGTCCGGCAGGCTTAACACGATCCGGTTCATGAAACAGTGATTTATGAAGTAAAAAAATATATGTCTTTTTTGGACAAAGTCCGGATTTTATTATCTTATATTCGTTTTACAATTCAACCTGCTGTAAGACCTTTTCAAAATCCAAAGTCCACCAAACTTTATTTTTATGAAAAGGTTTCTACCCATCTCCCTTATCATCTTAATTTCTATTGCCGCGAAGGCCCAAACAAATACCTGGACCGGAGATCTCCTGGGTAACTGGGGTAATGCCAGCAAATGGAGCCTTGGGCATGTTCCGACTTCAGGTGAAGATGTAATCATCAACAGCAACAGCAGTATTAATGTGAACTCTTTTGCAGGGGGCGTGAACGCTATCCGGTCTTTAAAGATCACGGGTGGTGTTTCTGTTAAGCTTACCTGCTCAGTGAACGGCACACGTTACCTGCGAATGTCCAGCACTTCCACCTCTTCAAAGGGTTTACAGGTCGATGCCGGTAATACGTTGATATTTGATGCGACCAATACTACAGGTACAGGATTCTGGATATGTGACCTAACTGGAGCAGCAGGTGTTACCGGTTTAGTTGATGGTACTTTACAATTTGAAGGTAGTGGCACTGCCTCGGGTGGCGCCAGTCTGAATGTATATACAGGTGCTTCTAACAATGCCAGTCTCGTTGTAAGTGGTACCGGGAAGATCATTCATATGATCGATACAGGTGATGACAATGGGGGAACGGGATCCTATCTTACTATGCAATCGGGTTCAATTTATGAACAACACGAAGATGGAGGAGCCGTACCGTTTGGCAACTGGAATATGGGATCTACTGTTAAACTGGTTACAAGCGGAGGGACGCCACCATTTTTTGCAGGAAACAGTTACGGTAATGTTGAGATCAACTGTACCGGTCTTACAAGTCCGTTGGCTTTTAATGAAGACATTAGCGTTAACAATCTTACGCTTACCAGCAGCGGTGGCAGCTCTGTAGTGGTAAAGACGGCCAGTGGAACTATTCCTTTTACTCTCACCATCAATGGTAACCTCTCTGTTTCGTCTTCAACCACTCTTGAATTGTCTGTAGTTTCATCTGGCGATGCAGGTGGTAATATCCTGTTAAAGGGACATGTGATGAATAACGGAACCATCAAATCGGTAAGTGAAAGTGGAAACTTCGAATTCGGAGGCAGTTTCAACCAGGAAATTTCCGGGACGGGTGCCTGGTTTGGAAATGCTCTTACACTCGTAATAAACAATACTGCAGGAGTCAAACTATTATCACCGTTAACCCTTAAGACCGGTCTACAGTTCGTCCTTGGAAATATCAAAACCGATGCGATCAACATTCTTACAATGGCCGGAGGGTGGTCAGGTGCTTCTCCAGCGAGTTTTGTCGACGGGCCTATGCGGAAGGTATCTACCGGCACTTGGATCACATTCCCTGTTGGGAAAGGCACTATTTATGCGCCTATTGGCTATTATCATGTTTTAAACCATCAACTAACCGATACATTCCGTGCAGAGTATTTCCGGGCTAATCCCCAAGCCGTTTTCGGAAGCAATTACGATGTCGCGGGTAACCCCGAAGTGATCCATCATATCAGTAACGTGGAATACTGGAGCCTGACAAGTAATGTCACTTCCGGCACTTTCCTTGTCAATAGTATCGAGCCCCATATTGGGTTAAACAGTTTTTGCCAGGACATCAGTAATACTTTTACCGCCAGGTTCGATCCCACTACCAACAAGTGGAAAAATGCAGGCACAATTGCAAGAAATGTTGAAAGCGCGGGACCACCGTTTGCCACCGGTTACCTTCAAAGCCAATATGCAGAAGGAGGCATATTTACATTGGCAACAAGCAGTATCAATAATATATTGGGCGTATCACAATCAACTTTACCTATACACCTGATCACATTTGACGCCACAAAGATCAATTCATCTTCTGCGTTGGTAAACTGGCAACTGGCTGATCTCAGTTCAGCAGCAGAGAAGTTTGAAGTGCAAAGATCCGGCAACGACAGGAATTTTGTTACAATCGGAACGCTTTCGGGGAAAGACAATGATCGTTTTTATGACTATACCGATAATGAGCTAAAAACGGGTGTCAACCTATATCGTGTGCGGATGACAGATAAGGATGGAAAAATAACGTATACACGGATCGCTGCGGTAATAAATGAAGTGAAAGGGTTCCTGGTTACGTCGCTGATGCCGACAATCGTGACGCAATCGACACGGCTGGTAGTGGCTTCCTCCGACAAGCAAAGAATAGATATCATTGTGACGGATATGCAAGGCAGGGTTATGTTGCGACGCAGCTTCAGCATTGTGGCTGGGAACACAAATATTGATTTGTCGATGGAAAAATTGCAGTCAGGCGCTTATGCGTTGACTGCGGTATCTGAGGAAGGGCGGATGAGTACGATACGATTTATAAAGCAATGATGCTGGTTAATTGGTTGATTAGTTAATTGGTGCTTTCATTTGGATCTACTGATTAACTAATTAACCTATCAGAATCCGAACTTCTTAATGATGCCCAGCACCTGTTTTTTGAATTGTTTCAATTCTTCCTGCTGCTGGTTGATAAATGCGTTGTCTTTTAGTTTACCGATCACTTTTTCCATTTCTTTTTCATTATCGTAAACCATTTTCCTGAATTCATTCTGGTAGTCCTTGGCCCTGGATTCATAAATATTCCTGGTCATCCATTCTTTCGTGGCAATAGCTTCGCGCAGTAACTGGTGAAAAACCTTCCTGGTGAATTTTTCCGGCTTCAGTTTTTTTATTTCCAGCAACGAAGCAAAAGCGTGTTGGCGCTTGAGCTCTCCATACCGGTCGCTATACTCTTTATAAAAAGCATGCACCTCGTCCCAGCCATCCAGTTTGCCGGAATGAATATTCCGTATCAATGTTTTTACAGCTTTCTCCGGGATCAGCTGGCCGCCGATATTCATCCATTTGCTTCTCCGACTCTCGGTGGATCGCAATGACGTGCTTCGGAGAGGTTGGCCCAGCGCAGATGCTAAATCTGCAAAGGATGAAATATCTTCTTGCAGGATGAATCGCACCATTTGCGAAGTACCGTAGTAAGTGATCAGTTCTTTGAATAAGCGGTAAGCCCTGGGAAGTTTTACCAGTTGTATTTTTCGATCGCAGTTTTCCATCCCGGTTCCCCATATTTCGGCATTGTCGGGTATAAGGTCTTGTTCCAGGAGCTTTTCACCGTGACGAATGGCGGCATCTCCCGAAAACTGGTTGCCTTCCCTGGCGGAAAATGTTTCGCCTGCTGCTTTTTTCAAAACAACCAGTGAATCGAACATTTCATTCACCGTATCCGGTGCAAGCCAGTCATATTCGAATTCTATCGACTTATCGGTTCTCTTGTCCCGGGTGGAATATTTTCCGGCATTGCGGGCCAACGCATACATGTTGTACATGAACCAATAACCCGGCATCACCACCAGTTGGTTCTTGCCAACATCATTATTCACCAGCGAAAAGGGAATGGGGATATTCAGTTCATAAGGAAAATCGCCTTTTGCAATGATCGTGAAGGATGCAAATTTTGAATTGTGTTTGAGGCTTACGCATAGACCCGGCCAGAAGCCACGTCCGGCTACTATTTCACCGTCCGGTCCTCTTGAGTTATGATTAGAGCCAATTGTTGCGCCGGCTGCCATGTTACTCTGACCCATTACAGCAGCTGCGCATAAAAATGAATTGTTGTGATGTTGTTCATGCGCCGGGAAAATAAGTGAGTTCAATACCTCGCAGCATGAGATGGTTGAGTTGTCGCCTAAAAAAGAGTTGATCAACCGGGCTCCGTATTTTAATTGTGAGTTGTCACCAAGTATAAAGCGCACCGCCTTTACACCGTAGAATATCCGGCACCCCTGCCCAATGATACCATTAACAAGTTCGCAGCCTTCACCGATCTGTGTTTTGGCTTCCGGGGATGAATTAATGGTAAGGTTCTTCAATTTATTGGCGCCCTTGATATAGGCATCGCTACCGATCCACGCATCCTTGATGATGCTGGTGTTTTTGATCACCGTCCGGTCACCCACTTTTCCATAATAACCCCTGCGCCTGTCAAATTTTTTTTCTGTAAATGCCTTGAACTTTTCCATCAACACCTCATCAGCCCGGTATTTTGTCCAGAGCCAGGCATCACCTGCCTGCATGCCATTGAATGGAAGAATACTGCGACCGGCATTTTCATTACATAGTTCAAGCCAGATACGGACGGCTTCAGCTTCACCTTTCTTAATAATGCCATTCCCGAATTTCGAATGATCGGTGGTAGCCAGTTCATCCACGTTGGCTACGATCACATCATTGCCGATGATATAATGACTCATGAAATTGACATTGTCAATGGCGACATTGTCTCCGAAATCACAGCTTACGATAATGCTGTTATAAAGACCTACGGGAAGACGGAGATTATTGAACTCGAGGAAATAAGCTTCCAGCTTGCCAATGCGAATGAGGCCGAAGAACTTACAATCTTTGATCAGATCGGCATCGAATATGCTATTAACAAAAACATTTTTCCAGTTATCCGAAGTGTTGCCATTGGCAATTAGCTGTTTGATCTCGACAGCAGTCAATTGACGGAACTTATTCGGTGAACGAAACTGCAGGTCACGCAAATAATATTCATCTTTTCCTTTAGGGAGAAATTCCGGTTTTACAAAATTGTAGCCAAGAGAGGAGATTGGTTCTTTGTTGATTTTATTCATTCCTGGAATGTAGAATTAAGAATTATGAATTATGAATGTTATCCAGTGGGATGTTGCCCTTGCGTCTGTAGAATTTATCTTTGGCAGCAACAATTCATAATTCATCACTCATCATTCATAATTTTATTCAACTGTTACAGATTTTGCGAGGTTTCTCGGCTTATCTACGTCGAGTCCTTTTGCGATCCCGATATAATAGGCCAGCAATTGCAGGGGTACCACGCTCAACATGGGTGCAACTATTTCATCTGCCTCCGGCACGATCATCACGTCGTCTGAAAGGCTTTGTGAAAAAGTATCTCCTTCACTAATCACGGAGATCACTTTACCTTTTCTCGCCTTTATCTCCTGCATATTACTTACGATCTTTTCGTGGTAGGCGTCTTTGGTAGCGATGAAAACGACGGGTAATGTTTCATCAACGAGTGCTATCGGGCCATGTTTCATTTCAGCAGCAGGATAACCTTCAGCGTGTATATAAGAGATCTCTTTTAGTTTTAGTGCGCCTTCGAGGGCAACTGGAAAATTATAGCCGCGGCCGAGGTAGAGAAAATCCTGTGCGTCTTTATATTTTTCAGCCAGTGCTTTTATTTTATCGCAGTTCTTTAAGATCCATGCGACTTTTTCCGGCACTTCTTCCAATTGGTTCAACAAATGCATGTAGCGGTCATTGGAGACCGTGCCCTTGATATAAGCGATCTTTAAAGCGATCATGGTCAATACGGCCAATTGGCCTGTGAATGCCTTGGTAGATGCGACACCGATCTCCGGTCCGGCATGCGTGTAAGCACCTCCGTGTGAAAGGCGGGCAATAGAAGAACCCACAACGTTCACAACACCCAGGATTATCGCTCCTTTTGCCTTTGCCGTTTCAATGGCAACAATGGTATCGGCTGTTTCGCCGCTTTGAGAAATTGCAATAATAACATCGTTTTTGCTGATAACCGGGTTACGGTAACGGAATTCCGATGCATATTCCACTTCCACGTTGAGGCGGCACAGCTCTTCGATAACGTATTCTGCTACCAGGCCGGCATGCCAACTGGTACCGCACGCAAGAATCACGATGCGATTGGCTTTTACGATCTGCTCGGCATATTGCTGGATACCACTCATGGTTATCGTTCCGGCCGTTGCGTCCAGTCTTCCCCGGAGACAATCATAAATGGTTTGCGGCTGTTCGAATATTTCTTTCAGCATGAAATGATCGTACCCGCCTTTTTCTATTGCTGCTAGCTCAATGTCGAGTTTCTGCACATACGGCGTGATCTTCTCATTGCCGAGGTTTTTCAGGATCAGTTCATCGGGTCGTACGATAGCCAGTTCGTAGTCGTTTACATACACTACTTCCTTGGTATACTCGAGCATGGGAGAAGCGTCGGAGCCAAGGAAATGTTCATCCTTCCCGATACCGATAACCAGCGGGCTTCCTTTGCGGGCAGCCACGATCGTATTTGGGTCGTCTGAATCAATGAGCAGGATAACATAGGCCCCAACAACTCTTTTGAGAGCTACTCTTACGGCTTCTTCGAGAGAACAATTATTGTTGGTTTTGATCTCTTCGATAAAATTCAACAACACTTCAGTATCTGTATCACTGTGGAATTTGTAGCCTTTATTGATCAGCTCGTTTTTCAGCTGGGAATAATTTTCGATGATACCGTTATGGATCATGGCGAGCTTGCCGCTTGCGGACTGGTGGGGATGGGCATTACGGTCGCTGGGTTCACCATGTGTTGCCCATCGTGTATGACCGATGCCGACATGTGCATGAAGGTCTTTACCGACAATCGCATCTTCCAGTTCAGCGACCTTGCCTTTTTTCTTGTAAACTTTTACGCCGGTGCTGTTTTGCAATGCCACTCCGGTACTGTCATAACCGCGGTATTCCAGCCTTTTTAAGCCTTTGATGATAATGGGATACGCTTCCCGGGGTCCGGTATATCCGACGATTCCACACATGGGGTTTATTTTTAATAGTGCGGTAAAGATATAAATTTCAAAACATGCAAACGATTGTTGGACTGCATTTAATTCTGCGAAGGTTGTTGAAAGAAATTCGATGCTGGATGCTGGCGGCTGATACTGGATGGCGGATGCTAGATTGGGTTAGATCGTTTTTGAATGTCAGCATCCAGCATCTAGCATCCGATACCTGTTGACTCAGGACTCTCAACTCTGTACCCGGAACTATCGTCTGACGGCTATCGACTATCTTACTGGCACCAGCTTGGTCACTTCCCCTGAAGGCACCTTGCTTTTGAAATAAGCATCCAGCTTTTTGTCTACAATGGTTACTTTATAGTATTGCTGTTCGTTTTCTTTCATTTTTTCTATGTTGTCAAAATATTCATTAAGGTCAGATTTTCTTATTTCCTCGTCATCGGAAGAAAGGGAATATAATTCCAGCGTTCCATCTTTTTTTTCCACTTTAAATACGGCATAAAGTCCCTGCGGCATCAATAAACTGAGATACCTGCTTTGGCCGTAGATCACGGAGTAGCGCAGTGAGTCACCCAGCGAAAATACTTTTATGCCATCTGTGCTTTCCCAGGTAATGCGGTTGCTTTCAATCGTCGCGAATTCTTTCTCAGCCTTGGTCGAGTCTTTCCTGTCAGGCATTCGCGCTTCGGACATTACTTCATATTTCCCAAGCCATTCTTTAGGCAGTGAAGTTTCTGTTTTGCCCGGCACATTGGTTGATAAGATCATCGTGCAGGAAGAAAAAACAAGAATGGCCCCTAAGCCGGTCAGCGAGATCCGCCACGTTTCTGAAAGATATATTCGTCGTAATGCCATCTGGTTTACCCAATTTACGATTAGATAATCAAAATCTCATCAAAGCAGGGTGCCGCTAAGTAGCAGGAATGCCACTGAAAAATAAATGACAAGACCTGTTACATCCACCAGAGTGGCAACAAACGGCGCCGAACTGACGGCGGGATCGGCTCCCAGTTTTTTCAACAACATTGGCAGCATGCTGCCTGACAGAGTTCCCCACAATACAACTCCCAGTAATGTGACACCAACGGTGACGCCCAGCGCCATCCAGTGTTCCCCATAGACCTCGGGCATTATCGAATGCCAGACCGCAATCCGGAAAAAACCGATCAATCCGAGCACGGCTCCCAGGAGTAACCCCGAAATGATCTCCCTTCGCATCACTTTCCACCAGTCTTTCAGAGTGATCTCACCGACAGCCATTGCCTGGATGATAAGTGTAGACGCCTGTGAGCCGCTGTTACCGCCACTTGAGATGATCAGGGGGACAAACAATACCAGCACTACTGCTTTGGCGATCTCGGCCTCAAAATATTTCATGGCAGTAGCCGTAAGCATTTCGCCGAGGAACAGCACGACCAGCCAGGTTATTCGTTTTTTAAACAGACGTAGGATCGGCATCTCGAGATAGGGCTGATCCAATGCCTCGGTACCCCCCATCTTTTGCATGTCTTCGCTGAACTCTTCACTTGCTACCCAAAGCATATCATCGATGGTGACAATACCCAGGAGCTTATTGCTTTTACTGACTACGGGTAGGGCATCGCGGTTGTTCATTTTAAATATTTCGGCAGCCGATTCCTGATCGTCATCCGGGTGGAGGCAAACCACCCTATCATCCATCAATTCTGAAACTTTTTTATCCGGGGCGCTCAGGATAAAATCGCGGATCCGGATATCGTCCAGCAATTCCCCGTTTTTGTTGATCACGTAGATCACATTGATGGTCTCACTGTCCTTTCCATGTTTGCGGATCGTTGCAAATACTTCTTCGATCGTATTGTCTGGATAAACGTAAACATAGTCAGGCGTCATGAGGCGGCCGATACTGTTTTCGGGATAGCCAAGCAGGGATAATGTTATCTTTCTTTCTTCGGGGTCGAGCAGCTTGATAAGTTCCCGTACTACATTACTGGGCAGTTCTTCCAGGAAGTCGGTTCGATCATCAGGCGGTAATTCATTAAGAAGCGTAGCAACGATATTAGGCGGCAGGTTCTTGATGATCCGCTTTTGGTGGGAAAGCTCGATGATCTTAAATACACTGGCGGCCCGGTGCAAAGACATATTCGCGACGATGCTGGTTTCATAATCCGGGTATTCATAGATCAGGTCAGCCACATCACTTATATTCTGGTGATTCAGGAAATCACGGATATGCAGTTTGTCTTCTGACGCAATTACCGCTTCAAACTGCTCTTTTAATGATTTGGGCTGATCTTCAAAAGAAGTAGGCATGGGCAAAATTACGGCAGACAAAATTAGCGGGGCGGTTAATACGAGGTTATTAGATGAATAAATCCGATTTTAGAAACCTGAAACCCGAAAAATGCGCACTGTCCTAATTTCGAATTTCTCATATTCGCACTTCGGATTTAACCTTTAGCGTCCCATGCAACTTCTTTCATCACTTTATATCGACTCTTCTGCAGATATGGGTCGCGGCGTTTTTACTTCTGAGAATATCGAGGAAGGAACAATCGTTGAGACGTCTCCCGTTATCGTAATGACTGCCGAGGAAAGAAAACTGCTGGATCAAACATTGTTATACAATTACATTTTTGAGTGGGGCGATAAAAAGGACCAGTGTTGTATGGCGATGGGCTATGTGCCGGTATATAATCACTCTTATAAGTCCAATTGCGAATACGAGATGGATTTTAAAAATAGCTGTATCATTATAAAAACAGTCCGTTTTATTAAGGCAGGGGAAGAACTTTTTATCAATTACAATGGCGAGTGGAACGACAATAAGAAATTGTGGTTTGATGCGAAATAATTGAGGCCTTAAATAACTCGTCTTCATGACAAGGCAGGCATAAAAAAAATCCCACCGATGGGCGGGAAAGAATTTTATATATCAGTGATTATTACTGGAATTTTATTTGAGCCCGGATTTCACCACCAGGATATGTTTTGGTATGAATATTCAGGTAGTACATTCCATTTAGCAGGTTTTCTTCTTTAAATACTACGCCGTCTATCAGCAAAGAACCCGAATAACTACCTCCACGGAATGGAAATACGGCTTCATTCTTTGTGGTCAGTATGTTCTGGAGAATCCCGGTTGAATAACCGGTGGGTGCGGTACCGTGAATATGCATGCCCACGATCGTATCAGCCAGTCCCTGCCAGGTTACTTTATAGGAAAGTGTCTTGGAATTTTTGGCATAATACACATCCAGTGTTCCCGTGGCTGAAGAAGCGGTAGGAGGAGCCTCATTGGAGCCCGTCATGGGAATGCCGGACTTCATATATTCCAGGTATTTTTTCTTTTCCGCGTCTTTTTCGCAGGACACGAAGCCTATCGCGATAGCCAATGTAAGAACAGAAAGTACAGTCAGTTTGAGCAGTTGCATGGTTGCGAGATTTGAAGTAAAAATAGGGTTTTTTTTGTTTGATCAATCGAGAGGTTACTATTTCCTCGATGCTGGATGCTAGATGCTGGAAGCATGGTCGATAGCAGCTGCATCCAGTACCCAGCAACCAATATCCAGCATCCAACCGCTTCGCCCCACTGCACCGGTGATCCAATATCTTCCCTTAGCCAAAACATAGCATCCAAGGATGATAATTTTCTGTAATTTTTCAGTCACAAAACCGATTTATGACCGAACCAACAGTTTCGCTTCCTGCCACAAGGAACCGCGTACAGTCCATTGACATTTTACGGGGGATCGTGATGGTGATCATGGCGCTGGACCATGTCAGGGATTTTTTTTTCAAGGCAGATGTTTCAGGCGGGGGCGCTTCTGTCGCGATGGATCCCACGAACCTGGCGACCACCACACCGCTCCTTTTTTTCACTCGTTGGATCACTCATTTCTGCGCGCCGACATTTGTTTTTTTAGCGGGCACCTCCATTTTTTTGATGGGTACGAACAAAACCAAAACCGAGCTCAGCGCTTTCCTTGTAAAGCGAGGGTTTTGGTTAATACTTGTAGAAGTCATTATTATTACTTTCGGTTGGACCTACAACTTCTCTTTTAACCTGATGATTCTCCAGGTCATCTGGGCAATAGGCATCAGCATGGTTTTCTTTGGATTGCTTGTCAGGCTGCCATATTGGTTGATTTTTGCTCTTGGAATCATCATTGTCTTTGGACATAACATTTTAGATGCCCCCGATATAAAAAAACAATTGGCGGGCTCATTTATCCCCGACCTGCTGTACTATTCGCAGTTCTCTATTTACCCTCAGGATAAAATGGCCGGCAGTCATCATATAATTATCGTCTATGCTTTCATTCCATGGTTGGGAGTAATGATGCTGGGTTATTGTTTCGGCAGGCTATATGCAAAAACGGTCAACCCGTCATGGAGAAAAAAGATCCTGCTACTGTTGGGCTCTGTACTTATTCTTTTGTTTATTGCAATCAGGTTGCTCAAGGGATACGGAGATCCTTTTCCTATGTCAGTGGAAGATCCGGTAAAATCGCCTTCACTGCACTTGCATGGCTTCATTTATTCATTGCTGTCATTTCTGAACGTCAATAAATATCCTCCATCTCTTGCTTTCCTTTGCATGACTATCGGTACTGCTATGTTGGTACTGGCGTTGCTTGAAAATGTGCAGAACAGGATAACAAGCTTTTTCCGGGTCTACGGCAGGGTACCTATGTTTTATTATATCCTGCATTTTTATATTATTCACACCGTTGCAGTCGCCGTTTTCTTTGCGCAGGGTTTTACAACAAAGGACATTTCTCAACCGGGCAATCCATTCTTTTTTAAGCCTGAAGGGTTTGGATTTGGTTTACTGGGCGTATATCTTGTCTGGCTTTTTGTTTTTCTTGTTTTATACCCGCTTTGCAAGATATATGACAGGTACAAGAGTACTCATCAGAATTGGTGGCTGAAGTATTTATAAATATGTTGAATGTTGAATTTTAAATTTTGAATTGGAAGTAGTTCATTTAGCATTTAAAATCTGAAATTATTCTGATTTTTATATCGGGATATAGTAGTTCTTTCAGCAGTTAAACTTCGGAATCAGTTTGTTTATAGTTCAGGTGCTGGGATGTTAACTATTGGATGTTTTGACTGTTTCTTTGCAGAGGTGCCGCGCATTCAACATTCATCATTTAACATTCAAAATAACTCACTTCAATTTGCTTTTTATCTCCTGTAGTTTCAACAGCGCTTCAACGGGCGTCAGGCGATTGATATCCATCCCTTCCAGCAATTTTCTTATTTCATCAAATGTTTCGCTATGCGCATCAAATATGGATAGCTGCATCTGCGGCAACGAAAGCTGTTTGATTTTCCTGTTAAATTCGCCCATTGACTCCTGGCCCCGGTCTCGCGATTCATGGCTCACTTCTTCGACATGCTTAGTCTCTAGTTGCCTAAGAATATCATTCGCTCGCTCGATCAGCGAAGGTGGCATTCCTGCCATCTTTGCCACATGAATACCAAAACTGTGAGTACTTCCGCCTCTCGCCAGCTTTCTTAAGAAAATGATCTTGTTACCGATTTCCTTATTCGTGATATGATAGTTCTTTACCCGCTCAAATTTTTCTTCGAGCTCATTTAACTCATGGTAGTGAGTAGCAAATAAAGTTTTTGGCTGGTGGGACGACTGGTGCAGGTATTCGGCAATGCTCCAGGCAATGGAAATACCATCGTACGTGGAGGTGCCGCGGCCGATTTCATCGAGAAGGATTAGACTGCGGGATGTAATATTATTAATGATGCTTGCCGTTTCATTCATCTCTACCATGAATGTCGATTCACCGCCGCTGAGATTATCCGAAGCCCCGACGCGGGTAAATATTTTATCGGTGAGGGATATCCGGGCTTCACTGGCCGGCACAAAACTACCGGTATGAGCCATTAGGGTGATGAGGGCCGTCTGTCGTAGTAGGGCGCTTTTACCGCTCATGTTTGGTCCGGTCAGGATAATGATCTGCTGCCCGCTTTTATTCAACTCAAGGTTGTTACTTATAAAAGGCTCACCCACCGGAAGATTTCTTTCAATGACCGGGTGACGACCGTCTTTGATGACTATCTCATCACCATCGTGCAATTCAGGCTTCTTATATTGGTAATGCAGCGCATTGTTGGCAAAACAACTAATACAATCCAGGACGGCCAGCACGTTTCCATTGTTTTGAACAGGAGCGAGGTAGTCGAACAGTTCGTTTATCAACGATTCGTACAATTGCAATTCAAGCTGCAGGATCTTTTCTTCAGCACCGGTAATTTTTTCTTCGTATTCCTTTAATTCAGGTGTGATATATCTTTCTGCATTGGCCAATGTCTGCTTCCGCATCCAGGAGTCCGGTACTTTGTTCTTATGGGAGTTAGTGACTTCCAGGTAGTAGCCGAATACATTATTGAACCCGATCTTCAGCGAGGAGATGCCCGTGATCTCCGCTTCTTTTTGCTGCAACTGGGCCAGGTATTCCTTCCCACTATGCGCTATTTTCCTGAGTTGGTCAAGCTCGTCATTTACACGAGCGTTGATCATTCCTCCCTTTATCGCCAATGCCGGTGGGTTATCTACGATCTCTTTGAAAATTTTTTCGGCAATATAAGGGCAGGGATTCAATGCATCACCCAGTCTTTTTAAATATTCATTGGATGAAGCCAGGCAAACCTGTTTGATGATCTCAACCTGTTTCAGTCCCCGTGCCAGATGCAATACTTCACGAGGATTGATTTTTTTAAGCGGTATTTTGGAAACCAGTCTTTCGATATCCCCGCATTGTTTGATCGACTGCGAAATTTTATTGCGCAGATCGGTTTCTTTTATAAAAAATTCAACCAGTTCCAGGCGCTCATTGATCTTACTTATTTCTTTCAGTGGAAAAACGATCCATCGTTTCAATAACCGCGCACCCATCGGGGACACCGTGTTATCAAGTACGTTCAGCAATGTGTGATTTCCTTCGGAATTCCCGCTTACCAGTTCAAGATTCCTGATGGTAAACCGGTCCATCCACAAAAAATCTTCACGGTCGATCCTTTGTAATGAAGCAATATGCTGGAGATTGGGGTGCTCGGTGTCTCTCAGGTAATAAATTACCGCCCCTGCGGCAGTCAGCCCATTCTTCAGGTCCTCTACGCCAAACCCTTTCAACGAGTGGGTTTGAAAATGCTTTAACAATGTATCACTGGCATAGGAAGGATCAAATATCCATTCATCAAGAGCATAGGTGTACACCTTGCTGCCAAAATATTCTTTAAACAGTTTTTGTTTATGCCGCTGGAATATGATCTCGACAGGTTTGAAACTTTGCAATAATTTATCTGCGTATTCGCGATCACCCTCGGCCACCAGGAATTCCCCGGTGGAGATATCGAGGAAAGCAAGACCGTATTGATCGTTTTCTGCAAAATGAACTGCTGCAAGGAAATTATTACTGTGATGCTCGAGTAATTTGTCGTTGACCGTAGTTCCAGGTGTCACCATATCTGTAACACCTCTTTTTACGATTCCCTTGGCCAGTTTCGGATCTTCCAACTGGTCGCAGATTGCTACTCGATGGCCGGCCTTTACCAGTTTGTGCAAATAGGTGTCGAGTGCATGATGAGGAAAGCCCGCCAGGTCGGATGAAGCTGCTGCGCCATTATTCCTTTTGGTCAGGGTAATGCCCAGCACCTGTGAGGCTATGACTGCGTCCTGCCCGAAAGTCTCATAAAAATCGCCTACTCGAAACAGTAAAATGGCATCAGGATATTTTTTCTTGATGGCCCCATGCTGCTGCATTAGTGGAGTCTCTGTGATCGCTTTAGCCATGGCGACAAAAATAAGGAAGCCAAAACAATGCCCCTTGAGAATCTTCCCCCAAATATTTGTGGTTTAATCACCATTTTAGCGGGTAACAGTGATTTTTTTTGGTGTATCCGCAGCGATCTGGTTTATCCGTTATTGGTTAATTGGTGAATCCGTGGCATCCTTATATTTTTTTGCTAGTATTTTCTGCCGGAATAAACTAATTTTAAAGGCATGCATCGTTTATTGAAAAAACTACTGCTTCCCGGCTTTTTTCTATTTTCCTGTTTTATTTGTTCAGCCCAACCTTTTACTTCTTCCAATCTTCCCATAATAAACATAAACACCAACGGCCAGGTAATTGTCGATGATCCCAAGATCACTGCGGACATGGGCATCATTTACAACGGCCCGGGTATTCGCAACAATACAACCGATCCTTTCAATCACTATAATGGTAAGATAGGAATCGAGATCAGGGGTCAGTCGTCCCAGATGTTCCCGATGAAATCATACAGTATTGAGCTAAGAGACAATTTGGGCAATTCACAGGATAAGGTCTTGTTTGGCCTGCCCAAGGAAAGCGATTGGGTTTTATATGCTCCTTATACCGATAAGACGCTGATGCGAAATTTTCTTGCCTATGCCATGAGCCGGGAAATGGGGCATTGGGCGGCCAATTGTGTTTTTGTGGAGGTCGTAGTGAATGGTGACTATAAAGGCATCTATGTATTTATGGAAAAAATCAAGCGGGGAAGTGGCCGGGTCAATATTTCGAAGATAAACACAACAGATATCAGTGGGGATGCCGTTACTGGCGGATATATTTTTAGCCTCGATAAAGAACCCGATGGCTGGTTTTCATCTTATCCTGTTCCTAATTCAACCAGTTCAGCCAAAAGACAATTTTCGTATGTCTATCCAAAACTGGAAAATATTGTTCAACAGCAAAAGGATTACATCAAAAGCTATGTAGATAGTTTTGAAACCGCATTGGCAAGCCCGCAATTCCAGGATCCTGTGAGCGGCGTCCGAAGATTCGCGGATATTCCTTCCTTCATCGATTACTTCATCGTCAATGAAGTAAGCCGTAATGTAGACGGTTATCGCCTCAGTTCATTTTTTTATAAAGACCGTAACAGTAAGAATTCAAAAATATTCGCCGGCCCGGTATGGGACTATGATCTTGCATTCCGCAACGCCGATTATTGTGACGGAAGCAAAACTACTGGCTGGGCCTACCAGTTTAATTATGTGTGTCCGGGTGATGGAGCGGGACTAGTGCCTTTCTGGTGGAATAATTTTATGGCCGATACAGCATTCAAAAGTAACCTGCGTTGCCGCTGGAAGCAATTGCGACAAACGATACTAAGCGAAACACATTTGAACTCGTTAATTGATTCTGTATTTAACTTAGTCAATGAGGCCCGGACACGCCATTTTCAACGCTGGCCTGTATTGGGTGTATATGTCTGGCCCAACGCACAACCTATCCCAGCTAGCTATGAAGGCGAGATAAGCGCATTGAAAACATGGATCGCGGCAAGATTGCAATGGATAGATTATTATATTCCGAATACGGGCACCTGTAGTGATCTTATCGCTGCTTCGCCCTCATCAGTTAGTGTTTCATTTGTTCCCAATCCTTTTTCCGGTAATGGTTCTGTTGGTATCCAGTCGCCTTCTTCACAAGAGATCAGCATGAATGTATTTGATGTGTTGGGAAGAAAGGTCTATGAAGCGAAATATAATCTTATATCGGGTACCAATACTTTTCATTTACCTTCTGCGGCCTGGATGAGCGGGGTTTATTTTTTCAGTTTCCAAACTTCATCCGGCGAAAGAATTGTTCAAAAAGCGATGAAGCAGTGATCGTTTGCCGATGCTTGGATTGAGCAGGCGAGATTGGTTCATTCAAAGCCATCACTATGATAAAATTTATCAAACGTTTTTTCCTTGTTCTGTTTGTTATCATCTTTCTCTTCAGCGCTTATGCTGTCATTTCAGGCAAGACCTACCTTTTTAAAGCAGTCTGGTACAATTTTGCCGGCATCGATGATTACAAGATCTTCAGCAATGACACTGTAAATATTTCTTTGCCGCAACCCTGGCCGGTGTCGGTGAATTTTAATAAGACCAATCCGCCGGATGAATTGGATAAAATCCTGAAAAGATTAAACACTGTAGCTGTTGTCGTGATAAAGAACGACTCTTTGTTTTATGAAAAATATTCGGGCAGGTACAGCGATTCTTCCTGGTCCAATTCTTTTTCAATGGCAAAAAGTATAACCAGCCTGCTCGTCGGCGCGGCTATCAAAGAAGGTAAAATAAAATCAGTTGATGAACCGGTGGGTAATTATTTAGCTGAATTCAGGCAAGGGCTGGCTGCCAACCTGAAAATAAAAAATCTGCTTACCATGAGCAGCGGGAGTGATTGGGATGAAGCCTATGCAAACCCATTGTCTATAACTACCGAAGCCTATTATGGCAGTAATATCTATAAAACGGCCACCCGTGTAAAGATCGTGAAGGAGCCAGGTAGTCTTCATGATTATAAATCCGGAGATACTGAACTACTTGGTTTGATCGTGGAAAAAGCAACCGGTAAATCTTTAAGCCAGTATGCCAGCGAGAAGCTTTGGCAGCCATTAGGTGCCGAACATCCTGCATTATGGAGTACCGACAAAAAGAATGGAATTGAAAAGGCATATTGTTGTTTTAATTCCAATGCCCGTGATTTTGCCAGGATCGGTCAATTGATGCTCGACAGCGGCCGTTGGAAGGGCAATCCCGTCATCGATATGGATTATTACAGGCAATCGGTCACGCCCTGCAATATCCCCGATGATTCCGGTATGCCGTGTACATATTATGGATACCAATGGTGGATCAGCCCGGCTGATTCGCATATTTTTTATGCACGTGGGATCCTGGGACAATACATCATTGTTATTCCTTCAAAAAAGATTGTGATCGTCAGATTGGGTCATAAACGCTCTGACCTTCGCGTGAATGGATTAGGGGAGGAAGTAAACAGTTTAATTACCTGGGGTTTGACCCTCTGATATTACCTTTGCGCCATGCGAAAACTGAGCATGGAAGAGCTGGGCCGCAAGTCAGTGGAGGAATTCCGGCGGTCTGAAAAAATTCCTATCATCGTTGTGCTGGAAAACATCCGCAGCGCCTACAATGTGGGCAGTGTGTTCCGAACAGCCGATGCATTTTTGATTGAAGCCATCTATATTACCGGTTATTCTGCCAAACCGCCTCACAAGGAAATAAAGAAAACAGCCCTGGGAGCGGAGGAAACGGTAGATTGGAAATATTTTAGAACTGCCGGTGAAGCTGTGGAAGAACTGAGAAGTAAAAAATACAGGGTGTTGGCCGTGGAGCAGGCTGAAGACAGCAAGCCATTGCAGGAGGTCGGTTTTACTGAAGGTGAAAAACTGGCCGTGATCTTTGGGAATGAAGTAACCGGGGTTGAACAATCCACCATTCATATCAGCGATGGCTGCATTGAAATCCCACAGTTGGGTATGAAGCACTCCCTGAATATTGCTACGGCGGCGGGGGTTGTTTTATGGGAGCTGGTAAGGACAATGATGAATGTTAAATGAAGTTCGACGCTAAGACTTTGAATTGTCATTGCGAGCGGAGCGAAGCAATTGAATGATGAATTTTGAATAGTCACTATGACTGCACCTTACGAGGCAACGAATGTAGCTAGCCCTCCCTATCATTGCGATCCCGCTGAAAAGCGGGAGAAGCAACCAGGAGAGGGAGATGGGAGGAAGAGGCCAAAGAAGGAAGCAATCGAATGTCAAATGTTGAATGTCCGATGAGTAAAGTCAAAAGCTATTTAAGCCTAATAAAATTTTCGCATACAATTTTCGCGATGCCTTTTGCGATGATCGGGTTTTTCCTTGCTGGCCAGACCTTTTTACGGGATCTGTCGGAAGGAAACTATGAATTTAAGATATGGTTTACCAATGGTCATCCGCATCGCCTGAATTGGATATTTCTTTTCAAGTTCACGCTGGTTATCCTGTGCATGGTTTTTGCGCGCAGCGCTGCCATGGCTTTTAATCGTTATCTCGATCGCAGCTTCGATGCTCAAAATCCCAGGACAGCCATCAGGGAAATACCTGCGGGTATCATTCGAGCCAACAGCGTTCTGCTTTTTACGATTATCAATTGCCTCTTGTTTGTTGCCTGCACTTTTTTTATAAACTGGCTTTGTTTCCTCCTGTCGCCAGTTGCTTTGCTGGTTGTACTGGGATACAGTTACACCAAAAGATTCACGCCGCTTTGCCATCTTATATTGGGACTTGGTTTGTCACTTGCGCCCATCGGAGCTTACCTGGCTATTAGCGGAAGATTTGCCTTCTTGCCAATACTTTTTTCTCTAGCGGTTTTCTTTTGGGTCAGCGGTTTTGATATCATCTATGCGTTACAGGATGAAGAGTTCGACAGGTCACAGAAATTATATTCCATCCCGGCTTCACTCGGAAAAGCTAAAGCTTTACGTGTATCGGAACTATTGCATGCATGCAGCGCAGCGGCGATAATAACTGCGGGCATTTATGGATATTTTGGCTGGTTGTACTGGGCCGGGGTAGTGCTATTCATCGGCATGTTAATTTATCAGCACTCAATCGTAAAACCCAATGATCTGAAAAGGGTCAACCTGGCTTTTATGACCGCCAATGGCATCGCTTCCGTTGTCTTCTCTATTTTCGTAATTGCCGATATCTTCATAAATCCTCAATTCATAACTCATAATTCATATTTCCAACTCTAACCGGTGATCTGTAAACTTTAAAATTTCTTTCTTGTCCCGCATACTTTCCATAGACTATGGTTTAAAACGCACCGGCATCGCCGTAACGGACCCTTTGCAGATCATCGCAACCGGATTGACTACAGTCGAATCGAAGCAATTGATCCCGTTTTTAAAAGATTATTTCAGCAAGGAAACTGTAGAACTGATCATCATTGGTGAACCAAAGAATATGGATGATTCCGATACACATGCCACTCCACTGGTTGAAAAGTGTATTAAAGAATTGCAAAAAATTTTTCCAGCTATCCCCATCAAAAAAGTAGATGAGCGGTTCACTTCTAAAATGGCTTCACAGGCTATGATTGATATGGGCCTGAAGAAAAAGCAACGCAGAAATAAGGCATTGGTCGATGAGATCGCTGCTACGATCTTATTGCAGGAGTACTTAAGAGCACAGGGGTGACACGTTTAAAGGTTAATGGTTGAATGGTTAATAAGTTAGGAAGAGTTAAATTTGCTGTTACTTTAAACTTAGAAATTTGATTTTACCTATCGTCGCCTATGGCCACCCGGTATTGAGAAAGGTCGCCCAGGACATCATGCCAGACTACCCGGGGATCGAAAAACTGATCGCTGATATGTGGGAAACCATGTACAACAGCAATGGTGTAGGCCTTGCGGCCCCCCAGGTGAATAAAGACATCCGTTTATTTGTAATAGATACCGAACAGATATTCCGCAATCTGAAGGAAGATGAGGAAGAACACTATTTTCCAGATACACCTGGTTTAAAAGCGGTCTTTATCAACGCTCATATTATCGAAGAGGAAGGAGAAGAATGGGCCTACAATGAGGGCTGCCTGAGTATTCCCAAGATAAGAGAGGATATTTATCGGGTGGAAACAGTCACGCTTCAATACCGTGACGAGCACTTCGAGTCACATACCAGAACCTTTACCGGCATTACCGCGAGAGTGATACTGCATGAACACGATCATATCGAAGGCAAGCTGTTCATCGACTATCTTCCTCCACTAAAAAGGAAACTGATGAAAGGGAAGCTGGCAGATATATCGAAGGGAAAAGTGAACGTGGACTACAAGATGTTGTTCCCGGAGAAATAATGCAAGGGATGCTGGATGATCGATGCTAGATGCAACGGTGTCGTTATCGACTAGTCAATACCTAGCATCCAGTATCCGGTATCCAGCATCCCCGCATCCGATGCCAGAAACAGGCAGAAAAAAAATAGCGGATGGAAACCGATGAATAAATTTTTATCTTTTACTCTTTCTTTTTTTATTTCTACTTTTTGTCATGCGCAGGAAGATTCATTAGACAATGAACGCCTGGCGAAAATGATCAGCCTTTCGGAAGTGATCGTCCGGAATGATATTGATGTGCCTAAATTTATTGAACGAGTTAAGAATGATACCACTTTTTATAAGGCCTTCCGCAATCTCCACGTTTTAAACTTTACTTCGCTTAACGATATCCGTCTGCTGGATAAAAAAGGAAAACAGAAAGCCAGCCTGCAAAGCAAAACAAAACAACGCCGGGCCAATGGTTGCCGTACCATGGAAGTGCTCAACGAAACCACCGAAGGTGATTTTTATGATGAACGCCATAACTACAATTATTATACTGCCGAACTATATGCGGGTTTGTTTTTTACCAACGGTAAAGTATGCGGAGAGACAAATATTGTGAAGGGAGTGCGGTTCGACGCGAAAGACAAAAAAGGCATTGCTAAGAATAAAGAGCAGTTGAAGATGTTGTTCTTCAACCCCGGTAAAAAAATACCTGGCATCCCTTTTATTGGTAATAAGATAAACATTTTTGACCCGGATGTGGCGGAGCTATATGATTTTTCCATCGACCAGCAGGACTACGAGGGACAGTCCTGTTATGTATTTTCGATAAAAGCAAAGGAAGATCTCGCGGCTGCTGACAAAGACCGGATCGTTATTGACAATATGGTCACCTGGTTCAATGCCAAAACAATGGAAGTAATGGCCCGCAACTATGATATGAGTTACCGCGCCGGTGTCTATGATTTTTCGGTGCACATGGAAGTACAACTGATGAAATTCGGCGAATACCTGGTACCCAGACTGCTTCGATATACTGGCGACTGGGATGTCATTTTTAAAAAAAGGGAAAGAGGGGTGTTCACCGCTACTCTTTTCGATTTCGCCCAGCAGTAAAATCGGCCAAATACTACTTCCCAGACGACTATCGACTGGCCGTATACTTTCTCCACTTTTCGATCACCTGCTTAATATCTTCCGGCAGTTCAGTATCGAAAAAAACTTCTTTTCCTGTTTCGGGATGTGTAAAACCAAGCGTCTTTGCGTGCAGGGCCTGACGCGGACAGATAGCAAAACAATTTTCGACAAATTGTTTGTATTTAGCATAAACGGTTCCTTTTACGATCTTATCGCCGCCGTAAAAATCATCATTGAATAAAGGATGGCCGATATACTTCATATGCACTCTTATCTGGTGGGTGCGGCCGGTTTCCAACACGCATTCCACCAATGTTACATATCCAAAGCGCTCCAAAACTCTATAATGCGTGATCGCTTCCTTGCCATGTTCACCTTCGGGATAAGCTTCAAATAGTTTTCGCAGTCGCATATGACGTCCCACGTGTGCGATAATAGTTCCTTCGTCGTTTTGCAGTTCGCCCCATACAAGGGCTACATATTGTCGTCGGATCGTGTGATCAAAAAATTGTTTGGCCAGCAGGCGCATGGCCGTATCAGTTTTGGCGATCACCAGCAGGCCGCTGGTGTTTTTATCTATCCGGTGAACCAACCCGAATCGGGGGAGGCTTTCTTCTTTAAACTGTGGGTCCAGCTCTTTCAGGTGCCAGGCTATGCCATTTAGCAATGTGCCGGAATAATTGCCGCTGCCAGGATGCACCACCATTCCGGCGGGTTTGTTGATCAGCATGAGTGAATTGTCCTCGTAGACAATATTCAGGGGGATTTTCTCGGGAATGATCTCCATTTCCTCCGGGCTCATGTCCGAATACACAATAATCTCATCCAACGCCTTTACTTTGTAGTTAGGCCGCACATCCTTACCGTTGACCAGCACCATGCCTGCATTAATGGATTGCTGAAGTTTGTTCCGCGTAGCGCCTTCGATCCTGTTCATCAGGAATTTGTCGATGCGTAAAGGTTCCTGTCCCTTATCGGTTTTAAAGCTGAACCTTTCGTACAGATCGTCGTTGTTATCCTGGGTATTGGGATTATCTTCTTGTACTTCTTTTGGCATAACCCCAAAGGTAATGGTTGGAGCTTTGTCATTACTTTTGCAAATTGATTTATGCATAAACAAACCGTCATATTCCAAGACCTGGGTATAATAGATTATAAAACAGCCTGGGACTACCAGGAGCAATTATTGCAGGAGAATGTGCGCAGAAAATCGCTGGTCTTTAACCAAACCGCCGAAGAAGTGCGGGCTCCGGACTCCGGAATATCGACTTCGCTTGGCTCCGCTCGCAATGACGCCGACTATCGACTATCGACTGAGCACCATCTTCTCTTCGTAGAACATTCTCCTGTTTATACTCTCGGGAAGAGCGGCAATATTGAAAACGTGTTGATCAATGAAGAAATGCGTTCGGCTAAAGGGATAGAGTTCTTTCGGACCAATCGAGGTGGCGATATCACTTTTCATGGCCCGCAACAGATCGTTGGCTATCCCATTTTAGATCTTGAAAAATTCGAGACCGATATCGGCAAATACCTTCGTCGTATTGAGGAAGTGAGTATTCTAACACTGGCCGGGTACGGAATTGAAGCCGGCCGTTCAAGTGGTGAAACCGGCGTCTGGATAGATGCTGGTATACCAGGAAAAGAAAGAAAGATCTGTGCAATCGGTGTGCGCAGCAGCCGGTGGATCACGATGCATGGGTTTGCGCTAAATGTGAATACCGATCTTAGTCATTTCAATTTCATCATTCCCTGTGGTATTCAAAACAAACAGGTGACCTCGATAGAGAAAGAGCTGGGACACAAGGTGGATTTTGACGAAGCAAAGAAAAAAGTGAAGAGGAATTTTGAGAAAGTGTTTGACGTGGAATTGGTAGATGCTACGCGGTAAAGTTTTTAGTATCAATGTTATGCTTAGTGTCGACACTAACCATAACATTCAAAATTCCTTCGGCAGAAAAAATTTGTTCTTCTCTTTCAGCGTTCCATCTTCATACAACTCGAACTTAAACCAGCCTGAACGATAAAAATCTGTTTTATCCAGTTTAAATGTTCTCTCCTTGATATCTTTTAATTCGAACAGGAACTTATCATCAGATGTAAAAAATTTGATGCTGTATTTTTTATCTTCATCTTCTGGCAAACTGATCTTAATATAACCGTCATGATTATTGGTATATACAAATTTGGAAGGCACCCATCCTTCCACCTTCGGCCTGTTGCTGGTAAGCGCTGAACCACGGGAAGTGCTGTCACCGGGGATCAACGGAATGATCGCAGATGGTTTATCTGGCCTGCCAGCCATTGTTTTTCCAGTTGTGGCCGTATCCCACACCGGTCTTTTTGTGCTACTGAAAATAAACATGCCTTTGTCACGCAATATGTAAAGCCGGTAAAACATATGATCGTTCTCTGCCTTGTTATCAGCATAACCATTCTGCGGATTGTGGGGATCGGGAACAGTAGCAATTGTTTTGAAATTCTTAAGGCTGTCGGGAGAGCGTTGTATGCTTATTTGGCGGATATCACTAAATGTGTTGACCCAATCTACGATCACACGGTTGAACCCAACATTCTTCACGGAAAATTTCGGGAGAGTATCCTGTGCCTGCAGGGAGATGCAGGCGATAAGAGCAGATAAGACCAGTAATAGTTTGTTCATATTAAGATATGGATCAAGTTCCGGATCGCTTCGATTTCGAATGGCTCAAAGATAGTGCAAGCAGCCAGTAAATCTCAATAAATTAACTTTCCTTTTCCCAATGAACTATTCCCCTGTAATCCCCCGCTATGAACCAATAGTAAATTACTTCCTGGTGGAAAAAAGCCGTCCCGAATCATATCGGAAACCGCGAAGAAGAGTTTCCCTGTATATACGAAATCCGATGGAATGTTTGTACTGCTAAAGAATTCATTCATAAACTGGATCAGCACGTCAGTATATTTTGCATATCCGCCAAAATGATAATCGTGAACGATCTGCCAGTCCTTTTTTTCCTCATTCAGTAACTGCTGAACTTGTTTTTCTCCTTCGAGGTTATTTTTCAGTACACTTATACCAATAACCTTTTGTTCCGGCAATACGGCGTTAACAAGTCCCGCCATCATAGTTCCCGTGCCCACAGCACAGCAGCAATGAGTAAATCCGGGTTGACAATAGTCTAATATACCGGCTGCACCTTTCGCGCCTTTCTTTCCATATCCGCCTTCGTTGATAAAATAGCATTGTTCGTGGTCCAGCACCGCGGGAATTATTTTTTCGCCGTAATCTGTACGGTTGGTAAAATGCAATTCCATTCCATATTCCTGTGCTTTCAGCAAACTGGCAGAAAGAACAGCAGGCGTTTCACCCCGGATAATACCTGCCGATGAAAAACCTTCGCAGGCGCAGGCAGCTGCGGTTGCAACAATATGATTCGACCAGGCGCCACCAAAAGTGACTATCTTTTTTTTATGTTGTTGCCTAGCATCCTCTAAATAATATTTCAGCTTGAACCATTTGTTGCCGGAGATCACCGGATGAATCCTATCCAGGCGTAAAACTGATACCCGGATATTATTTTTTTCAAACAAATGAACGGGATCTTCAGTAATGGATTCAAAAGATAATTGCATGAAAAATAGATAAGCTGCTTGGCGATTTTAAGCTATTTTCGTGCGTCAAATTTATAACTATTATGGAGCCTACACTGGTAATACTGGCGGCCGGCATGGCCTCACGTTACGGAAGTATGAAACAGATCCAGGGATTCGGGCCTGGCGGGGAAACGATCATGGATTATTCTATTTATGATGCTATCCGGGCAGGATTTGGGAAAGTGGCTTTTATCATACGCCGGGAGTTTGCCGATAACTTTAAAAGCATATTCGAACCGAAACTAAAAGGGAAGATTGCTACAGATTATGTTTTCCAGGAAATGGACATGTTTACCGATGGCGCTTCTATCCCGGCTGACAGAAAGAAGCCCTGGGGTACGGCTCATGCAGTTCTCTGTGCCATGGATTGTGTAAAGGAGCCCTTTGCTGTTATCAATGCCGACGATTTTTATGGAATGCAGGCCTTTACCGATTCAGCAGATTTCCTGATCAATGATTGCACAGAAACGAACAATGCGATCATCGGGTATGATCTTTTGAAAACCCTGTCCGCGTACGGAACTGTAAACCGGGGGGTATGTACCCTGGATAAGATCGGTAATCTTGCCGGGATCACCGAACGTATTAATATTTCTGAAAAAGACGGGAAGGTTGTTTGCGAGGACAACATGGAGCCACGTGAATTGCCCCGCGATACCAGCGTTTCCATGAACTTCTGGTGTTTTCATCCTGCATTTTTCGGTTATACGCAAAAAGTGTTCAGGGAATTCTTACAGAATAATATCAACGATCCAAAAGCCGAATTCTTTATTCCAATCGTAGCCGATCGTTTTATTAGAGATGGAGGCACTATCGAGGTAATTCCTACCACTGCCGAATGGTTTGGAGTTACGTACAAAGAAGATGCCCCTGCAGTGGAGAAAAGTTTAAGAGAATTGATCAACAAAGGGGAATATCCCGAGCGGCTCTGGTCGTAATCAGAGTTATATAAATGAAAAAGCCATTCGTTGTAGCGAATGGCTTTTTTTATAATGATGTATACAATTTAGTCTCCTTTTACCATGTAAATATAATCCTGGATCTTTTTTACCTGTTGTACTTTATCAAGACCGCTGATCGTGGATTTGGAAGAAACCTTGAGACCTTCATAATATTTATTTTTCTTCAACTCTTCGATCGCTTTATAAATATACTTTGATTGAATCGCAAACACAGCTCCTTCGGCATCGGTTTCGCGGGCACTGAGAATACCGATTACTTCTCCATTGCGATTGAATACCGGGCCACCGCTATTGCCCGGGTTGGCAGGAACAGTGATCTGGCAGCTTAATGTATCGCCTTTGAATCCTGAATTGGCACTCATATACCCTTCGCCATAAACGTAAACAACTTCTTCACGCGGAAAGCCGAGTGTAAAGACCGGTTCGGCAATATCGGAAGTGTTCTTACTGATGCCATAAGGAAGTGAAGCGGCAGTTTTGAACTGTGGATCATCAATTTTTATGATAGCTACATCTCTCACCGGGTCAAGCCTCACAACAAATGCATTGAATTGTTCGCCTTTAGTATTAAATACCCTGATATGTTCTGATTTTTTTACAACATGCGCATT
>Ga0066652_100000197_pt1 | contig 32005 bp, 29 predicted proteins | sample GraSoiAngelo_101_FD_71413 | JGI IMG/M metagenome (GOLD analysis project Ga0066652, IMG submission 71413) | Grasslands soil microbial communities from the Angelo Coastal Reserve, California, USA - 14_0903_02_30cm | ecosystem: Environmental > Terrestrial > Soil > Grasslands | place: USA... | reverse complement strand
TTTTGCAATTATTTAATGCTTTGTTTCTCCCTATTTTTGCCTCATGCAAAATTCCCCGATGCCTGCCGAAGCAAAGTTGTCTTTCGACAAATTCAGGGAAGAAGTATTAAATGATTACCGGGTTGCATGTATAAGCCGGGAAGCCAGTTTGTTAGGCAGAAAAGAAGTATTGACCGGCAAAGCCAAATTCGGCATTTTTGGAGATGGTAAAGAGGTGCCCCAGGTAGCCATGGCCAAGTTCTTCAAACCAGGGGATTTTTACAGCGGATATTACCGTGACCAGACATTTGCATTTGCAACAGACGCAGCAACTCTTGAACAGTTTTTTGCACAATTATATTCAGATCCTGATACGGCTCATGATCCTCATAGCGGAGGCCGCCAGATGAACTCTCATTTTGCTACCCCGACTGTGGATAAAAACGGAGAGTTCCTTGACCTGGTAAATCGCAAAAACCTGGCTGCGGGTATGGCGCCTACTGCTGCCCAGATGCCTAAATCACTCGGGCTGGCATTGGCATCAAAACTATTCAGGAATGTAAAAGAATTGCATCAATTCACATCACTTTCCGACAAAGGCAATGAGGTTTGTTTTTGTACCATTGGTGATGCGTCTACCAGTGAAGGTCATTTTTGGGAAACCGTAAACGCTGCAGCGGTTCAACAGGTACCTGTTGCTTTTTTTGTTTGGGATGATGGCTATGGTATTTCCGTTCCTAAAAAATACCAAACTGTCAAAGGATCTATTTCCGAAGCCCTTAAGGGATTCCGCGAGGACGGAAATAAAGACGGAATAGATATTTATTACCTGAGAGCCTGGGATTACGCGGGTATGTGTGAAACTTTTGAGATGGCCATCAATAAGATCAGGCAAACACATACGCCAGCGCTATTTCATGTAGATGATGTAACGCAGCCACAAGGGCATTCTACTTCCGGAAGCCATGAACGTTATAAAACACCGGAGCGGTTGGAATGGGAGAGAGAGTGGGATTGCAATAAAAAATTTAAAGAGTGGATCATTGAAAATTCACTGGCTACCGAAGATGAAGCAAGTGAAATTGAAAACTCAGCCAAGGAATTTGTCCGCGATAGCAGGAACAAGGCCTGGGAAGGTTACCTGGCTCCGATTACAAAACAGGTCGAACACACAGCAGAGCTTGCTGCTAATATTATAAAGAGCCTGCCGGCAAAAGCTGCCGAATTGCAAAAACTGGTAACTGCTCTCACATCCAACAGGGAACCCAACCGCCGGGATGTGATGCACACACTTTATCGTTTGTTACAACTGGCCGGCGATAGTGATGCGTCATTTTGGGCAAAAGATTATTATAACGAGTTACTTAAAGAAAACCGGGCGTTACATAATTCCTGTCTCTATAACGAGGGACCAAAAAGCGCTCTCAAAGTAAATGTGGTCAGGGCTTCCTTTGGTGAGAACCCACAGGTGCTTAATGGCTACGAAGTTCTCAACAGGTATTTTGATGAGCTCTTCACCAATAATCCAGGACTGGTAGCATTTGGGGAAGATCTCGGTTTTATCGGGGATGTGAACCAGGGATTTGCAGGGTTGCAGGCAAAACATGGAGAAGGCAGAATATTTGATACCGGTATTCGCGAACTGACGATCATGGGGCAGGGGATCGGTCTTGCTATGAGGGGTCTGAGGCCGATCGCCGAAATTCAATACCTGGACTATCTTATTTATGGATTACAGCCATTGAGCGATGACCTGGCAACCATGCATTTTCGAACGGTGGCCAAACAGAGTGCGCCCCTGATCGTTCGCACGAGGGGTCACCGTCTCGAAGGTATCTGGCATAGTGGATCGCCCATGGGAATGATAATAAATTCTCTTCGTGGAATGTACGTATGCGTTCCAAGGAATATGACCCAGGCTATCGGGATGTACAACACTCTGCTTGCAAGTATGGACCCGGGCCTTGTCATTGAATGTCTCAACGGGTATCGCTTAAAAGAGAAGTTGCCTTCCAACCTGTTGGAGTTTACTGTGCCTCTCGGCATCCCTGAAGTTGTCAGAGAAGGTAGTGATATTACGATTGTTTCCTATGGCTCTGTCCTCCGTATCATCCACGATGTTGCAACAGTGCTTGAAGAGCAGGGAATTAATTGCGAGATCATCGATGTCCAGACCCTTCTGCCATTTGACCTGGATCATAAAATCCTCGAATCACTCAAAAAAACCAGCCGTATTGTCTTCATCGATGAAGATGTTCCCGGCGGTGCAGCCGCTTATATGTACAATAAAGTAATGGAGGAACAGGGCGGTTATAAATACCTTGACGCTACACCACGGACGATTACGGGCAAAGCTCATCGACCCGGCTATGGCAGTGATGGTGACTATTTCGGCAAACCCAATGCGGAAGAAATTGAAACGGTTATCAAAGAAATCATCGCCGAATAAAATCCCTTTTGGATATAGGGTAATTCCAGCAAATATTCTAATTTAGAGAAACCACCACCATTAAACTTTGATATATGTGCCGCGTTTTTCGTGCTTCATTTCTATGCCTGACAAGCCTTATTTTTTCTCTCCATGGTTTTTCACAAACAGATTTTTCGGGGAATATAAGCTCATGGAAAACTCTTTTTCCGAAAGAGGATGTGATCGCCGTGTCCTGTAAAGAAACTATAACCTTTTCGTTAAATCCCAATCCCAAACCCGGGGAAGGCAGTGTTAAAGCAAATGTGCTGAACGAACTGACCCTTGTGCCGGTAAAGGATTTCCTCAAATATGAAGATGGTTTATTTTATAACGAAGAGATAACGATCGACAATATAAAAGCGATTAATTCCAAAGGAAAAGAAATAACGATCCAAAAACTTTGCGGCCCTTATAAGGATAATGAAATATTTCACAGCGATTCACGGGTCTGTTCTATTTCGTTTCCGCTGGAAGAAAAAGGAAAGAGCTTCACTTTCCGTTACGAAGAGAATTACCGCGATATAAAATATCTCACTTCTTTTTATTTCAATCATTATTTACCGGTAGTAGAAAGAAAGGTCGAGTTTGATATCCCTTCATGGCTGGAAGTTGACTTGCGCGAGTTCAATTTTAAGAATAACAATATAGAAAAAATAACTAACCGGGAAGGCGATATTACCAAAACAGTGTTCACGATCAAAAACGTGCCTGCATTCCAGCAGGAACCTTCTTCCCCCAATCATGCACTCAGCAACCCTCACGTGATATGCGTGAGCAAGGCCTATACGCAGGACGGTACAAGAAAAGTATTGTTTGAATCGGTTAAGGATCTTTATGGATGGTACAGCACAGTTTGTTCCGAAATTGGTAATAATCCCAATGAACTCAAAAGCCGTGTAGCCGCTTTAACTGAAGGGAAAAAAACGGATGTTGAAAAGATAGAGTCTGTTTTTTACTGGGTGCAGGACAATATCCGCTATATCGCTTTTGAGAACGGCATCATGGGTTTTAAGCCGGATGCTGCGCAAAATGTTTTGAGAAATAAATATGGCGATTGCAAGGGCAAGGCCAACCTGCTCAAGGAAATGCTTAAGCTGGCAGGGTATGATGCGCGTCTTACCTGGATCGGGACTTCAGATCTCCCTTATGATTATACTTTACCATCTTTGGCCGTAGATAATCATATGATCTGTACAGTTATCCTGAACGGGAAGAGATATTTTCTCGACGGCACTGAATCATTTATCGCGTTGAACGATTATGCACAACGCATCCAGGGTAAGCAGGTGCTGATCGAAGATGGTAAAAACTATATCCTTGACCGCATTCCTGATTTTCCCGCGGAAAGAAACAAGGTAAAAAAGAACATTCATATCAGTCTCGACAACGATATCATTAAAGGAACAGCTGCCACAGAATATAATGGCGAATCCAAGATCATGCTGCAGGCAGTGTATACTTCCATCCGAAATGAGGACAGAACAGAAGCCCTGTCAAATCTTCTCAAACGGGGAGATGATAACGTGGTCGTCACCAATGTACAGTCTCCTGATTTCAAAGAAAGACAAAAGCCGATCACGGTGAACTATGAGTTTAAGGCCAGCAACCAGGTAAAGAAAGCGGGCAATGAGATCTATGTGGTGATGGACTGGGACAAGGAATTTTCGAGCCTTGAGTTTGATAAGGAGAGGAAGAACGATTACGAGTTTAATTATAAATACGATTATGCCATCCAGACGGAGCTGGCGATACCTGAAGGATACAAAGTAGATTATATGCCGGCTGCTTTCAAAAAAACTACTCCTTATTATTCGTTTGAAGGCTCGTATGTCAACAAAGGGAAAAGCGTTGTGTACAATAAGACGATCATTGTCAACAAGCCCGTACTGCTGACATCGGAATTCGACAGCTGGAACGCATTTGTAAAATCGATCAATGATTTTTATAACGACCAGGTAGTGCTGGTAAAAAAATAACAATCGATACCTGCGAATAACCTCCCGGATCCATTTCCTGCTTTATTAAAAAAATTAATCTCAAAATGAAACAGACGTTGATTTTTCTTCTGCTTTTAATGTTGTATACCGGCAATTTGAATGCGCAGGCTCCATCTGTGGGTGAGACGATCGAACCAGAATTTGCGATTACTACAGTGCCTGAAAAATGGAGTAAAGAAAGTGCCGTGGTCATTGGCCAGAAATCGGAATATCTTTTTACGCGACTGGTGTCAGGGAAAAGATATACAACAGTAGTACGCATCAAAGAGTATGTGCACAAAAGGATCAAGCTACAGGATAAAAATGCGCTGGAGAAATTCTCCACGTTCTATTATGTTACCATGGGAAAAGATGGGCAGGCAGAATACCAGATCATCAAAGCCAATGGTAAAAAAATAGATGTAGACATGAAAAGTGCGATCGAAGAGGAAAGCGATATTCCGGCCATTTACAGGCCGATTTATTACAGGCTGAATGTCAAATATTATAAGTTGGCAATTCCAGATCTCGAGGTCGGCGATATCATTGATTATAATCTTCGTTCAACCATTGATTGGGACATGAAAGAGAGTGGAGTGGGATTTACGCCATTTATATTTTCCCTGGCCAATACCTACTCTACCATGTATCAGCAGTACCGGTTCGTGATGGCTAATGGAATGAAGGTTCGGTTCCGGGCTTTTAACGGCGCTCCCAACTTAAAAATGGATTCAAAAGCATCCGTCTTTGGAGATAAGGAATCTTACGTAGCTTATTACATGCTTGACAAAGACCGCGAGAAGACCAGGGAAGAGCGCTGGAGTTTGGAACTGCGGAATACGCCCAGTGTAAAATTCAGGGTGATAATGTTAGCGGACAATGACCCCGACTCCAAAGACCTGGGTATGGCGCAGGTTGACCGGACGTTTATAGATATTGAAGATGTGTACAAACATTATGTAGGTGCAGCCATGTATCGTACTACCACGGTAAACACGCTGGTGGCTTACGCAACGGAATATATTTCTAAAAAGAAAGAGGCAGGCTCATTGAAAAATGATGACGACATAATCCGGGAAATTTATTATTGCCTTCGGAAAGTTTTCCTGGAAATGTATTATAAAGGACCGGTGCATTCCGACCTGGAAAAATTTATGACCGGGAAAAAATTATACAAGAAAGTGCTGAAGCAGCAGGAGAAAGATAACCAGCATAAAGAAGAAAGAGAAGACGAGATACGTATCAATAGCGTCCTTTTTGCGACAGCTCTCCGCACGTCGCTGGCAGTGCAGGGTATACAATCAGAGTTGTTCGTCTATATCCCGAGACGGTTAGGAGCGTGGCGTGATGTTGTTTTCCTGGATGAGTTGGATTTCGTGATGAAGGTAAAAAGCAAGCGGCGCAATTATTTCCTGGAAGCATTTAATAATTTCGATGCATTTGCTTCACCTTATTCTTATCTCGAAGGGGTAGAAGGCTACAGCATCGGCTATGATGAGCCGAATAAGTATTATAAAACCCAGGGACCAACAAGTTCAGCCGATGACAACAAAGAAAGAAAAGATTACGAAGTGAACTTTACCGATGCGATGGACAATGTCAATGTACAAAGAGTCACTATGCTAACAGGCCATGAAAAATCGGGGAAGATCGGAGTGGCCAACCTGGACAGGTCTTATCTCTCCAGGGATTTTGAAAAATATTATAACCAGCCCGGCTCGCAAAAGACGAGTAAGCGGAAAAAGGAAGATGAAGTCATCGACATAACTACTTCCACCGGTTATGAGAATCCTGACAAGGACGAAAAGATCAAGGAGCGAAATGAACTAATGGAAAAAGATGTCAAGGACGAGTTCGATCTTGACAAATACGTCGATTTTGAATTAATTGAAGACGGTCGTTATGGCGATTCGGCCGCTTTAAAATATAAAGAAATGTTCCGCCTGAAGAAACTGGTAAGCAAGGCAGGAAGGAACTATATTTTTGATGTGGGCAAGCTTATCGGTGATCAGATCAAGCTCGAGCAATCGGAGTTGGAAAAAAGAGAAATGGACATATGGATACCCAATGCCCGGGCCATCGAAAATAATATCACGATCATCATCCCTGCGGGCTATACTGTAGATGGTTTCCAGGAGTTAAATACATCCGTGGACAACGAGAGCGGTGCTTTTATCAGTACTGCCAAAATCGAAGGAGATAAACTGATCATTAGCACCCGCAAAGTGTATAAAAAGAACTTTGACAAAAAGGAATTGTGGCCAAATTATGTTGCCTTCCTCGAAGCAGGATATAAGTTTAGCCAGGCCAAAGTTGTACTAAAGAAGAAATGACCCGATAAAACTCGATTTAGAAGAACGAAATCCGAAATGGCTTTCTATAGAGCGGCCGTTCCCGGATTTTGTATTTTAACGCTTTCGGGTTTTACCTTCGTCATATGCCTACTAATTTTCTTTTCATAATTGATATTCTTGGTACGTTTTCATTTGCCGTTTCCGGCGCTTTCCTGGCAATGCAAAAGAGATTGGACCCTTTCGGTGTATTGGTGATTTCCTTTGTTACGGCTCTCGGGGGTGGCACATTAAGGGATATTATGATCGGCAATACGCCTGTGAGCTGGCTCCGCAATGAAACGGCCACCATTGTTATTTTCTCCTCGGCGATTGTTACCATGTTCTTCGGCAGATTCCTGAAGCAACTTACAACTACTTTGTTCCTGTTCGACGCGCTGGGGTTGGGATTGTTTACAGTGATTGGTATCGAACTCGGTATCGAAAAGCATTTCATTCCTGGCATTTGTATTGCGCTGGGTACTATAACAGCCTGTTTTGGAGGCGTAATAAGAGATGTGTTGCTTAATGAAGTGCCCCTGCTTTTTCGAAAAGAAATATATGCAATGGCCTGTATTGCCGGTGGAATCTTTTATTTTCTTCTAAAGCCGGTCAATCTCGATGCCAATGTAGCCAAGATCATTTGTGTCCTGGTCATTTTCGCGATCAGGATAATTGCAGTTCGTTTTAAGCTATCCCTGCCGCTTTTTTATGCACGCAGGAAAAATACATGAACCGGCTTACTTCCATCTGATACATACCCAATCTCTTTATCTGCACCAGTAATATATAACTCCAGGGTGTTAGCTTTGGCTGAATAAATCAAATCATGACTCTCTACCAGGTAGATGCTTTCGCAGACAGGCTTTTTAAAGGTAATCCCGCCGCAGTTATCCCATTGGATAAATGGATAGACGAATCGTTGATGCAGGACCTCGCCATGGAAAATAATTTGGCCGAGACTGTTTTCTTTGTTGCTAATGGAGACGACTACGATATTCGGTGGTTTACGCCGGCTGCAGAAATCAATTTATGCGGACACGCCACGCTGGCCAGCGCTTATGTTTTATATAATATCCTGGGTTATAAGAGATCGTCTATTACATTTCATTCCAAGAGCGGTCCATTGGTTATTAATCGTGAAAAAGATATCATCTCGATGGATTTCCCCTCATGGAAACCGGAAAGATTCGATGATCATCCGGATGGGCTGGAAAAGATTTTAGGTGTAAAGGAGATTGTAGGTGTTTATAAGCATCGAGACCTATTGATTGAATTAAATACGGAAGAAGACGTAAGAAATGCCGATCCGGATTTTACGTTGATGAAGAAGACGGGGTATAAGATGATCATTACGGCGCCGGGGCGCGGGCGGGACTCGTCAGGCCACTCTAAGTGGCCTGACGAGTCCGGTGCAGACTTCGTCTCCCGCTTCTTCGCGCCTACGTTTGGCGTAGATGAAGACCCCGTTACCGGCTCCGCCCACTCGCAACTCATCCCTTTCTGGAGTGAAAAGCTGGGTAAAACCAAAATGCTGGCAAAACAGCTCTCAAAACGAGGAGGACTTTTATGGGTTGAGGACCGAGGTGAACGTGTGCAGATGGGAGGGAAATGTGTGTTTTATATGAAAGGAGAGATAACAGTCGATACCACTAGCCGATAGACCATAGTCAGGGGACACAAGATGCCGTCATTGCGATCCACCAGCTGGCGGAGAAGCAATTGGATGGTGCTAGTCTTCCCTTCTCCTTCGGAGAGGCAGTTGGAGGGTGAGGTCGAAGTAACGAAGCAAACGAAGGGAGCGGGAGGGAGCTCACTCTAAAAATCTTTCTTTCTGTTCGAGCGTTGGAATCATGCATTCATCTCTTTTGCCAAACCATCTATAGCGTTTCTTTGCGATGAGATTATATACGGGATCGCGGAGAAAAGAAGGCAGAATTAAAAGGCCATACAAAATGCTCCATCCACCGCTTAATTTCTTTGCTACTCTTAAAGCCGCCGTTGACCGGGTGTAGGCTTTTTGGTTTTCTATCAATACAAATGAATTAGACTGACTGACAGGAAGATCAAACTGTTTTAGTAGTTCACTTCCAGCTTTTCCCTGAAGGGAAGCGAACAGGAATTGTTTTTTCTTATCTCTTTTTATAATAAACTGAACGGCACGGTTACACAAATTGCAAACACCGTCGAAAAGAATCACGGGCTTATCAGGCAACATACTGCAAAGATAGAGCGAGAAAGAGAGCGGAAGCGGAAGAAGACCCAGGAATCGCTGTTCACACTGTTTCTCCGCTCTTCTCATGTTTTTCGGTAATTGTAGAATAAGTCGTAAATTTTCGCTGATTATTTCCTCCACTATTTTAGCCACCGCGCTCTATTAAATCAAAAATCCTTTTAGTGAGAACCATTTCATTCCGCCTATAAAAATGATGGGAAAGCCCTGGCTGGTAGCGTTAAACTTTATTCATCGTTTAAAATAAACCTTTATGCCTATCCAATTCACACCTCAGATGCAGGCGGAATATCAGCGCCTGTTTGACACCTGTGTTATCAACCCCGGTAAGCTCCCCGCGGTAAATGGCATTGTTCAAACTATTATTAACGGTAAAAACCGGTATGATACAGTTAGTAGCAAACTGGGAATACCCTGGTATTTTATCGGCATAGTTCATAATCTCGAAGGGAGCAGTAAGTTCACCACGCATCTTCACAATGGTGATCCGCTGTCTGCTCGGACCGTACAGGTACCCAAAGGAAGGCCAAAAACAGGGAATCCGCCTTTTCAATGGGAGTTTAGTGCTGAAGATGCTTTGGTGTTGGAAGGGCTTGATACATGGATCGATTGGAGCCTGCCGGGTGTACTTTTTAAACTGGAGGGTTATAATGGATTTGGATATCGCAAACCCGGTATAAATATCAATTCGCCGTATCTCTGGAGTTTTAGCAATCACTATACGAAAGGAAAATTTGTAAGAGATGGTGAATTCAGTCCAACCGCTGTATCAGCCCAATGCGGTGCTGCTATCCTGGTGCGCAGGTTGACGGAAACGCAAAATGCACCTGTTGAGAATGTTGACCGCATCGCTTTGATCAGGCAGCTGGGAGAAACGATAAGTTTTGCACCGAATAAAATTGTTGAGAAGGCAAGAGAATTACAGAAGATGATGAATCTCGCCGGGGCACATGTATTGGAAGATGGTAAAGCAGGAACCAATACTTCCGATGCCTATTCTCGTTTTATAGGAAAGTTTCTTCCCGGGGATCCCAGGAGGATGGTTTAATAGTTAATCTGTTAATTGGTTAATTGGTTGAACTGTCAATTAATTGGAACGTTCCCTAGTTTCAAATTTTCAAATTATCCAATTTCCAAATTATCCTATCCCATATTGTGAAACACCTTTTGTACGTCTTCATCCTGCTCCAGCTTCTCGATTAGTTTGCTTACGTCTTCGGCTTGTGTATCGTTGAGGGGGACCGTAGTTGTCGGTATCCATTCTACTTCGGAAGTGATGGGGGTGATGCCTTTGTCTTCCAGGGCCTTTTGCATTTTGCCAAAATCAGTGAAGGTGCAACGAACGACCAGTACCGTTTCACCATTTTCACCGCTCCCTTCGCCCAGTTCCTCCAGGCCAGAGTCGATCAGTTCAAGTTCGAGATCATCTGCGTTCAATCCCTCCGGCTTTAGCCTGAATACGCCCATTTTCTTAAACTGGAATGAAACGCTACCGCTATTTCCTAAAGTTCCACCGCCTTTATTGAAATGAGATTTTACATTAGCGACCGTTCTTACATGATTATCGGTTGCTGTTTCAACCAGCAGCGCTACACCATGGGGGCCATATCCTTCATAGAGAATCTCATCATAATTACTCATGTCTTTGCCCATCGCTCTTTTGATTGCCGCTTCCACACGATCTTTCGGCATGTTCACGCTCTTGGCATTCTGGAAGCAACGCCTTAATGCCGCATTAGTGCCCGGGTCGGGACCACCGGCTTTTACCGCAATGGCTATTTCCTTACCTATACGGGTAAACTGTTTGGCCATCCTGTCCCAGCGGGCAAACATCGAGGCTTTTCTTACTTCAAAAATTCTTCCCATTATAATTGAGTTAGATGCATCAGGCCGCTACCAGCGGCCTGATGCGTTTCAAATCGGACTGCAAATCTAAGGCAATGGGGGTAAAAGAAAAACCGTCCTGTAAACAAGACGGTTTTAAAAAATTGAGCGTTCGGTTAATTAGCAGCGTCTGTCCGCCCCAGCTTTCTAGCGAATACAACCAAATGGATCGCCGCAAATATAATTGAGATATAAAGTAGTGTTCTGTCAGAGTCAAAACCGGTAACATATTGATATAATACCCCTGCAACAACCAATAATCCACAAATCCCCAGTCCCGTATAGCGAGCTATTTTCATTCCTTTCCTGTTAGTTGTTCCGTTACCAAGGTGGCTATTTTTAGCGCCATATACTAAATAAATATCAAGGCCAATCAGCATCCAAACTAATAAACGTATCCAAGTATCCATGGGTAGGAAAACCATCATGAATAAACAGGTAGCGATACCAAGAATAGGGACTAATGGAACCATTGGAGTTTTAAATGCTCTTGGCAGCTCTGGCATTTTTCTACGCATCACCCATACGCCGATACAAACCAGTATGAAAGCAAATAATGTTCCGATGCTTGTCATTTCGCCCACTACTCTTGCCGGCACAAACGCAGCAAAAGCACTTACAAAAAGCATAAACAATAAATTATTTTTTGCCGGTGTCTGAGTTTTAGGATTAACAGCGGAAAAGATCTTGGGAATTAGACCGTCTTTACTCATGCTAAAAAAAACACGGCTTTGGCCCATCAACATCACCAATATTACTGATGAATATCCAAATAGAATGGCTACAACGATAGCCCGGTTTAGCCAGGGATAATCCGGGTGGATGACACCATTTGCATCTGCACTACCCATGTGGTCAATTGCTACTGCTACAGGAGCGATTCCGTCCTTCCCAGCAAATGTTGTATAACTGGTAACACCTGTCATTACATGAGCGAATAATATGTATAATAATGTACAAATGGCCAATGATCCTAAAATGCCTATTGGCATATCCCGTTTCGGGTTTTTGGCTTCCTGTGCTGCCGTGCTCACGGCATCAAAACCAATGTATGCAAAGAAAACTATAGCTGCGGCCCGTATTATCCCGCTGAATCCAAAGTTGCCAAAATTCCCGGTATTATCTGGAATGTAAGGATTGTAATTAGAGGTGTTAATGTATTTCCAGCCGAGAAAAATAAAAATAAGTACAACGGCTATTTTCACTGCCACGATAATACCATTTACAAATGCACTTTCTTTTGTGCCTTTTATTAGTAAGGAGCTCATCAGTACAATAATAAATACGGCGGGCAGATTTATAACCCCGCCATCCCAGGGACCGGATGTTAATTCAACAGGAAGTTGAAGGCCAAACCCATCTAAAAACTTAACCAAATACCGGCTCCAGCTTATACCTACAGTAGCTGCCCCGACTGCATATTCGAGAACGAGATCCCAGCCAATGATCCACGCGATAAATTCACCCATGGTAGCATACGAATATGTGTAGGCGCTCCCTGCGACGGGTATCATGGAAGCAAATTCTGCATAACAAAGGCCTGCAAAAAGACAACCAAGGCCAGCCACAACAAACGAAATAGTAATGGCAGGCCCGGCATGATTGGCAGCTGCCATACCCGTAATCGAAAATAGTCCGGCTCCAATGATAGCCCCAATACCCAACGCCACCAGTCCACCTGCGCCCAAAGTCCTTTTTAATGTGTGCGTGCCGGTTTCCTGTGCTTCATTAAGCAAAACATTCATCGGTTTTCTGACAAATAAACTCATGAGTTGTTTGGTTGGTTAAACATTACAAAGTCGTAAAATAAACAATTATTTCATTCACCAGGCTATTTCTTTTACACGTAAGGTATTATAAAGGGTCAAATGTTTTTGCCCCTCAGTATTTTTTCCGATTTTCGGCAATCCTTAGTGGATTTCTATGGCTAAAAAGAACAGGCTTACCATATTTATCGTGATTGCAATGATCCTTGGCGTGATAACCGGTTACCTGGTCAATCAATTTGGGAATGGATCTAAAATAACTTATGCTCCTGCAAAGGATTTTACCGGATCAGATAATATCGTATTGAAGATATCAGGCAATGATGTCACCCAACCTATTCTTGTTGTCAAAGACTCATCGGCCTATCGCAAAGCAAGTGACAGCCTGAAGAGTGGTTATTGGATTGTTGTTGCCAATACCGCCGCCGCGTATACGCCCTCGGTTTTTTCAGATCCTGCGATTACTACAGCGAACTCAATGGTTACTCTGAAGGGTATCAGTAAAATCCCAGGCAATGGCATCGCCACTATTAAATCAGTTCAATCATTTGCTGATATTATCCGGCTGCTTACCACCATTTTTCTTCGTCTTGTTCAGATGATCATTGCCCCGCTGGTGTTTACTACACTGGTGGTCGGTATTGCTAAACTGGGCGATCTGAAATCAGTTGGCAGGGTAGGCGGTAAGGCCATGCTATGGTTTATATCTGCATCACTGGTGAGTTTATTACTTGGACTTGTACTGGTAAATTTCTTTCAGCCTGGAATGGCTATCGACATGAGCATTGCCGACAAAAGCGGGGCCAGTGAACTGGTCAGCAAAACGCAGGAATTTTCCCTGCAAAAATTTGTCGAGCATGTTATTCCCAAAAGCGTGTTCGAAGCTATGTCTGCAAACGAGATCCTGCAGTTGGTGATCTTTAGTATTTTCTTCGGCGTTGCCTGTACTACCCTGGGTGACTACGCAAAACCGCTGATCCATGCGCTTGAAATTGCTTCGCATGTAATTTTAAAAATGGTTACCTATGTCATGAACTTTGCGCCGCTGGGTGTGTTTGGAGCAATTGCAGCCGTGGTAGCCACGAAGGGATTGGCCGTTTTTGGTTTTTATGGACAATACCTTCTATATTTCTTAATAGGTATTGTGCTATTATGGGTTGTCATGCTTGCCGTTGGATTTTTAATCCTGAAAAATAAAGTTCCCTCGTTGTTAAGACATATTGCGCAGCCTATGCTCATTGCATTCAGCACTACGAGCAGTGAAGCTGTGTTCCCGCGGTTGACAGAAGAACTCGAACGTTTTGGATGTAAAGACAAGATTGTAGCTTTTGTGTTGCCACTGGGTTATTCATTCAACCTGGACGGGAGCATGATGTATATGACGTTTGCAAGTATCACGATCGCGCAAGTCTACGGTATACATCTCGATACGGTCACGCAGATAACAATGCTATTGGTGCTGATGCTGACCAGCAAAGGCGTAGCCGGGGTGCCGAGAGCTTCGCTGGTGGTAGTGATCGCAACCTGTGCTATGTTTAAAATACCACCTGAAGGCATTGCATTAATATTGCCTGTCGACCATTTTTGCGATATGTTCCGGACGGGGACAAACGTACTCGGGAATGCGCTGGCTACAAGCGTTGTCAGCAAATGGGAAGGAGCGTTGGGAAACAGTCAACCAGAATTAATTAAGAACTGAACTATATGGATACATTTTTACTGGATAGTGGAGGCTTTATTCAACGGTTTATAGAATGGATCATTAATTACGGGGGCTTATACATTCTTTTACTGATTGTTTTTGCGGAAACGGGTTTATTCGTCGGTTTTTTCTTTCCCGGTGATTCGTTGTTATTTGCCGCCGGCATTTATATGGATGACCTGACCAGGGAACTTTTTAACCTGGATAGCAATGCCCCTGTGCACAGTTATCAATGGATCGTCATCATGATCATGGTAATGATCGCTTCCATATTGGGAAATATAGCAGGTTACTGGTTTGGGCGCAAGGCAGGGCCACTGCTTTACGAACGAAAAGAGACCTGGCTATTTAAAAGAAAGCATCTCATACGTGCAAAAGAATTTTATGACAGGTATGGTAAAGGCACCATCTTCCTGGCTAAATTTCTTCCCATCATCCGCACATTTGCCCCGATAGTTGGCGGAATGGTAAAGATGCCCAGGCCTATATTTACGTTTTACAATATTATAGGCAGTATTTGCTGGGTAGCTATCATGATGCTGGGTGGTCATTTTCTCGAGTCATGGGCACAAAGGAAATTCGACTTCAGCCTTAAGGATCATATTGAAGCTATTACCATCGGTATCATCCTGGTGACGACGCTGCCGGTGCTTTATAAATTATTTTTCAATAGAAACAAGCGGGATACTACCGTACCACCTGCCAACAATAAGATCAATCCCTAAGCAATGGAGAAAAAAGCTTTTTCCATATTCAATATCGCGGTTATAGTGGCTGCCCTTGGTTATTTTGTTGATATATACGATCTGCTTTTATTTGGTATTATCCGGATACCAAGTCTCACTTCGCTCGGTCTTTCCCCTGAACAAATAACCACTGATGGAGAATCGATCCTTCAATGGCAAATGTGGGGACTATTGCTGGGAGGCATTATCTGGGGAGTATTGGGAGATCGCAATGGACGATTAAGTGTGTTGTTTGGATCCATTATTCTTTATTCCCTTGCCAACATAGGTAACGGGTTAGTGCAAACTGTTGACCAATACAAATGGGTACGCTTTATAGCCGGTCTTGGATTGGCAGGAGAATTGGGCGCCGGTATCACACTCGTTTCTGAATTGACGCCAAAAGAAAAAAGAGGCATTGCTACTTCTCTTGTTGCAGGTATCGGTTTGACAGGTGCGGTTGTTGCGTTTATCATGAAAGAAAATTTTTACTGGCGCACCTGCTATTTCATAGGCGGCGGTCTGGGCTTGGCTTTGTTGATTTTACGTATATCGGTATTTGAATCGGGAATGTTTCATGAAGTAAAGAAGATGGATGTACAAAGAGGTAACTTTTTTATGCTCTTCAATAATTTTGATCGTTTCCGGAGATATATATGCGCCATTCTTATCGGGTTGCCTACCTGGTATGTCATTGGGGTGTTGGTTACATTTTCAAAAGAGTTTGGTAAGGCCTTTGGAATAACGGAGCCCATTGATCCCGGCAAATCCATTATGTATGCTTACGTGGCGATATCTATTGGAGATGTACTTGTCGGCTTTGTGAGTCAATGGTTCAAAAGCAGGAAAAAAGCGTTGTATCTTTTTTACGCCATTACGGCTTTATTCATTTTCCTGTTTTTTGCCGTTCAATGGAATGGATCTGCTGCAAAAATGTACTGGATATGCGCGGGTGCTGGTTTTGGAACCGGTTTCTGGGCCATATTTGTAACGATGGGCGCAGAGCAGTTTGGAACAAACCTCCGTGCGACGGCAGCCACAACGATTCCTAACATGGTTCGCGGCACACTTGCTTTTTTCATACTTCCTTTATTTAAATGGTTGCGGGGAATGGAGGGAGTAGGATATGTCAACGGCGGCATCTATACAGGTGTAATCATGATGGTCATTGCGGTAGTAGCAGCCGCATTTACAAGGGAAACATTTGGGAAAGACCTGAACTTCGTTGAACGGTGAGGGCATAGCCTTAATTAGCCTGCAAACATCTTATTCAGTAGTATGAAATTTCTCATTATTCGATTTTCCTCGATCGGCGATATCGTTCTTACAACGCCGGTTATCCGTTGTCTAAAAAAACAGGTGCCGGGAGCCGAGGTTCATTTCCTGACAAAAGACGCTTTCCGTTCCGTCGTCGAACACAATCCTTATATCGACAGGCTTCATGTACTAGCTCACAGTTGGGAGCTGATGATCCATGAGCTAAAAGAAGAGAACTACGATTATATCATCGATCTTCACCATAACGTAAGGACGCTAAAGGTCAAAAAAGAATTGGGTAAAAAATCGTTTTCATTTCATAAGCTGAATGTCGAGAAATACATCTACACCAGCATAAAGCTGAATATCCTGCCGAAGGTGCATATCGTGGACAGGTACCTGGCTACCCTAAAATCTTTCAATGTGAAGAATGACGAAGCCGGTCTTGATTATTTTATTTCAGAAAAAGAGGAAACGCATAAGCATGATATACCTGCTTCTCATCATGCAGGCTACATAGCCTGTGTTATAGGAGCCGCGCATGGCACCAAGAAATGGCCGGTCAATAAATGGAAGGAATTTGCTGCTAAAATGAATCACCCGCTGATCCTGCTGGGAGGAAAGGAGGATGCTGATAATGGAAAAGAGATCGCGTTTGCAGATACAGTAAAGATTTATAATGCATGTGGTAAATTCAGCATCAATGAAAGCGCCGACCTGGTACGAAAGGCCAAACTGGTGGTCACCCACGATACCGGGTTGATGCATATCGCCGCTGCTTATAAAAAACCGATTGTTTCTCTTTGGGGAAATACCGTCCCGTCGTTTGGAATGTATCCCTACTATGGGAACAACGATTCCCGCGGAACAATAATGCAGGTAAACAAGCTATGGTGCCGTCCCTGCTCCAAGATAGGTTATGATAAATGCCCGTTGGGACATTTCAAATGCATGCAGCAGATTGAAGTAGACACCGTGCTGGATGCGGTTAAAAAAAGGCTGTGATCTTCTGCCACCAGTATCTTGGCTTCGGATCGATTTGGGTATACTCGATGTAAGCCTGGATCTCCGCTACGATCTCGTTTTCGATCTTTTCTTTTTCTTTTTGGGGAAGAACCTCTTTGTTATCAATAATGCACGACAACCATGTTTGGATCTGTCTTGTTTCTGCCGGCACGGATTCACCACGCAGGTACCTGCCCGTTTTTGCTTTTAATACTTCTGTAGTCATACACACAGTTTTGAAAATATGAAGTCAATTATTGTTCACCAAAAATTAAGCATGCTTTTCAGGCCATGTTTCAAGCCTTTCATGCTGATGGCAGGAATAAACCTGTTCCACCATTGGTCTTCATAGTTTCTTTTTTTCGATGCGGAAAAAGGATAAAGGGATTTTTGGGTATTAACGGGTAGCCGCGCCTGTTGAAGGGCACCGATACTGAAGCCGGGAATAATTTGCTTTTCAATCGCCGGTATATTCACACTCGTCTTTAATTTGCTATTGATACACTGTACAACCGCTTTACGCACCTCCGTGTACAGGTGAACGGAGAGGGAGAAATCCACGGGAAGCCGGTCCCGGTTCTCCCAAAGAGAAATAAATATGTTCCTGACTATTCGCTTTGCATCTTCATGCGAATTCAGTTTGGCCAGGCAATAAGAATAAAGAGAATAACCATAGCGACGTGAAAGCTCTTCAAGCGCTGTTGAGTCGCCAAAGGGAAGTTTATTAATTAAGTCTTGCTCCGGGGTAAAATTCCTGCTCATCATAAGAGGTACGATTTAAGATTAACAATCCGGATAGTTGGATATGTTTATCGCAGGAATTGGGTCGTGAATCGAAGTCTAATGTAGAAAGAAAAACGTGAAAGGCAAGAACTAGCCCTATAGGTTTTTTACGACTATTTCTTTGTAGCTCTACAATATTTTGAAAATAAAGCAGTAGGGATTTTTTTATTTTATCAACATAGTTTTCCACCCGTATTTCTACGAATGGCTTGTAAATCATTCAGAAAGATCATATTAGAAATTGTTGATGTAACTTACCCGAAATTCGATTCATTGAGGCTGCAGATCGCCGTTCTTTTCCTGTGTACGACTCATATGGTTTCCGCACAGAACGATAGTATTTATACTTTTCTCATGCGTGATAGCGTACGGGTGACGATTGACCGCCCTGGGAATTTTTCAAATCATAAAAAGACGGTCATAACCTTTTTTGCCTTGCCCAATGGGAATACGACCGAACAAACCATGGGTAAAAGAATAAAAGCAGGAGACGACTGGCATTTTGATATCCAGCATATCAGGGCCCAGACCAAATTTATCCGGCAGGAGTTAGCAGACAAAAATTTTGTTGTTATTTACCTGGAAAACAGTTACAAAAGCTGGCCTGCCTGGAAACAGCGGCATCCGGATTTTAAAACGATCATCCCGCATATCATTGATTCTTTGAGTTCTCAGGTTACCACGAAAAAGAAAGACATATACCTTAACGGGCATAGCGGTGGGGGAAGTTTTATTTTCGGATATATAGCATCGGTTGATAAAATACCTGCGCCGATCAAACGGATAAGCTTTCTCGACAGCGATTATGGATATGACAGTAGCTACTATCCAAAATTCAGGGATTGGTTGAAAAATGTAAAAGGCTCGGCTTTGAACGTGTTTGCCTATAACGACAGCATTGCTTTATTAAACGGTAAATCTTTCGTTTCAGCAACAGGAGGTACCTGGTATCGGAGCCGTATTTTTTTAAATGATCTCCAGGCCGATTTTTCCTTTGAGAAAACCCGGGATGATAGTTTGATCGTCTACAGGTCCGTTGGGAGTAACATCCAGTTCTTCTTTAAAACGAATCCTGAAAGAAAAATATTTCATACAGTACAGGTTGAGTTGAACGGCTTCATTCATTCCGTGCTTTGCGGTACGCCGTACGATTCAAAAAAATATACATATTATTCTGAAAGAGCTTATACAGACCTGATAGAATAATTCTAAACATCAACATTCAATCTAAATAATAAAAAAGGCGATGTGATCATTCACACCGCCTTTTTTATTCTGGAAATGACTATACTACTTTTTCGCAACAGCCGCATTAATAGGCGCCCTGTCTATGTATTGAATGATCTGGTCGATTTTATCGTTAGCATCATAATGGTAGTCGACATGCACCCCGAACATTAATCTTTGACCATTCTTATACCTGGCATGCACGGTATACCAACTCAACAACCAGACGCCTGGCATATCATGGGTGGTCTGCGCGGTATTTACTTTGACGGGTAACCAGATCTCATCTGTGAACTGGATAGAATCGATCACATTCATTCGCCTGTTCTTCCAATAGTTGGTAATCGCCTGTTTGCCATCGAGGCTATCACCTGCTGACCACCGGAACTTAGCGTTGTCAGCAAAATTTGCAATCCAGCCGTCTACGTCTCCGCTGGAAAATTGGGTATTCATCTTTTTTCCCCAATCGACATATTTTGCATCGGCAAATTCTGCTGCCTGGAGCTTTTTGTCTTTCTCTGAGGTTGCGCTGGCGGTGCTTTCTGTTGTTTTAGCTTCGTCGGCTTTATCATTGCTGCAGGCAAATAAAACTACAGCAGACGCTGCCAGGATGAAAAGTCTTTTCATGCTTTAAAAGTTTGGTTTTGTAAAAAAATAAATGCGAGGGTAGTGTTTGGATGGGTGGAAAGAGAAATGAAGCTAGGGTTTTTGATTGAATCCCGCAATTTTAGGTGACTTCGCTGTTTAAAAAATCAGAATAGCCCACAGACCTGCCTGCCGGTAGGCAGCGAGCTGCTGAGAAGACACAGGAGCCACAGAAAAAAACTCTGTGGCTCTCCCGCCAACCCTCTTTTAGTAGAGATTGCGATTTTCAGCCGTTGGTTCTATTTAAGAAAAAGAAAACTCTGCTGTTCTCTGTGGCCAAATTATTACATCGCTTCGCTTAGTTCAAGCCAGCGAAGTTCTTTTTGGTCCAGCAGGCTTGTCACTTCCCCGATCCTTTGGGAAAGGCGTTGTAATTCCTCAAAAGGTGTACTGCCGCTATTGAGCTGATGCGTGATCGTTTCCTTTTCCCTGGCCAGTTCGGCGATCTCTTTTTCAAGCAATTCAAACTCACGTTTCTCTTTAAAGGAAGGCTTTCGTTTGTTACCTGTTGCCTGTTCCCGGTTACTTGTTTCAGGGAGTTGGTCTTTCTTTCCAGCAATTTGATTTCCTGCAACTGGCAACTGTTCTTTTTGTGACAGCCTGTATTGCGAATAGTTGCCCGGAAAATCGGTGATAATACCATCGCCCTCAAAAACAAACAGGTGGTCAACCAGCCTGTCCATAAAATAGCGATCATGTGAAACGAGCAGCAGGCAACCGGGAAATTCACTTAAAAAATTCTCGAGTATTCCCAGCGTCGGCAGATCGAGATCATTGGTGGGTTCATCCAATACCAGGAAATTGGGATTGCGGAACAGGATGGAAAGTAAATGCAATCTTCTTTTTTCTCCTCCGCTTAATTTGCTGATATAGGTATATTGCTTGTCGTCGTCAAACAGGAATAGTTCCATGAATTGTGAAGCGCTCAATGAACCCCCGCTTGCCAGGGGGAAATGTTCGGCAATATTTTTTACAAACTCGATAGCACGCATATCCTCTTTAATAACTAATCCCTGTTGCGAGTAGTTACCAAAGACCACGGTGTCACCCACATTCACTTTGCCGCTGTCTGCCTGTTCAATGCCCTGCAGGATATTTGTAAAAGTGGTTTTGCCAGTTCCGTTTTTACCCACGATGCCAACACGCTCTCCTTTTTTAAATGTGTAGTCAAAGCCTTTTAAAATTATTTTATCGCCAAAGGCTTTATAGATTTTCTTCAATTCAATGACTTTGCCGCCAAGCCTGTTCATTTTCATTTGCAATTGTACCTGTTGGTCTTCTATCCGCTGTTTTGCTTTTTTTTCAATCTCATAAAAATTATCCTGGCGGCTTTTGCTCTTGGTAGTTCGCGCCCGCGGTTGCTTGCGCATCCATTCCAGTTCCTTACGATAGGTATTTTTTGCTTTATCTATGCTGGCCAGTTCGTTCTCAATTCTCGATGCTTTTTTTTCGAGATAATTTTCATAGTTGCCGTGGTAGAGATAGAGGTTGTCTTTTTCCAGTTCCCACATCTCATTGCATACTTCGTCGAGGAAATACCGGTCATGCGTTACCAGCAGTAAGGTTACATTTTCTTTGTCGAGATAATGTTCCAGCCACTCCACCATCTCCACATCGAGATGGTTGGTAGGTTCATCCATCAGGAGTAACACGTGTTTATGTTCAAAGCCAATGTCAATTAAAGTGCGGGCAAGGGCTACTCTTTTTCGCTGACCACCACTCAGGGTGTTGACGATTTGACCCAGGTTATGAATGTTTAGCCTTCCCAATACCTGTTTTACCCGGGCATCAAAATCCCAGGCTCCGAGCTCGTCCATTTTTATAATGGAAGTATTTAATTGTTCGGCGTTATTGTCGTCAACAGCCGCCTCATACTGCTTTATGGCATTTAGTATGGGATGGTCATGAAAAAAGATATTATCGGCTATAGAGCGGTCCTCTTTGAATGCAGGTTCCTGCTCAAACAATACAACATCTACATCCTTATTTACCCGGTATTTACCTTCATCTGGTGTTTCTTTACCGGCGAGGATTTTGAGCAGGGTAGATTTGCCGGAACCGTTCCGGGCAATCAATGCTATTTTATCGCCTTCTTCAATATGAAAGGAAATATTCGAAAATAGGGGAGTGATGCCATAACTTTTTGTCAGTCCTTCCGCAGAAACATAATGCATACAGTGCAAAGATAAAGAAGGACTTAAGTTTTTTATGGTCGCCGGCAGTTTGTGGCACAGTTTTTTTGAAGTAGTATCTATTAAACCAATAGTTATGGCAAACAATCTTGTTGAAACCATTCAGAAGAACCTCGGGCTCCCTGCTTTACAGAAAATTGATCCCAATATCCAGGAGGTAAAAACTAAATCGCTGCGGGCACCAGCGGACAATCTGGCGCAGGCAGCCATTCCCGCCGTACTGACTGCATTGTACAAGCTTACCAGGACCGATGAAGGATGCAAGGCTATTATCTCTGGCGAAGGCAATCCCGACTGGCTGGGTACATTTTTTGAGGGCAAGGAAAAATCTGCCGTAGATAAAGTTGCCCTTTATGCCGGGGTTAGCCCAAATGAGGCCGAAAGCATCATGGAAGATATCGCCGATGAAGCAGTAGCCACCCTAAAAAATTCCATTAAACCGAAACTGACCCCGGATATCCTGCGGGCATTCATGGACGTTCAGCGGCACCATATCCTTGTGGACCTTCCTCCCGCCATGCAAATGGGAGACGTATTAAATGATGAAGGCCTTGATGACCGGACCAATAAAATGGAAGGGCCAGTCTCAGGGTTTATGCACCGGATCGAAAACCTGCTTTCGAAAGGGGATGAATCGAAATATCCTTAAGCACTAAGGCTGTAGATCAACCAGCAGAGAAGCACCACTATTAATAACAGTAACCACACTTTGTATTTGCTCCAGTTTTCTGAAAGCCGGGAATGATTAACATAAAGCCTGATCTTTTCCAGGGTGGAAGCGTCTGTGTTCAATTTTAGCAACTGTACCGATAAAGGCCTTGCGAATTTTAACGGCAGTGCATGGCAGCTTTTGAGTATGGAATGAACAATGACCTTATTAGTATCTTTTTCATCAAACACATTGAGCTTTTGTATCGTTTGATCGTTCAACAGGCGACAAACATAATCATAGAGACCCTGCCTGTCCATGCGATGTACGTCGAGTTTTGAAACATATTTATCCAATTCCAGTACCTGTTTTAATATTGTGACAGGGGTGATCGTAATGAATGATTGTTTCCTGTTGGTCACCTGGTCATACCATCTTTGTTGTAGGTAATATTCTTTCTTCCGCGGATCGCTCAGCACTTCATAAGCTTCTTTTATTATTTCAAACTGGGCAGTTGAATAAGCGTCGGCGTTGTTTTTATCCGGGTGAAACCGGTGGGCCAGGCGACGGTAGGCGGATTTTATTTCCCGTAACGTAGCGGAAGGAGGAAGCTCCAGTATTTTATAATAATCCTTGGTTTGCAAACTGCAACGAAGATAGAATGTGCGATGCCTCTGTTCTAATTCAAATAATTTTTCAGCTTAAATGTTTTTTCCAGAAATCGAGCGTTCGCTGCCAGGCGAGTTTGGCCGCGGCTTCGTTATATCTTGTCGGTGCGGTATCGTTATGAAAGGCATGGTTGGCTCCTTCATAGATGTACAATTCGTAGGTGATATTGTTCTTCTTAAGCGCTTCCTCATAGGCAGGTATACCCGCGTTAATTCTTTCGTCGAGCGCACCATAATGTAGCTGAACGGCCGCTTTGATCTTAGCCACATCTTCCGCTTTGGGTTGCCGGCCATAAAAAGCCACTGCCGCTTTTAGGGAAGGGACATTGACAGCAAGGTCATTACTCATTCCACCGCCCCAGCAAAAACCGACACAGCCATATTTACCATTGCTATCTTTTCTTGTTGCCAGGTAATCGAATGCTTTGATAAAGTTCTGAAGATTATCTTCTGCTTTCAATTGCTGGAATTTTGTTCTTGCTTCATCTTCATTGGCGGGCGTTCCACCGAGAGGTGCCAGTGCGTTAGGTGCAACAGCTAAATAGCCGGCATTGGCAGCACGCCTGGTCACATCTTCAATATGCGCATTCAGTCCACGGTTCTCATGAATGATAATAACCGTTGGATATTTTTTTTCTTCTTTGGGCCGGGCAACATAGGCTTCCATTTCACCGTTGACCCCGGTATATTTTATTCTTTCGGTAAACAGTTCATCGGCGGGTGTTACAGATGCATGAGCCTGGTTCACTTCGATCATTGGCAAAATGGCCAGGGCTGCGGCGGTGCTGCCAGTAAGAATTGCCAACCGGCGCAGGAATTCCTGGCGCGTTAGCGGCTTGTGGGTGTATTCATCGTAAAGGTTGATAATACTCTGGTCCATATAATGTGTTTAAGAATTTTAAAAATACGAACAATTCATAGGCAACAGACCGTGAATTGGCAATTTCGGGGTGTGACGAAACTAACAAAGGAGCAGGTATTATAGAAGCTGTTCTTATCGGAACAGCTTTCTTTATTCTAACATTTCAATAACAAATGGCGGATAATAAACTCCTAAAAGTTTCTAAAAGTGACCAGGCTGTCGCTCCTACGGCATAAAAATAGCGTCATATTTGTGTTACGCAAACGTTTGACTTCCCTATTAAACACAAACTCTATTACAATGAAACGCTTCTTACAAATCTCTGCTCTCGCTTTCCTGGTAATGCTGGGGAGCGCCTGGCGAAACAAAGCTTCCGCCCAGGTCGACGTCGATATTTCTTACCAGACATTTTATGATGAACTCAGTCCTTATGGGGAATGGGTAGATTATCCTGAATATGGCTATTGTTGGGTTCCTACGGAATCCGCCGGTTTTCAGCCCTATGAAACCAATGGACACTGGGTTTGGACCGATGACTATGAATGGATGTGGGTATCTGATTATTCATGGGGATGGGCGCCGTTCCATTATGGCCGCTGGTTCATGGATCCTGATTATGGCTGGATGTGGGCTCCGGGTTATGAATGGTCACCCGCGTGGGTAGCCTGGAGAGATGGTGGCGATTATTATGGGTGGGCTCCATTAAGACCGGGTATTAATATTGGTATTGGTTTCTCAATAGGTTCTTATAATCCTCCGGTTGACTATTGGTGCTTCGCGCCCCGTCAGTATATATCTTCTCCTCGTATCTATGATTATTGCCTGGACAGGGGCCGTAACGTAACCATTATAAATAATACGACGATCATCAACAATTATAACCGCAGAAACAACGTGTTTGTAACCGGTCCTCGCCGTGTGGATGCTGAACGTTATGCAGGACGTATCAATCCTGTCCGTTTCCGTGAAGCAGCAAGGCCTGGCCGCACACAGTTCAGGAATAATGAGGTTTCCGTATATCGCCCGAGGGTACAACGTGATAATAACCGGCAGTTTGCCCCAAGCAGATTTGAACGCTTTGACAGGAACAGGGGAGGAAGTAATGGCAATGTTGCAAGAGGCGAGAGGAACAACGGTTTCTCCAGGAATGGCAATAACCTTCCGGAGGGCCGTGATAACAACCGATTCAATGGAAGAAATAATCCTGCCGACAACAATAATGACAACAGGAGATTTGAACGCCGTAATGAACAGCAGGGAAACATCGACCAAAGAATGAGAGGCCAAAGGAATGATATGCCGCAGCAACAGCAGCCAAATGATAACAGGCGTTTTGACCGCGGAAATAACAATGCGATGGAAAGGCAACAACAGCAAAGGCAGTTTGATCAGCAGCGGCAGCAAATGGAACAGCGGCAGAATCAGCAAAGACAATTTGATCAACAGCGCCAAATGGAAAGACAACAGCAGCCAAATGATAACAGGCGTTTCGATCGCGGAAATAACGGTGCGTTTGAACGGCAGCAAATGGAAAGGCAACAACAATCTCAAAGGGAACAACAGCAAAATCAGCAGAGACAATTTGATCAACAGCGCCAGGTCGAAAGGCAGCAGCAGATGGAAAGACAACAGGCACAACGTCAGCAAATGGAACAGCGGCAGAATCAGCAAAGACAATTTGATCAACAGCGCCAGGTTGAAAGGCAACAGCAGATGCAGCAAAGACAACAGCAGCAGCAAAGCCAGTCAAGGCAGTTTGAAAGGAGACAGGACAACCAGCCCCGGCAATCTGAAAACCGCGGCGGTGGAAATGACAATGGCAGAGGTCATGGCAGGAGATTTTAATGATATATAGTCCTTATGAAGATGTAATAAAGTTGTGGTTAGTTTTAAACTAACCACAACTTTTTTTTGGTCATTTCTGCTTTAAGAAAGCGAGCAGATGTCTTCTAAATAAAGCTAGATCCTGCACATGCGGGATATGACCAATGCCCGGCAATTCAACTAATATAGCAGTTTTGATCTGCTGTTTAGTCTTTTTACCCAAAGCGGAATACTGCCCATATAGTTTCTTTTGTTCCTCAGACAACTTATCTTTTCCCACTACAGTACGGTCTGCCTGACCAACTATCAATAATGTTGGCATTGTGATACGGTTCCATTCATAACAAACCGGCTGTTCATAGATCATTTGATAAGTGAAGGCATTTACTTTAGCTATTTCTTCAAATCGCGGATCCTTCAAAATTTCCGCCTGGGCCTTGACGTATTGCTCGTATTCGGGTTTCCAGGTGGGATAATAAGTTTGCTGGTATTTCTTATAAGACTCATAAGTAGCTTTTTGTTCCGCTTGCGTTAATTTTTCGGTAGTTATATAAGGGACAAAACGTTTGTAGTCTTCCAGGCCGATGGGGTCTTCCAGAACCAGTTTTTCAACCCGATTAGGATACATCATGGCGAAGCGGGCCGCCAACATACCGCCCATTGAATGTCCTATCAAATATATTTTATGTATATGCAGTGAGTCCAGTAACACAGAAGTATTGTATGCCAGCAAATGAAAACTATAATGTATGTCCACCGGCTTATCTGAGCGACCCCAGCCAACCTGGTCCGGAACAATGACCCGGTATCCTTCATTGACTAAAAAAGGGATTACATTCTTCCAATAATAACCGTTGAAATTTTTGCCATGAAGTAATACAACTACCTTTCCATTAAACGAACTAAAAGGCTTTACGTCCATATAGGCCATCTGGACAGAATGGTTTTCGACCGAAAGATTGATCTTCTGTATGGGATAGGGATAACTGACCTGGCTAAATGACACAGCTCTTATTATCAGTAGTGCGACTGCAGCCAGGAAGCTTCGGGAGATGTTATTGCCTGGAAATACTATCATCTTCATCTTCGCCATCGAGACTAAAGGAGTTATTCTCTTCATCTTCTTCGCCTATTTCTTCCTGCGCATCGTCATCTTCGCTTCCCGGGATATCCAGGTCGCTGCCACTGACATTAACCCGTTCGTTTAATAATTCACCATCATCGTCCCTGTTGTCCAGCTTTGCCTTTGCCAGATTTTCTTCATCCTTTACGTAAGGAGTTTTATCAGCTGCATCCTGGAGAGCTATTTTTTCTTCTTCTGTAACGTTCGAGCCAGCGGAAATTTCGGAATCATCGTCGTTGTCAAGCACACCAACTCCTTCCTCGTCATCCGAAGAAATGGTTGTGTCCGCAAATTCATTTAGTTTAGGTACGTGAATATGTTCCTGTCCGGGGATGTCTTTTACATCCGGCAGGTTAAGCGTTCCTTCATCCGGCTGCAGATGTTCTTTGTCATCCTTTGTTTCGGCCAGATCAGGTTTTGCCTTCGCTATTTTGTTTTTGGTACTTTTCATACAATAAAAAGAATTAAGATTAAAAACGGGTCCATCTTAACGGTAAAAAAATCATGCCTGTAATGCAGTCCCCGCTAATAATTATAAATTTTTGCCAATCTCCAGTAATGTGGAATCTTCACCCCTTGATGACCATACCAGTGACCGTGCTATCTATTTATTAATAACGGATAATATCCCTGGTGCTGAGTTTTATTTCTTCACTTTTGATACAATAACAATCACAATGACTATTGCAACAATTACGAGAAAGAAAGCCCACCACATGCCTGCTTTAAAAATCGTTTCCACAGCACCACAGCTGCTAAGAACGACCATACTGAAAAGCAGGATAAATAAAGCCCTTGTCATGTTCATAATAAAAAAATTTACTGTCTTGCCTATTATCAGTCAACTACTGTACCATTTTTAATACTATATGGTTACATGCCTGGCATTTTAATACCGGCGGCTTTCAGATCGGTAATCAACTTTTCCTGTAATTGGTATTGCGTGTCATAAAAACCGTGCGAATTGATCCATACGTTGAGAGTGATGGTGTAACGGTCATAGTCGATCAGGGACAGGCCAATGCGGGCCACGGGTTCAGGAAGAATATTTTTCGAGGAGTTGACAGAGTCCTGGAGTATTTTTTTTACATGAGCGACATCAATGCCGTAATTGAACTTTAATTCAATATCCAACCTTCTTTTTCCTTCCCGGCTCAGGTTAATGACGACATTATTGGATAGTTGCCCATTTGGAATAATGATCGTCTTGTTGTCGAATGTCAGGACCGTTGTAAAAAATAACTGGATGGAAGTAACCGTTCCTTCCTGGCCCTGGGTATTGATATTTTCTCCCACTCGGTAAGGCTTTAGCAGCAGGATCAATATACCACCGACAAAGTTTTGCAGGGTTCCTGAAAGAGCCAGCCCAACTGCCACTGTCATACCCGCAATTACCGCTGACATGAAGGTCAGTTGAATACCGGCAATCTGCATCACCAGCATGACCAGTAGTATCTGCAGGGTAATAGCAATCAGGTTTTGTAGAAAAAAACGGACTGATGGGTTAATACGTTTGACTAGTAAACCTTTTTTGACGCACCTGTTGAGGATGCGTATCAGCCAGATTCCAATCAATAGAACAAAAATAGCCGCCAGTATCCTCGGCCCAAAAGCCAATATCCAGTTATATGCCTGGTCATAAAATTTTTTCCAGTCCCATTTCATGCATCATGTTATAAAAGACACAACAAGACATATGAAAAATTATGCCGGAGAAAGTGGATGTGAAATATGTTGGAGTGGAATTAATTCCTGAACTCCTGGCTGATCATGAGACCATAGAAACCCCCGTCTTCAATACCGATCCCTACGCGGTTAAAGGCCGGGTTCATAATATTCTTTCGATGTCCCGGAGATTTCATGAGGTTATCATGAGCGATCTCGAGCGTTTGTGCAAGGGCGAGGTTTTCACCAGCCGTTCTGAAATGCAGGTTAGCTTCTTTCATTCTGTCGAACGGATCCTTGCCTTCCAGGTTTACATGGGCAAAATACCCGTTAGCAAACATATCACGGGAATGGGCTCTTCCCACCAGTGTTTCCTGGGGATCCGCCTTTAATGGATGAAGTCCTTCTTTGGCGCGTTCATTATTAATTAGCTCAAGCATTTTAGCTTCCAGATCAGGTCGGGGAATAGGGTCTTCATCAGTGAACTGCAATTTTACTTCTTCATGCGAATGATCTTTGTGATCCGAGAAACTGTTCATGGTCTGCCTGACAGCCTGATCAAAGACCGGGGCCAGTTTCCTGTTGGCCCAACCAGCCTGTACAGATAAACTTTTGGCGATCCGGCTGTGTTGCGTTTCTGCCGTTATGCTTTTTTTTAAAGGCAGTGCCAGCAAGCAGGCGGCTAAAATAGTAGCATAGATTAGGCCGTTGACCGCGCCGGGAATAATTCCGAAAAACCTGTTGGCGGTGTCATGGTTCAGTTTCTCAGGAACAAAATGCATAACACGTTTTACGATCAGGCCGGTCAAAATACGGGCAGCGACAGTTGTGAAAATAAATGCAAGCGGTAAGAGCCAGGGGCCGATCGACATCAATTTGCCAAGACCCTCTGCCATGTATGGGTAGAATATAAAACCCAGTGCGATACTTCCAACCCATGTAAAAAGATCTAAAGTTCCGCGGATAAATCCCCTGCGCCATCCACCCCATGCGGCCAGCGCAACGATGACAATAAGGATAAGGTCAACCCAGTTCATAGAGCATTTATTGAATAGTAAAAGGAAACTGATTGATGGTGTTCATGGAAAATGGATCGTGACTAATATAAAACGGAAAAAAGCGTGCAATTATTTATAACGGATGGTTAAATCGTGCACAGGATCGGGCTGGCTGGGCAGGAAGACTTTTTTGCAGCCTGCAACCCAAAACCGTTTGAATACTTACTGTTATTCTTTTATGTGTATAATTTTTTATTTTAGCGGGTAATTTTTCCCCTTGCCCAAAAATAAAAAAGCGGGCAGGATGATATCCGGAAATAATTGACTGTGAACTGGTAAATCTCGAAACTGCCTGCTGGCAGCAGTTTTTATCATCCGGGAAATGGGTAAAATTACTTAGGAGGCCATGGGGTTTTTTCTTTTATAAAATCTCGGTATTGCTTAAAAAATTACTATTTTAACTGTCCCAACCTATTTAAACCAATGCCGCTATGAGATATGCTTCTCCACTGTCCCAACTGCGCCGCTACCCGAAAATAAAGGTTGGCGCTTTCATCGATTCCTTCAAAGCAGCACATAAAAATGTATTCGGATTTTTAGGCAATATTAAGAGTATTGGGATAACTCCGGGGATGAGCGCGGTCGAAAAAAGCAAGCTTGGCATCTTTAATCTTCTTAATTTTTTCCAGTTTATTACTGGTATCCTGGTACCTGTGATCGGCCTTTTAAAGGCTGGCAGCTTTCCCGTATTTGGGTGGATAATAGTCTGTCTTCCAGCACTGGTCAGTATCGTGGTCCTGATCCTGAATAATTACCGGCAACACGAGATAGCGCTGCTTACATACTTTGTGCTTTATCCTTTATTTATATGCATTAACTATATCAATGGGATCAGCCTGGGTATCGAGCTGTCGTTTATCCTGTATGGCATTCTTTCCGTATTCTTTATCCAGGACCTGGGTTATATGATCTTTTCGATCTGTTTTTCCATGGTCAGTTATTTTTTCCTGTCAGTGATCCTGAAAAGATATATATACCAGCTGGAACAGATTAATTACGTGGCCTACCTGATGAACCAGGGCCTGGCAATCATTTATATATTTTATGGATTGTACCTTATAAAAACAGAGAATACGGCTTACAACAATGCCCTTCAGGAAACAAATATTGAAATGCAGAGGCAGGCGCATCAGCTTCAGCAGCAAGCTGCAGAACTGGACCAACTGAACTCATTAAAGAATAAACTTTTTTCTGTTATCTCTCACGACCTGAAAGCGCCGATGTATGCACTGCGCAACCTGTTTGAAAATATTCAAAGCCAGGATATGCCGGCCGAGGAAATAAAATCGCTTATCCCGGATGTAAAACAGGACCTGAATTATACCGTTAATTTGATGGAAAATTTATTGCAGTGGGCGAAGAGCCAAATGCAATCCCATGCAGTAAAACCTCAAACGGTTGATTTATATGCCATGATCGACAACGTGGTACATACTCTTCATTTGCCCGCCGAAGCCAAGAAAATTAAGATCGCGAATAAAACGACTGAATCCGTGTTTGCCTGGGCCGATTATGATATGATCCATCTTGTGATCCGCAACCTGTTATCCAATGCTATCAAGTTTACTCCACCCGGGGGCCAGATCACGATCGGTGCATCGGAGCAAAACTCCTTCACCGAAGTATATGTGCAGGACACTGGAAATGGAATATCCCAGAAAGATCTGAAGAAAATAAACAACCACGAATTTTATACAACTAACGGAACGGCACATGAACAGGGCACCGGTCTCGGCCTGATGTTATGCAAGGAATTCCTGGCCAAGAATGATGGCCATCTTCGTATTGAAAGTGAAACAGGGAAAGGAAGTGTGTTTTCATTTACACTACCCTTGTCCTGACCGCTATTGAAGGGCGAAGAAACAGTGCGAAGTGCCTCTTCCTTTCCCACCGCTCCTACCACCCAGTCGACATTTGTAGTTATTATTACGCTTCGCTTTGTTGCCAAATATCCACAGAATCAATTTTATTTTGCCTTCTGA
>Ga0066652_100000195_pt1 | contig 32208 bp, 31 predicted proteins | sample GraSoiAngelo_101_FD_71413 | JGI IMG/M metagenome (GOLD analysis project Ga0066652, IMG submission 71413) | Grasslands soil microbial communities from the Angelo Coastal Reserve, California, USA - 14_0903_02_30cm | ecosystem: Environmental > Terrestrial > Soil > Grasslands | place: USA... | reverse complement strand
CTCCCTTGCGATCCTGAGCGGCGTGGTCCAGCTCGCGATGTCAGTACCCGCGAAGGCACAAGCACGCGCCGCATCCAACGATACGATCCGCCTTTCGCTGGAAGACGCCATCTCCTCCGGGCTGCGTGTCGCGGACGAGGTGCATCTCAGCGCCGCGCAAGCGCAGGCCGCGGATGCTCAGCTCGATCTCGCGCGGTCCAACCTGCTGCCGCAACTCCGCCTGGCCAGCGCATACACGCACACATTCGAAAGTGCCCGCAGCAGCGCAGTCAGTCCGGTGTTCAATCAGCCGAACACGTACAGCGCAAGCGCGAACCTTTCGCAGACGCTCTTTCAGGGCGGGAGGCTGATCGCCACCGCGCGCGCCGCCAGCGCGCTTGCGAACGCCGCGGACCTCGACGTGCGCGAGCAGCGCGCCTTGTTCACCGTCAGCATCCAGCGCGCGTATCTGAATGCACTCCTCGCAGACCGCATGCTGGAGTTGCAGCAGACCAACCTGCAGCTCGCCAGCTCGCGCCTCACGCAGGTGCAGCAGCTGCAGGCGGCCGGTCGCGCGGCTCAGTACGACGTGCTGCGTGCGCGCGTGGAGCGCGCGAACATCGAGCCGCTCGAAATCCAGGCCCGCAACGATCGCGACCTCGCCTACCTCGAGGTCAAGCGGTTGCTCAACTTCCCTGTCGACCAGCCACTCGTGCTGACCAGCGCGGTGGACCCGGCGGGGGCGCAGGCGCTGGTGGTCGCGTATCTCGACTCCACTGCCCTCCCGGACCGTGCCGCGCTGCGGTCGGCCGAGCTCAGTGCGCAGAGCCGCCATTTCGCGATCACCGCCGCGCGAGCAGATCTGTTCCCGACGATCTCGGCGTTCTTTCAGATGGGCTATCAGGCCTTCCCGCCCCCGAGCTTCGGTTTTCCGTCGATTCGCGGCGCGCGTGCGGCAGAATTCTGTCCGGTGGGCGGCACGGCGACCGCTTGCCAGAATGGCGGCTGGTTCGAGGACCGCAGCCTGGGGCTGCAGTTTTCTTGGCCGATCTTCGACGGATTTCGCGTGAAGAGCGCCCTGGAAGCGGCGCGCGCCGCCACGCGCATTGCGGACCTGCAGTTGCAGCAGACGCGCGAGCAGATCTCCGTCGAGGTGGCGCGGGCGCGCGCCGAGCTGCAGCGCGCCAAAGCGGTGTTCGACGCCCGCCGCGAGACGTCGGGCGAGGCACAGGAGGCGTTCCGTCTCGCCTCACTGCGCTTTACGCGCGGCCTGAGCACGCAGCTCGAAGTCTCTGACGCACAGCTCGCGCTGCTGACCGCGGAAAGCACGGCGGCTCGTGCCACGAATGACCTCTACCTGGCGACCGCCGAGCTTGCACGCTCGCTTGGGCGTCCGATTCCGATGCCCGTCACCACCAGCGCGCCGGCGCGCCGGACCGAGAATTAGTCCTTGAATACCTCTCGTATTGCACCTCGTATTGCAGCCGCAGTGGCGCTGCTCGCGGCACTCGCCTGCTCCGGAAAGGACGATTCGCCGGTGCCGGCCGCTCAGGCAACGACCGCTAACGGCGGCGGCGCGGATAGCTCGGCCCTGCGTTCCGACGGTGGGCCCGGCGCTACGGGAGCGCCCGCCGGCCCCGGTGGCCGCGTCGCGCCAGTCATCACGCTCGCCGCGACCGACGTCGCCAGCGTCCATCGCGGATCGATCGAGGAGGGCATCGCCGTCACCGGCGACCTCCGGCCCATCGAAACCGTCGAGGTTCGCGCGCGTCTCGAGGGCGACCTCGTAGGCGTCTACGTGCGCGAGGGCGAGCGCGTGAGCGAAGGTCAGGTGCTCGCCCGCTTCGAAGCCTCGGAACAGGAGAGCGCGCGCACGAGCGCCGATGCGGATCGCGTGGCCGCGCAGTCGGAGCTCGCGACGGCGGAGTGGAACCTCGAGCAGAGCACCGAGCTGCTCAAGGCGGGCGCCATCTCCGAGCTGGATCACAGGACCGCGCAGCAGGCGGTCGTCGCGAGCAAGGCGCGTCTCGCCGCCTCTGAAGCGCGGGTGCGCGCGACCGGCTCGACGGTCAGTGACACGCGTGTGCTTGCGCCGACGTCCGGCGTGATCGATCGGCGCCTCGTCGAAAATGGGATGCATCTCGCCCGCGGCGCGCCCTTGTTCGCGCTCGTACGAAGCAACGTGCTCGAGCTCGCGGCCGCGGTCCCCGCCCGACAGGCCAACTCCGTGCGCGTCGGACAGACGGTGCACTTCACTGCGGACGCACGCTCGTTCGACGGAAAAGTCGCCCGCGTGAGCCCGACCATCGATCCGGCGACGCGCTCGGTCACGGTGTATGTGCAGATCCCGAACCCGAACGGCGCGCTGAAGGGCGGGTCGTTCGCGAGCGGGCGCGTGGTCAGCCGCGTGGTGGCCAGCACGATCGTCGTACCCTCGTCCGCACTGCACCAGTCGTCCGACCAGGCCAGGCCCTTTGTCTATCGGGTTGCGGGCAAGACCATCGACGTCGCGTCGGTCACAGTCGGCGTCGTCGACGAGCGCGCAGGAACGGCGGAGATCCTCGACGGCCTCAGCGACGGCGATCGCGTCGTCGTCGGCAACGTGGGAGTTCTCGGACGCGGCATGCAGGTGATCATCCTCGGCGGCGAAGAGCGCGGCCGCGCGGGTTCTGGCGGCGCGGCGCGCTAATCGAGCGAAACTCAGCACATGTTCCTGTCAGACGTTTCCATCAAGCGCCCGGTCTTCGCCACGATGCTGATGGTGCTGCTCGTGGTGCTTGGCGTTGTCAGCTTCCGTCGGCTCGCGATCGACGAATACCCGGACATCACGTATCCGGTCGTGATCGTCAGCACCACGTTCCCGGGTGCATCGCCCGAGTCGATGATGCGCGACGTCTCCAAGCCACTCGAGGAAGCGCTCAACACGGTGCAGGGGATCAAGGAGATCTCCTCGACGTCGCTGCAAGGCAGCTCGCTGGTGCGGCTCATGTTCAACCTCGGCGTCGACGTCGCCTCCGCGCAGCAGGACGTGCAGGCCAAGGTGGCGCGCATCCGCCGGCAGCTGCCGGCGAATATCGACGAGCCGGTGGTCCAGCACTTCGATCCCAACGACTCGCCGATCATGGCGATCGCGATCCAGAGCAGTGAGCGTCCGCTGCGCGAAGTCACGGATCTCGCGGAACAGACGATCTCGACGCGTATCGAGGCGATCCCGGGCGTTGGCGGCGTGAACCTCGTTGGCGGTCCGCGCCGGCAGATCCGTATCCAGGTCGATCCGGGCGCCCTGCGCGCTTTCGGCGTGAGCCCGGCGCAGGTGAGCGCGGCGCTCGATCGCGAGAACCAGGAGGTTCCGGCCGGACGCGTGCAGCGCGGCGCCACCGAACAGCTCGTGCGCGTGACGGGGCGCATCGTCGATCCGCGTGCGTTTGGCGACATCGCGGTCTCGGTACGCGGCGGCGTCCCGGTGAAGCTGCGCGAGTTGGCGACCGTCGTCGACGGTGAGGAAGATCGCCGCACCGGCGCCGAGATCAACGACGTGCCGACCGTGTCGCTGGAAATCCTCAAGGTCTCCGGGTCCAACACGGTGGAGGTTGCCGATTCGGTTCGGTCCGCGATGTCGGGCATCGAGCGCCAGCTGCCGACCGACATCAAGCTCACGCTGATTCGCGACGATTCACAGCGGATCCGCGAGTCGCTGAACGACGTCGAGCTGTCCCTCGTACTCGGCGCGCTGCTGACGATCGCGATCATCTACCTCTTCCTGAACTCGTGGCGTTCCACCGTCATTACCGGCCTCACGCTCCCGGTATCCATCATCTCGGCGTTCTTCGTGATGTGGATGTTCGGCTTCACGATCAACACGATGACACTGATGGCGCTGTCGCTCGCAATCGGGCTGCTGATCGACGACGCCATCGTCGTGCGCGAGAACATCGTGCGTCACGTCGAGATGGGGAAAGACCATCATGTCGCCGCGAAGGACGGCACCGACGAGATCGGCCTCGCGGTCATCTCGACCACGCTCGCCGTGGTGGCCGTGTTCGTCCCGGTGGCGTTCATGGGCGGCATGATCGGCAAGATCTTCTTCCAGTTCGGCGTGACCGTCGCCTTCGCGGTGCTGGTGTCCCTGTTCGTCTCCTTCACGCTCGACCCGATGCTCTCCAGCGTCTGGTACGATCCGGAGATCGAGGGCGCGCATGGACACGGCGCCGTCCCCAGGAACCCGATCCGCCGCGGCGTCCTCCGGTTCAACCAGTGGTTCGAGGACGTTGCAGACAAATACCCGCGCGCCCTCGGCTGGGCGCTGAGCCATCGTCTCGTCGTGCTTGGCGTCGCCGCCGGCAGCATCTTGCTCGCGTTCTTCATCGCGCCGCTGCTCGGATTCACCTGGATGCCCGAGATCAACGGCGACGAGTTCAACGTGCAGTTCCGCGTGCCGCCTGGTTCGCGCATCGAGTACACGATGCAGAAGGGACGCGAGATCGCGCGGTTCCTGCGGAATCAGCAGGACGCGCCGGTGAACTTCACCTATCTCTCCGTCGGCGGCGGCTTCCGTGGAACGCCGAACAACGGCAGCATCTTCGTGAAGCTGAAACCGAAGGCGGAGCGGAAGCGGGATCTGTTCGCGATCCAGAACGACCTGCGCGTCAGGCTGCGCTCGCTCCCTGGCGTCCGGCCGCAGATCACGGGACAGCGCACCGTCTTCGGCGGCGGCGGCCGGCCCCCCATCATCGTGAACGTGCAGGGGCCGGAGCCCACGCGCCTGAAGATCGCCGCGAATCGCGTCCTGGATGTCATCCGCACGGTCCCGGGCATCGCCGAGCCGAATTCATCCGAGGAGGGCGAGATTCCGCAGCTCGACGTTCGCGTCGACCGGCAGGAAGCGTGGCGCGCCGGACTCGACGTCGGAAGCATTGCAGCCACACTCCAACCGCTGTTCTCCGGACAACGGGCGACGCGGTGGGAGGATTCACAGGGGTACTCGCATGACGTCGTGGTGGTGTATCCCGACTCCATGCGAAGCTCGGCCGCCGACGTCGCGGAGATTCCCGTAGCCAGCAGCGCCCGCGATCCACGAACCGGGTCGTCGTACATGGTACCGCTGTCGCAGGTAGCGGACATCCGCGCCGGCGTGGGACCACAGCAGATCGAGCGCCGCAGTCTGGAACAGCAGGTGTCCATCTCGGCCGGCGTCCTGCCGGGATACGGCGTCGGCGACGTCGCCAAGACCGTGCAGAAGGCGATCGATGCCGTCGGACTGCCGCCCGGCTATCACGCGGTGTTCACCGGCGACGTGCAGAACCTGCAGGAGACGAAAGGCTACGTCCTCGAGGCGATCCTGCTGGCCATCGTGTTCATCTACCTGATTCTCGCATCGCTGTTCGGGTCATTCCTGCAGCCGCTGTCGATCATGGTCGCGCTGCCGCTGAGTTTTGTCGGTGTGGCGCTGGCACTGCTCCTCACGCGCGGCAACCTCAACGTGATGACCATGATCGGGATCATCATGCTGATGGGCCTGGTCACCAAGAACGGCATTCTGCTCGTGGATTTCACCAACCAGCAGCGTGCGTCCGGCATGGACCGCCGCGAATCGCTGCTCACGTCCGGACGCATCCGTCTTCGCCCTATCATCATGACGACGGTGGCCATGATCTTCGGGATGCTTCCGCTCGCCCTGGCCATCGGCGCGGGTGCCGAGACGCGCGCTCCGATGGCGAGAGCGGTCATCGGTGGTCTGATCACGTCGACGATGCTGACGCTGTTCGTGGTTCCGGTGGTATACACGTTCCTGGACGACGTCGCTGCATGGGCCAGCAGTCGCCGGCGGCAACGTCTTCCTGCAGGCGGCGCGGTCCGTCCCGCGCACCCGGTTCCGGAGGTTGCGAGCGCGGGCGACTGATCCATTTGTCGGTCACCACACAGAGGCAGAGCGTCCGCGATGCTCTGCCTTTCTTGTTTGTCCTGCGCGTCCTTGACGTATGCACCGCGACCCCTTACTAGGGTGTGTCTGTACACGCGCATTGCATCCACCACATTCGATTCGCAGGTCACACTTCCTGATAAGGAGGGCGGTCATGCCGCGGGGTGACGGGTTGCAGGACGAGTATCGATTCGCGGACGGCGAGGACGACTCGGAAGATCTCGGCTACGGCGGCGGCGGGGGAGGTGGCGGCCGGAAATACGACGACGACGACGACGACGAGGGTGGCTGGACCACGCATCGCGAGACCGACGACCTCTGGGACAGCACGGAGGATCTCGACGACGATGAAGAAGCCACGGAAGCCGAGCCGGTCGTCGAGGGCGCTGAGGAGGAGGAAGAAGACGCGTTTGGTCGCCCGTCAACGCGCGGCGGCGGAGCCGGGGCCGGCAAAGGCGCGGGCGCCGGTAAGGGCGCAGCGAGCGCCGGTAAGGGCACAGTGAGCGCCGGCAAAGGCGCAATGAGCGCCGGCAAAGGCGCAATGAGCGCCGGCAAAGGCGCAATGAGCGCCGGGTCGTCCGGCGGCGGCAACGCGCGCAAGGGTGACGGTGGCGCGAAGAAGTCTGCGGCGCAGGCGGGCGGCGGCGCCAAGAAGGCCGCAGCGAAAAAGCCAGTGAAGAAGGCGACGAAATCCGCCAAGAAGGGAAGCGCCAAGAAGGCGGCCAAGAGCGTGAAGAAGGGCGGCGCGAAGAAGAAGGGCGGCAAGAAGGGTCGCCGCTGACCGCCTCGGCGCATTCTGAGCGGCGGGACGAGTCGTCGTCCCGCCGTTTCGCTTCTTTGCACCTCGCTCTAATATCACTTCCCCGCTCCGCATCACGCCCGCCTGAATTCCGCCCGCTGGCTCCCGTGGATTCTCCCGTCACTATGTTGCGCGCCCATTCGAAGCAGGCGCCGTGGAACGCTCGTGGTCTTGCGGCTCACGTGACGGCGCTCGTGGATGCGGCGGGTATGCGGCCGACCAACGCCTCCGCGCGGGCGGCGCCAAGCGCGCGCGCGGTGCGATTCTACGTGGCAAGCGGCCTGCTGGATCGCCCTGAAGGAGCGGGAACGGCAGCGACATACAACTATCGGCATTTCCTGCAGCTCCTCGCGATCAAGATCCGCCAGCGCGAGGGCGCAACGCTGGACACGATCAAGCGCGAGATGCAGGACTTCGCCGGCGACGCGCTCGAGCGACGTGTGGCCACGTCCCTCGCGCCGGCGCTCGGCGTCGGCGCGGATGCCGCCCAGCGTCACGACGACGAGCCGGTCGCATCCTGGCGGCGCTTCGTCGTTGCGGATGGCGTGGAGCTGCACGTCCGTGACGACTCGCCGGCCGCGCGCGATTCGGCCGTGATCGCGATGCGTGAGGCGGTTCGTGCCGCGCTGGGCCGCGAGGGGAGCTAGAGCAGTCGGGACAGGATCGATGCGCTCAGCTCGATCAGCCGTTCGGTGATCGGGCGCCGCTTGAACTCGGCGAGATGAATCTCGCGTGAATAGCGGAGATCGTCGAGAAATGTCGCGTTCATCGTGGCGCCGAATCCCGGGTCCCATACGACCAGATTCGATTCGTTGTTGAAGGCAAGCGATCGATTGTCGAAGTTCATCGATCCGATCGATGCCCAGATGCCGTCCGAGACCACCGTCTTGGCGTGCATCATCGTGGGTTGGTACTCGTAGATGCGCACCCCACCGCGCAACAGCGATTCGTAGCGGGCACGACCCGCGTACCATGTCGTGCGTACATCCGTTTCATCGCTCACCGTGAGGATGCGCACGTCGACGCCGCGTTTCGCCGCGAGGATCAATCCCCGACGGAAGTCGTCGTCGGGCACGAAGTACGAGTTCGCGATATACAGGGTGCGACGCGCGCCGGAGATGCTCAGCGCGAGGAAACGTTCCGCCGGCGTACTTCCCGTGGTGGGCGCGGTGTACAGCAGCCCCGCGACGACTGGCCGCGTCAGACCCAGCGTATCCACGTCGCTGCTGGCGGCGTGGAACGCGTCGCGCGGGAAAAATGCGTCGCCGACGATCAGCTCCCCGGTTGCCTCTGCCCACGCGGCTGCGAATGCGGCCTGCAACTCCATCACGGCGGGTCCGCTGAAGCGTGCGTTCGTCTCGCGCCACTCGTCCTTCGCGTGGCCGCGGCCCAGCCAGTAGTCGGCGATGCCGAAGCCACCCGTGTAGCCGATGTGACCGTCCACGACCGTCACGCGCACATGCGATCGATCACTGGCGTTGTTGATCGAGTACCAGTTGAGCTTCCGCAGCATCGCGACTTCGACGCCGGCCTTCTTCAGCGCGTCAGCCCACGACTGCTTCAACGACTGCGAGCCGAATGCGTCGAAGAGGAGAAGCACACGGACACCGGCGCGTGCCCGCTCGGAGAGGATCGCGGCGAGCGTATCCGCCACCTTGCCCGGCTTCGAGAAATACATCTGCACGGCGATGCTACGGCGGGCGGAGCGCAGGTCGGCCCAGAACTTTGGATAAGTGCCATCTCCATTGAGCAGCTGCTCGACGCGGTTGCCACGTTCCAGATGGACGCCGGAAAACAGCGCCATGATGTCACGAAAGGCCGAATCGCTGACTTGGGGCGGCGTTGTGAGAGGACCGTACACCACGCGGCGCAGCGGCGTCCCACGCGTGAGGGACAGGAGCCCGATCAGCGCGAGCGAGACGAGCACAATTATGGCGATCGTCACCGCCAGCGGTTTCAGCCGTGTCATCAGGGTGTAGCTTCTTGCCGGATACGTGCCAGCCTCTGGCGTGTCGTTCCCATCGCATGGAGGATCGAATGCTCAGCCTGATCACCGGAGTCGGCGCCCGAGGGCAGGTGGGAGAGGCCGTGGCGCTGGCGCTCGGACGTCGCGGTGACACCGTCGTCGTGGTCGCCCGCGCTGCCGCCGATGCGCAGGAACGCGCGCGCGATCTCGTGGCCGCGGGATGGGCGGCAGCCGGATATGGATGCGACCTGTCGAATCCGGCAGACGTCGACGCACTGCAGCGCCGCGTGGCGGAAAAACACGGCGATCGACTCGACGCGCTCGTGAATCTAGCCGGCGGCTTCGGGTCTCTTGGTCCAATTGCGACGAGCGACCCGACCGCTTTCGACCATCAGCTTCGCATCAATCTCGTCACCGGGTACTTGGCCACGCGCGCATTTTTTCCAGCGCTGCAGCGGGCGCGCGGCTCCGTCGTTTTCTTCGCGTCCGAGGCGGCGCTGGAGGGATCACCGACACGCGGCGTCGCCGCGTACGTCGCCGCGAAGGCGGCGGTTGTGGCGCTGATGCGCTCGGTAGCCGACGAGGGACGCGAATACGGCGTTCGCGCGAACGCGCTCGCGCCAGCGGCGATCAGGACCGCGACCAACGAGGCGTTCATGGGCAACGACGCCCGCTACGTCGAGCGCGACGACGTGGCGAGTGTGGTCTCGTTTCTCTGCTCGGCCTCGGCGACGGCGATCACGGGGCAGGTCATTCGTCTCCGGAAGTAGGCCGGGTCATGTCAGCCGCGGTCCCGGTGTCAGAAACCAGCGCCGCGTCTTCTGTCCGGCTCCGTCGGCGAGCCATAAGTTCTGGACATGAACCTCGCCGTCGTGCGACGCCGCGCCGCGATGCGATCAGTGGCTCTCGATCGTTCCCTCGAGCCACTGCCGTTGTTTCGGCTCAGCGATTCTGCCGACGACGCACAGGTCGCATATACCACTGATGACGGCGGGCGCTGGCGGGTGCTCCCCGCCCCGGGGGACCGGCTGCCCGGCACCTTCGACCAGGATGTCTACGTCGAGCTGTGTCGTCGTTTTCACGACGCGGAGCATCCCCGCGACGGCATCATTTCGTTCACCCTGCACAGTTTTCTCCGCTCCATAGGACGGCGCGTGGATGGCCGCACGTACGACCAGCTTCGCTCCGCGCTGACGCGCCTCGAGCGAACCACGCTCGAGTCGACCAACGCCTACTACGCCGCCTCGATTCGCGCGCCGGTCACAGGTCAGTTCACCGTGCTGTCTTCAGTGTCGATCGAGCGCCGCAGGATCATCGATCGCGAGCAGCTGGCGCTGTTCTCGGCCGTACCCGCTGCGGAGCCCGGAGTCGCGCGCGTGGTGCTGCATCCGCTCGTGCGGGAGAACATCCTCGCGCGCCACGTCGTTACGCTGTCATTGCCGCGTTATCTGGCACTCCAGTCCCCGGTAGCGAGACGGCTCTACCGCCTGCTCGAGATCGCTCGCGCGAACGGAATGCTCAGCTGGCGCGTACCCCTGGAAAGGCTCCGAGAGATGCTTCCACTCGTGCAGAAGTACCCCTCGCACTTGCAGCGCGTCCTGCAGCCTGCTCACGTCATGCTCATGGAAGCCGGTCTCGTCCGTGACGCGTTGTTCAAGCAGCACCGACGCGAGTGGCATGCCGAGTACGTTCTCGCTTCGCGCGCAGAATAGGCGGCGCGAGACGTGCGACGGAAGAGTTACACCCGAGGCGAACGTCCGAGTTGCCAAGGAGTATAGAAGAGTATGGCTACCAAGTTGCAAAAGGAGATTCGCCGGGAGATCGAGATTGACGGCGAGCCCTTCACCGTCACGATCTCCCCTGTCGGCGTTCGGCTGACGCGCAAACGGTTTCGCTCGGGTCGCGAGCTGACGTGGCGCGGTCTGTGGCAAAGCGGCGACGAGTCAGATGCCGGTGAACGAACGGCGAGTGCCGCGGCGTCCAGCGGCTGAGCCACCTCAGCTATCCGTTTTCCGCTACTTTAGTCTCATACCAGCACCGAGTGTTCTATGCGTCGTCCCCGTAAACTCGCCGCATTCGCCGTCGTGTCGCTGCCGCTCCTCGCGGGCGCTTTCCTGCTGCAATCCAGGGCGCGCGACGGCTCGGTGCTGCTCGATCAGGTGCTCTCGCTCGTCTCTGAGCGATTCGTCGACACGCTCCCGCAGGGCGCCATGTACGAGAAGGCCGCGCGCGGTCTCGTGCGCGAGCTGAACGATCCGTACACCGAACTGCTGTCGCCAAAGGAGCTCAAGCAGTTCACGACCAGAACGGGCGGCCGGTACGGCGGTCTCGGGATGCAGATCGAACCGCGTGATCAGCAGATCGTGGTGAGCCGCGTGTTCCCGCATACGCCGGCCGAGCGCAATGGGGTGCGTGAGGGCGATCGCATCGTTCAAGTGGACACGTCCTCGACTCGGGGTTGGTCCACGCAGCAGGCGAGCGACATCCTCACCGGAACGCCCGGAACCAAGGTCCGCGTGAAGTTCAGCCGTCCCGCCGTCGCACAACCCATCGAGATGGAGTTCACGCGCGCGGTCATTCACATACCGGCCGTGCCGTACGCCATCACGTTCGGGAACGTGGGCTATGTGCCGCTGCAGAGCTTCAACGAGAACGCGGCATCCGAAGTCGAAGAAGCGGTCCGTGGGCTGGTGGCCAGGGGCGCCAAGGGTGTCATCCTGGACGTCCGCGGCAATCCGGGGGGCATCTTGGAGCAGTCGCTGACGGTGAGCAACCTGTTCCTCCGTCCCGGGCTCGAGATCGCGTCGGTGCGTGCGCGCAGCGGCGAGACCCAGTCATACGTCGCGCGTGGTCAGCCCGCGCTGCCGACCACGCCTCTCATCGTGCTCGCGGACGAGCGTGCGGCGTCAGCCAGCGAGATCGTCACCGGCGCGCTGCAGGACCACGACCGCGCGGTGATCGTCGGTCAGACGACGTTCGGCAAGGGACTGGTGCAGTCCGTGTTCAATCTCGACGGCGGCTACGCACTCAAGATGACGACGGCCAAGTGGTTCACGCCCAGCGGCCGGTCGATTCAAAAAGAGCGCAAGTTCGTGGACGGGCAATTCGTCGAGGACACCACCGTCGACTCGCTGGAGACGGAAACGACCAAGAAATCGCGTCCGGCGTACAAGTCCGACGCTGGACGCGTGGTGTACGGCGGCGGCGGTATCACGCCGGACGTTATCGTTCCCGACGACACCCTCAGCGCGCAGGAGCAGGCGCTGCTCAAGGCGCTGTCGCCCAAGGCACAGGAGTTCTCCACCGCGCTGCAGGACTACGCACTCGAGCTCTCGCGCCAGCTCCAGCCGGATTTCCAGGCACAGGCGGCATGGCGTGACGAGCTCCGTCGGCGCCTCGAATCGCGCGGGGTCAAAGTGGACCCGCAGCAATGGCAGGGTGGCGAGCGGTGGATCGGCCAGCAGATCGAGTACTACGTCGCGCGATACGTTGCGGGCGATTCGTCCGCCAAGCGGCGCCAGCTCCCGATCGACGCTCCGCTCCGCCGCGCCATCGACATGATGAATCGTGGCCAGTCACAGAAGGATCTCTTCAACCTCGCCCAGGCGATGGTGCCGCTCAGCGACCCGAGGGCGTCGAAGACCCAGGCGGCCGCCAGGCCATGACGCCGGTGTAGCTTTTACGCATGACTCGATCTCGACTCGCCGCCGTCGCGCTCGCCGCGACGGCGGTTTTTTCTTGCAGCCGACAGGTTGTCACCGCTCGTCTTCCCGGCGTCGTGCAGCTCGACGGCGCGCCTGGCGAATCACATCTCGGCAACATCCGTCAGCTCACGAACGGCGGCGAAAACGCGGAAGCGTATTTCAGCGCTGATGGGCATTGGCTGATTTTCCAGTCCACTCGTGACGGGCGCAGCTGCGATCAGCAGTACATCATGCGCTCGTCTGATGGCAGCCAGCTGCATCGGGTGTCCGACGGCACCGGCAAGACCACCTGCGGCTATTTCATCGACGGCGGGCGACGCATTCTCTACGCGTCCACGCACGCGGCGGACACGACGTGCCCGCCGCGCCCTGACCCGTCGCGTGGATACGTCTGGCGCCTCGACCCCTACGACCTGTTCACCGCGAACGCAGACGGATCCAATCGCAGGCGGCTCACCGCTTACGGCGTGTACACAGCCGAGGCGACGCTATCTCCGGATGGAAAGCGACTCGTCTTCACTTCTCTCAAGGATGGCGATCTCGAGCTCTACACCATGACCGTCAACGGCACTGACATCCGCCGTTTGACGAACGCGCCAGGTTACGACGGCGGTGCTTTCTTCTCGCCGGACGGCCGGCAGATCGTGTATCGCGCATGGCATCCCACGGGTGACAGCCTCGCGGCGTATCAGGGGCTTCTGCGTCAGGGTCTGGTGCGTCCCAACCGGATGGAGATCTGGGTGATGAACGCCGACGGCACCAACCAGCGGCAGATCACGAGCCTGGGCGGTGCCAACTTCGCCCCGTTTTTCACGACCGATGGTCATCGCATCATCTTTTCATCGAACTACCGCAATCCGCGCAGCCGGAACTTCGACCTGTACCTCGTCAACCTCGATGGCTCCGGTCTCGAGCAGGTCACGACGGATACGGAATTCGACGGATTCCCGATGTTCAGCCCCGACGGCAGGCAGCTTGTCTGGGCCTCGAATCGGCACGCCCCGCAGCCCGGCGGGACAGACATATACATCGCGGACTGGAAGCCTTGATGTGTCGGTTGAGGAGAAGCGCCGTATGACATGCGGCGGCCTCGTTTCGTCGTAACGACCGGTCTACGCCACCAGCATGGGACGAAGGTTGTCCCGCACATGGGTCGCTGTCTTCATGCCCACGGCGACTGTCAGTACCGCAGGGAGGGAGCGCGCGAACGCCAGCGCGCGGTCGGCATCAGTAGTGCCTGCGAACACCTCGCGCACCTGCGGCGGCAGGTCGTGCGTGAGTTGACCCTGCAGCAGCGGTGCGCTGACGACGAGATCGATCCCCAGGTCGGCGGCAGCGTCCACGACATGCACGAGACGGCCGCGAGGATCGCGCTGCGTGGAGATTCGCACCGCCTCCGACATGCTGAGATTGACGGGCAGCTGCACCGCGCGAAAATGGTGTGCGTCGCCGGCGACTTCCCGGGCGAGCGCCTCGAGCTCGTACAGGGAGAGGTGGCCGTGGCTTCCCGCCGGCAGGCGGAGGGCACTCCACGTGGCGCATCCGTAGACGCCGATCTTTCCGCTCGACACACATCCCTCCAGCGCTTCGAATGCAAGCCGCAAACGACTGCGGAGCGCGTCCGTGGTGACCACCGTGAGCTGCTGTTCGGGGTTGTGGATGTAGAAGATGTCGATGCCCTGCACGCCAAGATTGCGCATGCTCCGCTGCAGCTGATCTCGCAGGAAGTCGGGCGCCAATGCATGGCCACCCGCGACGAGATCGCTCGGCTGGAGGATGCCGGTATCGAAATACTCGCGACGCAGATACTCCTCGTAGGCCTCCCGCGAGGCGGGCGGCGTTCCATCGAGGGGTACGTAGCCGGCCTTGGTGCACAGCACGATCTCATCTCGCCGAATGGCACCGGACTCGATCATGTCCTGCAGCACGCGGCCGATAATCCGCTCCGAGCGCTGGCAGCGGTAGTTGATGGCCGTGTCGATGGTGTTGATGCCGCTCGACAGCGCCTCGTGCATCGACTCGCCATACTGCGCGTCGACGTCATCGTCGCTTTCGCCAAGGTACGTACCGAGCGCAACCGAGGACACCTTCAGTCCGGTTCGCGACGTGCGGAAAAAATCCGGCGCGAGCTGGGGCCACCGCTGCGCAAAACGTTCTGTGCCGGCCGCGCTCGCTCGCGTCACGATCGTGCGTGGCGACTCGGGGAATCTTACGGGGGGCGGCGGCTTTTTCATTTTTCGGACGCTAATCCAAGCGGGAACGCTGCTGCAAGAGCGGCCAAGGCCGTAAGCGTATGTCGCACTGTGCGAAACGGCACAGTTGATCGTCTATAAAGTGGGATACCTCAGTTTGGTAGACCCTCCCTCAATGGGGGGTTACATTTCGCACCTCAACACGAGGATTGGTCGTAACATGCCAGAATTTGGAGCCTTGGCGTCGCGCTGGTGGATGCCGGTGGTGTTCGTTGTTATCGCCGGACATCTCACGAACGTGTGCGTGACACTATTCCTGCATCGCGCCCAGACGCATCGCGGCGTGAGGTTGCATGCGATTGCCGCTTTGCCGATGCGCATCTGGCTCTGGCTGACGACCGCCATCGTGACCAAGGAATGGGTGGCCTGCCATCGGAAGCATCATGCGTTTGCGGATCGCGAAGGTGACCCGCACAGCCCGCTTCTCGAAGGGCTTCGCAACATCGTCATCAAGGGAGCCTTCTACTATAGAAACGCCGTCCGGCAGCCCGGGATGCTCGAGAAGTACGGCAAGGGCACGCCGAACGACTGGATCGAGCGTCACCTGCTCTCCCGTCTGAACTGGCTGGGCATCGTGGTCATGCTCGGCATCGACGCGTACCTGTTCGGCTTCTTCGTCGGGCCTGTCGTCTGGGGCGTTCAGATGCTCTGGATTCCCTTCTGGGCCGCCGGGATCGTGAACGGCGTGGGCCACGCGCTGGGATATCGCAACTTCGAAGTGAAGGACGAGAGCCGGAACATCACGCCCATCGCCATCTGGCTCGGCGGCGAGGAGCTGCACAACAACCATCACGCTGATCCGAAGTCGGCCAAGTTCAAGGCGAAATGGTACGAGTTCGACATCGGCTGGATGTACATCCGTCTCCTCCAGGTCCTGCGCCTCGCGAAGGTGGAGTACGCCCGCTCCTGATGTGACGTGCGCGCGTTGCGGCCAGACGCGCGCAGGGTTTGAACGAGCGCCGTTTCCCGGGCTGATCGGCGCGCGCATCGTGAAGGAGATCTGCCAGGAGTGTTGGGGGCAGTGGGTGCGCCAGCAGACGATGCTGATCAATCATTACGGCCTGAACGTCATGGATCCGCAGGCACGGGGTTTCCTGACCAAGAACATGCAGGCCTTTCTTTTCAGCACCGGCGCCGCGGAAGATGTGGACACCAGCAAGAAGGGCTCTATCAGCTGGTAGGGCAGTAGCAGCGGCGGCACTCGTGTGCGCCGGCGCGGGCTGCGTTCCTTCGCGGCCACCGACTGTTGCGAGCGCCACGCGCGATGCCACCGGCTGGGTGGATTCGGTGCTCGCCACGCTGTCGCCGCGTGAACGCGCGGCGCAGCTCGTCTGGCCTCAGGTGTTCGGCGATTTTGCCCCTGAGGAGACTCCATCCTGGGACCGGGTTGCGCGACTCGTCGGCGTCGAGCGCGTCGGTGGTTTCGTGATGTCCATCGGCTCGCCGATTGAGACCGCGTCCAAGCTCAACGCCATGCAGCGCATGTCGCGCGTCCCGCTGTTGATCGGCGCGGATTACGAGGCAGGCGCGGGATATCGCTCGCGCGGCGGCTTCTACGTTCCGAACGCCATCGATCTCGGTGGCGCCACCGTGTTCCCGCGACAGATGGCGCTCGGCGCCACGCGTGACTCCGCGCTCGCCTATGAGCAGGGACGCATCACCGCGATCGAGGGACGCGCGATCGGCGTACATATGGCGTTCGCGCCCGTGCTCGACGTCAACAACAACCCGCGCAATCCCGTGATCGGCGCGCGTTCGTTCGGAGAAGACCCCGAGCTCGTTGCGCGCCTTGGCACAGCCGTGATCCGCGGACTGCAGGAGAACGGGATGCTGGCGACCGCCAAGCATTTCCCGGGACACGGTGACACGGAGCAGAACTCGCATCTCTCCATCACGATGGTGAACGCGCCCCGCGCACGGCTGGACAGCGTGGAGCTCGCTCCGTTCCGTCGCGCCGTCATCGCAGGCGTGTCGTCCATCATGACCTTTCACGGCGTGGTTCCCGCGCTCGACACGGTACCGCGTCCGGCGACGCTGTCGCCCGTCGTGATGCAGCAGTTGCTCCGCCATGACATGCACTTCGGTGGCTTGCTCATTACGGATGCGCTGGACATGAACGGCGTGCTGGCGCGCGTTCGGCCGAGCGGACAGTCGAGCATGATGACCGGCGTGTACGGCGCAATCGATTCACCCGGCCTCGCGGAGGTCGTCAAGCAGGCCGTCGAGGCCGGCAATGACGTCCTGCTCATGCCACTCGACGTTCCGACGGCTATCGACGCTGTGGTCGCGGGGGTTGGAGAAGGACGCTTCTCGCAGGCGCGTGTGGACTCTTCCGTTCGCAAGATCCTGTGGATGAAGTATCGAAGCGGCCTCGCTCGCGCTCGCGAGGTTCGTCTGGACAGTGTGGTTGCTCGCGTCGGCATCACATCGCACGTGGAAATGGCGGAGCGGATCGCCCAGCGTTCGATCACGCTTGCGCGCGACACGACGCGACTCGTTCCCCTGGCGCCACGTGGTGCGGCGCGTCCTCGCGTGCTTTCCGTCACCATCGCGCCGCGCGCCGATCTCGCGGCTGGCGTCACCTTCGATCAGGAGCTTCGACAGTCAGTGGACGTGCGATCCATCTGGGTCGACGCGGCTGACGCCGCAGCAGCGGCGGCGGCGGTAGGCGCGGCGGCAGATTCCGCGGACTACGTCCTCATCGGGTCGTATCTCGTGCAAGGCACCACCGTGGCGTCTCTGGACGCTGACGAGCGCATCATTGCAATGATTCGTTCCACTCTGCAACGCAATCCGCGCACGATCGTCGTCGCGTTCGGCAATCCATATTTCCTGCAGCAGATCCCGTTCGTGCCGGCGTACCTCGTCGCGTGGAGTGGATTCCCTCCGTCGCAGCGCGCGGCCGCGCGCGCACTCCGCGGCGTCGAAGACATCTCCGGCCGGCTTCCTATCAGTATCCCGCCAGCGTTGCGACTCGGAGATGGCGAGATGCGTCAGGTGCCTCGATCACGCTGAGCACGCGCGTGCGATGCGCGCGCGATGCGCGCGCGATCTCGATTCTGGTGATCCGCCGCGTTGACGGTTGCGACGTCAGTACGATATACTCCGCACCTCGACAGGGCCTGGTGATTGCGTCGCGAAATGCGACGTGAAGCCGGGCCTTGACTTTAGTAGCGGTTCGCTACTAATTCAGCGGATGCGTGAGCGCTCCCTCGTTCTGACGCGGCCGGCCATCCGGACGCTCACGGCGGCGATCGACGTCGTGCTGCTCACGCCGCGGGAGCAGACGCTGGCGGTGCTGCTGCTCCGCGCGGATCCGCGCGCGCGCGACCGCTGGGTGCTCCCTTGGGATGCACCTCGGGTTGATGAGCCGCCCGACGATGCAGCCGCTCGCGTGGCGCGGTCAGTCCTTGGGACGGGTCCGGCCGCGCTCGAGCAGATTGGCGCGTTCGGCGATTCGCGTCGTCACCCGGGCGATGCCCAGCTGTCCATCGCGTTCGTCGGCCTCGTGCCGCACGACGTCAGCAGTGCAGCCACGGACGCAGTTGCCTGGGTGGAGCTGCCGAACCTTCCCGCGCTCGCGCCAAGGCATCGCGCGATGGTGGAGGCCTCGGTCGAGGCCGTGCGTCGTCGGCTCGATCAGTCGCCGCTCGCGTTTCGTCTCTTGCCACCCGCCTTCACGCTCAGCGAGCTGCAAGGCATCTACGAGCTCTTGCTGGGTCGGCGTCTACACAAGGCAAGTTTTCGTCGCGCGCTCCAGGCCGCGTTTCTCGTCGAGCCCATCGACGAATGGCGCAGCGAGGGGCGCGGTCGACCGGCGCAGTTGTACCGCTACGCCCCGCGCCGCCGCCGTGTCGGCAAGCGCGGCGTTCGCTTCGATCTGCTCAGCGTCGACTAATCGACGCGCTGCAGGCGCAGGATGCCGCGCGCGATGGCCACGTTGTCGCAGGCCATGCGATACAGCTCGCCGAAGCCCCGCTCGGGCTTCCACTCTTCTTCGTGAATGCACGGCGGCTTGTGCCCCGCGCGCCGCGCGCGATCGCCTCGACGCTCGACGATCACGCGAACCTTGCGATTGGTCTCGGGCGCGCTCGTGAGCTCGATGGCGACGTATCCGCCGCCGGGGAGATCACGATGGAACAGTCGTTCGGCTGAGCGACGATCCTGTGACTCGCTGTCTCGCCCAATGATCTCCTGCTGCACAACGGCTCCTTGCTGCTTCTTCCGTCAGAGGGTGAACGCTGTCATCGCGTTAGGCAAGCACGACCGCAAATCCGGTGCCCTGTCTGGTGTACGACAAAGGGCGCGCGCGCGCCCTTCTGATTCAACTGAGACGTTGGTCCACTCGCTCTCAAACCACCTTCGTCACGTCCGCGGCTTGCGGACCCTTCTGCCCCTCAACGATTTCGAACTCCACCCGGTCGCCTTCGGCGAGCGACTTGAAGCCCGAGCCCGAGATCGCACTGTAGTGCACGAAGACGTCCGGGCCGCCCTCGCGTGAGAGGAACCCGAAACCCTTCGCGTCATTGAACCATTTCACGGTGCCGGTGATGCGAGCCATTGCAGCTACCCTCAGAGTTGCCGTTGCCGTCCCGCAAGGCGGCGCAGGACGCCTGGGGGTTCGCTGAGGGCAATTTCCATGCGCTTTTGGCTCCGTGCGTCGGGCCTGCGCTGATCAGGCGGCGCCGGCGATGTAGCGCGCCACACGCCCGCACTTGCTGCACCGCAGCGTGACGTGGGCTCGCGGCGGCGGTGGTGCCTGGTCAGGGTGCCGCTCGATCGTCCCTGAGCACGAGGGGCAGGCAAGGGGGGCGCCGTTTCGATCTTTTACGATCAGATGAAGCGCCTGAGCAGGGTTGAACGTCGCGGGACGCGGCTTCCGCATGTACGGTCCTCCAATTGCGCTACGGTACGACTTCCGGTGAGCAGGACGCGCCGGATCGCCTACTAGCAAGGACGGGCGGACGCGCGTGAAGTAACCGCCTAAGGTCGCAAATAACTACACGAACGTATGTTGAATCGTTCCAAGCACTACCGAGGCGTGCTCGTCTTTGTCGCGCTGGTTCCGTGCGCATGCGGACCACGCGCGCACATCCCGCCGCGTCCGCTAGAGCCGGCTCGGATCGCCGGCGCCGTGCGAACAGGAGATCCACAGCTCTCCATTGCGAGGTCGTTGGCGCCGCTTCTCTTCGTCCAGCGCGATGAGTATTTCCCACTGGAACGAGTCGTCGCGGTGCTGCATCCGACGCGGCCGATCATCGCATACCACCTGTTGTGGCGCGACGACGTGCACGGTTCATGGATTCCATTCACCGTGCCCACCGACGAGGAGATCGTGTGGGTCGGTTACGACTCCACTGCTGCACCCACTGACATCTGGACGTTCTGGCATGGCAAGATCCTGCATACGCCATGGCGCGACCGGGGTCCCGTCGCGATCAACGTGCAATGGGGCAAGCACGGCTCGCTGCCGCGCGGCGTGGTCGAGAGCGATCTCCCGGGGTTTCAGAAGCTCAACGATTTCTACGCCTTCGCGTACCTCGGCATCTGGGACCTGTGGCTCGGTCGGCTCACACGTCCCGGCCCCGGATGCTTCTGTCACAGCTACCGCCGCTACCGCGAGTTTTCGCAGCCGCTGGCAGTCGGCGATCGTCTCGACGCGGTGCTTCGGACGGAGGAACCGCGCACGGTGCTCAGCGAGGTTTTCGGAGAGCGCTACTCGAAAAAGCGCCCGTGGCCGTGAGGCGGTGCTGCGCCGACCCGGCGTTCAGGACACGTAGACGATGTCGCCCTCATCGCTGATTCCCACCTCGTGATGGGCGCCGCAAACGCCGCATACCTTGTCCGCCGACCACGCGATTCCCAGCTCGTCCCGTTGGCCTTTCGTGGCCGGCTTGATTGACACTTTCTTGTAACTGTATTCGCCGCATTTCTCGCAGGCGTGGGCCTTCGCAACGCGTTCCGCCCGCTCTTTCGTGATCCGTTTCAAGCTCACTCCGTTCCGGGACCCTTCTTACCGGCGTCGCCAGTCCGGGCGAGCTGTTTCGTCACGGGAGACGTATACGACCCGGTCTCGGGTGCCACCACTCCGGGCATCCCCTTCGCCACCAGCTCGCGCAGCGCCCCGACCGCGCCCATCACGCCCGAAGCTTCTACTGGCAGGAAGACGGTCGATCCCTTGCCGTCTGCGAGCTTTGGCAGTGCTTCGAGGTACTTGAGACCGAGGAGATACATCGCCGCCTGGCCGTCCGGTAACGCGGCAGCCATGAGTCGCAACGACTCCGCCTCCGCCTGCGCCATGGCGAGCCGCGCCTCGGCGAGACCCTGGGCGCGTAAGACCGACGCGTCCTTCTCGCCTTCCGCCTTCCGCACCTGAGACTCTTTCAGACCCTCTGACTCGAGAATCGCGGCGCGCTTCCCCGCCTCCGCGTTCGTCACCGCTGCGCGGCGCTCGCGTTCGGCTCGCATCTGCAGCTCCATCGCCTGCTGGATGTCGCTCGGTGGCTCGATGGACTGCAGCTCCACGCGAGTGACGTCCACACCCCAGCTCACCGCGGCCTCCTCGATGACCTCGCGCATGCGCTTGTTGATCTGGTCCCGGCTTGCCAACGTCTGATCGAGCTCCATCTCGCCGACGATGTTGCGGAGCGTCGTGCGCGTCAGTGTTTCCAGGGCATACGGGAGGTTCTGCACCGCGTACGTCGCCTTCTGCGGTTCCGCGATGCGGTAGTACAGGACGGCGTCGATGTCGATCGTGACGTTGTCCTTGGTGATCACGGGCTGGCTGGGAAAGTTGAGCACTTGCTCACGCAGGTCGATCCGCGCGGTGGTGCGCGCCGCGATGCGCTTGACGCCTCCGACGGCTACCTCGGCGTACCTGACGTCGATCGACCGCGGTTTTTCGATGAACGGGATCAGGATGTTGAGGCCCGACCGGGCGAGCCGGTGAAAGCGCCCCAGACGCTCCACGACGAGCACCTCTGCCTGGCCGACGACTTTGAGCGATTTCGTTAAGACCACGAGGCCGAAAAAGGCCAGGACGCCGAGAATCACGCCAAACATGGGTACTCCAGCCCGGAAGGAGGCTCCATGTTACGGGACGGACCACAGCACGGCAAACGCCCTCTTCGGTGTTTGCCTGGAACTTGCTATCATTTGGCCGGCTCCACAGCCCAGGAGAGACTAGATGGCGACCAAGAAGAAGTCGTCGGCGCGAAAGAAATCTTCGCGCGCGAAGAAGAAGAAGGGTGGTGCGTCGCGGCGCAGCTCGGCGAAGAAGGGGAAGCGTGGAAGCAGCGCCTCGATGCGTAAGCGCGGCGGCGCAAAGCGGCGTTCCTCCACCAAGCGCCGCAGCAGCGCAAAGAAGGGCAGCGCAAAGAAGGGCGGGACATCCAGGAAGCGCTCCAGCTCGCGGAGTCGCGGCTCAGCCAAGCGCGGCGGCTCGTCGCCGGTGGCGCGGGTGAAACGCGTGACACAGGAAGTGGTGCAGCAGGCCGCGACCGCCGTGACAGCCGGCGTGGAAACGTTGCGCGACTTTGGCGGCTCCATCGTCGATCGCATGCGCGACAGCGGTAGCGGCAGCTCGGGTGGCGGGAACACTGGTGGCATGGGCGGCGGCACCAGCGGCAGCGGCATGTAGTCGTCGTTGCCGGTTCAGCGAGGGCGGGGACGGTCTACACGACTCCCCGCCCTTCGTTTTCTTTAAGACTGCAGTGTGTGCGCAGCCAGCCTGTGGCAGCATCGATCACCTGCTGATGACCGTGGTCCACGGTGATCACGTGTCCGGCGCCGCGTATCCAGCGCATTTCTTTTTCCGGTGCGCCGATCGCGTCGAATGCCTGCGTGGCGGCGGCGGGCGAGATCCGGTTGTCCTCGACTGACTGCACGACGAGCGTCGGCGCCGTCACGCGCGGCAGCATCGCGCGCGCATCGTCCATCACTCTGGCCAGCGCGTGCAGCGCGGCGGGTGTGAACACTCCGTGACCGAGCGCTCGCGCCGCCGCCTCCCGATCGTGGATGGACCGGCGACCGCGAGACGAGAAATACGGTACCGCGCTGCCCCACACGCGCGACGACCGCGCCAGGGTTCGCATCCACGGGGACATCGTGACGTAGGGGGCCAGCAGCACGAGCGAGCACGTGTTCGGGTGCCGCGCCGCAAGGCCGATCGCCAGAGCGCCACCCATGGACAGACCGACGAGGGCAACGGTCCGATGCACTGCAGCAAGGGCATCGTACTCGCGCTCCGCGTCGTCGAGCCAACGCTGGGAGGTCACGTGGCGCAGCTCTCTCAATGCCCGCCCGTGCCCGAAGAGTAGCGGCGCGCGGACGGCGAACCCGCTCGCGTGAAGATGCTCTGCGAGCTCCGCCACGACCTGCGGCGTGTCACCCGCACCGTGCAGCACGAGGACCGCAGGAGCGCCGGCCCGCTCGAGCGTGATGGACGCCGCGCCGGGGATGATACCGTCAGCCCCCAGACGTCGTCGCCGCGCCGCGCGGCGCTCCATGTAGTGCGGGTATGACGCTCGCGCGGCCGCGAGGGCAGCGACTGCTCCCATCACGAGGCCCAGCAGCACTCAGTAGCGCCTGATCTTGTCGTCGATCTCCCGACTCCAGCGATCGATGCCGCCGGTCAGGTTGCGCGCGCGAAAGCCGTGTGCCCGGAGCCATTCGGCCGCTGCCGCGCTGCGCGTCCCGTGATGGCAGTACACCACCATCACGCGATCGCGCTCGAGTGTGCGGGCGTCCTGCGTGATGCGATCGAGGGGGATGAGCTGAGCGCCGTCCAGCCGCGTGATGTTCCACTCCCAAGGCTCGCGCACATCGATCAGTCGAGGAGCCACATCCCCGCCCGCTCGCAGTAGCGACATGAGCTCGATCGGTTCGATGTCATCCGGGACATCCGACGCGGAGGACATCTGCCCACCGGTCTCGCCTGCCGCACCACACGCCGGACAGTTCGCGCGTTTGTCGAAGCCGATGGTCCGCCATTGACCGTTCAGGAAGTCGATCTGGAGAAGCCTGCCACGCATCGGTTCACCGACATCGAGAATGAGCTTCAGTGCTTCCAGCGCTTGCAGCGATCCGATCACCCCGGGAACCGCGCCGAGCACGCCGATCTCTTCGCAGCTGGCCGTGGTGCCGGGTGAAGGTGGTATCGGGTAGACGCACCGGTAGCAGGGACCTGTGGCGGCGTCGAACACGGAGAGCTGGCCGCTGAATCGCTCGACGCTTCCGTAGATCCAGGGCTTCCCGGCCGCGGCGCACGCGTCGTTCACGGCGTAGCGCGTGCTGTAGTTGTCCGACCCATCCACCACTACATGCCAGTCGGCGACGATCGCGCGCGCGCGCGGAGCGTCCAGGCGTTCACGCATCGGCAGTACGTTCACGGTCGGATTCAGTCGCTCGAGCGTCTCGCGCGCCGACGAGACTTTCGCGCCGCCGACGTCGCCGCTGCCGTGGAGGATCTGTCGATGCAGGTTGCTCAGCTCCACGTCGTCGCTGTCGACGATGCCAAGCGTGCCGACCCCCGCAGCGGCGAGATACAGCGCGACGGGCGACCCCAGCCCCCCCGCGCCGACGATGAGAACGCGGGCGCGCCCCAGGCGTTCCTGGCCCGCGAGCCCGATTTCCGGCAGGACGATCTGTCTGGCGTACCGCTCGAGCTCGGCCGTGAGCATCGTCCTGAATATACCGGCGCGGCTGCCGGCATCGATGCGGACCGCTTCTAGAGCGCGACCGCCGTTGCCGCGACCGGGCTGCTCGCGGTCAGGAGATCGTCGAACGGCAGATCTTCCACGCGCGACATGAGCTGCGCTGGGTGTACCACGAGCGATGTGCCCTTGCGTTCGATGAGTCCTTCTCCCGTAAACCGTCCGAGTACGAGCGACACGGACTCGCGCGTGGCTCCCACCAGTTCACAGAGCAGCCGATAGCGCGCGGCGTTCAGGACGATGCATCCGTCTTCACGCGTGAAGCTCTCGAAGGTCGCCATGCGTCCCAGCGCGACGATGAGTCGCTGCTCGACGCTCATCGTCGTGAGCTCGCGCAGCTTCTCGAGCAGCGCCGTGCGCTCCGTGAAGATCTGCGCGATGAGTGACGTGGCATGTTGCGGCTGTTCCCGCAGGAACGAGCGATACTTGGCGGTGCTCAGGAAGAGCGTCGTGGTTTCCTCGTCTGCACGCGCCTCCGTGGAGTATCGGGGCGCAGACGACAGGCCTTCGGCGCCGAATGTTTCCGCGGGCGTCGCGATCCACGGGATGTAGCCACGCCCGGCCCGCACGCGACTGCGAAGGACGACGCGCCCGGACAACACCGCGAACACGCCATCCGCCGCTGTGCCGCGCTGATAGATCACGAATCCCGCCGGCCAGCTCGCGCGCGCGGCGTACGTCAGCAATACGTCCACCGTCGCTGACGAGAGGCGTGTTGATATCGCGAGCTGATTGTCCAACGGCATCCGCCCTCGCTTCTCGTGATGACGCAAGGGGTTGCAATGTCTGGGCCGCTCTTGACAGTGGCTGGGACCGGCGGCTCATTGCTGTCGCTCGCGACCACGACGTGGTTCCCTCTGCGCCTTCCCGAGTTGTGACATCCGTATTCGTGCCCGCGACGGATCATACGTCCGTTCAATCGTTCCTGATCCTGGGCACGGACGCTGTGCTTGCGGCGCGGCCAGCGACAGCCGTTCAGCTCGCGCACGCGTGCGCCGCCATCGGCTTCGACGTCGTGGTGCCGGCAACGTGGGGCGACGAGATCGTGGCGCGAACGCTCGCCGATCGCATGCGCGTTGCGAGCACACCGGTCGTTCAGTGCAGCTGCCCTCTCGTTGCTCGTCGTTTTGCGGACTACGCTGGCGTGCTCGACGGCATGGTGGCCCGGCTGGTACCACCTCCCGTCGCCGCCGCCCGCTACGTGCGTGGTGCGTACAACGATCGCTCGCTGCACATCACGTACGCGGGCGACTGCCCGATCACCGCGCCCGAGAGCATCGACGAGCGACTGTCCTGCGCCGCGCTGTTCGAGCGCCTCGCGCAGCGTGGCGTGGACATCGGTGTCCAGCCGACGGAGTACGACTCGGTGATCCCGCCAGATCGACGCCGCCACTTCTCGGAGCCCGGTGGCGTTCCATCGCGCGACGTGCTTCGTCGAATGACGGGAACCATCGACGTCATCGAGCTCACGTCGGGCGACGCATCGGCCGAGGTCGCGCAGCACCTGCTCAGCGGAGAGCGCGCGCTGCTCGATATCGCGGTGGCGGTTGGATGCAGATGCAGCGGCGCGGGCGACGACGACGCGGGCGGTGATGCGCGCGCGCGCGTTCGCGCGCAGGAGCCGCCGCGGGCCGCGTCGCCGGTAGTGGATCACGACGTTGCAGTCTCTGTCGACGCGGACATGGTCGTCGCTGTCGATCACCGCGGTGAAGTCGCGGCTGAGAGGGCCCCCGAGGGGTTCGGATCGATTCCGGAGTCGAACGGTGAAGCGGCACTCGTGCTGGCGGATGGCGCTGCGCGGCGGCGCTCGTCGCCTGGATCCACGCGCGCCGTCATGGGCGCGATGCCGCTGACCCGTTCGGACGCGGGGCGCCAGCTGCCGCGCCTCTACGTGGCTCGGCGCCGATCATCCCCACGCGGCCTGCGTCAGTCCGTGGTGCGCCGCGAAGTGCCGTCCGCCGCCCCAGTGGAAGAACGTCCGACGCGCTGGGCCCTCATTGCGCTGATTGGATTGGTGGCCGGTGTGCTCATCACCCTCGCGCTCGCGGCGATGGGCTGACGACCCCGGCGGATCTACGCGGCCACGTCCAATGGCTCTGCGGTCGATTCGCGGAGTGTCCTCGCGAAACAGGTCTCGTTGCACGCGAACCGCCGGGCGCACCCGATACAGTCGCGTCTGATCTTCTCGGGAAACCGCGCGCGATCCACGCGTGCATAGCCGAGCGCCTCGAAGAAGCTCGACTCGAGCGTCAGCGCGAACACCTCGGGGATGCCGCGAACGCGCGCGAGATCCTCGACAGCCGTGACGATCCGTCGGCCCAGACCGAGCCCCTGCGCGTCAGGCGCAATGGCAATCGCCGCGACCTCCGCAACGGACGGCGAGTATTCCTTCAGCGCGCCGCAGCCCACGACGCGGCCGTAGCTGTCGACGGCAACGACGTAGTCGTCGACAGCCAGCGCGATCATCTCCGGGGTGCGGCGGAGCATGAGTTGCTGGTCGGCGAAGAAATTGTTGAGACGCGCGATGGCGTCCGCCTCGCCCACCCGTGCCGATCGCACGGTAACCGACGACAACGGCATCACAGCACCTGCTCGAGGATGTTGAGTCCCTGTGCCAGCTCGTCGCGCGTCGCGATGAGTGGGGGCAGAAGGCGGACGGTGTACTCGCCCGCGGAGCAGACGAGCAGACCGGCGGCGTGCGCTTCGCTCACGACGTGCGCAGCGGTGCCCATGACGTCGATGCCCCACATGTAGCCCACGCCGCGCACGCCGCGAATGCGGCCGGTGCGTCGCGCGACGTCACGCAGCTGCGCGCCAAACCACGATCCGTTCTCGCGGACGGCGGCGAGCAGCGATGGGTCGCCCAGCCGCTCGAGCACATACTCGGCAACCGTAGCAACGAACGGCCCACCACCGAACGTGGTCCCGTGATCACCGGGCTGAATGGTCGCGGCGATCGCGGCGTTCAGCAGCACCACGCCCATCGGGAGCCCCGCGGCAACCGGCTTCGCGAGTGCGAGAAGATCGGGTTCGATGCCGAGACGCTCGTACGCGAACAACGTTCCCGTGCGGCCGAGACCACACTGCACCTCGTCGAAGATCAGCGCGACATTGCGCTCGCGCGTGAGGGCGCGCACCTCCGCGACGAACGTCGTGTCGAGCACACGTACGCCGCCCTCTCCCTGCACCGGCTCCAGGATCAGCGCCGCCGTGGTTTCCGCATCGAGCAGCTGCGCCAGCGCCTCGATATCGCGCTCCACGATGGAGATGCCGCCCGCCAGCGGCCGGAACGGCATCCGGTAGCCCGGCCGATCCGTGGCCGCGAGACTCGCGAACAGGCGGCCATGGAACGAGCCACGCAGCGACACGATGTCGCGCTTGGCATCGCCGAACGTGCGCGCCCACCGCCGCGCGAACTTGAACGCGCCTTCGTTTGCTTCCGCGCCCGAATTACAGAAGAACACCTTTGCGGCAAACGAGCGGTCCACGTACGCCTGTGCGAGACGCGCCGCCGGCGCCGTCCAGTACAGGTTGGACGTATGCACGAGGCCTTCCGCGGCCGTGCGCATCGTCGCCACGAGACCCGGATCGCCGTAGCCCAGCGCGTTGACGGCGATGCCGCTGACGAAATCCAGGTAGCGGTTCCCATCGGTATCGATCAGGAACACTCCTTCGCCGCGCGTCATCTCCACGGGACCGCGTTTGTACGTCTGCAGCACCGCATCGCGGCCATGACCGACCGGCGCCGCGGACGTGCTGGCGTCGGGAGTCACGAGCTTGGGCTGCATGAATGCGGGAAGTGCCATCGGCTACTCCGTGGTCGATCGTATGAACGTGCCTGAGTTGCGATCCGCGATCGCCCGCAGGTCGCCGATGCGGACGCGCGAGAGTCCGCTTTCCACCGCAGTGATCGCTGCCGCGAGCTTTGCCTTCATGCCGCCGGCGGCGCGCCCGTCCTGCATGATGCTGCGCGCCTCTGCGATGCTCAGTGCCGGCACCGGGGCTTCGTCGATGAGAACGCCCGGCACGTCGGTGAGGAGGAGCAGCTCCTCCGCGTCGATGGCCGAGGCGATCGCCGCGGCCGCGTCGTCTCCATTCACGTTCAGCGCCGGACCAAGCTCGTGGCCGACATTGCGACTCACCGGCGACACGACGGGGAGATATCCGCCGTCGATCAGGTGGAACAACAGCGAGGCATTCACTTTCTGCGGCGCACCGACGTGACCGAGTCGTCCCGACTCGGCGGGCGTGGCGGCGATGAGTGACGCGTCTTCACCGGACAGGCCGACGGCGCGCACGCCTTCGCGCACGAGCGACGATACGAGCCGCTTGTTCGCGGTACCGGAGAGCGCCATCCGCACGAGCTCGAGGTCCTGGGCGGTTGTCACACGGCGCCCGTCGACGAACTGCGGCACTATTCCGTAGATCTGCTGGAGCGCGGTGATGCTGTCACCGCCGCCGTGGACGAGCACGATCGCGTTCGACATCGCATCCCACGCCTCCGCGATCAGGCCGGGCAAGCGTGCATCGCCCTGCGGCCGGCCTCCCACTTTGATGACCCGCGTCATGCCGGCAGCCCCGCGGACTCGGCGATGCCAAGCATCAGGTTCGCATTCTGGATGGCTTGACCGGCAGCGCCTTTCAGCAAGTTGTCGATTGCGGACAGGATCAGGAGCGACGGACGACGCGTTCCCGCGAGCGGCGTGACTGACAGTCGCACGACATTCCGATGCACCACGTCGTGGAGAGCAGGTGCGTTCTTCACGATCTCGATGAACGGCTCGCCCGCGAACGCATCGCGCCAGACCGCTGTCGGATCGGCAAGCTCTTCGCGCAGCTCGAGCACGATCGTCGACAGAATGCCGCGCGCGACGGGCAGCAGATGCGGCGTGAACACGAGATCCACATCCGCGCCCCATGTCGCGAGCGTCGAGCGCATCTCGGCGAGATGACGATGGGTGTTCCCCACTCCGTAAGCGCGGTAGTCCTCGGCGACTTCGGCGAACAGCAGTTCGCGCTTCGGGGAGTTGCCGGCTCCGGTGACGCCGCTCGCGGAGGACACGATGATCGTCGTAGCAGGGGCGACCACCCCGGCGGCAATCGCCGGCGCGAGCGCGAACAGAATGGAAGTGGGATAGCAGCCCGGGTTGGCGACGACGTCCGCTCCGGGGATACGCTCGCGGGCGAGTTCCGTGAGTCCGTACGGGGCGCCATCGCATCCATTGCCCGGCCGGAGGTCAGCGGAGAGATCCACGACACGCGCGCCCGCGTCGCGCGCCGCCGCCACCCACTGGCTCGACGCGCCGTGTGGCAGCGCGCTGAACACGAGCTCGGCGTTCCGCAGCGGAGCGTCCTCCGTGGCGACGTAGGTGACATCCATGCCACCTGTGCGCACCGTCACGCCCCGCTGCTCGTTCGCGGTGGCGAACTCCAGCGACAGCTGCGGATGGCGCGCGATCAACGCACAGAGCTCGCGGCCAGCATATCCGCTGGCCCCGAGAACTCCCACGGGTAGCTTATTCACGAGGAATGCATAATAATTCAATCGGTCGCAGTCAACCTCCAGTCGCAGAATGACAGCCAAATCGCAACGCCAGTCGCTCATCGTCGAGCTGGTCGGCTCCGAGCACATCGGCTCCCAGGAGGAGCTGCGCGGGATGTTGCGCTCACGCGGAATGAACGCGACACAGGCGACGCTTTCCCGCGACCTGCGCGAGCTCGGGCTCGTGCGCGTTCCCAGCGACGACGGACCTCGATACCGCCTGCCGGAGATGGTGGCGGGAGAGGCCGCGCCCTCCATCGACGTGCTTCTGCCGCAGCTGTTTTCCCGCATCGACGGCGTCGGCGAGCTGATCGTGCTGCACACCCTGCCGTCCGGGGCACAGCCGATCTCCGAAGCCATCGACGCCGCGGCCTGGCGAGAGGTCCTCGGAACCATCGCCGGCGAGAACACGATTCTCATCGTCTGCCGCTCGGCGCAGGCCCGCGAAGCGGTCACCGCGAAGTTGCATGACCTCGCGCACCGCGGGGGGCGCTGACGGGGCATTGACGGCGCCGATCCCAGTGTTTATTTATGCAGTATACCTGAATAGTATTTCAAGGAGCTGCAATGCCCCGCACTATCGTTCTGGCCTATTCTGGCGGACTCGACACCTCGATCATCGTCCCCTGGCTGCGTGAGAATTACGACGCGCGCGTCATCTGCGTCGCCGCTGACATTGGCCAGGGTGCGGAGCTCAATGGTGTCCGCGAGAAAGCGCTGGCCTCGGGTGCCGAAGCATGCTACGTCGAGGATCTGCGCTCGGAGTTCGTCTCTGACTTCGTGTTCCCGACGGTGCGCGCAGGCGCGATCTACAACCGCAAATACCTGCTCGGCACGTCGATGGCGCGTCCCCTGATCGCCAGGCGCCAGGTGGAGATCGCGCGGCAGGTTGGCGCCGATGCACTCGCGCATGGATGCACGGGCAAAGGCAACGACCAGGTGCGTTTCGAGCTCACCTACGCCAGCTTCGCGCCGGACCTTCCGGTGATTGCGCCCTGGCGACTGTGGGATATCCGCAGCCGGGAGGACGCACTGGCGTACGCCGCGGCGCACGATGTCCCCGTCGCGGCCACGAAGGACAAGATCTACTCGCGTGATGCCAACATCTGGCACCTGTCGCACGAAGGCGGAGTCCTCGAGGATCCCGCAGCGGCGCCGCCGGACGATCTGCTCATGCTCACGAAGACGCCGCAGCAGGCGCCCGATGACCCGGAGATCGTCGTCATCGAGTTCGATCGGGGCACGCCGGTCGCGGTGAACGGACAGGCGCTCGATCCCGTCGAGCTCCTGACGGTTCTGAACTCCATCGGCGGCCGAAACGGCGTTGGCGTCATCGACCTCGTCGAAGATCGGCTCGTCGGCATGAAGTCGCGCGGCGTGTACGAGACACCCGGCGGTTCCCTGCTCTACACCGCGCATTCCGAGCTCGAGCAGCTCGTCCTGGACCGTCGCACCCTCGCGGCGAAGGACCTCATCGCGCCGCGTTACGCGGATCTCGTGTACGAAGGTCGGTGGTGGACCACCGAGCGTGAAGCGTATGACGCATTCGTGAATGTCACACAGACGCGCGTGACCGGCAGCGTATCGCTCAAGCTGTACAAGGGCAGCATCGCCGTGGCGGGCCGCTCGAGCGAGCACGCCCTGTACGACGAGCGCTTCGTCACCTTCGGTGAGGACGAGGTCTACGAGCAGAGCGATGCGGGCGGCTTCATTCGCCTCTTCGGTCTGTCGCAGCGCGTGCGCGCGCTCAAGGACATGGAGCGCGCGGCCCGGAGCACCGAGCAGGCCGTCCCCGCCGAAACCGCCACACAGGTCGCGGAGGACAGCTCGGTCAAGCTCGCGGTGGCATGACCACGGCCGCGTTGTTCACTGCGTCGGCGAAGGCGCACAAGCTGTGGGGCGGTCGATTCGGCGCGGGACCCGCGCCGGAGTTCGACGCGCTCAACAACTCCATCGACGTCGACTTCCGCCTCTGGCCGTACGACGTTCAGGCGTCGAAGGCGTGGGCCGTTGCGCTCTGGGGCGCCGGCGTGCTCACCCTCGACGAAAGTCGGGAGATCGAGCGCGGCCTCGACGCCGTCGCCATGCGCCTGGAGGAGGGCGAATCGCCCGCGCCCGGCGACGAGGACGTGCACACGATGATCGATCGCCTGCTTCACGCCGAGATCGGCGACGTCGCGTCGAAGTTGCACACGGGCCGCAGTCGCAACGATCAGGTGTCGACGGCTGCCCGCCTCTGGGCCATGGACGCGTGCAATCGCCTCGACGCGTCGATGCGTCAACTGCAGCAGCTCATCGTCGATCGCGCGACCGAACTGCAGCCGGTCGTGATG
>Ga0066652_100000194_pt1 | contig 32305 bp, 35 predicted proteins | sample GraSoiAngelo_101_FD_71413 | JGI IMG/M metagenome (GOLD analysis project Ga0066652, IMG submission 71413) | Grasslands soil microbial communities from the Angelo Coastal Reserve, California, USA - 14_0903_02_30cm | ecosystem: Environmental > Terrestrial > Soil > Grasslands | place: USA... | reverse complement strand
TGTGCATGATCAAACCAGCCAGGTAAGCAGGATACGTGAAGAGAACAAGCAAAGAAGTTTTTATGTGATAGAACACCTCCATACGTTGCCGAATATTACTTATTTGGAAAAAGTAAGGAATACGGACGAGATCATTGAAACAGGAGAACATCACGGAGAAAAAGAAAGTAAGGTTCCAACGGGAGAGCCTGCGAAAGCATAACATTAAGGAGCCTGCGTGCCGGCAGGCAGGTCAATAGTCGATAGTCCAGAGTCCGTCATTGCGACTGCGACTGCGACTACGACTACGAGCAAAGCGAAGTAGGAAGCAGGAAGTAATAACTTTTGAAACAATAATATGGGATTACTCAGATACGAATCACAGGTAAGACCGCCACTGGTAAATGGCGATAAGGATTATCACCAGGTGACAGAAGATATTTGCCGCCCGGTAGAAACAAGACCTTCCAAAGCCTGGTGGATCGGATTTATCATTTCCGTTCTTGTATTGTGCTTTGGGATCGTATCCGTGACCATGGAAGTGATCTACGGGGTGAACCAGTGGAACCTGAATAAAACAGTCGGCTGGGGATATGATATCACCAATTTCGTATGGTGGATCGGTATCGGTCATGCCGGAACGTTGATCTCTGCGATCTTGTTATTATTCCGCCAGGGTTGGAGAACAGGTGTAAACCGTGCGGCAGAAGCGATGACCATCTTCGCGGTAATTTGCGCCGGCCAGTTCCCGATATGGCATATGGGACGTGTATGGGTGGCTTTCTTTACTTTGCCTTATCCCAATACCCGCGGTCCTTTGTGGCCCAACTTTAACTCGCCGCTTCTCTGGGACGTATTTGCGATCTCTACATATTTTACCGTTTCACTGTTGTTTTGGTATTCAGGTCTCATTCCCGATGTAGCTACATTAAGGGACAGGGCTAAATTGAAATGGCGTAAACTGTTTTATGGAATCGCTGCATTCGGCTGGACAGGAAGTACCAAGCACTGGCAAAGACATGAAGCGCTGTCATTGGTGCTGGCAGGTTTGGCTACACCACTCGTACTTTCAGTGCATACTATTGTATCCTTCGACTTCGCTACCTCGGTCGTTCCAGGCTGGCACACCACTATCTTCCCGCCCTACTTCGTTGCGGGAGCCATATTCTCGGGATTTGCGATGGTGCAAACGCTGTTGGTCGTAACCCGCAAAGTACTGGCTCTGGAAGACTATATCACTATCGAGCACATAGAGGTTATGAACAAGGTCATCGTACTGACGGGTTCTATCGTAGGTATCGCCTATCTCACAGAATTATTTATCGCCTGGTATGGCGCTAATACATATGAAGGATTTGCTTTCCTTCAAAACAGGGTCAACATTAACAGTCCTTACGGCTGGGCCTATTTTATCATGATGGGATGTAACGTGCTGTCGCCACAGATATTCTGGTTCCGCAAAATGAGAAGGAACCTGCTGGTTACCTTCTTCATGAGTATTCTTGTAAACGTGGGTATGTGGTTTGAAAGGTTCGTGATCATCGTGACCTCCGTCTACCGTGATTACCTGCCCAGCTCGTGGAGCACGTATTATGCACCGACGATCTGGGAAGTTGGTTTTTATATGGGAACATTCGGGTTGTTCTTCACCTGTTATTTCCTGTTCTCAAAATATTTCCCGGTGATAGCGTTGGCAGAAATCAAACATATTTTGAAGAAGAATGGCGAAAGCTTTAAGGAAAAGATGACGCCGGTAGAGAACGAAACATTGTACGAGTTCGTGGAAAAACACGGGCATGATCATGGAGCATAATTCAGTCGGAGTCTGGAGCAGTTTCCGTCCCGATAAGACTGCGGACTTAGGGCTAATCACTCAGAACTAAAATAAAATGGCAGTAAAAAAATTCATAACAGGCAATTTCTACGATGAGGCGGTCCTGTTCCCCGCGGTAACCAAGGTTCGTCGCGCTGGTTACAAGATACATGATGTGTACACGCCGTTCCCGATCCATGGATTGGATAAAGCCATGGGCTTGCGTGATACCGGATTGCATACCGCCGGTTTTATATACGGTATTACAGGCACATGTACCGCGCTTGGTTTTATTACCTGGGCACTGACACTGGATTGGGCAATCAATTTTGGCGGTAAGCCTTTCTTTTCATTGCCCGCCTGGATACCTATCACCTTTGAATTAACTGTGCTGTTTGCTTCCGTGGGTATGGTGATGACATTTTGTTATCTCTGCCAGCTGGCGCCCTTTGTAAAAAAAGATCATTTCAATGCCCGCTCAACTGACGACACATTTGTAATGGCATTGGAATGTACCGACAAAACAAACGAGCAGGAAGTGATCGGTTTTTTAAACAACCTTGGCGCTAAAGATGTGGAAGTGCAGTATAGAGAAACGGAATGGTGGTTAGGAAGATACGATAAAGACACAAAGCGCTTTGAAAGAAAAGTAGAACCAGTTCATTGATCATTTAAGAAATAGGAATGAAAAAATTTTTGATTATAACAGGATGTATAGCGGTGATCGTCGCTGCTACCAGTTGCCAGAGGGTACGTCGCGGCACCGGTCATGCTTATATGCCCGACATGGGATATAGCGTGGCATTTGAAACCTATGCGCCTTCCCAGGAAAGATTAAATAACTACGAGGCGCATTATAATAGCAAGCCCGTGGAAGGCACTATCGCAAGGGGAGATGCATTCCCGTATAAAATAAAAAATGATTCTGCCGGTTTGCTACAAGCTGTATCGGTGACCAATCCGCTTACTGCACTAGACGAGAAAGATATGCAGGAGGCCGGACGTTTATACCTGGTCAATTGTGGTATCTGTCACGGCACCAAGCTGAATGGCGATGGACCTTTGTTTAAAGGAGGTGATGGACCCTTCACATCCAAGCCAGCGGATTTGACAGCAAGCAAGATGACAGAAGGAAGTATGTTTCACGTAGCCACCTTTGGCAAGGGAATGATGGGAAGCTACGCATCGCAGCTGAATACAAAACAACGCTGGATGGTAATTAGCTATATTAAAAGTAAGCAGGGAGGTGCTAATGCCGGCAAAACAAACGGAACGCCTGATAGCCTTTCGATGAATAAAGCAAAACCAGATTCCGCTACCGTTGCACCAAAATAAACTGTAGCATTATTTGAAGAAATTATTTAAAAGAACAAGATGACGACGATCCGCGAAAAATTTATTGTACCAAAGCGATATAATACAGTTGCCTTTGTTTTGATGGCGCTCGGTATTATTGCGATCATTGTTTTATACATCTATACGCATAGTGCCAAAGGCCCGACAGATTACCTGCAACGCAGAGATGCAAGGTTCTGGGCAAGCCTGCTTCAGAACAGTGTTTATTTCCTGTTGGTGACTAATGCAGCCATGTTCTTTTTCTGCGCCACTACCCTTGCGTGGGCCGGATTCCAAATGTCTTTTCGCAGGGTTACAGAAGCAATTTCTGCCTGCGTTCCCGTAATTGGAATAATAACTACGGTAGTTCTGTTAAGCGTTTGCTTCAGTAGCAATCATACGATCTATCACTGGACAGATTCCCAACATGTTGCAGAAGACCCGGTCCTTAATCATAAATCGGGCTTTTTAAGTAAACCTTTTTTTACTATATGGACGATCATCACATATTTGGGCTGGTCATTTTTAGGTTGGAAAATGCGCAGGCTTTCACGTAGCCTTGACGATAACCCTCTGAATCTTGAAGGTCGGAAAAAATATATGTGGAACAATACAGTATGGGCCGCTCTTTTTATTGTATTCTTCGCGTTGACGGTAATGTCCTGCACTCCCTGGCTGTGGCTGATGAGTATCGATGCACACTGGTACAGCACTATGTACAGCTGGTATACATTCGCCAGCACTTTTGTAGCAGGACTAGCGCTGATCTCTTTGTTTGTGGTCTTCCTGAAAAATAATGGCTATCTCGAGCTGGTTAACCAGGAACACCTGCATGACCTTGGGAAGTTCATGTTCGCTTTTTCTATTTTCTGGGGATATCTATGGTTTTCTCAATACATGCTTATATGGTATAGTAACCAGCCGGAAGAAACAACTTATTTCATCAACCGTATTGGCAATCGTGTCGTGAAATCACCGTATCAGGGGTTATACTGGCTGATGTTTTGCCTGAACTTCCTGGCCCCGTTGCTGATATTCATGACGAAAGGATCTAAAAGAAATTATACAACGATAACGTTTATGTCATTGCTGATCCTGTTTTGCCACTGGCTGGATTTCTTCCAGATGGTATTTGCAGGTCCGATGAAAGATCCAAACACAGGTCTTACCCATGTTCCGATGATCCTGGCTGATTTTGGTGTCGCGCTTGGCTTCGTGGGATTGATCATGTATGTGACAGCAAGGACATTGAGCCGTTATTCGCTGGTGACGAGAAATCATCCTTTGATAAAAGAAAGTGTGATTCATCATACATAAAGCAAGGTTGTCCCGCGTACGTTCACGGGACGATATTGAAATAAAAGAAAAAAAAGAAATGCCGGGCGGAATAGCTGGCATCAAACTAATAGAATATGCAAACTGTTTTCATTGTAGCGATCCTTTTATTGGGCTTCCTTATCACTTTTCAAATAGCCAAGGCTAGTGAGTATGTAGCGGTATTGCGCGGAGAAGAAAAGGCAAAAAAGCAAACCAATAAGGTCAATGCATTTTTGTTGCTGGCATTTCTCATTTTGGGTTTGATCGGTGTGTATTATTGCAATGAAACACTAAAAGGAAAAATCCTGGGCGAAGCTGCCTCCAATCATGGTAAGCATATTGATACGATGCTTCAAATTACTCTGGTGCTGACAGGTATCGTGTTTGTAATTACCCAGGTCGCTTTGTTCTGGTTTGCTTACAAATACCAGCAATCAGATGATCGCAAAGCTTACTATTATCCTCATAATAATAAACTGGAAGTTATCTGGACCGTCATTCCCGCTATCGCCCTGACAGTGCTGGTTGGGTTTGGTATATTTTATTGGTTCAAAATAACAGGTGACGCACCTAAAGATGCAATGGAAGTGGAAATAATAGGAAGCCAGTTCAAATGGGAATTCCGGTATCCCGGTCACGATGGCCCGGGAGGCAAAGGAGTATTTGGAAAGAAATATTTTAAAAATATAACAGGCGATAACCCGTTGGGGCAAATTTGGGATGATCCCGCTAACCGCGACGACGTATATGTTACTGGTGAACCCATGCACCTGGTGGTCAATAAACCGGTGAGGTTGGTCATCAATTCAAAAGATGTTATACATGATGTGGGGCTCGTTCATTTTCGCATGAAGATGGATGCAGTGCCAGGCACGCCAACAACCATGTGGTTTACTCCCACAAAGACTTCAAAGCAGATGGCACAGGAATTGGGTAAAGCTAATTTTGTTTACGAAATTTCCTGCGACCAGATGTGCGGCAAGGGTCATACCGGTATGAGAGGGGAGGTGATCGTGGAAACACAGGAACAATTTGATGCATGGATGGCCACCAAACAGCCATTGTATGACAAATTATTTGTAAACAAGCCTGCCGTAACGGATTCAACACATACACCAGATTCGACCGCGAAATCGGTAACGGCAGTTCTACTGAAAAAATGATTAATAGCAAGATCCCCATGGGATCATTAAAATAGTAAAGAGTATGAGCGATACAATTCATATACATCCCGGGCAAGTGGGGCACGAGGTAGCACATGACGATCATCATCATGGTCATCACGAGCAGTCATTTGTTACAAAATATATTTTCAGCCAGGATCATAAAACAATTGGTAAGCAATTCCTGGTTACAGGGATCATTTGGGCTATTGTAGGCGGGTTGTTCTCCGTCCTGTTTCGCCTTCAATTGGGTTTCCCCGGCCAAACCTTTCCGATACTGGAAACCGTATTTGGCAAATGGGCTGAAGGCGGGGTGATAAAGGCGGAGTTCTATTATGCCCTTATCACCATGCACGGAACGGTGCTGGTGTTCTTTGTATTGACTGCAGGTCTAAGTGGTACGTTCGCCAATCTTTTGATTCCGCTGCAAGTGGGTGCAAGGGATATGGCTTCGCCATTCCTGAATATGTTATCATACTGGTTCTTTTTCCTGGCCAGTATCGTTATGATCTCTTCTCTCTTCTTACATACCGGTCCGGCAGCAGGAGGATGGACCGTTTATCCTCCATTGAGTGCATTGGGACAGGCTTCGATAGGGTCGAGACTGGGTATGGATTTTTGGATCGTTTCCATGGCTCTCTTCGTTGTGTCGGCATTACTTGGAGGTCTTAACTATATAGCAACGATCCTGAACATGCGTACCAAGGGGATGAGCATGACGAGATTGCCGCTGACCATTTGGGCATTGTTCTTTACAGCTGTTCTGGGTGTGTTATCATTCCCGGTTCTATTCTCGGGTTTGATCCTGTTGTTGTTTGACCGCAACCTGGGAACAAGCTTTTATCTCAGCGATATAGTGGTAAATGGAGAAATATTAAATAATGAAGGTGGAAGTGCCATCCTGTTCCAGCACTTGTTCTGGTTCCTCGGGCACCCTGAAGTATATATTATCCTGTTACCGGCGATGGGAATGGTATCGGAAATATTATCGGTCAACTCACGCAAGCCGATCTTTGGTTATATGGCGATGCTGGGATCATTGTTCGCGATCGCTATTTTGGCCTTCCTGGTATGGGCGCATCATATGTTCGTGACAGGATTGAATCCATTCCTCGGTTCCATATTTGTGTTGCTGACACTATTGATTGCGGTCCCATCTGCTATCAAGGTATTCAACTGGTTGACTACACTATGGAGAGGGAATATCCGGCTTACCCCGGCCACATTATTTGCCATCGGTTTTGTAAGCTTGTTTATCTCTGGTGGACTTACCGGTATCTTCCTGGGTAACTCAACGATAGATATTCACCTGCATGATACCATGTTCGTGGTAGCCCACTTCCATATTGTAATGGGTGTGGCATCCATGTTCGGGATGTTTGCAGGTATATACCACTGGTTCCCGAAAATGTTTGGCCGTTACCTTAATTCTACGCTCGGTTATATCCATTTTTGGGTAACGATCGTCGGTGCCTATCTTATTTTCTGGCCTATGCACTACGAGGGGCTTGCAGGGATGCCGAGACGTTATCTCGATAAAAGCTCCTGGGCATCGTTCAGCCAGTTCGGCGACCTGGATAAAATGATTACCATCGTTTCTATCATAGTATTTGCGGTACAGTTGATGTTCGTCTTCAATTTCTTCTATTCCATTTTTAAAGGAAGAAAAGTTACAAGCACAAACCCCTGGGGTGCCAATACCCTGGAATGGACAACGCCGATCAATCCTGGTCATGGTAACTGGGAAGGCGAGATACCCGAGGTACATCGCTGGGCATATGATTATGGAAAAGACGGAAGAGAGTTTATTCCACAAACGGAACCTGTTGGGGCGAATGAAAGCAAGCACTAACGAGTCGCTAGTCGGGAGTCGTTAGTCGATAGTATTCGTGTCTGACAACCGACACCTGACAACAGACAACTAAAAACATGATTCAATCTTCGACGATAAAGCATGAAAGCGTAGTGATGAGCAAGATCAAAGACTATGTGCAACTGATCAAGCTGTCGCTGAGTATAATGGTAGTGTTCAGCAGCGTAATCTCGTATATGCTGGCGCCGAAAGTGGTTGAATTTGACTGGACAATGTTGATTTTGCTCTTTATAGGTGGTATGCTGGTAACAGGTAGCGCCAATGCCATCAACCAGGTTGTGGAAAAGGATACAGATGCATTAATGAAGCGAACAGCGAAACGCCCGGTTGCGGCTGGCAGAATGAGTGAACAGGAAGGATGGGCTTTTGCAATTGTCACTGGTGCGGCAGGAGTATTTATTCTTGGAAATTATTTCAACTGGTTATCGGCCGGGTTGGCACTGTTGAGTTTGTTTTTGTATGCATTTATCTATACACCGCTAAAGAAAGTAAATTCTATCGCTGTACTGGTAGGCGCAATACCCGGAGCTCTGCCCTGCCTGATTGGTTGGGCCGCTGGCAACGATAAATTGTCGATGGGAGGTTGGGTGCTCTTTGCTTTACAGTTCCTGTGGCAGTTCCCACACTTCTGGGCCATAGCCTGGGTAGCCCACAGCGACTATTCCAGGGTTGGGTTCAGGTTATTGCCTGCTGACAAGGGACCTACTAAATTCACTGCATTGCAGGCCGTGATCTATTCACTATTGCTGCTGCCCGTTACATTCATCCCTTTTTTCACGGGGATGTGCGAGTATAAAAGCATAGCGGGAATGATCGGCCTGGTATTGATAGTTCTGGCCAATGTGTTTATGATCATGCGCTGTGTTGGCCTATACCGGAAAATGGATGTGCCTTCCGCAAGAAAAGTGATGTTCGGAAGTTATATGTATCTGCCGGTGGTTTTGCTGGCATTACTGATGAGTAAAATTTAATTGTAATAAAAGTGTGATGGATATCGTGTCGAATCAACAACAAAAAAGAATTCATCCTCACAAGTTCATCTTGTGGGTGGCAATAGCAAGTATAGTGATGATGTTTGCCGGGCTGACTTCGGCATTTATTGTCAAAAGCAATTTGCCAGGGTGGAAAAATATAGAGCTGCCAAAATGGTTCGGGTATTCTACGGCTGTCATAGTGTTAAGTAGCCTGACCATGCAAATGGCGCTTCGTTCTTTTCATCAACGGGAAATGCGGCAATACAGGAGACTGATCGCGGTGACATTTTTATTGGGAGTCGCCTTCGTGGTATTGCAAAGCCTTGGCTTCAGGAGCTTATGGTACCAGAACATTCGCTTCAGCGGGTCGGCAGGTGGTGGGCAGTTCCTGTACGTGATATTCGGGTTGCATGCGTTGCATGTAGTGGGCGGGATCATAGCGTTGCTGGTTTTGTTTTTCAAGGCATTCTTTGGAAAAGTAAAACTGTACAGCGCAATTCCGGTGGAAGTCGCGGCTACCTATTGGCATTTTGTAGATTTATTATGGATTTACCTGGTAGTATTTTTTATGTTGATCGGGTAGGAAAGCTTGATAGTTGACTTATATCTGAAACTTTGAAATATCAGAATAATAAATAGAAATAACTGACATGGCGACAACAGCAACGACACATCAAACCAAATGGTGGAGTGGAGGAAAAAGCCCATTCAACGTAGAATACGGAAAGTTGATGATGTGGTATTTCCTGATGAGTGATGCTTTTACGTTTGGGGCCTTTCTGATCTCTTATGGATCTATTCGTTTCAGCCAGAATTTCTGGCCTGATCCTAATGTCGTGTTCAATGCATTTCCCGGTTTGGGCCATAAACCCCTTCCGCTGGCCTTTGTAAGTATCATGACCTTTATATTGATCATCAGTTCCGTTACGATGGTGCTTGCTGTACATGCTGGTCACAACGGAAACAGGAAGGCGGTAATGAAATGGATTGCCTGGACCATTGTCGGCGGATTGGCCTTTCTTAGTTGCCAGGCCTGGGAATGGCATCACCTTATCACGGGTGAACATGCTGTGCTGGCTGATGGAAAGATTGAAATCATCGGTCAAACCATGACCGGCAATCCCTGGGGACAGCTGGCGGATCATAACGCGATGCTGACTGCCTTGAATAATTCTTCAAATGATGTGCTGGCTACTCTTGTTCATGAAAGCCCGCTAAAACCCGAATTTCACGATATGACACACAAGCAACTTCTGGGAATTCCCAAGGATCAGCTGCTTGGAATGATAAATACGGCAGAAATGCATGTAAGGTCTAAAGGACCGATCGCATTCGGCGGATACTTTTTTGGGATCACAGGTTTCCATGGATTCCACGTGTTTTCCGGGGTTATCATCAACCTGGTCATGTTGATCATGACCTACAAAGGGGTATTTGACAGGAAAGGGCACTACCTGATGATTGAAAAAGCGGGTTTGTACTGGCACTTTGTAGACCTGGTATGGGTATTTGTATTCTTGTGTTTTTATCTTATCTAGTCATAATTGATAAAAGAAATTATTTAAGACATGGAGCATCAACAGAACGTTTTGTTATCGGAAATGACCTTTCAGCATCATACGGAAGATGCGGAATTTAAGAGAAGGGTCAGGAAGACCACGATCCTGCTTTCCGTCATTACCGTGATTGAGTTAGGTATCGGATTAACCATTTATACGATTCATAAAGGCGCACATCCTAATGCATACCTGGTACTGGCTTTCAAAGGCATGGTATGCATACTTACCCTGGCTAAAGCTTATTATATCGTCTCTGTATTTATGCATTTGGGTGACGAGATCAGAAATATGATCATGACCATAGTAGTACCCCTGATGCTTTTTATCTGGTTCATTGCCGCATTTATTATTGACGGCAACTCTTATAAGAATCTTCGTAATGAGTTTGATCCGCATTTCAAAGAATCCACGATGCCGAAAAAACATGGGGAAGAACATACGCCGGCGCCGGAACCGGGGAAACAATAAGTAACAGTATTGAAAATTCTTAACCACCGGATCTTTTGCAAATGAGAAAAGACCGGTGGTTTTTTCGCTTCAAGAATGGGATGGTGCCGTAGATAGAAAATGGGAATATAACGTATAAAAAAAATTAAGATAATGACGTTAATTGTAAACCGAGATCGTGAATAAGAAAGCTTTTTTTTCGATTTTGATCGCACTGATCATACCGGTAATTCTTTTTTTTATTGTCGATTCACTACCGAAGGCTTCGATGCCTCACCCGTTATTCTATGATAGCGTAACGACAAAAATAAAAAACGGTAAACGCGTCACCGACACCGCCTGGCAGCATATCCCGGATTTTACACTCACCAATCAAATGGGAAAGAAGATTTCTTTTTCTGATGTGTCATTGTCCGATAGTGGTAAAATAACAGTGGTCGATTTTTTCTTCACGCATTGTACCACCATCTGCCCGGGAATGACGATGCAGATGAAAAAACTACAGCAAATAGTGCAAAGAGGAGTTCGGGTTGGCAATAACACGGCCGATTATGTACAATATATGTCGATCAGCATAGATCCCGAATCCGATTCAGTGCCCGAATTGAAAAAATGGGCCGACAGGTTTTCGGTGGACCCTATCAACTGGTGGTTATTGACAGGAGATAAGAAGACCATTTACGACCTCTCTCTTAAATATATGAACCTGACCGTACAGGACCCCAGAATAGATACAGCTTTCCCGCATACAGACATTTTTGTGTTGGTAGACAAGCATGGCGTAGTAAGGGCAAGGAGGGACAAGGACGGGAACCCAATGTTGTATCATAGCCTCGACGAAAAAGCCATGATGAACCTGGCGGAAGATATCGTATTGTTATCGCTGGAAAAGGATCCAAACGAAAAAAGTTTCTTCGCTGGCAAGCTGAAACTGATCGCTGTCGTTTTTTTAATTGCTATTGCCGGCGTCGGTCTCTTTTTAATGGTGTTCAGAAAAAAAGATAAACATGTTGGTTCCCACCTGGAAAAAGAATGATAGAAAGGCCAAAACGCTCATCATTGTTTTTTCTGTTATAGTATTTACAGCGGTAAGCATTTTAGGAAGATATAATCTTGCAGGAAAGACCGACCTGGGATTCGATGTGCACCTGTTTGCCCTTGCAAATGCTGTTATTAATGGCCTGGTCACTGTCTTATTATTGGCAGGACTATTGGCAGTAAAGCAAAGAAAATATACCACGCACAAAAGGATCATGCTGACCGCTATGGTATTGTCAGTGTTATTCTTAGCCTCCTATATCTGTCATCATTTGTTCGCCGGCGAAACCGTTTTTGGTGAAACCGATGGGATCAAAGGATTAAGTGCTGCTGAACTCGCAGCCGCGGGTAGCACGCGTAAGGTTTACCTTGTCATTTTAGCCACCCATATTCCATTGGCGGGCCTCGCGCTACCATTTATTTTATTTGCTGCCTACAGGGCATTGATCGGAGAATATGATAAACATAAGAAGATCGTGCGTATCATCTGGCCGGTCTGGCTTTATGTGGCAGTCACGGGTGTTATCGTCTATTGGATGATCCGGCCCTATTACGCTTAGCCTATCATCTCTAACTGCATGAAAAGAGGTTTTGTTTTTACTATACATAGCGTAGCGGGATTGTTATCCGGCTTATTCATACTGATCATGTCCCTGTCCGGTGCTGCACTCGTATTCCGGGATGAATTGAACCGGTTGGAATATCCCCCGGAGATACTAAGGGCCAATAGTCCTGTGATAGCGATTGATTCCTGTTATAATAACTTAAAAAAAGAGTTTCCGGGTGCCGAGGTTAGTAGTTGCCGGCTTGCCCCGAACAATAGGCTTTCTTTTTTATTCACGATTTACGATTCATCTTATAAAAATGGTAGGGAAGCACTGAAAGTATTTGTGCAACCGCAAAATGGAAGTATTCAAAAAACGGAAGGAGCAGATGTTTCGTTTGTCAACAGGCTGGGACGTCTTCATTCATCGCTGTTCCTTGGAAAAAAAGGAGAATGGCTGCTTGGCTTTTTCTCTGTTGTTTTTTTGATCAGTATTCTGACAGGGTTGGTCCAATATCGCAGAAACGCGTGGGCTGTATTGAGCTTTCGGAAGAAATTTTTCAGGAGAGGCAATCTGCACCAGTGTATAGGCGTATGGGCGCTGATCTTTAATCTGATGATAGGCATAACTGGATTCTGGATGCAGCGTTATGTCTTTAAGAAGGAATTTTATGGAACCACTTCTTATACTCAGGTGCTAAAGTCTTCACCTTCCCTGTTTTTCCCGCTGGATAGTTCCTTGATGAATTTAAAAATGAAATATCCAGGGTTTACACCTCACGTCATTTATTTTGCGCAAAGTAAAAAAGGATCAACTGCAATTTATGGTAGCCGTAGCAGTAACTCATTTATTCATTCAAAAGATTTTGCAGATGCAATTTTCCTCGATAGTTCGGGACTTGTTAGTTTTACCGCATTTGTCAACGAAGTAGATGCTTCCAACCGCTACGATATAATCAATGCCCAGGTCCATTACGGACAATACGGAGGATTGCCGGTTAAGATTATTTATTTTGTATTTGGGTTAACGGGCGGATTGCTCAGTATTACCGGATTTTTATTGTGGCTTAAAAGAAGAAGGAGCAAAATTCGGGTTGCAGCTTAAAAACCTGCCCTTATCAGATTTTCCCGGCCCACATTTCCTTTTCGGCCCTTTCGGCGTCGCGCTTCATTCTTAATTTTTTTGGGATGTCTTCAATAAACAGGGTAATGATGACAATCAGGTGATAACTGAAAAGCATGGTCACCACCAGTGAAAAAGAAATGTGCAGGAGCCATACAAGTTCTATGATTAGCGAAAATGCGCCACTGATGATAAGCAATATGATGGAGAAATGTTTTTGAAATGCAAAAAATAAAAAAGCCAGGATCATAAAAAAATAAGCGGGGACCATAGGCTTGGTGACAGGGCTGGGAATAGCAAATATGAAATGTTGAATCAGGCAGGTGGCAGCAAGCGCTACTCCAAGAGCGCCGCCATATTCAATTAAATTCTTTTCACTCTTGGTCAGGATCAGGTTTGGTTCGGTCATTATGCAAAAAAAATAAATTACGAACTAAAATCCAAGCTCTTTTACCGGATCCCAAAATAGTTTATCGAAATCAACAACCTGGTCATTTTTTACCCTGATGCCTTCTTTCCTTAGTAATTTTTCCATTGACCCCCTGGGTGAGAAATGGTGTTTACCGCTCAGCATGCCTATCCGGTTTACAACCCGGTGCGCCGGCACTTTAGGGCGCACGTTTCCCGCGCCATTCATAGCCCATCCCACCATTCTCGCTGAGAGCCTGGTACCAAGACAGGCTGCAATGGCACCATAGGAAGTAACTCTTCCTTTGGGTATTTGCCGTGCAACTTCATATACCAACGAGAAAAAATTTTCATCCTTTTTACCCGAAGGCTTGACGTGATTAAGCTTTTCTGAAGCTGAGGGGGGAATTTGTTTTTTAAGCGGCATTTGTTTAGCAATAGTCCTGCTGCGCTCGCAGTGAGATCAATAGTTGGAAAGACAAGTTACATCAAATGTCCCAAAGAGACATAATGTCGATGGGAATATAGTCACACGTGTTTAGCGCACCATAGGTGCGCAAATGTGGTAAACAGTGCTGAAAGAAACAATGAATGAAGTTTTTAGAAGGATCAGTTTGCCGCAATCACGGCAGGCTTGGCTGTCGATCTTTTGAGATATAATACTTCACCACCTTCTGAAGAAAAATGATCCGGCCGTTCTTCATCTATAAAGATCTGCCATCTCATCGTATCATCATTGACAAATTCTATCAGGCTTTTGAAATTACTTACGGAAGCGCTGTCCTTGGCTGTAAAATCAAACCAGAAAGGTGATTTCGAAAAATCGAATTTGTATTGAAGCAACTTCTTTTCTTCTCCCATGAAACGTATCACTATAGTTGAACTATCAATGATCTCCAATTTACCTCCGGGGTCCTGGCTACTTACAATCTCCCACGAGCCGATCATCTGCTGAAATTTTTTTACCTGGCTAACGCCCGCCACGTTAAAAATCAATGTGGCTGCCATCACGATCAGAATCTTTTTCATAACCTCACTTCTTTACCTATAGTAAATCACAGTTTGTGCCACTCAGGCCCGGGAGCGGTAAATGGTGCAAAACTTTCGGGAAACAGAGTAGAAATAGTTTTCAGGATCGTATTTCCTGCTTTTTTAAAAGAAGGTCAGTGCGGCGCGGTTCCGGCACATTTTCATAGTTGTAGGGACAATGCAGGCATCCGTTTCCACAACAATACCCCCTTTCCAGCAGGTATTGTGCAGTCAGCACCACATAGCCTTCATCGTTTACATAATAGTGAATGCCTTCAATCAGCTCCTGCATGTGCTTTTAATGCTTGTTTTAATTCTTCATCTTTTTCTTTACCAGGCAAAGATGAGGGAAGTGAAAAACGGAGATAGTAAATCCTGTTGGTTCCCGCAATATCCAAAGATTCATAATGTGTTTTGATCTTTAATTCATCCGGTAAACGGTCCTTGTCATGTACATTATCGTCATAGTCATGCAATGCGCAACCGTACATTTCAATTACCTGCCGGGTAAACTGGTAAAGATCGGGGCTATCTGTTTTTAAATGTATGGAGCCTCCTGCGACCAGGAATTGTTGATAGAGGCGCAAGAACTTTGGGTGTGTGAGTCTTTTTTTTGCTTTGGAGACACGCAACTGTGGATCCGGAAAGGTGATCCATATTTCGGATACTTCATCCTTTGAAAAATATTCGCTGATCTGGTCGATTTGAGTTCTTAAAAACGCAACATTCCGGAGCCCTTCCTGCATGGCTTTTTTAGCGCCTACCCAGATCCTGTTGCCTTTCAGGTCAACGCCAATGAAATTTTTAGAAGGATATAAACGGCCCAGGCCTACAGCATATTCGCCTTTACCGCACGCGAGCTCCAAAATGACCGGGTGGTTATTTTTGAAATGCTCATCCCATTTTCCCGGCATATTCGCCGGAAATTGAAGTACATTTTCAAAAGTTTTTAATTCCTCGAAGCGTACCAGTTTCTTTTGAGCCATAAGCTGCAAAGATAAATTATCAGATACGATATGCCGGTGTGCATCTATCTGGCATTTCGTTTGAAATTCATATACCAGACAGGTTCTTTGATAGCAAACAATATCATGAATTTCAACCTTCGAAAGCTCTTTCAGCGACGCAGGCTTTATAGTTATAATTCGGCTTTGGGAAAAATTATGTGAAAAAACGGTAAATAATTCCACATGGAGTTCGCTGGGCTCTGTTTCACGGGCAAAAAAATGGTATTCCTTTCCTATTAAACAAACCTGGAAAGTTGATTATTTGAGTTAAGGTTTTGATTTGAGGCCTGCCGTTCACAAACGGCAGGTTTTCTTTTTTACCGCGCATCCCAATTTGATCTTGGCAGAAGTTGTCATTAGAATTTCAGCAATATACCTATACCTACAACAGATTTAACCTGCAAGGCAGCGGCGTCCTGATTGGACCCAAACAGCCGGGCATCATCATCATAGATAAGATCAAGTCCCCAACTGGCAGAAAGCCATTTTCCGATCTTTACGGTCAGGGCGTTGGTCATATAAAGATCTACGTTCTGGGGATTACGCTTGTAGTTGGAAAAAAGATCGAGTCTCCCTTTATAGGCAAGCACTTTGTTGAATTCTTTCAGGTAGTTAATAGAGGCAAAGGCGCCAAACTCAAGGTTGCTCTTGCTGCCGGGATCCACGCCATAAAGACCTTTGTTGGCAAGTATCTCGTCTTTTACAATGACCCAGCGTGCTGTCGCGGGTGAAATGAAGATCGAGAGATGCTTTGTAGGTTTCCAGTCAAGCCCTACGCCCAATAAGATATAACCGGGGGCAAGGAAGTTAGATGAGTAAACGGGTGCACCTTCCGGGTATGTATAGCCTTTAAACATCTGCGTGCGGAAATTGAAGATGCCGGCAAGGTTCAATTTGGGAGCCAGCGCATAACCATATTTCGAAAGCAGGTCAATACGGTCATCGTTCTTGCGGGCGCCAAGGCTTGTTGTTTTTACATAGCCGAGATTAAAATCAAAAGTATTATCCCAGCTGTGTTTGCCCTTTTTATAAAAACCATACAAGCTCAGGAGCGAATTAACAGCGATCGAAAAGTCCTCTCCCCCGGCAGCCCAATTGCTCAACGAACCCTGGGCAACGTTCAGGCTAAATACACCTCCCTTTTTCCAGGCTTTGGGAATGGTATCGTTGGGATCTTTAGAGATGTTTCGTTCAGACTCTGAACGAAGATTTTTTACCTCTTTATCCTGGGAGAAGGTCGTTACGCTGCAAAATAATGCCACAGCGGGTAAAATTCTTTTCATAAGACTACACTTGAATGAATAAAGTTATATTATAAACCTTTCATCCAAATAGCGGGCCGGAAGGGACTGTGTTTTCCTGGCGCAAAGATTTGCGAGCATAACCGTGAAGACAAGATGGGAGTGCTGCAGGAAATTAGGGATGGCTCTGGGTTGGAAAATGAGACGTAGCGATGTGATGAAAAGACAAAAAGCCCATATAAAAAGTATACAGCCTTTAGGATCTGGAATCTAGTGTTAAGTTAAGTGTGAAATGCCAGAAGTGAAGCCACGTTTTTCATCTCAAGACTCAATCACCGTTAAGTCAGTTTACGATTAACATAACACTAGTTGTCCGACCAGCTGATTGATCGCGGATTTTCTGTCTGTGCAAGTGCTAACCCTTAAAGTCCTCGCAATTCAGAAAATTGTCATAACTTTCAAAGGCTTCTGGTTTTAGTATTCCCTACTCTAAGTTCGCCCCTTGTAATCTTCGCCCGGCTTAACCGTGACACTTATATTTTCTTCCAAGAGATTAATTAACGTAAAACAATTTTTATGAAACAAGCAACTATCTTACTGCTACTGTCATTATCGCTATTGATTGCTTTTCCTCTCTCTGTAGATGCAAAGAAGAAAAGTGCGTTGGGCAGCGGAGCATCATGCACTCAACCTTCGCCGCAAGACGGATCGTGTTTGTGTGATGTCGGTGTCGAACATTATCGCTGCGAAAACTGTAACGACCCCAATTCCGAATGCGATTTGGTATCTACAGATCATGATCCTCGTGTTCCTCCGGGACAGTATCCGGTTCCGGTCTCCATAGTTTTGGGAAGCATCATAATTTCCGCAGGGATCTTTTTTGGTTTAAAAGCTGCAGCATCCAAAGGTAGAGGATAGGAGCAAGGCACTTCCCGCCGGATACGGCCAAGTGGAAGCTTTTATCTCAGTTTGTTCGATTTTATAAAGTGTTCGATTGAATCGCGATGACTGTACGTTGCGAGGAGCTACGAACCCGGTGCCACTGGTGTGCGATTCTCACAAATTTCATTTCTGGTCAATTGAGTGATTAACCAGTCGGAATAACACAAACAAAAAAGCCTATATAAAAAATTATACAGGCTTAGCACTCACATGAAAAAACGATGCTGTAGGGGGAGGGTTCGAACCTCCACGGGGCAGTTAGCTAAAGAGCAAAGATTTAGTGGTCAACCCTGGTCGGCTGAATCAGCCTTTCGGCCGATAACGTCGGCTCTACTCTTCGTTTGTCCTGTGATCCCCACCCTCGAGACGAGAGGGCATGTCTGCCTAAGATTTCATCACCCCACAGTGTATAGCGGATTAGTTGGATGAGAGGGATTTCGCTGATTAGGCGGAAAACCTACCGCATCCATTTCATCCGTGTCAAATAACTTTGATAAGACAAATTTAGGCTTATTACCCAATTCGTTCCAAATTTTCTAAGAAAAATTTGAAAATTATAGATAATATTCAAGTAATTTACTATTTTGCTGAATAATTTTAAAAAACACCTATTCAAATGGCCGCTAAATTGAATCTTGACAAACTTGATCTCCAGATCATCCAGCATATGATGGAAAATGCTGAGATCTCCTATGCCGACCTTGGTAAAAAATTATTTGTATCAGGAGGTACCATTCATGTCCGCATAAAAAAGCTGCAGGAAGCAGGCGTAGTGAAAGGTACAAGATTGAGCGCAGACCTCAAACAGCTCGGCTATGATGTGATCGCCTTTATCGGCATTTATCTCAAAGAAAGTTCGCTGTATGATACGGTCGCTAAAGACCTTCAAAAAATGCCGGAAATCGTAAGGCTTAATTACACCACGGGCAACTATAGTATGTTCGCTGAAATTGTCTGCAAGGATATATCCCAACTAAGATATGTGCTGCATGACCAGTTGCAAAAGATCAAAGGGATTGAAAGAACAGAAACATTCATTTCACTTGAAGAAAGTTTTAACCGTAATGTAAAAATCATAAGTTGAGAATTATGATTATGCGCATCATTCCTCCTACTGGTAACTACACATGAAAGAAACTTCCAGATTTTATTCTTCGCTTATACTGCTTATCGTTCTGAATGGTGTAATAAAACCATTTTGGATCTTTGGCATCGACCGGCAAGTACAAAACGAAGTAGGTGTCACGGCCTACGGTTCTTATTTCGCCATTTTCAATCTCTCTATCGTTCTCGGCTTCCTGCATGATTGCGGTCTTACGGCTTTTTACAATCGGCAACTGGCCGCCAGGAACTATGAATTGACAGGCAACCCGGGCAATTTTCTCTTACTGAAATTTTTACTGGCCCTCTCATATATGGCTGTCGTTTTCTTCATTGCCTTTATATCGGGGATCGACAGGTGGGATATTGTTTTCTACGTGGCGATGACGCAGGTACTGGCATCGCAGTTTGTTTTCTTCAGGGCGATCATCACCGCACAGCAGTGGTTTCATACGGACGCCTGGCTTTCTGTATTGGATAAACTGCTAATGATCGTCGTTTGCTTTCCGTTTTTATACATCCCTTCATGGTTGGGAGGGATGAGCATCGAAAGATTCCTGGTACTTCAAATGATCTGTACCGCTATTGCCATGCTGATTACCTGTCTCCTTTTACTGGCAAAAGGTTTTCATTTCTCATTCAAATCGCTATGGCCCGACAAAAGAGTTTTGAAAGCAGCATTGCCTTTCGCAATCATTATACTGCTGATGTCGTTTCACTATCGCCTGGACGGGTTCCTGCTGGAACGATTGAGCAGCGCCGCCGAAGCTGGCAAGTATGCTGGCGCCTATCGTTTATTGGATGCTGCCAATATGATCGGGTACCTGCTTACCTCGTTCCTGCTCCCTTATATCGCCAGGCATCATAGCGATGGGAATATGATGACCGGTGTAATACTGAATGTCCGCCATATCCTGGTAGTGTTCTCGCTGAGCATCTCCTCGATCGTAATTTTCATGGCGCCATGGATACAAAAAACATTGTATCATCATAATGACGCTTCTTATGTTGAAGTAATGCAATGGTGTATACCGGCGCTTATCTTTTATTCTTTGTTGCAGATCTATGGTTCTGTAATGACGGCAACGGGAAAGATCAATGCTTTTATTCTTATCACTTTTATTTCAGTAGTGATCAATATAACAGTTAACCTGTTTCTCATTCCCACATTAGGGGCAAAAGGAAGTTGCATAGCTGCTATATGCAGCCAGGCGTTTTGCGGGCTCACTTCAATGTGGTATTGCAGGCAAAAACTACAGGTGCCGCTTGATGTCCGTTCGTGGATCATCTATATCCTGGCCGGCGGTTTGGTAGCGGGCTTTTTGTATCTGAGCAGCTACCTGACAATAAACAGGCTGGTCGTAATGTTAGTAGCAGGCATGATCGCATTGATCCTGTTGTGGCTTACAAAACTTATCAATCTTAAGAACTGGAAACAGTACATCAACGGGTGAAAGCTGTTAATTAGTTAATTAGTTCATCCGTGTGTATCCGTGGCATGGCATCGTCAAATTCTTCCCCGCACGTTCAACGCATCTCTTAACCCATTTCCGAGTAAATTAAATGCAAGCACCAGAAACATGATGGCAAAACCAGGCGCCAAAGCAAGCATTGGATTTTGGGTAATGATGAAATTGTAGTTTTCTTTTATCATTAGTCCCCAGCTGGGCTGCGGCGGTTGTACACCAATGCCCAGGAAACTAAGTCCTGCTTCTATTACGATCGCCGATGCAAAATTGGATGCGGCGATCACCATGACGGGCCCCATGATGTTCGGCCAGATATGACGGACGATTGTCCGGATATTGGAAAACCCCAGCGCCCTTGTTGCTTCTACATATTCCAATTCCCGCACGGCCAGCACCTGTCCTCTAACTAACCTGGCCACATTGACCCACATCGTCAGGCCGACTGCAATAAAAACCTGCCAGAACCCTTTGCCCAGGGCAAGCGTGATGGCAAATACTAATAACAGAGTGGGAATGCTCCAGATGACATTGATGAACCACATGATGATGTCATCTGTTTTGCCACGGTAATAACCGGCCAGTGAACCTAATACCAGGCCGATAGAAAGTGAAATTATTACAGTAATAAATCCTACGCTAAGGCTGATCCTAGTACCGATGATCAGGCGGCTAAGAATATCCCTGCCATATCCATCGGTTCCCAACAAAAACTTTTTGGTAACCACAGGATGCTGCTCATCCAGCTGTGACACATGGTAAGCCTGCCTTTCACTTAGTCCATCATCAATAAATTTTTGAACGATCAGGCTATCGCCCTTTGTTTCACTGCCGGCAATCGGTATATAAAGATATTTGTCTTCACTGCCTGAGATCATTTTCGTAAAAATGTTGGCAGCGGTTATGAGTCTTTCTTTCTTCAACTTCAAAAAACTTTGCCTGAACCCGGGCTTCTGTGTCCTGATCTCGAGTATCTGCCGGTTGGCAAACGAAGAATCATCCGGTGAGATGAAATATGCAAAGACAGCTACCAGTACAGCCAAAGAAATAATGACCAGTCCGAAGATGGCGCCTTTATTTTTCCGCAATCTTCGCCAGGCCGCTTGCTGGAAGGAAGTCGAGGTTGCTGTCATTAGGGCGGAAGGTAGTTTACAATAGGCAATTTGCAATAGGCAACAAGCAATGGACAATAAGGAAACAGCAGAGAAATTTTATTTTACTTTTCGTCCTTTCCATTCGTAGCTACCGAATTGTCCAAATAAACCGGATATCACAGTATAAACAACATGTAAAGGCTGAAAAAAGAAGAACCATTTTATCGACCATCGATTATTAAAAAAAGCAGCCAGCGAGATAAAAAAAGGAAGTTCGACCAACGTTTTTAATATCCACAATACAAGGGCTGCAAGCCAATACCTGTAATTCCAAAATCCTGCAATAGCTAATACAAAAAAAGAAAGATTGAAAAGGTATACGATAAAAAGAACAGGTAGTATGCGTTTGTCATCGTATTTCCTGGCCTTGCTGGCCCACCGGATGCGCTGGCTGAAAAACTCTTTCCAGCTTTTTACGGGTTGAGTGGAGACAATCGCCTGTTCAGATTTCAGGTAATGAACCCTGCCAGGATATTTTTTCCAGATCTTATGCATGAGCAGCATGTCATCTCCCGAAGCTATATGATCTACTCCTGTAAAACCATCCACTTCGTCGAACACTTTTTTTTCATAAGCCAGGTTGGCTCCATTGCACATGGACATATTATTTCTAGAAACGACTGCACCCGTAATGCCCTGCAATACCATAAAATCCATACCCTGGAAAATTTGAACAAGTGATGAACTGCAATTGATATAAACCGGCGCGGCAACAAAAGCGGATTGCTTTTTCACTTTGAATGCGGCAATTGTTTCGAGCCAACTCGCGGGAGGCAGGCAATCTGCATCCGTTGCCACAATCAGCTGCCCGTCCGCATAGTTAATGCCGGTTTCTATCGCCTTTTTTTTATGGGAATTCAGTACCTTATGCGGTGAGGATAGCAATTTGACCATAGTAAATTTTTTCACAATCTCAGCCGTCCTGTCTTCAGAATGGTCATCAATTACAATTATCTCGTAAAGGTTTTTAGGGTAGGTCTGGCCCTGCAACGCTTCCAGTAATGCGCCTATGTTCTTTTCTTCGTTACGGGCTGGGATGATGACGGAAATTTTTAGCGTTGGTAAATCGCCTGGGGGAGTAAAAACACTAATCGATCTCCAAGTCAACCAATAATACATAATTAGCACACTATAGAATAAGAATATTGGTATGATTATCCAGAGAAGGATCATGCAGAACAACAAAGCTAGTCAATGAGAATCACTGCAACAAAGCTGGTAATAAGTCGGTAGCATGTTTTTCATGCAGCACCTGGTGTCCCGAGCGGATAACTGAGATAATGCAATGCTCCCCGATTCCTTTCCTGAACTTTTCGCCTACTGTGGACAGAATGATACGGTCATGCATGCCATAAACCAGTCGCACCTTTGTTTTGTGTTCGTTTATCTCCTTTTTGATGCGGTCGATATTTGGTTTAAGTTTTCGTAAGGTTGTCCATCTTGCATATAACAATGTTCTTACTTCTTTATCGCCTATATAATAATTGACGAACTTGAAAATGCTCGCATTTACAAGCCTGAGTTTGTTTAATCCTTTTAAAAAACCAAAGAACCAGGAAGGGTGCTTCATCGTGAAGGCAAAAAGTTTATTACCGATGCCGGTTTGGGTAGATAGCCAGTACCAGAAATTAACCTTTAGCCCATCGGGCGCAAGCAAAACCAGGCGGTCGGTCCTTGGGGACATTTTTTCATAAAGCGCCAGAGCTACCCGGGCGCCGAGACTGTATCCGAGAAGAGTAAGTTTATTGGTCCCGGTTCCCGGTTCCCGCCCATTACTGATCATTATTTGCCCGATGATCTGCTCAATGTCGGTGATGGAGCAGGTATATCCCTCGTTCCATAGTGTGTGGCCATGAAAAGGGAGATCGATGGCAAAAAATGTGTATTCAGCCCCTGCATATTTTTCCAGGAATGAAAAAGACACTGCGTCCTCTCCATAGCCATGAAAGCAGAATGCAGTCCTGGAGCCGGTTCCAAAGCGTATGTAACTGACACTGGAGGCCTTATATTTCAATTGAAATTTTTCCAAAAGGGCGTAAATTTTCCTGAAAAATATGTTGCGCTGGTTCAAAAATAAAACTAATTTTGATTAGTTGCACAAACAACTATATGCCAAACAACCAATTTAAGAAAGGCGAATTGTACAGTTTTGTTACCGGTAAGGCTTCCACTGCTATAGCCCGGCGCCTGCAGAAGAAATTCAATAATGCCGGCCTGAACCTCACTATCGAACAGTGGAGCGTTCTATATCATTTGTGGAAACAGGAGGGAATGAGCCAGCAGGAATTGTGCAATGCTACTTTTCGAGATAAACCCAGCATCACCCGGCTGGTTGATAACCTGGAAAAGCTGGACCTCGTAAAAAGAGTGGCTTCAGAAAATGACCGGCGCATTAACCGTATCTATCTGACCCGGCAGGCATTGAAGTTACAGGAACAAAGTATGATACTGGCAGAGGAAACATTGAACGAGGCACTGGAGACTGTCCCGGTAGAAAAGATAGATGTGTGCAAAGAAGTGTTGCAGATCGTTTACGATAATTTGAAGTAGTGGTAAGTGGTAAGTAATGAGTGGTGAGTACGAAGTCATGAGTCTATAGTCAATAGTCGATAATATAGTGAGCGTCTTTAAACCTTTAAACCCTTAAACGTCTTAAACCTTTTAAACTTTTTCTATGAGCTCAACAACTCAAACCAAAGCAGTCCTTAAAGGTGGTGAATGGCTGGTGAAAGAATCTTCACCATTTGACATTTATACCTCGGAAGGTTTTACAGAAGAACAACGCATGATCCGTGATATGTGCGATCAATTCCTTGACACAGAAGTTTACCCAATACTCGACAGGATCGATAACCTGGAGCCTGGCCTGATGAAATCGTTGTTGACCAAGGCTGGCGAGCAGGGCCTGTTGTCGGTTGCTTTTCCCGAAGAATATGGCGGGCTTGGAAAAGATTTCATTACCGCCACGATCGTAAATGAATACCTGGGTGCCGGTCATTCCTTTTCCGTTGCTATTGCCGCGCATACCGGTATTGGTACATTACCTATTTTATATTTTGGAACACCCGAACAAAAACAAAAATATATTCCAAAGCTTATCACAGGTGAATGGGCCGGAGCTTATGGATTGACAGAACCCAACAGCGGAAGTGATGCGTTGGGTGCCAAAACGACGGCAAAGCTGAGTTCCGATGGCAAATACTATTTGCTGAATGGGCAAAAATGCTGGATCACCAATGGTGGCTTTGCACAGATATACACCGTCTTTGCAAAAGTCGATGGCGATAAGTTTACAGCATTTATCGTCGAAAGAGGAACTGAAGGATTTACGCAAGGACCCGAAGAACACAAGATGGGAATCAAAGGTTCTTCAACCGTTCAATTGTATTTCCAGGATGCTAAGGTGCCAGTAGAAAATGTACTGGGTGAGATCGGCAAAGGACACAGGATCGCTTTTAATATTCTGAATATTGGCCGTCTGAAACTTTGCGCTGCTGCGGTTGGGGGCGCTCGCCGTGCATTGAATACATCTGTTGAGTATTCCAAAACGAGGGAACAGTTCAAACAACCGATATCGAATTTTGGAGCTATCAAGCATAAGCTGGCAGAAATGGCTATCAGGATCTTTGTTGCCGAATCGGCCCTGTACCGCACTGCCAGTTGGGTAGATGAAAAAGAAAAAGAGTTACTGGCGGCAGGAAAGCCTTTTAATGAAGCATTGCTCGGCGCTGCAGAGGAATATGCGATCGAATGCGCCATGCTTAAGGTATATGGCAGCGAGGTGCTGGACTTTGTAGTCGATGAAGGCGTGCAAATCCATGGTGGTAATGGGTTCAGTGCAGAATATAATATCTCGCGAGCTTATCGCGACAGCCGGATCAACCGCATCTATGAAGGCACCAACGAGATCAATCGCCTGTTGACCCTCGATATGACCTTGAAAAGAGCAATGCAGGGAAGACTGAACCTGATGGGACCGGCAATGGACGTTTCTAAAGAACTGATGAGCATACCTGATTTTGGGGCGGAAGATGAAACCCCGTTTGCAAAAGAAAAGAAACTTGTTGCCAACCTGAAAAAGGCCATCTTGCTGGCCGCCGGCGCAGCTGTGCAAAAGTTGATGATGAAGATCGAGAGTGAACAGGAAGTGCTGATGAATATCGCTGACATGGCGATCGCAACATTCAATGCCGAAAGCGTGTTGCTGCGGGTAATGAAGATCGTAGACCAGCAAGGTGAGGCGGCCAGCCAATATCAGCTGAAAATAATGCGCACTTACCTGTACGATGGAGCCGATAGTGTAAATAAATTCGGGAAAGATGCCATCAACTCGTTTGCGGAAGGCGATGAACAAAGAATGATACTGATGGGTCTGAAACGATTTACAAAGACAGAACCTTTCAATAGTAAAGAAGCAAGAAGGGCGATAGCCGATAAAATGATCAATGAGGGGAAGTATTGCTTCTGATTCTAAAAGCTATTTTTCCACAGCGGCTGCTTCTTTGGAGCAGCCGTTTCTGTATCAGACCTGCCATATATAACCTTAAGCTCCTTTCGTGCCGTCTGCAACTCGGCCAGCTGGCTCACTCTTCTCCGTTCAAATACTATCCCGGTAGCCAGGAGCAGCGACGAGACTATGCTGACAAGGTAGTAGATAAGATAAGTGTCGGCCTTATAGGGAGTTTTTAAAAGATAATACACTACATAAATAAACGAATACCCGCCATAGGCAAAAAGAAGAGAAGCAACGATACACGCTTTTCCCAGGGCCTTTTGATGCATGATCGTAATCTTCGCCTGGTGGATGAAAAAAACACATGAAAAACAAAGAACCAGCAGAAGTCCCGGTGGAAGTATAATGATCATCGCGGAATAAATATCGAAACTTTTTGCAGCAATGACGATCAGCTCGAATAAAACAAAAATGGGGATGACCAGTTTCATCTTTTTTCTAAAAGAAGCTGTCTTGCTGAAATAGGTCAGGAAGGTCAACATCAACGGGGCATCCAGGAAATTAGATATCACCCCGTAATCGTGTACAAAATCTTTGTTGGCATGAATAAAGGCGAGTGAAAGAAAATTCTGGCTGGCTACCATGGCATAATAGAACAAAAGAGCGGGAAAACTTTTGTACCAGGCAAGTCGCAGTGCAAATATGATTATGATGGGCAGGAATAATACACTCGTTGAAACAATGCCCATCACCTCAAACCACGTCATAGGGGTATTTTTTTTCGTTAGGATAACGGTTTATCGCAATCGTATGCACATTTCAATCTCTCCTCAAATTTAACGCATCCTTTGCGTACATAGTGCTTACTCTTAGTCCTTTATAGGAAAATTCAGTAAAAGTGTTTGGTCTTTTAGTAATAATACGGAAACAGCCCTCAAGGGTTTTTATCCTAACTTTCGGTTATGATACGATTACTCTGTTTATTAGGAATTATTTGCACACTTCAGAGCTGTGCACAGGCCGTAAATCAGCCTCCAGTAAATGATGGGTTTTTGATGGGAAGGACGACTGATACCCTTCCCCACCTCGAATATGGATTGGGCGAAGACCGCCTGGGCGGTGCGAAAATGACCTTCCTGGATACGATGGTGTTGATAAAAGTAGTAGATAGCGTTAAAAATGTTTACAAGGTGCAGCTATCTAAAAATCATTTTGCCTATCTGCCCAAAAAACATTTCAAAGCCGACAGCTCGTTAAAAGCCCAACCTTATTATCTAACAAATACGTGGAAGGTCTATGGCGATGAGAAATACGATTATATCTCTATTCAACTCGATGAGCAATTGCCCTATCGCGGCATCCAGGAGGTTGATCCTTCCCGTATCCGCGTAGATATTTTTGGTGCTACCAGTAATACTAACTGGATTACGCAACTTTCGTCTGCAAAAGAAATTAAAAATACCTGGTATGAACAAACCGAGGATGATGTAATGCGTGTGACCATTGAACTAAAACATCAACAACATTGGGGATACAGTATTTACTATGAGGAAAAGAAGCTGGTGATCCGGATCAAACAACAACCGTCGATACCGGACCTGGCTCATTTGAAAATCGCTATTGACGCGGGGCATGGTGGTGATAATAAAGGAACAGGTGGTGCTACCTGCCACTGTTTGGAAAAGACCTACACCCTTCTTTATGCCCAGGAGTTAAAAAAAGCGCTGGAACTGGAAAAAGCCACCGTGTTTATGACAAGAGAAAAAGATACTACGCTATCAATGCCCGAACGGGTTATCATGCTCCGGCAACAGGAACCGGATTTCCTGGTCAGCATCCATTTCAATTCATCCGATTATGATACGGTACAGGGCATCAGTACATATTATCGCTACATTGGTTTTCGCCCGTTAACTCAATTTATTTTAAAACGCATGAGGGAGCTTGGATTGAAGGAATCTGGCAATGTAGGTAATTTCAATTTCGGTTTAAATGGCCCAACAGATTATCCTAACTGCCTGGTAGAAGTGGGATTCTTAAGCAACAGGCAGGACGAAAAAAAAATACTCGATCCAAAGTTTCGAAAACAGGTGGCCGCAAAAATTGTCGCTGGAATAAAAGACTGGCTGAAAAGCCTGCAACGATGAATCCTATTTAAGATCTGCCGGCATCGGGTCTCCGCGATGACAGGTAATGCAGGAAACGACATTCAGGTATTCGGGTCGCCGGGTACTGTCAAAATAAAAATAGTCTTTGTTGAGCTGGATGGTCAGTCTCATCATCTTCCTGGCTGCCTCTTTCATTGGATTATCATCCAACTCGAAGTTGAGTTCATTAGTCGAGTTTTTATCCTTGCTATGACAGAAATCACAGGCTACACCCAGCGCTTTACTATAGCTGTGCATGAAACTGTCCAGGGCCAGATCGCTTATATCGTTAGGCAATACCTTTAAATTTCTCACTTTGTTTTGCGGCAGCCGGGTCGCCGCTATGCCTGTAAAAACAAACAGGGCGATACACAGAAAGCTCACAAGTTGTTGTTTTGAGATCATAGCCTCTTTTTGGGGTCAAAATACGAACTCTATGCTGCCGGACGATTTTCTTTGATGATTAGTGGCTTATTATTGATAAAATACTTTCAACCGCCGGGGGACATGTTAATGACTGGTTTAAACTCCCGGGGGAAAGCAATTTTATCGCATAAAATGACGATCTTCACACACCAGCGTTTTGTAAATTTGTAACCAAATTTTCTTATGTCAGACACAGCCACAGCACAGTTAACCGCCAAAGATTTTTCCACCGACCAGGAAGTAAGATGGTGTCCGGGGTGCGGGGATTATTCCATATTAGCACAGGTACAAAAAGTAATGCCAACGCTTGGCATTCCACGGGAGAATATAGTGATCGTATCCGGTATCGGGTGTAGCAGCCGGTTCCCTTATTACATGAACACATATGGCATGCATTCGATCCATGGTCGCGCCGCGGCGATTGCATCGGGATTGAAGGCTGCAAGGCCTGACCTTAGCGTGTGGATAGTTTCAGGAGATGGGGATAGTTTAAGTATTGGCGGAAATCATACCATTCATTTATTACGCCGCAATTTTAACTTAAACGTGTTGCTGTTCAATAACCAGATCTATGGGTTGACCAAGGGCCAGTATTCGCCAACATCTGAAATAAATAAGGTTACCAAGTCGACACCTTTTGGGAGTATCGATCATCCATTCAATCCACTTGCTTTAGCGCTTGGAGCTGATGCCACATTTGTAGCGAGGACGATGGACCGTGATCCCAAACATATGCAGGCGATGTTGCTTAGGACCAACCAGCATAAAGGAGCTTCGTTCCTTGAGATATACCAGAACTGCAACATATTTAATGATGGCGCCTTTGAAATATTTACTGAAAAGGCAAGCAAACCTCAGGAGACTTTATTTCTTGAACAGGGTAAGCCGCTGACTTTCGGCGCTGCGAATGACAAAGGAATAAAGCTGGATGGCTTTACACCAAAAGTTGTAAACCTGAATGAAGGACATTCTGCAAACGACCTGTGGATACATGATGAAAAAGATATTTACAAAGCACAGATACTTGTCCGAATTTTCGATGACCCGAAAATAGAAGGGCATTTACCGCGGCCGTTTGGTGTATTCTACCAGACCGACAGGCCGTGCTATGAAGAAACCATGAACATGCAGGTGCAGGACGCAAAAGCAAGAAAAGCGGCAGACCTGGATAAGCTGCTTAAAGGCAGCGAGGTTTGGACCATTGCATAATTCAAAGCAAACAATACATTTTTAAAGCCTCCGTTATTCAGGGGCTTTTTTGTTTAAACATATGTTGCTTCATATCCATCCGGACAACCCACAGCCACGCCTTATAAAAACGGTAGTGGACATTCTGCAGGCAGGCGGTGTGATCATTTATCCTACCGATACCATCTATGGATTAGGTTGTGATATTTTTCAGCAAAAAGCTATTGAAAGAATATGCCGGATAAAAAAAGTAGATCCCAGGAAAGCGCAGCTATCGTTTATTTGCCCTGATCTTAGTCACCTGAGCGATTATGCCAAGCAGCTCTCTAATTCTACATATCGATTGTTGAAGGAGCATTTGCCAGGGCCGTATACTTTTATTTTACCAGCAAGCAAAATGGTACCTAAAATTCTCCAAAGCAAAAAAGACACGATTGGTCTCCGCATACCGGCCAATAAGATAGCCAACGAGATCGTAATGAGTTTGAACCGGCCTATCCTCAGCGCTTCGCTGCCTGGTGAACTCGTAGAAGACTATACCGACCCCGAAGTGATGTATGAAAATTTTATGAATGAAGTAGACCTGGTCATTGACGGCGGCATTGGAGGTACAGTGCCATCTACTGTGATTGATTGTACAGGTGATGAATACAAACTCATTCGTGCTGGTGCAGGCGAATGGAAAGAATAAAAACCCCGCGGTCAGGCGGGGTATTCTCTCACTGCTGATTCTTTATTATATATCGGATTGCTGACGCATTTGCCTTCGGCAGGCAGGTTATATCAAAATCTCCTGCGGCCATTGTGTTTGAAACGGTACAAATCGCGGCGTTCATGGCGTTTCATCCTTTGCAATTTTCTCCTTTCAAAACGGTCAACTCTTCCGTCACGAAGGGCCCTGCGTTTTTCTGCCTGGAATCGAAACTCATTTCTTTGCAGGTAAGATCTTTCAGGGCGTGTAAGTGAACCGCTGTTGAAACTTCTTTCGATACGTTGACGGTGCATACGGTCACCGGGATCCTGGGCGGATGCAGCACCCGCTAAAAGAGTAAATAAAACTCCGAGTACGAATATTCTTTTCATGGCTGGTAATTTTTTTGTTGTTAAATGATTGTTTGGTTAATAAGACAGGTGACGGCGTCGTGGGTTTAAGCCCCTAAGAAAACTTTAACAGCGTAGATTTACGATGCGAGCTGATCTTCGGAGAGATTTGGAAGATCATCTTCAAACATACTTACCTGGTGTGAGTTTATATTAAAGCTCCTGCGATGGTATTTGCAAAGACCATGTTTTTCTATGGCGAAACGATGTTCTTCGGTGCCATAGCCCTTATTCTGTCTCCAGTTGTAATGCGGAAATTCTTTATGCAGTTGCCGCATATAAGAATCACGGTGCGTTTTGGCCAGGATGCTTGCTGCGGCAATGCTTGCATACGTAGCGTCACCCTGTATAATACATTGATGTTTTAGTTTCCTGTACGGCGTAAAACGATTGCCGTCTATTAAAAGTAAAGAAGGACGTTTTCGCAATTTATCCAATGCCAGGTGCATGGCCTTGAAAGAAGCACGAAGGATATTGATCTGGTCGATCTCATCGTTATCAATCATGGCCACGGCATAGGCTATAGCGTGCTCTTTGATAAAATGTTTCAGCTCCTTTCTTTTTTCAGGTGTCACCTGTTTACTGTCGTTAAGTTCGGGGTGGAAAAAATCCCTGGGCAGAATAACGGCTGCGGCGAAAACGGGCCCGGCATAACAACCCCGCCCGGCCTCATCGCACCCGGCCTCAACTAGCTGGTCCTGAAAAAAGGGTTGAAGCATGCTGCAATATCTTCAGAAAAAGATTTCTTCAAAAATTATTTTGCTCACATCCTACCTTTGTTTTTTATGGAACGCAATGCTGCCTATCTCCGATACACCTGGTTTATCCTGGTAATGGTATTTGTTGTCATACTCGCCGGCGGAGTAGTCCGAATGACACAAAGCGGTATGGGTTGTCCGGACTGGCCCACCTGCTTCGGTCGTTGGGTTCCTCCTACGAATGCAAATCAGCTACCGGCCGATTATGAAAAATACCTGAGACAGCAGGACATTGATCATACATTTAATGTATATCATACCTGGGTCGAATACATTAATCGCTTGCTTGGCGCTCTGTTGGGGATATTTATTTTAATTCATACGTGCTGGAGCTTTGCCCGGTTCTGGAAGACTAACAAGACCATAGTCTTTGTATCTGTGGTTATGCTGTTAGCTGTCGGTTTCCAGGGATGGTTAGGCAAGAAAGTTGTCGATGCCAACCTGGCTGTCGTCAAAGTGACGATCCATATGATGGTCGCATTGTTTATTGCCGCTCTGCCGTTGATCATTATTTCTCGTTTAAAACAAAATAGCATTCCTACCAATAAGATGCTGAAAGGTCTGGTGGTTATCACCCTTGTGCTGGTTTTAATGCAAATCGTGCTGGGGACGGCGGTAAGGGAACAAACGGATGAAATTGGGGCAGCCTTGAATTACACGCATCGAAATATCTGGATCAAAAGGATGGGAGATGAATTTCTAATTCATCGCAGCTTTTC
>Ga0066652_100000193_pt1 | contig 32399 bp, 31 predicted proteins | sample GraSoiAngelo_101_FD_71413 | JGI IMG/M metagenome (GOLD analysis project Ga0066652, IMG submission 71413) | Grasslands soil microbial communities from the Angelo Coastal Reserve, California, USA - 14_0903_02_30cm | ecosystem: Environmental > Terrestrial > Soil > Grasslands | place: USA... | reverse complement strand
ACCCTCTTATCCCTCTCCAAAGGAGAGGGACGATACTGCAGTGTTTCTGCAAACTTCAGAGCTATTATATCACCTTCAATGCTCCTCGGCATTTTAAGCCTTACCCTCTTATCCCTCTCCTTGCTTCTCCGCCAGTCGGCGGATCGCAATGACGAGGAGAGGGACGATGCATCAGTGCTCCTCCAATCTTCAGAACTGTTACATCAACTTCAGTTCTTCTCAGCATTTTGCATCTTCCTTTTCCATTGCGTCGTCAAAAAGCCTGAACTGCTTGATCGTTCAGCAATAGGAAAACTTCTCATTCACCAACTAGATATCACAAATCTTCACCGCCTTTTTGAGCGCTGCTATCTTTTCGTCATTATCCTTCTGATCGGGAACGAACTCCTGTGCGACATAGTCTTTGAACCCGGTCTCAAGTATCGCTTTCATGATTGCCGGGTAATACAGTTCCTGGGTCTCATCGATGATATGCCTCCCCGGTACACCGCCGGTATGGTAATGTCCTATATAATCTTTGTTGTCTTTTATTGTACGTATGACGTCACCCTCGTCGATCTGCATGTGGTAGATATCATACAATAATCTGAAATTGGGAGAGCCAATGCGTTTTACCAGTTCAACACCCCACGGTGTGCGGTCGCACATATAATCTTTGTGGTTCACCTTGCTGTTCAGTAACTCCATCTGGATGATAACGTTGTTCTGTTCTGCCAGGCTCATGATTTGCTTGAGTCCTTCGACGCAGTTTTTCAATCCTGTTTCATCGTCCATCCCGTTCCTGTTACCACTGAAGCAGATCAGGTTTTTATAACCCGCTTTAGGAAGCAGGGGTATTGTTTCATTGTAGTCTTTGATAAGACTCGCATGAAAATTCTTATTGTTCCATCCTTCGGTCAGGCTTACTTTACCGGCGATATAGCACATGGAACAAAATATGCCGTGTTTTTGAAGGGTTGGCCAGTCTTTTGGGGCGATGAGGTCAATAGCGCTGAATCCAATTTTTTTCACCGTCAGGCATAGCTCTTCCAGGGGTAAAAAATTGTAGGTCCACTGGCAAACTGAGTGGTTGATATTGCCTTTTAGCCGATAGTTATCGCCATTGTAAGTTTCTTTCAGGGCTTCTTTATTTGTAAATGAAGATAATAAAGGTGCTGATGCGGCAGACAAAGCTCCTGCAGCTATGGTTTTCAAGGCATCCCTTCTTTTAGGCTTGTTCATATGGCATTAGCGTTGAAGTGAAGTTACGGTTTAAATAAAAGCATTGTCAACCGGCCGTCTTTTTTTTGTCTTTGAATAACATCACAAAAAACAGCAATACGATCAAAGCAATCCCAGCCGGTACCATCCAGACCTTTGTCCAATTTGTGACCGACGAGCTGCCTTCTCCGGTCGTATACATTTTTTGCACGTATCCTGCAATCAAGGATCCAATATACATACCTATTCCGTAAGTGGCGAGGGAGATCAATCCCTGTGCCTGTGATTTAATTCTTTCTCCAGCTTTCTGGTCGCTATAGATCATTCCACTTACAAAAAAGAAATCGAAACAAATCCCATGTAGCAGAATTCCGGCATAAAGCATCCATTCCGATGTAGAAGCATTGCCGTATCCAAAACAAAGAAATCTTATAATCCAGGAAAGCAATGCTACGATTAATATCCATTTAATCCCAAGTCTTCTGTATACAAAGGGAAGCAGTATCATAAAAATCACCTCAGAGGCCTGCCCCAGTGACATTTTGTTCTCAATGTAAAAAGTGCCAGGCAGCGTTTGTCCGGGATGAGCTGCGATAAATGCAGTTTTATAGGCGTCAGTAATCGATGGATTGCCCATAGCATAATAGAAGGAAAGTGGAATGCAAATCAATATAGATGCTATAAAAAATACCGCGTATGACCTGTCTTTGAATAGAACGAAGGCATCTTTACCTACAATCTGTCCAACACTTACTGGCCCTTTTATAGTAGGAGGTGTATTGGGAAGAGTAAAAGCATACAATCCAATTACAACAGATGTGATCATGGATATGGTAAAAATGGCGCTCTTATCGCCCCAACCCATGAAACCGATCCAATTGGTAACAGCGATCCAGGCAATGGTACCCATTAGCCGAATGAGAGGAAACTGTTTTTCGGGAGCCGTCATCTGGCGCATCGAGATTGAGCTGGTTAAAGCGATAGTTGGCGCAAACGTGAGGCAATACAACAGCATTGTCCAATAAAAAACGTCATAATCTGTTATCTGGGTAAGGGCGAATAATAACCCGGCACCGGCCAGATTAAGTATACCCAGAACTTTCTGGGCGGCAAAAAATCTATCGGCCAACATACCGACTAAAAAAGGCGATATGATCATTGCAATGGAAAAAGTCGAATATATATTGCCGACTTGGATTCCGTTAAAGCCGATAGCAAAAAGATATTTGGAAAGCTGGCCGTACCATGATCCCCAGACTACAAACTGGAGAAACATCATCACCGAAAGTTGTATTCCCGTTGACGGTTTCATAATTCTGATAGCTGGAGTCTATAAAGCTGGTTGCAACACTACTTTTTTCTTATTACGCATATAAATATACAATCCCATAAAAGCGACAATAAGTATAATGGGAATTACTAGCGTCGTATTAATGACCTCCGGTCCGGCAGCTTTATTGGCCGCACCCAACGCATCTTTCATCTCTTGTGTAGCTTCAGGAGCATTATATAATTTGAGATCGGCACCGGCGGGAAGTTTGTCTGCTATCAGTTTATCATAATGCCCACCCATGAACATCATATATACTGAAACAGCGAACATGCCGGCGCCACCCATGAGGTTAATACCCACTGCGCCTGTCTTTGGCAGGTATTCTGAAACAAAGCCAAGCATACATGGCCAGAAATAACATACACCCATTCCAAATACCAGTGCACCAACGAAAATCATATCACCTGAAGTGTGTCCCAATAAATATAGCCCGATCGTTGCAAGTATTGCAGACATCAATAATACTCCCTGCGGAGCTAACCGATGAACAATTGGGCCAGCAAATGCTCTCCCGACCGCCATTACGCCGGTGGAGACCGTCAAAATAAGTATCGCATTATTTGAAACGTTATTTAATAATACACCAATCCATTGGCCTGTGAATAGCTCAGTGATGGCGGTGCCAAACATCAGGATGATCATGAATATAAAAAGCGGGTTCGCCAGGGACTTGTACATCTCTGCTGTTGATATACCGCTGGCTACTCTTTCTGTGACCGGGAACTTCTGCCGCATGAAGATAAAGCCATACAATACTGCTGGTATCAGCATTAAACTAACAAGCATTTTCCAGTTACTTATGTTATCGGTGCCGGCAACTTTTTGTCCGAGGAAATAAACCAATAACGTTCCAATCACTATTCCTCCGGGAAACCACAAATGAAAATGATTCAGCTTGGTCGTTTTATTGTCGGAATACATTGATGCAATAAGAGGATTGCAAGCGGCCTCGACAGTGCCATTTGCGATACCAATCAAAAGGGTTGAGCTAAATAAAGCCCAAAACGGATTGCCCAGGCTTCCAGCAAAAACTGTAAGAAGAATTCCAGAAAGATGAAATAAAAATGCAATCATCAGCAATCTTTTCATCCCGATGACATCGACAATCACACCACCGATAATAACAGCCAAAGGGAAACCCCAGAATGCTGTGGCGGCGATAGCTGCGATCTGGGCCTTATCTAAATTGAATTCAGAACCCCATGTACCCAATAATCCGGCCCGGATTCCAAAAGAAAGCGATGTAACTAATAAAGCGAGGCAACTGCCTACGAACAGCTGGTTCTTGTTTACGGCTTGCATATCGTTAGTTTTGAAAAAATTATTTTACGAAAAACTAAATGTACTACTTTTAAACACCATTTTATTTTTACTCAAAACATTTTAATTCACACTTTTACTTCAAACGATTGCAATGGCAACACGTAAATTAAGAATGGGAATGATAGGTGGTGGCCCCGGTGCATTTATCGGTGCCGTACATCGCATAGCTGCCAATATCGATGGCGAGATTGAACTGGTCTGTGGCGCATTCAGCAGTGATCCTGAAAAATCAAAACAGGCCGGTGAAATGCTCAACCTGTCTCCGACCCGCATCTACGGGTCATACAAAGAAATGATAAGAAGGGAGACCGAACTGTCCGCAACTGAAAAAATGGATTTTGTCAGTATCGTGACACCCAATCACGTTCATTTCGATCCGGCAAAGCTTGCATTGGAAAATGGCTTTCACGTGGTATTGGATAAACCGATGACCTTTGACCTGGCGGAAGCTAAAAAACTACAAGCAATTGCTAAAAAAGGTCAATTGTTTTTTTGCCTGACACATACTTATACCGGTTATCCCATGGTGAAAGAAGCAAGGCAACAGGTGTTGAGCGGCAAGTTTGGAAAAATAAGAAAGATATATGTTGAATATCCGCAGGGATGGCTCAGCACTTTTCTCGAAGGCGGCGATCAGAAGCAGGCGGCATGGAGAACCGATCCCTCAAAAAGTGGTATTGCCGGTTGTATGGGAGATATCGGTACCCATGCATTTAATCTTGCGGAATATGTGAGCGGGTTAAAAACAATGAAGCTTTGCGCCGATATCAATATTGTAGTGGAGGGAAGGAAACTGGATGATGATGGAGCCGTTTTGTTGAAATATGATAATGGCGCAACCGGTGTATTGTTTGCTTCACAGATAGCAGCTGGTGAAGAGAATAATGTTAAGGTAAGAGTGTTTGGCGAAAAAGGAGGTATAGAATGGAAACAGGAAGATGAAAATAGTTTAATTGTCAAATGGCTCGATAAACCGAAAGAAACCTGGCGGACAGGTACCGGCTATGTCAGTTCTTTTGCTTCCCACAATTCACGTACTCCAGCCGGACATCCGGAAGGATACCTGGAAGCATTTGCAAATTTATATCGCAATTTTGCCCTGTGTGTAAAAGCGCAGCTGGCTGGTCAAACGCCAAAAGCGGAATGGCTCGACTTCCCGGGCATAGAAGACGGAGTCAGAGGAATGGCGTTTATAGAGAACGTAATTAAAAGTGGAAAAGGCACCGAAAAATGGGTTGATTTCACGGTTTGATCCGCCGCCAAAGAACTAATTTCTCGCAGCGGCGCAACGACGCAGCGAGAATAGTATGGATGAGAACAAAATAGCAACGACAGTCTTAGATGCAGCGTTCAAAATTCATAGGGAATTGGGACCAGGCTTGTTTGAATCAGTTTATGAGGCGGTAATGGAATACGAACTTGTTAATACACATAAGCTGACTGTCAGGCGACAATGTCCGATTCCCGTGACATGGAAGGAGATCAAGCTAGAACTTGGGTTCAGAACTGATATGATTGTTGAAGACAAAGTTGTAATAGAATTGAAATCCATCGAGTCAATCGCACATGTTCATTTGAAATAAGTATTAACGTATTTGCGATTAACCAAATTAAAGTTGGGTTTGGCGATAAATTTTAACGAGGGATTGCTTAAAAATGGTATTAAAAGAATTGTAAACAATCTTTAAAAATGGCGTGGCGCCGCTGCGCCGCCGCGAGAAACATGACTACAGTTAAAGGCCCCGGAATATTTTTAGCGCAATTCATGGGTGATACAGCGCCATTCAATAATATGCGTTCGATTTGCCTTTGGGCGAAAGCGCTTGGATTTAAAGCTGTACAAATACCGACATGGGATCCAAGATGTATCGATCTGCAAAAAGCGGCTGAAAGTAAGACCTATGCTGATGAATTAAAAGGTATGGTCAATGAATGCGGCTTGGAGATATCTGAACTGTCTACTCATCTGCAGGGACAATTGGTAGCTGTTCATCCCGCCTATGATTCGCTGTTCGATGGATTTGCTCCGGAAAAACTTCGGGGTAATTCAAAAGCCAGGGCCGAATGGGCTGTTCAACAGGTAAAGTATGGCGCGAAAGCTTCACAGAACCTCGGATTAAATGCGCATGCCACATTCAGCGGGGCATTGCTCTGGCATACGTTTCATCCGTGGCCACAACGTCCTGCCGGCCTCGTGGAAGAAGGCTTTAAAGAACTGGCGAAAAGATGGACGCCGATCCTGGATTATTTCGATGAATGCGGTGTAGACGTTTGTTATGAAATACATCCGGGCGAAGACCTGTTTGACGGAGTCACTTATGAAATGTTCCTGGAAAAAGTAAAGAACCATCCGAGGGCCTGTCTCCTGTATGATCCTTCTCATTTTGTGTTACAGCAGTTGGATTATATACAGTACATCGATTTTTATCATGAAAGGATCAGAGCTTTTCATGTGAAGGATGCTGAATTCAATCCTACTGGCAGGCAGGGAACATTCGGCGGCTATCAAAGCTGGTTAAACCGTGCTGGACGCTACCGTTCGCCGGGAGACGGACAGGTCGATTTTAAAACCATCTTCAGCAAGCTGGCACAGTATGATTACAGTGGATGGGCCGTTATGGAATGGGAATGCTGTATAAAGAACGCCGAAGACGGGGCCAAAGAAGGAGCGGAGTTTATCCAAAAGAACATCATACGGGTAACGGAAAAAGCATTCGATGATTTTGCAGGTACTAAAACGGATGATAACTTTAACCGATCAGTACTCGGGCTGAAATAATATTTTACAATCAAAATTTACCAAATGAAAAAAGTTATAGTTGCATCGTTTGTGATTTTTGCCCTGGCGGCCTGCGGCGGGAACGATTCAAAAGATGGCAAAGACGCGAAAAAAGAAGAAACCAAGGATAATTCTTCTGAAGGTTCTGAGCTCAGCTCTAATCCTGATTATCAAAAAGGCCTGGCAATTGTTGCCAAGAACGATTGTTTTACCTGTCATGCAATAAGTGAGGCGAAAGTAGGACCCACTTACATGGATGTTGCCAATAAATATGCCGGGGGAGGAGATAGCATTATCAACTATCTTTCCAATAAAGTGCGTAATGGCGGCACCGGTGTCTGGGGACAAACGCCGATGACTCCTCACCCGCAGGTAACAGAAGAAGATGCAAAAGCTATGGTAAAATATATCCTGTTACTAAAAAAGTAAGCCCGGGTGATTTACTGAGCTATATTGATAAACAAATTCTTTTCATCAATAAAATAAATGGCATGAGAAAGGTATTGACCGGTAGTCTTTTTTTACTTGTCCTGGCAGCCTGCAACAATTCAGGTTCGGACAAAAAAAGTAGCTCTGATTCTTCTAACAGTGAAACGCTAAGAAATCCTCCTTCCGACAATTCATTGACAGATGAGGAAAAAAAGCAGGGATGGCAATTGTTGTTCGATGGACAAACAACAAAGGGCTGGCATAAATACGGTGGAGCACCGGTTGGTGCAGCCTGGAAAGCTGAGAATGGAATTCTTTATCTTGACACTTCCTCAAAAAAAGACTGGCAAACAGCCAATGGAGGCGATATCGCAACCGACCAGGAGTTTGAGAATTTTGATTTGAAGTTAGAATGGAAGATTTCACCCAAAGGAAACAGTGGTATCATATTCCTGGTGCACGAGGACACCGCTAAGTTTGATTATTCTTTTAAGTCTGGACCCGAAATGCAGATAGTCGATAACGAAGGCCATGAGGATGGAAAAATACTTAAACACCAGGCAGGTGATCTCTATGACCTGATCTCATCCAGCGTAAAAGCAGCAAAGCCGGTTGGAGAATGGAATCAGGCGGAAATAAAAGTGCAAAATGCGAAGCTCGATCTTTATCTCAATGGAGAAAATGTAGTATCAACAACTCTTTGGGATGACAACTGGAAAAAGCTTGTTGCGGGAAGCAAGTTCAAAGAGTGGCCTGGCTTTGGCACATACAAACAAGGGAAAATATGCCTTCAGGACCATGGCAACCAGGTATCTTTCCGGAACATCAAGCTGAAGAGTTTATAAACATTTCCTGTCCGCGATGTTGATAAGGCCATTTCCCCGTTGTAATTGACGGAGAAATGGCTTAATTTTTCTTTATTAAAACCAACTGTTATGGATACCGCAATTTTTTCGAACATCAACTGGTTAGCTGTATTAGTCGCAGCTCTTGCTTATTTCGCACTTGGAGCGCTATGGTACTCCAAAGTTTTATTTGCCAATTCCTGGGTCAAGCTCACGGGGGTTAACATGAGTGATCCGAGCGCCAGGACAGGAGTCGCACAAATCATGGTCTCGTCTTTTATCCTGATGTGCGTCGCCTGCGTTGCGTTGGCTATCCTGATCGCCAAGATCGGAATTGCCGGATGGATGACGGGTTTAAAGGTCGGATTGATAGCGGGGATCTGTTTTGCTGCTACTTCAGTCAGCATTTCTTACCTGTATGAAAAAAGGCCTCTCGGTCTTCATTTGATCAATGGCGGCTACAATATCATCGGTTGCGCCATTGCTGGGATAATTATTGCTTCATGGCCGAAGTAAACGTTTAAAGGTTGAAAGGTTGAATGGTTTAAAGGTTTAAGAAGTTTAAAAAGTTTCAGGGGTTTGATAGCCTTTGGAGCTTTTTTTATTTCTCACAGTTAAATGAGCCTTTACCTTGAAGGATATATCTTTCGGGTAAGCAAGTCTTTTACTCTCCCGAGAATATAAGTAACAAAATATTCATCCTTGATTTTTTCTTTTTTCGCCTCAGCTATAGCAACTTTTATTAGTTTGATGAATTCACTTTTTTGCAGGGAAGGTACAAGAATATAATATCCACAAAATTCCAAAATATCGAACTCTAACTTTTGCTCGTTGTATCTCAAGATTAGATCTTCACTGGTGAGCTCCCATTTGCCAGTAGTTGTATCTCTATCGTAGCGACCGGCGTAGACGTTGGTAAAATTTCCGGATAAGTTTAGTTGTAATTTTACTCTGTCAAAAACGCCCACCTCTGCTATGTATAGTCCGCTAACCTGTTGCCAGGTCAGGGAGTTCGGCCTTTTAAACTCCGGGATTTCACTATAGTCATCATTTTTCTGGGCAATGACAAGAACGGAAGATAGCATGAATACGATGGTGACGAAATATCTCATGATCTAATGAGCAATTGAAGACTATTACCTGAAACTAGATGCCTTTAAGCTTTTTCCGCTTACTCAACCACTCTTCAAACTGTTTTAACGTAAAACTGCTGAGATTATTTTCCTTTGTCAATCCGCCTTTTTGCGCAGCCAGGGTGCCATATTTTACATCATCGAAGCCTTCAAGATAGTGTGCATCGGGATCGATGGAGATAAGTACTTTCTTTTGGAGGGCATAATCGATCCATTTCCAATCCATGTCAAGCCGGCGGGGATGCGCATTCAATTCTATTACTACCTGATTGGCCGCACATGCCTCGATGATCTTCTTATGATCTACTGGATAACCGTTACGGCTTAGTAACAACCTGCCCGTCATATGGCCAAGTATGGTCGTATAAGGATTTTCAATGGCCTTGAGAAGACGTGCCATTGCTTTTTCCTCCGGCATCTTCAGGTTACTGTGCACGGACGCAATGACGAGGTCGAATGTGGCAAGTATCTTATCGGCATAGTCCATGCTACCATCATTCAGGATATCGCATTCGATACTCTTGAATATTTTAAAAGGTTTCAGCTTGCCGTTCAACTCATCAACATAACGATGCTGCTCGCGGATCCTTTCTTCTGACAACCCATTTGCATACACCGCTACTTTGGAGTGATCGGATATGACCATGTACTCATAGCCTCTTTTGATACATTCCTTTGCCATCTCCTCGATAGTAGGTGCACCGTCGCTCCAGTTGCTATGACTGTGAATGATTGATCTAATATCCCCCGGTTGGATCAGTTCGGGCAGCGATTTTTTCTTTGCTTTGTCAATAATTGCCGCGGTTTCCCGTAACATGGGCGGTACAAATGCAATTCCGGCTTTTTCAAAAACGATCTCATCGTTTTCGGTTTCATCGCCTTTATACTTCAGGTTCGGATAATCCTTGTTAAATGCTTCAACAAATTCTTTGCAGCCGGTTGTTTTGAATAATTCTTCCGCACGGTTCTTACCACCCGTATATAGACGAAGCTTCAATCCATTTTTCAATTTATACAGAAGAGTCGTAGCCGTTTCTTCCAGCAATTCGGGCGGCTGTGCCGTTTGAAATTTCGGCTTTACCAGTTGATTATTCTCCATGACCACGTACTCGAGCTCTTCGATGATCGGCTCCTGTCTCCTGAATGCTCCGGTCACCCTTACATCGGAAGGGGAAAATATTTTTTTAAGATAGTTATCGACCTGGGGAAATACTTCATCGATCTGCGCGTACAAAAAGCTTCCCTGGTTTTGTAAATAGAATTCTATCGCTTCCTGAACATTCGCCTGAGTTTTGCCGCCAAATCCTTTGAACAGGGTCAACCGGTTTTCATTGCAGGCATATAGCAACTCGCCGATGGATTCTATTTCCATCTCTTTCCAGATCGTATTTATTTTTTTGGGACCAATGCCTTTTATGTTCAGCATTTCAACCACACCCGGTGGAGTTTTTTGAATGTATTCACTTAATACCTTCAATTCGCCGGTATCAAGCATCTCGATAACCTTCTTTCCTACGCTGTCGCCGATCCCTTTTATGCTAAAGAGTTTTTCCCTCGGGGTGTCCTTTAGCTGCTCGGGCATCTTGTCGATATTGAAAGCCGCAATGGAATAGGTTTTTGTTTTAAACGAGTTCTCGCCGTGAATGTCCATCAGTTTGGAAAGAAGGGAGAAATTATCGGCAATGGCGGAGTTGTCCATAGATGCAATTTAAAGAAAGAGTGAGAAAACAGAGCGGGAGCGAAGGAGGAAAAGAAAACATCGCTCTTCGCTCTCATTCTCCGCACTTATCGGGGAGCTAAGGGAAAAATCGATTGGGAGAAAGCATCGCTCTTTTACTCCTTTCCTCTTAGCTCTCTTCTCAATTGCTCTAAATGAAAAACCCTCCATTCGGAGGGTTTTCTTTGGTTGAGATGCTCTCAACTTATTTCTTTTTTGCAACTTTTTTCTTAGCTGCTTTTCTTTTTGGAGCTGCTTTTTTCTTAGCTGCTTTTTTCTTTACTGCCATTTTGTTTAGAATTTAATGTTTAGTAAATGGGTTAACGACAGTAAAAGTAATAATTATTTCATATTACCCAAACTTTTTTCCAATTATTTACGGTTGAGACAAAATGGTAATGACTGCGGATTAAGCTTCCACAGGTGTAACAGAAACAAAACTTCTGTTGTTTCTTCCCTTGCGAAACTCAACTACACCATCTGTTAATGCAAACAATGTATAGTCTTTTCCAACGCCAACATTTTTTCCAGGATGATAAACAGTTCCGCGTTGACGAACGATAATGTTACCAGAGATGACAGGCTGGCCACCAAAAATTTTTACACCCAGGCGTTTGCTTTGTGAGTCGCGACCGTTCTTTACACTGCCTTCACCTTTTTTATGTGCCATGATAAGAAGTTTTAAATATTAAAATTCGAAGCTTGAAAATCGAAACCCGAAACGAATAATTCGGATTTCATATTTAATTATTCGGATTTACTTAATGTCGGTTACTTTAATTTTTGTATAAGCAGTACGATGACCTTTCTTTTTATGAAAGCCTTTTCTTCTTTTCTGTTTGTAAGCGATCACTGTATCACCTTTTACATGATCAACGATCTCGGCTTTTACTTTTGTTTTGATGGCATCACCAATGGATAATTTGCCATCCGCGTCAGCCAGCAACACTTCCAGCTCCAATTTATCGCCGGCCTTTCCCTCAACGTGAGGTACGTATAAGGTCTGGTCCTTTTCTACTTTAAATTGCTGTCCGCCAATTTTTATTACTGCTATCATATTTCAAAAAATTAGGTCCTGAAATCAGGGTGGCAAAGGTAAGGGTAAAATGTCAACCGGCAAACGCCAGATCAAAGTTTTATAACAGTCCAACAGGGTGGTTTGGCCCGGCTTTCCTTTATATTTGCAGGCCGAAGGGAGATCAGCCTTTTATTAGCTGAAAGTATGAAAATCAAGTCATTTTTAGCCAAGCCGTTTGCTTCCTATATATATAAAAGTATTCGCAAGGGGATGGCAACTGCTGTCCCGGACCAGGAAAATATCCTCAAAAATCTCATCAAGGTGGGGCGGATCACCGAATTTGGCAAAAAAACCGGACTGGATAAAGTAAATACCTACGAGGAATTCAGGCAGGCAGTGGCGGTAAGGGATTACGAGGAGATGAAACCATATATCAATCTTATCAAGGAAGGCAAGCACAATGTTTTATGGAAAGGCCGGCCGATCTACTTTGCCAAGACCTCCGGCACCACCAGCGGCACCAAATACATCCCGATCACTAAAGACTCCATTCCCAATCATATTAATTCTGCCCGTAATGCTTTGCTGTGTTATATGGCGGAAACAGGAAATTCGAAATTCGCAGATGGAAAGATGATCTTTCTTTCAGGGTCTCCAGAGCTCGAACGTATCGGCGACATCCCAACCGGTAGGTTAAGCGGTATCGTCAATCATCATGTCCCAAAATATTTACGAGCCAACCAACTTCCCAGCTATGAAACAAACTGCATCGATGATTGGGAAACGAAGCTTAACAAAATAGTGGATGAGACCATCAACCAGGACATGACCGTCATTAGCGGTATCCCACCGTGGATGCAGATGTATTTTGATGAGCTGGTGAAAAGAAGCGGCAAAAAAGTTAGCGAACTGTTTCCAAATTTCAGCGTGATGGTTCAGGGCGGGGTAAACTTTGAACCCTATAAAGCGAAACTGTATGAAAGCATCGGGAAAAAAATGGATTGTATCGAGTTATTCCCGGCCAGCGAAGGTTTTTTTGCATACCAGGATTCGCAAGTGGAAGAAGGACTGTTGTTAAATACAAATAGCGGGATATTCTTTGAGTTCGTCCCTGCAGGTGAGATATTCAACCAAAACCCCGCGCGGTTGTCATTGAAAGATGTGAAAGTAGGAGAGAACTATGCCCTGATCATTAACAGCAATGCAGGTCTCTGGGGTTACAATCTTGGAGATACGGTAAAATTCGTCTCCACGGATCCTTATCGCCTTGTCGTGACAGGAAGAACGAAACATTTTATTTCGGCCTTTGGCGAACATGTCATTGGTGAAGAAGTGGAATATAGTTTGCTAAAAGCGGCCCGGGAGGAAAATGTGCATGTCACAGAATTTACGGTGGCTCCTTATGTCAGTGGAGGCGATGGCAAGTCCTACCACGAATGGTTTATCGAATTTGAAAATACCCCGGCAGATGTGCAACGGTTTGCAAAAAAACTGGATGAAAACCTCCGCCAGAAAAATGTGTATTATGATGATCTTATCAGCGGAAGCATCCTGAAACCTTTACAAATAAGAACCGTCCGGAAAAATGGATTTATTGATTACATGAAATCTGTCGGTAAATTAGGGGGTCAGAATAAAGTACCGCGGTTAAGTAATGACCGCAGGATCGTGGATGACCTGGTAAAATGGGCAGACAACTGAAATTAAATACACCACATGCCAGGATTTAAACTACAAATTATAATAAGCTGCTGAAGCAATGAATGCAAATCCAACGATAAGGAGAATTGCCATATTTGGTTCAACTGGGTCCATCGGCACACAGGCGCTGGAGGTCATTGCTGCCAATTCGGATAAGTTTTCCGTTGAAATATTAACTGCGCATTCCAATCATGAACTATTGTGTGAACAAGCTCTGAAGTTTAATCCGAACATGGTTGTGATCGGCGATGAAAAAAAATACCACGACGTCAAAGAAGCGCTCTCATCAACCGATATCAAGGTATTTGCCGGGGACAAAGCACTCGAAGAGGTGGCGGGGATTGATTGTTACGACCTGATGCTGGCAGCAATAGTCGGCTATGCAGGTTTGCGGCCAACTTTGCAGGCTATCGGTATTGGTAAGCCGGTGGCGTTGGCTAATAAAGAGACGCTGGTGATCGCCGGTGATATTGTAATGCGAAGAGCGGTGGAGAACAGGGTACCGGTGATTCCCGTAGATTCAGAGCATTCAGCTATTTTTCAATGCTTGATTGGTGAAATCAGAAACAGGATCGAGAAAGTTATTCTTACTGCTTCTGGCGGACCTTTTCTTGGACGCAAGCCAAATTACCTGGTCAATGTGAAAAGAGAGCATGCGTTGCAACACCCGAACTGGAATATGGGTGCAAAGATCACGATCGACTCGGCTACGTTGATGAACAAAGGGCTTGAAATGATCGAAGCAAAATGGCTGTTCAATCTACGACCGGAACAGATACAGGTGTTGGTTCACCCGCAAAGTATCATTCATAGCATGGTACAGTTTGAAGATGGGAGTATCAAGGCACAGATGGGTCTGCCTGATATGAAACTGCCCATCCAGTATGCCCTTTCATTTCCCAAACGGATACCTAACAAGTTCCCTCGCTATGATTTCAAGAAAGTAAATACACTGACGTTTGAAGAGCCAGACATAAGGACATTCCGCAACCTGGTGCTGGCAACGGAAGCGCTGAATAAAGGAGGTAACCTGCCATCCGTTATGAATGCGGCGAACGAAATTGCTGTGTATGCATTCCTGAGAAACAGGATCAATTTCCTTGACATGACTGACGTGGTCGAAAAAACGATGCAGAAGATTCCTTTTATCGAAAGGCCGACGCTCGAAGAATATTTCGATAGTGATGGCGAGGCCCGCAATTTTGCAGCCGACCTGATCCAACTCTGAAAACGCGTGGTTTTTCTGCCACCCAATGTTTTTTAAGAAATTCAAATATTTTACAGGCGGGTCCCTGTTTCTCTGTTATTTGGCGGATATTTGCCGCCACATTTAAAAATAAAATCCCTTTCGGGCTTTATGAATCATTTATTAGTTATCGACTGGAGCGTTGTTGGTGTAAAGGCGGGGCAGTTCATTCTTTCTTTTTCTATATTGATCGTGCTGCATGAGCTGGGACATTTTCTTACAGCAAAGCGATTTGGCTGCCGGGTAGAAAAGTTCTACTTGTTTTTCAATCCCTGGTTTTCTTTATTCAAGAAAAAGATCGGAGAAACCGAATACGGTATTGGATGGATACCCCTGGGTGGATATGTAAAGATCTCCGGGATGATTGATGAAAGCATGGACAAGGAACAGATGAAACTGCCACCTAAGCCTTATGAGTTCAGGAGCAAGCCGGCCTGGCAGCGGCTGATCATAATGCTGGGAGGGGTGACGGTAAATGTAATACTTGCCATTATCATTTTTATCTTGATAGCCTGGGTCTGGGGTGACAGGTATATTCCCATTAGTAACCTGAAGTATGGCGTATCGGCGGATAGCCTCGGGGTAAAGATCGGGTTAAAGGACGGGGATAAAATCACTGCGGTTGCTGGTAAACCAGTTGAAAGGGTGGGAACGGTAGGCACCGAAATTATTTCAAGAGAAGCCAAGTCAATAACTGTTGATCGCAACGGCCAAAAAATTGAATTAACAATACCGGAAGGTGTTATCGGCAATTTGAATAAAAACAGGCTGGGTGGTTTTTCCTACGTACGTGTTCCGCTAATTGTGGATACCATAGTAACCAAAAAAGCAAAAATAACAAAGGGTAACTTGCAGAAAGGAGATACTTTAATCGGGTTTAATGGCGTCCCGATTCGATATAATACGGATCTTAATAAGCTAATACGCGATTATGATGATACTGTTGCAACCTATACTTTAATCCGAAATGGCCAGGATACAGTCTCTGCTGAAGTGTTTTATAATAAAAAGGGTGAGACCTACGTCGGTTTCAAGCCGATGGAAGACATTCTTGGTACAAATCACATCAAATACTCTTTCCTGCAATCAATACCTGTGGGATTTAATAAATGCTGGGAAACACTTGGCAGGTATATTAATAACCTTCGACAAATATTCACATCCAAGGAGATCAAAGCCCGTGATTCACTAGGTAGTGTCATTAGCATTGGCGGCATTTTTCCACCGGTATGGGATTGGCAGATGTTCTGGACGCTTACAGCGATATTTTCAATCATACTTGCCTTTATGAATATATTACCTGTTCCCGGCCTGGATGGAGGGCATGCATTATTTACAATATACGAAATGGTGACAGGCCGAAAGCCAAGTGACAAGTTTATGGAATATGCACAGATCGTAGGGTTTGTTTTGTTACTAAGTTTAATGGCGTATGCATTAGGACTCGACATATGGCGAATATTTAAATAGCGATAAGTCATCAACCGATTGCGCGACTCACCTGTATTCTCTTTTATTCATCGTTATGTCATCTGCAATATATTAGCTTGATTTGAATCATTTATTCAACTCCAAACTCACCACAAGCCATTATAATAAAGTAAATTTGCATTGACAATTATCAAGTTTTTTTGGGGCTGTCCCGGTATCGACAGCATAGATCTTTGAAAGTGTAAGCATGCAGTGCGTTGTGTACTCTGCACTTTAATCTTGAATACTCAAACTATAAATGGCAATACTCAGTATGCCATGGCTGCCTAATCAGTGATTAGTTAGTCATTAGGGCCGCGGGTGCAGGTAGTTCTGTTACCACGCTCCGCCGCCGACTTAAAAACAAAACAGAATGCTGTCGCGAAAGGCTGTGATCGTGACAAAAGTCCCGATAGCTATCGGGATATGCAGCTAGGCAAGGAATTGGTTTGTTCGTTTCCTGTTTTTTGCCGACCCCCTAATAATGAACTAAGCATGTAGAAAGCTTTTGGGGAATATGTTTGGACGCGGGTTCGATTCCCGCCAGCTCCACAATTGTCTATTATCAGTCCTTTACCTCTACTGGAATCTGTTTGCAAGCCATATGTAAGCAAAGCTTTAGTTATGTGACTAAAACACGTATTAAATTTTTTTATTTTTTGATTAGCGGCTTTTTTATTAACTTTTTATTAGCAAATAAACCTTATCGCTTTGAACTTGCCCCAAAATGGAATGCAGCAGATCACGATTTTACTCGTAGATGACCACAAACTGATCAGGGATTCGTGGTCATTCATACTCAACAGTGATCCAAGATTTAGTGTTATCGCGGAAACAAGCAATGGCGACGATGCAGTGGAAATTGTAAAGTCACTAAAGCCCGATATCATTCTAATGGATGTTAACATGACTCCCGTCAGCGGGTTTGACGCCACCCGACAGATTATAAAGATCGCTCCCGAAACAAAGGTCATTGCAGTATCGATGCATAGTATGCCGGCGTATGCCAAGCGAATGATGCAGCTGGGAGCAATGGGCTATGTGACCAAGAATTCCTCAAAGGACGAGATGATCAAAGCAATCATCGAGGTAAGCGAAGGGAAAAAATATATCTGCGAGGAGGTAAAGAATATCCTGGCACAAAAGGAGATGGACGATGACAGTTCCCATGGGGATATGAACAACCTGTCCCGCAGGGAAATAGATATCATCAAGCTTATTAAAGTAGGTTTATCCTCCAAAGAGATCGCCTCACAACTCGATATTTCACTAAAAACAGTAGAAGTACATCGTTACAACATACTCAAAAAGCTGAAACTAAAGAATACAGCTGCCCTTGTAAATTTCATCAATGTAAATGGTCTGTAAGGCGGGACCAGGGTAACCAGGTATATTTATAGGATTTTTCCTTCGTAATTATCCCCTGTACTTGTAATTACTTTGCGGATTCATGGGGCAACCGCTTTTCCGGGATGAATAGCAGGAACTTATAACAACTGCCAGAAGGATTACAGCCAGTATTGAAAAGAAGGTCTTCTTCATTTTGAATTCTTTGTAGTTAAACGGTCTTGGAAGACAAATATTTTACAAATATAAACCATTCGGCCAATTTTACATAGCCAGGGTACTTAATCCAAAACCATGCCCTTGTAAAACAGGAACATTCGTTCGTATTGCATCCAGATTTCCTTTTTTGACAAATGCCAATGAGCTAACTTTACCGCCCTGATTAAGCAAATTTTTCCCCTGATGTTGCAACTTACAAAGCCACTGGCATTCATTGATCTCGAAACTACCGGCGTTAACCTGGGTACAGACCGTATCATCGAAATAGCCATCGTCAAAGTCCTTCCTGACGGAAGCAAAAGCATAAAAAGAAAGATCATCAACCCGGAAATGCCGATTCCCAAATCGTCGTCAGATATACATGGTTTTACCGATGAGATGGTAAAAGATGCACCAACGTTCAGGCAGGTCGCTCATGAATTGAAACAGGTACTCGACTCATGCGATCTTGCTGGCTACAATTCGAACCGGTTTGATATTCCTTTGCTGGTTGAAGAATTTTTACGGGCAGGTGTAGACTTCGATCTGAAAGGACGAAGACTGGTAGATGTGCAGAAAATATTCCACCTGATGGAACAGCGGACGCTTAGTGCTGCCTATAAATTTTATTGTAATAAGATACTGGAGTCGGCCCATAGCGCAGAGGCCGATGCACATGCCACACATGAGATACTGATTGCTCAGCTCACCCATTATCCAACCCTGGGTAATACCGTTGATACAGTTTTAAAGACTATTGGTGAAGATGTGATCGTTGATCTTGCGCGCCGGTTTGTTATGGAAAACGGTGTAGAAGTATTCAACTTTGGAAAGTTTAAAGGCAAGTCTGTAGCCGAAGTATTACGACTTGAACCTCAGTACTATGATTGGATGATGAAAGGGGATTTTCCTCAACACACCAAGCAAAAGCTCACGGAGATATTTACAAGAACGATTCTCAAAAAAGTATAAACCCTGCTTTTCCTGTGAACAAATTTAACAGGCTATCTTAGCCCTTTATCGTAAATTCGTTACTTACCTTGATCTTATTGTGGAGAAACTCGTCGTCATACCAACCTATAACGAAAGTGAGAATATAAGCAAGATTATTCATGCTATTTTCAACCTTAATGAAGACTTTCATGTCCTTGTCATAGATGATAGTTCGCCCGATGGCACGGCTGCAATTGTAAAGGAACTTCAACCCTTGTTTCCCAAAAAATTATTTATTGAAGAGAGGACAGGTAAGCTGGGATTGGGCACAGCCTATATCCATGGATTCAAATGGGCTATTGGAAATGGCTATCCTTATATTTTCGAAATTGATGCCGACTTTTCCCACAACCCTAAAGATCTCTCTCGTTTATACAATGCCTGTAAAAACGACGGAGCCGATGTTGCTATCGGATCCCGTTACGTTAAGGGTGGAGGTGTAGTGAACTGGCCCCGCAACCGCATCGCCTTATCGAAAGGAGGATCATTGTATACCCGGATGATCACCTGGATGAAGATAAAGGACCCTACTGCCGGGTTTATCTGTTACAAAAGAGAAGTATTAGAAACAATCAACCTCGATGAGATCCATTTTACAGGTTATGCATTCCAGATAGAAATGAAATTTGCAGCATGGAAATTGGGCTTTAAGCTGGTTGAGGTTCCAATAATTTTCCAGGACAGGACGCAGGGCACTTCCAAGATGAACAAGGGAATTGTAAAGGAAGGCATCCTTGGTGTATTGAAACTTCGCTGGTATAGCCTCTTCACCAATTACAGGAAGCGGGTGAAGAATAACTACGTGCAAAGCTCATCTGCCGAACCGCTACAAAACAATGTGCTCGTCGAGCCCAAATAATGGTGCCTGAAAATAAATACATACGCTACGACGCCACGAAAATCATGCTGTTAATCTTAGTTCCGCAATTTGCCGGATTGCGTGAAATAAACTTCAAACCCGACCATTATTCAAATAATCCTCAATTGAATTTATGACGGTCTTGCTTTTTTCTTAGTTTGTGACTTCAATGAAGAAAGCTTTTCTCCAACTTCATATGGCTGTTTTCCTGGCCGGGTTCACTGGAATACTTGGAAAAGAAATTCACCTCGGCGCCGAGCTATTGGTGTGGTACCGTCTTGCCATCAGTGCGGGTACCATGTGGATACTTTTTTACTTTACAAAAAAACTGAAACGCCTGCCGTTGAAGGATATCATGAAACTGTTTGGCATCGGTTTCGTGGCCGCGCTTCATTGGGTAACATTTTATGCTTCGATCAAGGAGTCTAATGTATCGGTAGCCCTTGTTTGTTTTTCTTCCGTTGGTTTTTTTACGGCTTTACTGGAACCAGTGATGTTGCGGGTCCCTATCAAATGGATAGAAGTGTTGCTGGGATTACTGGTTATGGTTGGTATCTATGTTATTTTCCAGTTCGATCCAAGATACAAAACCGGTATTATATTGGGCATCACCTGTGCCGTATTACTTGCATTTGTAATGATACTGCTACGCGAATACGTGAAGAGAATAAATCCCGAAACCATACTTACCTACCAGCTTAGCGGCGGTGTTATCAGCCTGACCTTACTGCTACCACTATATTGGCAATTTTTTCCTGCAGGGCGTCTACTGCCCAGCTTGCCCGAATGGGGTTGGTTGCTGGTGCTTTCCTGGGTTTGCTCGGTGTGGGCCTTCCAGCTGACCACTAATTCACTGAAGAAGCTTACCGCTTTTACGGTTAACCTTACCTTTAATCTCGAACCCGTCTACGGGATCATTATGGCTTTCCTGTTTTACCACGAAAATGAAGTAGTCGGGAAATGGTTCTTTGTAGGTGCGGCCCTTATAGCTGCCTCGCTGGTCATCCATTTTGTGTTACTGCTGGCGAAGGAAAGAATGAATAAAAAAAATGCAAACAGCCTATCATAAAAAGATCGTCGATTATTATAAGGCTACGGAAAATGCCTATAAAGATTCCTGGGACCTGGAGAACAGCCTGTCCATACATTACGGTTATTACGATGATAAAGTAAAATCCTTTCCTCAATCCCTGTTGCGAATGAATGAAATAATGATGGAGGCCGTGGGCATTACAAACAGGGATAAGGTGCTCGATGCAGGATGTGGAATAGGGGGCAGCAGTATTTTTTTAGCTGGAAAGCTGGGTTGCCATGTAACAGGAATTACATTGAGTGAAAGGCAGGCGCAACTAGCCACTAAAAACGCCCAGGAGAGAAAACTAAATGGACTTACCGGTTTTGAAGTAATGGATTATTGTAACACCAGTTTTGGCAGCGAGAGTTTTGATGTGATTTGGGGATGTGAAAGCATTTGCTATGCTGATGATAAGGAGAAGTTCATCCGGGAGGCATTTCGGTTATTGAAACAGGGGGGAAGGCTGGTGGTAGCTGATGGGTTTGTTACGAAGTTTGAAAATAACGAGCACCCGGTAATCCGGCAATGGCTGGATGGCTGGCAGGTCAATTACCTGGAAACGCCTGAAAGATTTAATCAATTTATGCAACAGGCTGGATTTGGAGAGATATCCTGCCGCGACATATCCTCGAATACCAGGCAATCATCCCGTCGGTTACTCCGGTTCTATTATCTGGCAAGTTTATACGTTGCCTGGAAGAAGCTGAGTTTTTCCAACAGGACGACAGAAATGCAAAAAAATAATATTCGCGCCTGCAAGTACCAATATTATGGAATGCAAAAAAGTTTATGGCAATACTGGCTGTTCACCGCAAGAAAGCCATGAGCATAATTGCATTGCATCCATTATCTTTAAAACTTAAAATTCCGAACATGCGAAAGATTGTTTTCTTAGCACTCTTTTTTATTTCACAGGTTGTTATTGCACAGAAAAAGCCGTTGGACCATTCTGTCTATGATGGCTGGCAAAGTATTGGAGAAAGGATGATCAGCAACGATGGCAAGTGGGTTGTTTATACTGTAGTTGTACAGGAAGGCGACAATGAATTGGTGATCCAGTCATCGGATGCCAAATACAAAAAGACGATACCAAGAGGATACAATGCGGTCATTACTGAAGATAGCCGTTTTGTTGTATTTAAGATAAAGCCTTTTTTCAAGGATACCAGGGACGCAAAGATCAAGAAGAAAAAAGCAGACGATCTTCCCAAAGATTCCCTCGCCATTATAAAATTAGGTAACGACAATGTGTGGAAGCTGCAACGCGTAAAAGATTATAAAACGCCGGAGAAAAGCTTTGGATGGGTTGCTTACCAATTGGAAAAAACGATCGAGCCTGCTTCTGCAAAATCAAAGGCCGCACCGGATACGAAAAAACTGGCTGATAGCCTGAGCAAGGTCATTGATTCGTTACAAATGGTGATAGCAACTATGGCCAAACCTGAAAAACGCAAAAAGAATGTCGATGAAACCTATGATATCATAGACGACTCTGGCCTCGACGCTGACGGAGACGAAATACCAGCTACGTCAACCGATGCCGGTACAACACTGGTTCTTCGCAAACTGGAAAACGGCGTTGAAAAAATGTTTAACAACGTACTGGAATATGCGTTCAGTAAGAATGGTCAAAAACTTATCATGGAGGTTGCTCGCAATCCAAAGGACTCTTTTAGCAGGCAGTATGTGTTTCTGTATGATTTGCGGAAGGGTTTTGGCGATACATTAAGCAGGGGTGGTAATGATTTTAAGAATTTCACCCTGAGTGACGACGGATCGCAGGTAGCTTACCTGGCCGAAAGAGATGCAAGACCCAAAGAGCTGCAAAAGTTTTATAGGCTATGGTATTTTAAGGAAGGGATGGACAGTGCAGTTTTGCTTGTAGATAAGAATTCCATCGGTATGCAATTAGGAATGACAGTAAGCGAGTTCGGTAACCTGAGTTTTAGTAAGAGCGGCAGGCGTTTATTCTTTGGAACTGCTCCTATTCAACCGCCCAAGGATACAACCCTGGTAGATTTTGAGACCGCTAAGCTGGATATATGGCATTACAATGATGATTATTTGCAAACGGTACAGTTGTTCCGGTTACAGCGTGATCTCCAGGAGAATTTTCTCGCTGTTTATCTTTTTGACAACAATTCGATTCAGCTACTGGGTTCAAAGGAAATTCCGGGGGTCTTACAAACAAATGAAGGTGATGGTGAAACTTTTGTTGGTGTGACTGATTACGGTAGAAGGGTTGAAAGCCAGTGGACAGGGACTACTAAAAGAGATATCTATGCTATCGATGTAAATGATGGAACGAAAACACTGGTAAAGAAAGACCTGCTGGGAGTTATTGCACCGTCTTATATTTCCCCAACAGGTAAGTATATCATGTGGTATGACAGTAAAGCAAGGAATTATTTTGTGTGGGATGGAAAAGAAACGAAGAATATAACTGCAAAGATCAAAGTGCCGTTATATAATGAAGAAAATGATGTGCCTGGTGATCCGCAGCCTTATGGGGTCATGGGATGGCAGGAAGCAGACTCGGCAGTGTATATATATGACAGGTATGATGTTTGGAAAATGGATCCTTTGGGCAGGTCGTTGCCAGCAACCATTACTGGCGGAAGAAAATCTAAGCTAACCAGGAGATATATTATAACGGATCCGGATGAAAGAGTAATAAAGCGAGGTAAGCCCATATTCTTCCGTGTTTTCAATAATACGACGAAGAATTCCGGCCTTGAAAGAACCAACCTTTCAAATCCAGCTAGCAGCGTTCCATATGTGTTTGATGAAGGTGTGTCTTTTGGTAATCCAGTTAAAGCAAAAAGCTCGGACGAAATCATAGTAACGGTTGAAAGCTATAGCCGCCCGCCGGATCTATATGTCAGATACCCGGCAAAACCAGTTATTGACGAAACAACGGAAACTAATAACAGATTTAGGCTAATAAACACACGTCTTTCCTCGATCAATCCCCAACAAAACGATTACAACTGGGGCACCGCCGAACTATTCAAATGGAAAACCTTTAAAGGTAAGGAGTCAACGGGGATTCTCTATAAACCCGAGAATTTTGATCCGAATAAAAAATACCCTGTTATTTGTTATTTCTATGAGACGTTATCCGATGGGTTGAATACTTATATTCCACCTGCGCCCACACCAAGCCGCCTCAATATTTCATTCTTTGTGAGCCGCGGTTATATCGTATTTGCACCTGATATACATTATACAATCGGTCATCCAGCTCAGAGTGCTTACGATTATATTGTTAGCGGTGCAAAGGCATTGACAAAATTCAAATGGATCGACGCAAAGAACATGGCGATACAGGGACAAAGTTGGGGAGGTATACAGGTGGCGCAACTGGTCACTATGACGGATATGTTCAAGGCTGCCTGGGCTGGTGCGCCAGTAGCTAACATGACCAGCGCTTACGGTGGTATAAGATGGGAGAGCGGCCTGAACCGCCAGTTCCAGTATGAAAAAGATCAAAGTCGCATTGGCGGTTCCCTATGGGAAAAGCCACAGTTGTATATTGAAAACTCGCCTTTGTTTAATTTGCCGAAAGTGAAAACACCCTTAGTGATTATGGCCAACGATGCAGATGGCGCGGTGCCCTGGTACCAGGGGATTGAATTATTCACGGGGATGAGGCGATTAGGGAAAAAAGTTTGGATGCTTACTTATAATGGGGAAGCGCATAATCTTGTTGAGCGCCGCAACCGGAAAGACATACAGATCAGGGAGCAACAGTTTTTTGACTGGATGTTGAAAGGAGCGAAGCCGGCTAAATGGCTTACAGAAGGAGTACCTGCGGTAAAGAAAGGGAAGGATTGGGGATTGGAGATTGTTGAGTGAGGGTAAACGTTTAGAGGTTTAAGGGTTGAAAGGTTTAACGGTTTAAACGAATCAAGCAGCCTGGGAACTGATGTATTTCACCAAACTTCTTTTGGCGACAGGCAACAATGTTTCGTCGACAGGGAAACTTAGATCAACTTCGATCGAATACACTGCCGGGTTCGGTAATGATTTATGATAGCGGATGAGATCTGATTTGATATGTTCATAGGTCACCGCAATGCCCCGCTGCCACATGTCTACGTAAGCTGTCTTGATGCTCCTGTATTTTTCGTCATGCTTTTCAAAAAACGAAAGACGGTAATGATAGACCCGGGTATTCCTTGTATTACCGTTACTGAGGAAAAAATAGCCTTCCTTTATATCCAGGGGGATAATGCCTACGGGAGCAATATTGATCTTTTCTTCCACGAATTCATAGATCGAAACTCCCGTTTGTAAAGTTTCTTTGATGGTCACAGCTGCATAGTTGATGATCTCTTCCAATTCCTGCATCAGTTCAGTATCCTCGATCATCTGTTGGTATAGAAGCTGTAATTTTTCCATCTGGATTCCAGTTAGCTTCTTGGGGAAATGCTCCTGCAGGAATTTTTTGTTTTCCCGGAAAGCGACCAGGTTGTTGTAGTGAAATACGACGTCACCCAACTGCGGGTAAAGTTTATTTTCATTAAAATGCTTGTTGATCTCCTGAAGGTAGGCGAGTAAAGTATACTTTTTCAATTCGAAATCTATGTATCCTTCAGCAAACCAGGTGTCGGATAATTGTTTCATAATTGACGGGGTTTACATCCTAATTTACATAAAAGATGCCAGTATCAAAAGAAAGTTTAATAAAGAATCACAGATTATAGGAAATTTCATGACTTTTAACTTCTTAAAATTTCAGTTATGGCCCGGGTTTGGATCACTCTTTGTCTTATAATTTTCGGACTCTCATCCTGTAGTCATACCTATTATATCGTCAGGCATGCCGAGAAAGCCAACCAGGAGTCTAACATGAGCAGCGATGTGCCCCTGGCCGCAGCAGGAACGCAAAGGGCTGAAGCTTTAAGAGAGATCCTTAAGCATAAAAAGTTAGGGTATGTTTTCTCGACCAATACCATCCGTACCCGGTCCACCGCACAGCCAACTGCCGACTTTTTTCATTTGGCAATTGAGACCTACGGTCCCCGCCCTGACTCAGCTTTCATCGCATTGCTGCGGTCAAAAAAGAAAAATACCCTGGTTGTCGGTCATTCCAATACAGTCGATGATCTTGTCAATATGCTATGTGGCAGAAAACAGATACCAGGTGATTTGCCTGATACGGGATACAATAAACTTTTTATAGTAAAGAAGAAAGGGAAGAAGCTAACATTCGCTGAAAGCACTATCTACCCATAAATCATTAGTCTCCGTTGATCGGCATATGCTGATGCGGTACATGGTGAACATTTAATTCTACCATCAGAGATAGCTGGAAATAATGTTTCCTAAAACTGGCATTGTTGCGGTAGTCGACCTGGTAAAGCCACCCTGGCTGCACAGTGAATTGCCTGGAGAACTGGTAACCGGCGCCTCCAAATAACCGGTTCCTCTCAAAATAGGGCGACTTGTTGGTTAAAAATAGTTCATCGTATGCTGTCATATATATCGTGCCCGGACCAAATGTCTTTTTATTTAGAGGAATAGCAGTAGCCAATCGGTAACGGAAGCGATTCCTATAACCAGTCTTTAGCCATCGCTGTTCGATGCGGTAGCGGTGTTCAAGTTTGATCCGTTGAAAATATTGGTTCATCGTGACCTGCTCCCATAGCCGGGATTCATCACCAGTGAGGGGACCTTTGAAATTGCCACCATCCGAATAGGTGATGTATTTGCCGGTACCCATAAGAAAGGAAAAATTCTTGTTGACGGAATAGGCAACACCAAACTTTATTTCGTAGTAATAAAAATCCTTGTAAAAGGACTGCGAGCGCAATTGAAGTTCGTTAAATACACTCCATTTTGACGAAAGATTCAACTTGATACTGGTAGCATTCCAGGCGCCGATTGCATTGGATTGGGAAAATGCAATACATGGCAATGCAAGCGCAAGAGAAAGCGGCAATTTTCTCATTATTTGTGCGGTGGTTTAAAATTCTCTTTCGCCGTTAAAATTTTCCAGTTCATGAGCTACAGCCGTCAGGAAAGTTGCTCCAAGGCTTCCATCCACGATCCGGTGATCATAGCTCAGCGACAGGTACATCATATGACGGATAGCGATACTGTCACCGTGAGGTGTTTCTACTACAACGGGGCGCTTTTTAATAGCACCGACTGCGAGTATGGCCACTTGTGGTTGATTGATGATAGGTGTACCCATTAAGCTCCCAAACGATCCGACATTGGTCATGGTGAAAGTGCCACCCTGTGTATCATCTGCATTCAACCTGCCGTTACGGGCATTATCGGCAAGATTATTCACCCGTTTGGTCAATCCAACCAGGTTCAGTTGATCGGCATTCTTGATAACGGGCACAATAAGGTTACCGGAAGGCAGCGCCGTTGCCATTCCTATATTGATATCTTTTTTTATAATGATCCTGTCCCCATCAACGGAACTGTTGATCAGTGGGAATTTTTTAATGCAACGTACAATAGCTTCGATGAACAAGGGAGTGAATGTGATCTTTGCACCTTCTCTCTTTTCGAATTCCTTTTTCACTTTGTCTCTCCACATCACCATATTCGTTACATCAGCCTCCGTAAAACTGGTCACATGTGGGCTGGTATGTTTGCTGCGGACCATATGATCGGCAATCAGCTTACGCATTCGGTCCATTTCGATGATCTCCACATTGCCGGAGTAAGTGGTGAGTGCCGTAGATTCATTCATCGATGAAGTTTCTTCCTGTCTTGCATGTTGACGAACGATTGTAGATTGATGGCTGCCAGCTGTAGACTGCCTGCTGCCAGACTTCCTTTCGCCCACGTACTGTAGAATGTCTTTCTTTGTCACCCGTCCTTCGTTGCCAGTGCCCGGAATATTTTCCAACTCCGATAGACTGATGCCTTCGCTGGCGGCAATATTCAAAACGAGTGGGGAATAGAAACGATTAGAAGAACCATTGGAACTGGCCTGGGATGCACTGGCAGGTCGTATTGTCTCCATCACCACCGCTTTTTCGGCAGGGGGATTATCATCGTTTTCTTTAACGGGTGAGTAAACCGGTCTTGAAGTAATTGTATCGGCCGCGCCGGTTTTTATCCTTGCGATTACCGAACCGATAGGAACGACATCATTTACTTTGTAGAGGATTTCTTCGATCACTCCCGCAGCTGTGCTCGGCACTTCACTGTCCACTTTGTCTGTTGCTATTTCCAGCACAGTCTCATCCATCTTTACGGAGTCGCCGGGTTGTTTATGCCACTTTAGTATCGTGGCTTCCATAATACTTTCTCCCAGTTTTGGCATTACAAGATCAACTATCGCCATAAATTTTTTTTTTGTTGCCAGTTTCCCGCTTTCGCATCTTTTCTGCACCGCCCATTCGAAGAACCGGGCAATAGACCCTGGATTTTGGCCTGAGGCTACTGATCGGTGGTCATAAACTGATGAACGGGAAAGCAAGCAATTTTCTGACCGGCCAAAGGTAATAAATTGCGATAATGATCCGATCAACTGTTAGCGATAATGAATTTTCTCACGAAATCGAGGGCTGTATGTGCAGTCTGCCTGATATTTCGTTCGCGGTCGAACCGGAAATGGAATTCTTTGGCAACTACCTTTTCTTTATTTCCTGCAGCTATCCAAACCATACCAACGGGTTTTTTCTGCGTACCACCATCGGGGCCCATAATGCCTGAGGTTGCGACGGCAAAATCGGTATTCAATTTTTCAATGGCTCCTTTTACCATTTGTGTTACGGTTTCTTCACTGACTGCCCCGGCAGACAGTAAAGTTGAATGTGGAACGCCCAGGATATTTTCCTTTGTTTCGTTGGCATAGCTCACAACGCTTCCTTTATAGTACGCAGATGATCCGGCGACGGAAGTGATAAGATGCGCGATATAGCCCCCGGTACAGCTTTCGGCGGTCGCCACCGTTTTATTTTTTTCTTTCAATATCCTTCCGATCACTACTTCAAGATTCTCATCGGTATCGGTGACAAGCCACTGCTTCACCAGTGATTTCAATTGTTCGAACTGGTCATTCAATTCTTTTTCGAGGGTGGATTTGGTGTCTCCTTTTGCAGTTAACCGGAGTTTCACCATACCATAGCCAGGTAGGTAAGCCAGTTTTATATGGGAGGGCAGGGCAGTTTCGAATTCTTTTATATGTTCTGCGATCATGGATTCTCCTGCTCCCGAAGTAAATGCAGTGCGATGAAGGATCACCGGCATTTCAAATTCTTTTAGTAGCCGGGGGATTACCTGGTCGGTCATCAGGCCTTTCATTTCGTGGGGCACACCGGGCAGTGAAATTGTGACCCGACCTCCCTTCTTGAATAGCATTCCTGGTGCTGTACCTCTTGCATTATGCAGCACCGTACAAACATCCGGCACTTCGGCCTGTTTCAGGTTTCGCTCTAACATAATGCCCGTACGGCGGTATACCTGTTCAAACAGGTATTTCACATGTTTCAACACATCTTCATTCACCACGAGATTGCCGCCAAAATATTTACAGAGCAGGGGTTTCGTTATATCGTCAGCGGTAGGACCCAACCCACCGGTGATAATAACTATATCGGCCAGTTGGCTTTCTTCATCCAATGCCTGCCAGATATCATCCCAGGCATCACCGACTGCAACTCTTCGTCTAACCCACACGCCGATCTTATTTAATTCCTGGGCGATAAAAGCGCTGTTGGTATCAATAGTCTGACCGATCAATAGTTCATCTCCAATCGTAATGATGGATGCGTTGATTTGTTTCAAGTAAGAAAGTTTGATTGCAAATATCCGTTATTAATCAAAATTGACATCTTCATAGATATCCTGTAGGGAAAGAGTAACCCCGATGACAGAAATTGTAAAGCTATTGGAAAGTTGCTTGAACTCTTTTAATAGCCAGCTATCGTCATTTTGACGAGTGTAAGTTTCCACGGTGACGGAGGTAGAATCAATTAAAATATATTCTTGCAAGGTTTTAATAGACCTGTATAAAGCAAATTTCATCCCCCGGTCATAATTTTTTGTAGACTTGGAAAGAATTTCAATAATAACTGAAGGATTAGTGAGGTTATCAGTATAAATATCGGATGTCAATGCTTTGCCGCAAACAATTGAGAAATCGGGGTAAGTGAAAAGAAAATTTTCTGGGATATGAATTCGGAAATCACTGCCATAAAGCTTACAACCTTTGCCGTGCACTGCCGGTGCGATGAGCCTGTTGATATTATATGCTACATCGTTATGGGCAGGGGACGCGCCAGACATTAAATACACTTCGCCTTTATAGTATTCATGCTTTTCCTGGGAAGACCTTTCCATTTCCAGGTATTCCTCGGGAGAAACGTAGTTATATTTTGGCGCCGGTTCTTTAACTTCATTTTCCATACTGTAAATTTACTTTTTCGCTCGTCTTTTTTTAAAACTTTCTCCCGGTGAAAGCCGTTCCTTACCGTCTAAGCCAATCGTAAGCGTTTATTCATAATATCAATCAGAAGCTCACAAACCTGTATTCCTATATATGTCGTCGAAAGAAAGATTCAGGTTGACAATGCTGATGAACAAAGCATCGTGTGTGCCACTGATATCTTCAAACCGCCAGGCACCATCAGGCTGCTTGCGAACGACCTGCGCAAAACGCTTTGCAGAATCTATCATGATGTATTCTTTCAACGAGTGGATGTGTTGGTAGAAGAGCAGCTTATAACCCATGTCATTTTTTTGTGTGGATGGGGACCATATTTCAAAAACTACAGAAGGATTTAACAGCGTGTCGAATTTCTCGTCCTCTAACAGCGGTTCTCCGCAAACAATTGTCGCATCGGGGTAAATATAAGCATCCCTGTTTGGCGTTGCCACACGCATGACAGCCGGTAATACCTGGCATTTTTTACCGTCAAGGTAACTGCCGATTTTAGCATATAAGTTAACGGCTATTTGATTATGCTTTAGCCGGGCCCCGCTCATGGCGATCACATAGCCATTGTAATACTCATGCTTCTCTGTCGAAGCTCTCTCCATTTCCAGGTATTCATCAGGAGAAACATAGTTATACTTTGGCGCCGGTTCTTTAATTTCATTTTCCATATTGTAAATTTACTTTTTTCGTCTCGTCTTTTGTAAAACTTTCCTCGATGAAAAAACCGTTTTTTGCCGTCATTTATCTGTTGTTCTTTGTGTGCTCTTTTGCCCAAAGCATTTCTCAAAAAATGGAGAAAGCCTATCGGCAATTCGAAGTTGACTCACAGTTGCGGCATGCAATCAGTTCCCTGTATATTATTAATGCAAAAACAGGGGAAGTGGTATTTGACAGGAATTCACAGGTTGGACTGGCGCCGGCATCCACTCAAAAGATCGTTACGGCAGCAACAGCGTTTGAACTGCTTGGAAAAAATTTCAGGTACAAGACAGAATTCATTGAACAACATAGACGGTTGGATATAATGGGTACCGGAGATCCCACTCTCGGAAGCTGGCGATTTAGCAATACGGGCGAAACAGCAGTATTTGATTCAGTAATAAGCAAACTTAGAGCAAAGGACATTTTGACTATTGGTGATCTTCGTTTGTATAAAACCTTTGATTCAAAGGAAATACCATCGGGGTGGATATATGAGGACATAGGGAATTATTACGGTGCGTTGACTACCGATTTAAATTGGCATGAAAACCAGTACAACATAACTTTTACGCCCGGGAAAAAAGTAGGAGATCCGGCAGTGATATCTGGCGTTGATTCAATATATAGATATCTTTTTAGAACCAATATGAATGTTAATGAATGTAAAACAGGTCCCATTGGCAGCGGCGACAATGCATATATTTATTTTATTCCCAATGACAGGGCGATACTTATTCAAGGGACAGTTCCCATGGGTGTAGATAAATTCACCATTTCGGGAGCGGACCCAAATCCGGTTTTTAGTTTAGGGAATGCGATGGTCAGGTATGCTGCTTTGAAAGGTATTTCTATATTGGACGTGTCTGTCGATGACAATTTCTCAAAAGATGATTTATTCCCAAAAAAGAATGAATATGACCCCTACTCAGTTATCAGTAAAGCAGGGTTGTTATATACCCATTATTCTCCTTCCCTCGATTCTATTGTCTACTGGTTCCTCCAAAAAAGCATCAACCTCTACGGCGAAGCACTGATCAAAACATTCGCTTACGAAAAGAAAGGATTTGGCTCAACCGACAGCGGTGTTGCTATCGTAAAAGATTTCTGGAAACAAAAAGGCCTCGACGATGAAGAACTGAACATCATGGATGGCTCCGGCCTTTCCCCGCAAAACCGTGTAACTACTCATGCGCAAGTGGAGATTTTAAAGTATGCTAAAACCCGGGAATGGTTTCCATATTTCTACCAGGCATTGCCAACATACAATGGAATGAAGATGAAAAGTGGCTCGATCAGGGACGTAAAAGGTTTTTGCGGCTACCAGCGATCAACAGATGGGAATGAATATATCTTCTCCTTTCTTGTCAATAATTATAACGGTCGATCATCGATGGTAGTGAATAAGATGTATAAGGTGTTGGATGTACTGAAGTAGAATTATGAACGTCATTGCGAGCGGAGCGAAGCAAGGAAAGGGAGTTGGAGGGTGAGGCCAAAAATGCTAACTAGAGTTGAGGTTGATGTGGTAGCCTGAGAAGTTTGAGGGAACACCGCTATATCGTCCCTCTCCTCGTCATTGCGAGCGGAGCGAAGCAAGGAGAGGGATAAGAGGGTGAGGC